>Ga0209337_1000151_pt1 | contig 55591 bp, 65 predicted proteins | sample LinPmetageLP53_FD_184044 | JGI IMG/M metagenome (GOLD analysis project Ga0209337, IMG submission 184044) | Marine viral communities from the Pacific Ocean - LP-53 (SPAdes) (version 2) | ecosystem: Environmental > Aquatic > Marine > Oceanic | place: Pacific Ocean | collected 2010-02-08
AGGTAGTTCGCTCCGATGTGGACAATGTTGCCTTAACTTTCAGCTCTGTTCCTACTACTAATCAATTTAAAGTACTTATAAGTGCAATCTACTAATGGCAATTGAATTTCTTGACGATGTAAACGTTGAAGCAGACCTTACCGTAAAACCTGAAAGCGGAAATGGGCTCTTAACTATAAATAGTAGCGATACATATGGTAACACGACGATTAAAATGGGCAACGATACAAGTCCTGAAGCCGTTCTTCTGTCTGCTTACTCTAATCCGGGTGCTGATTATTTTGAAATTAAGTATGATAGTGGAGCAACAGGAAGTGGAGAATTTAAAGTTGGCCAAACCGAAATAGATTGTTGTTTAGACGGGTCATCTTCCCCAATAACTCGCGTTTCTTCAACGGGGCTTCAAATTACGGGAGGTCTTCAATTATCAGGTACATTTGAAGATTCAAGCGGAGATGTGGGAACTGCAGGACAGGTGTTATCCTCTACAGGTACAGGAACCGATTGGATATCTGCGGGTGGAGCAGATACAAATATTGCCAATACTGACCTTACTTCTAATGCTAATAGGACTCTTACACTAGGGACTTATTCATTATCTTTTTTAGATAGTAATGCAGCTACAATAGCAAAATTTAATTCATTGGGGAATGAGGTGTATGCTTCCACATTCTCTGTAAGGACAAATAGTGCTACTACTGCCCCCACATTACGATTGTCAGCCGGAACAAGTAGTCGTTATGTAGGCATTAAAAGTCCTGATACACTTGCTCTTACCACTAACTATATACTTCCCACAGGTTATGGAAATGCAGGCGATGTATTGTCTGTGGAGACAGCGGGGGCTTTAACTCAACAGATGAAATGGACAGGAGGAGGTGCAGATGTTATTCTTTCCGGTGGTGGGAAAGTAGAAATGACAACGTCTTCAGATGCAAGTGCTAGAGCCTTACTTTTTGGAGGAGCTGATGGGTTTAATGATTCTAATTGGAATGTTATTGCAGGTCCTAATAGCCCCGGTAGTTCTTTAGGAACTCCGGGAACAACTACTTTTTCTTGCGACCCTGTTAGTGTAATGAATGCTTTATTTCGTTCTCCTAAATCAGGAGATATTAATATATCCGGAACTGTAAAGTTTTCGGCAGGTACTAATTCTAGCACTAATTCATTTGTAAGAGTATATAAAGTTCCGGCAGCTTTTGTTACAGATATGGAAAATGGTGATGACCCCGGAACATCTATTTCTTGTACATTGGTAGCAGCTATTCAAGTTGACACTCCTTCTCTTAATGTTGATACAAGACCTAGAAATTATATCTCTATCAATGGAGTGTCTATTTCTTCGGGAGATTATGTGTTTGCAACTTATAGTTATAGAGGCAGGCTTACTTCAACAAAATATTTTACACACAACTTTCAACTTCTTGTAGGATAATGGAATATGAAATAATAGCCCTAGGGATAGGGATTGTATCCGGTATGTTAGGAACATGGATTAAAATGACTAACGAAGTAACGAAAATAAAATCTCGTTTATTCTCTTTAGAGAAATCTGAAACTAAGGTGGAACAAACTTTAGATATTCTAGTAGAGGGGATGAACGAGATAAAACTTTTGCTTGCGGAAAGAGGAATCAGAAAAAAGTGAGAGACTTAAAAAGAATTATCCTACACTGCTCTGCTACCCCTGAAGGTAGAGATGTTAGTGTAGAAACTATCCGAGGATGGCATTCAGACCCTCCTCCACAGGGAAGAGGGTGGTCAGATATCGGATATCACTACGTCATTCACCTTGATGGCAAGACAGAGATAGGAAGGCCCATAGAGGTGCAAGGTGCTCATGTATCCGGAGAGAATGAGGATTCCATCGGAATATGTTATATCGGTGGTGTAGACGCCTCTATTGAGCCTAAAGACACTATGACGGTTCTTCAAGAGATGGCTTTTGTAGAAATAGTTAAAAGTTTAAGGCTTATATTTGGAGAATTGTCCATCCATGGGCATAATGAATTTTCAACCAAAGCATGTCCTTCTTTCTCAGTCGAGGAGAAGTTCGGCTTCTTAAATTAATTAATATGGAATTTATAACATTAAATTGGTCAGTAATTGCCTTGGCCGTTATTACTGCAGCGGGTACTTTAACAGCCTTGACTGAAACAAAGAAGGACGATAAGATTGTAAATGTCCTTTCTCGTATTCTTCAAGCTATCGTAATGGGTAAGAATCGTAAGAAATAAAGTCGTATATTTGAGCTAAATTAAATTAAATCTATTATAATGTCTGATACAATTAAAATGTCTCCTGAAAAGGAACTTACTGCTGAAGAACTTACATCTTTACAACAGCTTCTCTCTGCTTTTAACCAAGCTAAAATTCAACTCGCTGACGCGACTATGGCTCAACAAGATGCTTTAGATGCGGTTATGGCTACTAAAACAGGATTTGCAGGTATGGAAGAGAAACTTGTAGAAAAATATGGCAAGGATGTTAGTGTTAATGTTCAAACAGGAGCAATAACACAAAAAGAAGATGTCGCGGATTAGCACATACCCAATTGATACAGTTGTAGATACAGCTGATTTACTTATTGGAACCGATAGTGAAGACCAAAATATAACCAAAAATTATACTATTGCTAGTATTATTAGTTTGGCTACATCGGGAGGGTATATAAATGCCGCTGTTGCTGTTGATTCTACTACGGCAACTACTATATCCGCTTTAGATACTTTTTATTTTTTAGAAGGAACTTTAGTTCTTTCTGTATCTAAGCTATGGGCTGTTGGAACCGGAGCTGATGTAAATAAAATTATTTATAGCGGAACGGCAAGTCAGGTAACAAACATCATGTCTACTGTTAACATTACAGGGACAGCTTCTTCTGTAGTAAAGATTGCTTTATTTAAAAACACAATAGAGATAGCAGGAACTCGTCAAACTATACAAATCAATGCCTCAGGCACTTTGTATGCTTCAGTGTGTTTACAAACTATTAATACTGTCGCAACAAATGATGTTATATCAGTAAAGATTATGAATACTTCGAATACCAATCCTATTACTGCTGCTCATTTTAATCTTTCTGCGACCTTGGTATGAACCGAGATATTCGAAAAATATCTGTAGGACCTGACTATAAAGGTGGAGCTATGCACTATATTGTAGGGCAAGTTGTTTTAAGCGGAGCATATAAGATTCATCACATAAGGCACGAAGAAGATACCCATTCAATTTTAATTTGGATAGAAAGAGAGAAGACTGTTGTCTTGTGGAAAGAGTTTCGTGAGACGATGCCTGTTTCTATTGAGTACAACATAAACTTTTAATGAAATCACCTTTTAATTTTATTGTCCAACCTTCTTTAGGTAGGCGTTACTCCAATACGAAAAAAATTGGAGGGATAGACCTTATTATAAGTAGTTCAGAAGAAGATGCTTCCGCATCTAATCGTGAGGCTATAGTAAAAGAATTGCCTATAGGGTATAGTGGTCCTATTAAAATAGGAGACACTTTGCTTGTACACCACAATGTCTTTAAGTTCTATAACGATATAAAAGGGAGAAGAAAAAGCGGGAAGAGTTTTTTCCGTGACGACCTATTCTTTGTAGATGCAGACCAATTTTTCTTATATAAGCAAGATGGCTCATGGCATTCGCATGACAGGTTTTGTTTCGTTAAACCTATTCCTATAGAGAAATCTTTATTGTCTAAACCCGGAACTGAAGAGCCTCTTATGGGTAAGATGGTATACACTAATAAATACCTCCTTAGTCAAGGAGTAAAAAAAGGAACTAAGATATCTTTCACCCCTGATTCGGAATATGTATTTAATATTGATGGAGAGAAGTTGTACAGAATATATGACCATCAGATAACTATGGCAAATGGAATCTAATGAGCTTAAGATAAAAATAATTGCAGCAGGGAAGCGTGCTGTAGAGCAATTAATAAAGGTGGCTTTAGAGGATATTATAAAACCCGACCCTGAGGATGAGTTAGCTGCGGATAGACTTAAAAATGCTGCTGCTACAAAAAAGCTATGCATATTTGATGCATTCGACATATTGGCTAAGATTGAAGTGGAGCAAGAAAACATTAACTTAGCGAGTAGTAGCGGAAGTCGCACCGATAGTAAACAGGGATTTGCAGAACAAAGAGCAAAAAAATAAGCTATATACGACGGTACATAAGTTAGTACCTACTAATGTTATGTCCAATAAAAACCGTGCAAAAACATGGCAATATGGATATAATTCTAAATATGACATTATCATTATCTCTACTTCAGGAGAGTTAGGAGAGGTGATAAATGTATCAGGTATAAATATAGGACTTCCTCCTGTACCGAAAGATATATCTAAAGAAGAAAAAAAAGAGGCACAGTATTGGAAACGCACCCCTCTCCCAAAACCTTTATCTAGGATAGCTTCTATATTCCAATGGAATGAAATGCCTGCAGTATTTAAAGATAGGTGGATAGATTATATCGAAACGGAGTTTGACCAAAGAGAGCATGGCTATTGGTTTATGAATAACGGTATACCTACTTATATCACGGGTGCTCACTATATGTATCTACAGTGGGCTACTATAGATGTAGGATTTCCTGACTTTCGTGAGGCGAATAGGGTGTTCTTTATATATTGGGAAGCTTGTAAAGCTGACACCCGATGTTTTGGGATGTCGTACCTAAAAATTAGGCGTTCAGGATTTTCTTTTATGGGGTCTTCAGAGTGTGTAAATACCGGAACTTTAGCTAACGATGCTAGGGTAGGTATACTTTCTAAAACAGGTTCTGATGCCAAGAAGATGTTTACCGATAAGGTTGTTCCTATAGCCAATAGGTTACCCTTTTTCTTTAAGCCTATACAAGATGGTATGGACAAACCTAAAACTGAGCTAGCGTTTAGGATACCTGCCTCTAAGATTACAAAAAAGAATATGCATCTACTATCTATTGATGAGTTAGATGGATTAGATACCACTATTGATTGGAAGAATACAGATGATAACTCTTACGATGGAGAGAAATTATTACTTCTTGTACATGACGAGAGCGGTAAATGGATAAAGCCAAACAATATTTTAAACAATTGGCGTGTTACAAAAACATGTCTACGTTTAGGTAGCCGAATTATAGGTAAGTGTTTGATGGGTTCTACTTCTAATGCCTTAAGTAAAGGAGGGGATAACTTTAAGAAGTTATATGAAGACTCAAATGCAAAAAACCGTAATGGAAACGGTCAGACTAAAAGCGGGCTATACTCTTTATTTATTCCTATGGAATATAATATGGAGGGTTTTATTGACCGATTTGGAGAGCCTGTAGTAGATAAACCTACAAAACCTATTAAGGGTATAGACGATATGATGATTGAGTCGGGAGCGTTAACATATTGGGAGGCTGAGGTAGAGTCTTTAAAAAACGACCCTGACGCTTTAAATGAATTTTATAGACAGTTCCCTCGTACAGAGTCGCATGCTTTTAGGGATGAGAGTAAGTCTTCTTTATTTAACCTCACTAAAATCTATCAGCAGTTAGACTACGCTGAGTCTTTAATCCGAGAACAGTATGTTACTCAAGGGTCTTTTGGATGGAAAGATGGAAAGATAGATTCTAAAGTAGTTTTCTATCCTGACAATAGAGGTAGGTTTAAAGTAGGATGGACTCCTAACCCTACATTACAAAATAGAGTAGAGACAAGGGGAGCGGTTAAATACCCCGGTAATGAACACCTTGGGTCTTTTGGGTGTGACTCTTACGATATATCAGGAGTAGTAGGAGGGGGAGGCTCTAATGGAGCTCTTCACGGAATGACAAAGTTTCATATGGACGAAGCTCCTACCAATGAGTTTTTTTTAGAGTATGTAGCGAGACCTCAGACGGCAGAGATATTTTTCGAAGAAGTCCTTATGGCTTGTGTCTTTTATGGGATGCCTATCCTTATAGAGAATAACAAACCTAGATTGCTTTATCACTTTAAGAATAGAGGGTACAGAGGGTTTTGTATGAACCGACCTGATAAGCATTTTAATAAACTCTCCAAAACTGAGCGAGAGTTAGGAGGGATGCCCAACTCTTCGGAGGATATAAAACAAGCTCATGCCTCAGCTATAGAGTCATATATAGAGAAGCATATAGGATTAGATTTAGAAGGTACGTTTAGAGATTCTGATGACATGGGTACTATGCCTTTTGTAAGAACACTTGAGGATTGGGCCAAGTTTGATATAAGTAACAGAACGGCATATGACGCTACTATTAGTTCAGGACTAGCTATTATGGCAAATCAAAAACATCTATACACTCCTGTACAAAAGACGAAAAAATTAAGCCTTACCTTCGCTCAGTATAAAAATCATGGAACAACAAGTGAGATAATTAGATGAAAAATGTCAAAGTAAACATATCATCTGCAGGTTTTCCTAGCCAATTTGTGTCTGACGCAGAGAAAGCAACAGTGGAATTTGGACTACAGATTGGTCAAGCTATTCAATATGAGTGGTTTAAAAAAACGAGTAATCAATGTAGATTTTATACCCAAGCACGTGATTTCAATAGGTTGCGTCTGTATGCTCGTGGAGAACAGTCTATTGCAAAATACAAAAACGAGCTTGCCGTTGATGGAGATTTATCTTATCTAAATTTAGATTGGACCCCTGTACCTATCCTTCCTAAGTTTGTGGATATCGTTGTTAATGGTATGTCTGAACGCTTATTTAAAGTTAAAGCATATGCTCAAGATGCATTGTCTCAATCTAAAAGAAGTAAGTATCAGAATATGATTGAGGGTCAGATGGCCGCTAAACCTATACTTGAAACTATTCAACAAAAAACAGGGGTAGATACTTTTGTGATGCCTCCTGAAGAGTTGCCTACTTCCGATGAAGAACTACAGTTATATATGCAGCTTAATTATAAACCTGCTATTGAAATTGCAGAGGAAGAAGCTATAAATACTATTTTTGATTCAAATCACTATGACGACATTAGGAGACGATTAGACTATGATTTAACAGTTTTAGGCATATCGGTATCTAAACACGAATTTTTACCCGGCACAGGAGTTAAGTTAAGTTATGTAGACCCTGCGAATGTGGTCTATAGTTACACAGAAGACCCACAGTTTAAAGACTGTTTCTATTGGGGTGAGATTAAAACTCTTCCTATTACAGAGCTTTTAAAAATTGACCCTACCTTAACTAAAGAAGATTTAGAGGAGATTTCACAAAGTGGGCAAAGTTGGTATGACTACTATAATGTAGCTCAGTATTATGACAACGATATATTCTATCGTGATACTACAACTTTGATGTACTTTAACTACAAGACCACTAAAAAGATTGTCTATAAAAAGAAAAATTTAGAAGGAGGTGGCTCTAGGATGATTGAAAAAGACGACCAATTCAATCCACCTGTAGAGATGATGGAAGACGGTAGTTTTGAAAAAATTGAAAAAACAATTGATGTATGGTATGATGGAGTAATGGTTATGGGAACAAATATTGTTCTTAAGTGGGAAGCAGCAGAAAATATGGTTCGCCCTAAGTCAGCTTCGCAGTATGCTATACCTAACTATGTGGCTTCGGCTCCTCGTATGTATAAGGGAGTTATAGAGTCTTTAACTCGTAGGATGATACCTTTTGCTGATTTAATTCAGATAACTCACTTAAAGCTACAGCAAGTAATTTCTAGAGTAGTTCCTGACGGAGTATATATAGATGCTGACGGACTAAACGAAGTGGATTTAGGAACGGGTAATGCCTATAACCCTGAGGATGCTTTAAGGCTATACTTTCAAACAGGTTCGGTTATTGGAAGAAGCTATACTCAAGAAGGAGATTATAACCAAGCTAAGGTTCCTATTACACAGCTTACGGCTAGTTCAGGCGCAAGCAAAGCACAGATGCTTATCCAAAACATGAATCACTATCTTCAGATGATTCGTGATGTTACGGGACTTAATGAAGCTCGTGATGGCTCTACTCCTGACCCGTACTCTTTGGTTGGAGTGCAGAAACTAGCTGCTTTAAATTCTAATACTGCTACACGACATATCTTAGATGCAAGCCTATATATGTATAGAACTTTAGCTGAAAGCTTAACGTATAGGGTATCAGATATCTTACAGTATGCTGACTTTAAAGAAGAGTTTGCCAATCAGATTGGAAAATATAACGTTAGTATCCTTCAGGATATTAATAACTTGTATATATATGACTTTGGAATCTTTATTGAAATAGCTCCTGACGAAGAGCAGAAAGCGCAGCTTGAAGCCAATATCAATATGGCACTTTCTAAAGGAGATATCAACCTTGAAGACGCTATTGATATACGTGAGATACGTAACCTTAAGTTAGCTAATCAACTTCTTAAAATGAAGCGTATAGCTAAACAAGACCGAGAGGAGCAGATGCAGATGCAACAGCAAGCTATGCAATCTCAACAAGCTCTTAAATCTCAAGAGATGGCACAGCAGTTAGCTATGCAGCAGAGTCAAATGGAAATTCAAGGTAAGATGCAGCTCAAACAAGCTGAGGTAGCTTTTGATATTGAGAAGATGAATAACGAGGCTCAACTTAAGCAACAGCTTATGGATGTTGAGTTTCAGTATCAGATGCAAGTGAAAGGTATGGTTGAAAATAATATCCAAACTAGAGACACTCAAAAAGAAGCAGCAAAGTCTGATAGGATTAGTCAACAGAATACTCAACAGTCTAAGCTTATCAATCAAAGGAAGAATAATTTACCTGCACAGAGTTTTGAATCTAATGAAGATAGCTTAGATGGTTTTGACCTTGCTCAGTTTAATCCAAGGTAAGTATAAATCTAGAATATTTTTAGTGTAACTTTGAAAAAAATCTAATCATATGGAAATGAAAGTACGTCTTGTAGAAGAAGGTGAGCAAAAGTCTGCTGCCGAAATTGAGTCTTCATTGCTTGAAAAGCATGAGGAAAGTTTAAATAGTACTCCTGAAGAGGTAGTTTCTGAAGAGGTTGTAGAACCTGTAATAGAGAAACCACAGATGGAAGAAAGCGAACTTCTATCTATTATTAGTGATAGACTAGGAAGAAATATAAACTCTCTAGACGATTTAAAAGAGGCGAGAGAAGAGTCCGGAGAAATGGACGAAGAGGTGTCAGCGTTCTTTAAGTATAAAAAAGAAACGGGCCGTGGTGTAAAAGACTTTGTTCAATTAAACAAAGACTATGACACTATGAATCCCGAAAATCTTATCAAGGAATATCTAACGGCAACGGAAGAAGGACTTGATGAGGAAGATATAAATGCTATGATGGAGGATTATAGTTTTGATGAAGACCTCGATGATGAGGGTGACATTAGAAAAATCCGACTAGCAAAAAAGAAAACTATTGCAAAAGCGAAGAGATACTTCGAAGATGCTAAAGAAAAATACAGCGTTCCCCTTGAGTCTATTGGGTCGCCTTCTTTAGAAAATTCCGAAGAGTATGCTGAGTATAAGCAATATACCGCTAACGCGAAGACTGCTCAGGAAGAGCAAATGCGTAGAAAGACTTGGTTTGACGAAAAAACAAACGAAGTATTTGGAAGTGAGTTCAAAGGTTTTGAGTTCAATGTAAACGACCAACCCTACACATTTTCTCCCGGAGATAGGACTGAATTGAAGAAGCAACAGGAAACACCTATGAATTGGATAAACCGATACGTAGATGAGCAAGGCTTAGTCAAGGATGCCGTGGGTTACCACAGGTCACTAGCGATAGCAATGAACCCCGATAAATTTGCCAAGTTCTTTTATGAACAAGGTCAAGCGGAGGCAGTTGATGGAGTTATGCGTAAGACAAAAAATATCAATATGTCTGAACGTGGTGCTCCACAAAATTCAGCTTCTAAGGGGGGCATGCAAGTTCGTTCTGTAACCCCTGCATCAGGACGAGGCCTAAAAATAAGCAGTGCACGACGTACTACTTAATTAATTATTAATTTAAAACTATTATGAGCGTAAAAGCCGACCCAACATATGCGTTGCAACCGAGTGCCCAACAGGTGCCGACCTCAACGAATTATATTACCAACTTCGATTTCTTGAATCAGTATCTTCCTGATACATACGAGAAAGAATTTGAACGTTACGGTAACCGAACACTCGCTTCTTTCCTACGTATGGTAGGAGCTGAGATGCCTTCTAACTCTGACCGCATCGAGTGGGCAGAACAAGGACGTTTACATATCAAGTATACTAACTGTACTACTACAGTTCTTACTAATTCAGACGTAGCTACGTTTACTATCCCGAATACCAACTTTGACCCTACCCTTTCAGGTGGAGCTACTCAAGCTATCCGTAAAGGTCAGACTGTATTTATTCAGTCTCAGGATGGAGCAAATACTCCTCAGTCTTTAAAGGCGATTGTAACAGATACAACAGCAAACACAATTGTTGTGGCTTTTTATCGTGCAAACGGTATTACTACAACAACGGTTGCAACTCAGTACACTATCTTCATCTACGGTTCTGAGTTCAGAAAAGGTTCTGTAGCTATGGAAGGTTCTTTAGAAGCTGACGATGTATTCTTCAATAACTCACCTATTATCATTAAAGATAAGTATGCAGTATCAGGTTCTGATATGGCACAGATTGGATGGGTAGAAGTAACTACAGAGAATGGAGCTAACGGATACCTATGGTACCTAAAGTCTGAGCATGAGACTCGTCTTCGTTTCGACGATTACTTGGAGACTGCAATGATTGAAGCCGTTCCTGCTGAAGTAGGTTCAGGAGTAGCTGCTCTTACTGCGACTACATCTGTTGGAAACAAAGGTTCTGAAGGTGTATTCTACGTAGTTAATGAGCGTGGAAACGTTTGGACAGGAGGCCCTCCGGTAGATTTAGCGGGATGGGATTCTATCATAAGCAGACTTGACAAGCAAGGAGCTATTGAAGAGAACGTTGTCTTTGTTAACCGTAACTTCGGATTCCAAATTGACGATATGTTAGCTGCACAAAACTCTTACGGAGCGGGTGGTACTTCATATGGTCTATTCGATAACGATAAGGAGATGGCATTAAACCTCGGATTCACAGGATTCCGTCGTGGATATGACTTCTACAAGTCTGATTGGAAATACCTCAATGACCCAACTATGCGTGGTGGATTGAATGGAGCAGCAGGAAGCGGGACTATTGATGGTCTTTTAGTACCTGCAGGTTCAACTTCTGTGTATGACCAAATCTTAGGAAAGAACGCGAAGCGTCCATTCTTACACGTGCGTTACCGTGCGTCTGAGACGGAAGACCGTCGTTACAAGACTTGGATTACAGGTTCTGCAGGAGGAGCGTCTAACAGCGGGCTTGATGCTATGGAAGTTCATTTCCTTTCTGAGCGTGCAGTATGCACTTTAGGAGCGAATAACTTCTTTATCTTCGAGCAATAATATATATATGGTAATTGGACGAGGGTTCAAACCCTCGTCCTTTTATTTTTTTTAATTTTAATCTAATCTTTATGAAAAACAAATCAGTTTCAAAAACTAGGGCTTATAAATTAACAAATAATGCAGCCCCTCTCTCCACCTACATTAGTCCCGGAGGAAACAAACGACAACCTATGCTTAAGTTTGACGATGTCAAAAAAGTTAATAGAGAGATTCGTTATGCAGCCAACCAACAATCTATCTATGTAGATGAACAAGACGGACACGTAGTAGTGGAACCTATTGTTTTTATTGATGGCATGCTAACCGTACCTGAAAACAACCCTGCTTTACAAAAGTTCCTACATCTTCATCCTTTAAATGGAGGTAGATTCGTGGAGATTAATCTTGAGCGCGATGCTGCTAAAGAGATGGAAACTTTAAACTATGAAGTAGACGCTTTAATTGAGTGCCGTTCATTAAGTATTGAGCAATCAGAAAATGTCGCCCGTGTAATGTATGGTATAGACCCATCTACATTAACTACATCTGAGTTACGTAGAGACCTTTTAATTCAGGCTCGCCATGACCCACAGAGGTTTTTAGAAATTGTTAATGACCCGCATCTAAAGTTGCAGTCGAATATCCAAAATTTCTTTAGCAAATCTCTTTTAACTTATAGACGTAATAAGTCTGAGGTGTGGTTTAATACCGCAGCAAGCAAAAAGAAAATGCTTACCATTCCTTTCGGAGAAGAGTCTTTGACGGCATGTGAGTCATACTTTATTACCGATGAAGGTGTAGAAGCTTTAAAGATGTTGGAAACACACCTATAAAGTCTTATCTTTACAGTAGCTTAATACTTAAAGGACAATATATTTCGGTCAATACTGTTTAAAGGGGACGCAATTTGCGTCCCTTTTTTTATGCGTATATTTGGTTTTTATTAATCATCTAATTTTTTAAAGATGCAAAAGTACCTTAAATTTAACACTACCGCAGGTGTTCATAACGTTCCCGTAGGGAGTGGCTTATTTGCGGATAAGGTAGATGCAACAGAAACAAGGCTTTATAACCAAAATGCTTTTCTGTATCACTACAAATTGGTAACAACAGGAAGTAATACAGATACAGCAGTATTGCTTGTAAACATTAACACAGCTTTAGAAAGAGCTTCTGCAACTACTTGGCAAAACTCTGAAGTTGAAGTTCAAATACCTTCAGGAGTAGCCGTAACTTCAATCGCATTAACTGCATTCTCATGATAAAATATATTCGTATACAAACAGGCGCTTCTAAGCAATCGCTAATACCTGTAGGACAAGGATTATTCGCTGAACTTGCAACCGCAAGTGAGGTTAAAATCTATAGCTCTGATGACGCTGCCTATCACTACTCTGTTACTAACAGCGCTAATTTTACTTTTGCCATGGTTTCAGCTATTCAAGAGGCATGTGTACAAGCTGCTCAAACAAGTTGGACAAGACCTGTATGGGATGTAGCTGTCCCTGTAGGAGAAGAGGTTGATGATGTTGCAGTTACTGCATTTGCATAGTACTTATTGACAATACATATTAGAAAGGAGCTGCTATTAGTGGCTCTTTTTTTTTGTCTATCTTTGAGGAAAGGTTTACTCATGATAAATTCCGTTAGAAACACAGTGTTGTCCGTACTCAATAAGAATAATTATGGGTATATATCTCCGGCAGACTTTAACTTGTTTGCTAAACAAGCACAGCTTACAATTTTTGAGAACTATTTCTCAGATTATAATAACGCTTTAAACAAAGAGAATGCACGTAGGTCAGGCACTGAGTATGCCGATGCTTCTAAGAGTATTTCAGAGTCTATAGATATCTTCTCTGTTACAAATGACTTGTCTATTGTTACTGCGGGAACTAATGTATATAACCTTCCTTCTATAGCAACTACTTCAGATGACTTCTATCTTTTAAACAAAGTCTTATGTTTTACAAATGCAACTCCTGCGGTGTTTACAGGAGAAGCCGAGGCTGTTACACATAGCAAAATCACTATGCTAAATAACTCTATGTTACTAGCACCTACTACAGTTTTCCCTGCTTATACTATTGAAGGTAATCTTTTAACTGTTTTCCCTGCTACTATTAATCAAGCTGCTCAAGTACAAGCGCAATATATCCGCTATCCTTTTGACCCCAATTGGACATACGCTTTAATTACAGGAGGAGAACCTGTGTTTGACGATAGTCAAGCTGACTTCCAAGACTTTGAAGTTCCTATTGATGATGAACCACAGTTAGTAAATTTAATTCTACAGATGTGCGGTATATCTATTCGAGAGATGGATGTGTATACATACGCACAAGCTGAAGAAACTAAAAACCTTCAACAACAAGCATAATGCCGTATATCACAGATTATAATTATTACGAGAATGAAGGTGCTATGCCTACTAATGAAAATTGGGGGTCGTATCAATTTGTCTCTCTCTCGGATATTGTAAACAACTTTATGTTGATTTACAGTGGAAACCACTCTCTTGTAAATAACGAAGACAGATTTAAAGTTCTCTTCCATGCTAAGAGAGCTATCATGGAGCTCAATTACGATGCCTTTAAAGAGGTTAAAATCCTTGAGCTATCCGTAGGTGAGGCTTTGAGGTATATCCTCCCTCAGGACTACGTTAATTGGGTTCGTATTTCAGAGTATAAAAACGGCTTGTTATTTCCTTTAACGGAAAATATTCAAACCAATTGGAGCAATGCTTATATACAAGACAATGCTTCAAAGATTTTATTTGACCAAGATGGAAACGTCTTAAAGCCTGAGTTCTCTGATATGTCTTATCAGCGTATTACAGGAGGTAAGAGAAGTATATACCTTAATTCTAATAGTCCTTACAACGGAACGGAAGGATGGGAATTTGAAGGTAATTGGTATTTCTCTTATGGAATAGGTGCAAGATTTGGATTAAATACTGAAACGGCAAATGTTAACCCTACTTTTTCTATAGACAAAAAAGGTGGTGTAATTAATTTTAGTTCAGGTATGAACAATAAATTGGTAACGCTTGAGTACGTGTCTGATGGTATGGAGAACGGAAATGACGCTAGTGTAACTATTAACAAACTGTTTGAGGAATTTGTATATGCTTATATTCGCTACTCTATACTTAACTCTAAGTTAGGTGTTCAAGAGTATATTGTATCGAGAGCACGCAAAGAGAAAGCTGCGTTACTTCGCAATGCTAAAATTCGTCTAAGTAATATTCATCCGGGCCGTTTGTTAATGAACATGCGTGGCAAAGACAAATGGTTAAAGTAATATGGCAAATACTATAAGGAATTTCATTGCGGGTCGCATGAACAAAGTCGTGGATGAGAGACTTATCCCGGACGGAGAATATATTGATGCTTTAAATATCCGACTTGGTTCTACTGAGTCTTCGGAAGTCGGGTCTGTAGAGAACTCTAAGGGTAATGACAGGCTTACTACTCTTGAGTATATAGACGGAACAGTTTTAAGCGTTGATGCCACATGTATAGGAGCTTATGCTGACGGAGAGCAAGAGACTATGTATTGGTTTATCCACGATGATAATTTTTCATCTGTAGGAGCGACAGGAAAGTTAGACCTTATTGTTTCTTATAACACCGAGACTTTAATTCTTACCTATCACCTTGTTAGTATTGACGATGGAGGAGGTGTTAACACTACTCTTAATTTCTCTAAGACATATCTTATTACAGGGATTAATTTAATAGATAACCTGTTATTTTTCACTGACGATTTAAACCAACCACGCAGGATAAACGTTAATAAAAACTATGCTGACCCTGTATCGAATATAGATGGTTTTTCTGCTGAGGATATCCTTGTTATAAAAGCACCTCCTATTGCTGCACCTACTATTGTTCCTTTTAATATTCAAGGAGAAGAAAACTACTTAGAAGACCGACTTATCTCTTTTGCATATAGGTATAAATATAAGGACAATGAATACTCTGCTATATCACAGTTTTCTGCTCCTTCTTTTGTTCCTGAGCAGTATCAGTTAAGCAATGAGTCTTACTTGAATGAAGGGATGGTAAACTCGACCAATGCTTGTCAAGTAACCTACAATTCCGGAGGTCCTTTAGTAGTTGGTATAGACCTTCTATTTAAAGAGATGACTAGCGATATTATCAAAGTTATTGAGAAGATAAATAAAGTTAATGACGGTATTGCTAATAATGTTTTTGAGACATTCTCATTTTCTAACAGTAAAATTTTTACTGTACTTCCTTCTTCTGAAATACTTAGACTGTATGATAACGTTCCTCTTTTAGCTAAAGCTCAAACTGTTATGGGGAATAGGCTTATGTACGGGAACTATGTAGATGGGTTTGATTTAAAGAGACGGAATGCCCCAACTCAGTTCACCTATCGCACAGACCTTGTTAGCGAGCCGATTGGACTTAAAGACCTTGCTTATAACCGAGAAAGCTCTTTATATACTTGGATAGCAAATGTAAACCCTAATAACTCACAACTAAACCTTGACCTTACCAACGCAGTGGGTAATTTAAAAACGGGAGCGACTATAGACCTTACGCTTTCTTTTACTCACTATAATTTTGCAAATGGAAACCCTACTAGCCCTCCTGTTGAAGAGTCTACAGACAGGCAATTAAATTTTTTATATACCCTCACTCAGAATTACAACTCGGTAAGTGAGCTGTATGCAAGTGTTGATTTTCAAGAAAAGATAGGTACAGTTTCAAATATACTTCCTGTATATAGCGCTACCGTCCCTACTTCTTGTAGTGGGTTGACTTTAACAGACCTTTTTAACTGTACTATAACTGACAGCTTGCAGGGAGGGAACCCAACTCCGATGTATAAGTATGCAAGTGGTATAACCGGGCCCGGAGAACCTGTACTAACCACTCATGACAACGGAACTGACATTATTAGCTTTCAGTTTCCTGCTATGCAGTTTGTTTCCGATGTTTTAAATCCCGGTATTTTTATATTTGAGTACTATTCTGTTAGTGCTATTAGCACAAGTTTCTCTAATCTTGGAAGCCCTAAGAGCCTCCATAGTAACCGAGGATATGAAATAGGCATCGTATACATGGATGAGTTCAATCGTGCCACTACAGCCTTAGTAAGCCCCGATAACACCATTCATGTTGGGTGCAGCAAGTCTGCTGCTAAAAACTCCATTAAAGTTACTATACCCACAACGCAAGAAGCTCCTGATTTTGCCAAGCGATATAAGTTTGTTATTAAACCTGATGAAGCTTCATACAACACTGTGTATACAAGTATATTTTTCTATGACCCTGTAACTGCAACTGACTATTTCTTACTTCAAGGAGAGAATGCTGCTAAAGTAGAAGAAGGAGACAGGCTTATTGTTAAAAGAGATGTTGATGGACCTTTAAATAGTTGTAAATATGTAACTGTCCTTGAGAAAAAAGCTCAAGAAGAAGACTTTATTCTTCCTACAGATTCTACAGGTACAGTTATTTCTGTTCCTCAAGGGGTATATATGCAGACTAGAAGCTCTGAATTTAATAGTTCTTTAACAGACGCTGCATCTTTAAATCCCGGTACGTTAAATTATTGTGCAGGAAAAGACAGTTTTGATAATTTAGAGTTTGTTCAAAGAGCTTATAATTTTTCTGCTTTATTAGACCCTGCGATTTCTGCTCCTGATGGAGATGTATATCCTATTTATGATATACCTGTAGGTAGTAGTATTCGCCTTAGGTTCGAATTTTCTAGAAAAGGAACCGGAGATGGAAACAATGCTTGTGAAAGAAGGATATATAAATTTGATGAAACATATATTTCTAGTGAAACATATGGTAATATAATTGATTGGTGGAATGGGGATAATGTAGGGGAAACTATTGATGACGGAGAACAAGAGGTGGGAGGAGATGGAGACCCTATTCAAAATGAATACATAACTCCGACTACAGCTTCTGTAGTAAATTTCTATGGTATTACACCCTCATTAAATACTAACAAATATAGATGGTACATGAATCCTGTTAGTAATGAAATAAGATTAGCATTAACAGGAACTAGAGCGTGTGGAAGTGTAAGTAATGACAATAAAAAGTCTTGTATCAAAGCCACAATAGATGTAGTAAGAGCAGAGAACACTATCGTTTTTGAAACAGAGCCTGTAGACGCTTTACCTGATGTGTGGTATGAGTCATCTGAATCGTATTCTATTGACGCTCTTGGAAACCATAGCGGGAATGTTACTAATCAGAATATTGCAGGTAATGTTAGCGGAGTGGTTGACACCGCTTTCTTTAATTGTTTTGCTTTCGGAAACGGAGTAGAGAGTTATAAGATTCGTGACTCCATGTCAGGGCGAGCTCTTGCTCTTGGGAATAGAGTTACTACAGTAGCTGCTCAAGATTTTAAGAGAGCAGACCGATTTGCAGATATGACCTATAGCGGGGTCTTTAATAATGAGTTTAACTTAAATAAGTTAAATGAGTTTAACCTTGGTCTAGCAAACTATAAAACTTTAGAAGAGTCTTTCGGTCCTATCGAAAAAATGTTTGCTCAAGACACCAATATCCTTGTCCTTCAAGAGGATAAGATATCGTATGTACTTGCAAGTAAGAATCTTATCTCAGACTCTACGGGAGGAGGGGTAGTAGCTTCTATACCTGAAATTTTAGGTACTCAGATAGCTAGAATAGAAGAGTTTGGTATCAGTAATAACCCTGAAAGTTTTGCTCAATGGGGACCGTCTAAATACTTTACGGATGCCAAAAGAGGAGCTGTTATACAACTCACAGGAAGTGGACCTTCTGAATCTCTTGTAGTGGTATCCGAAGCAGGTATGAGAAGTTGGTTTAGGGATATGTTCATCTCAAACTTTACTTCTCAAAAACTTGGCGGGTATGACCCATATATGAACGAGTATGTTCTTGGAAATAACCTTACTTCTCTACCTAAAGAAATTTCATGTATACAGTGTGGAATAACTAAAACATATAATATAAAAGGTAAAAACATAAGTGCTTGCTACAACCTTGGAGGGACGGTAGGCGATGTAGTAATCTCTTGGCCTACTCCCTTTGTAAGCGACACTTTTTCTTTTACCACTACTTATAACGGTGTTACGACTACTCATGCGGCTTTTAACTCTGCAGGTACTGTAACGATTGTAAAAAACTCTGTTGCAGCCGAACAGTTGGATATTGTATTCTCCGTTCCTTCATCATCCGATACTGCTTTGGTTAATTTTTCAGTAGCGTGTCCTGTAGCAGATACCATTAATATTATTTTAGTTACTCTAACTAATAATTCCGATGCAGGCAAAACAATTCATAATCAATATCGTTGGACAGATGGAGTATTTTCTTCTCCTACTCATTCGAATCAGATTTCATTTTTAACCTCTACATCCTCTCGTGTAGTATCTCAGTATTCTCAGATAACAGGACCTCAAGGAGCGGGGATTATACCTGCTCAGGGAGCTACGGTGTATTTAATTTCGGATAAGCAATCGACAGATGATTACAATTTAAACGTAGCTACAGATAAGTTTTTATGGCTAAGGAGCTCTACTTTATATCCAAATACTGAAGCAGGTATAGGAAATTTACTTACTGCTGCAGCGACTCTTACCCCTACGGGAACTACGCCTACTTTCTCGGCAAACTTCCCTATGCCCGCAGCAAATGATAATGACTACCTCTATCTTGTTTGGAACTACTCAACAGCTACGGAAGTAAGTTTATGTTACAGTACTACAAGCCCATTCGATGCTTGTTGTGATTGTACATGCGCTACCGGAGAGTGCACGCAGTGGTTAGTAAGTAACACCACCTCTTCTCAAGTAGTTTTACGATACACAAATTGTGATGGAGTAAAAGGAACAACTATTACTTTGGGAGCTAATAACAGTACTACCTTGTGTGCCGATGGAGTTATAAGTATTATTTCAGGACCAACCACAGGAGTTAATTTTACAATAACAAAGTGCGATTGCACATAATCATATCTAATGGCAACTATCGGAACTTATTATTTAAACGGGCCTAACCTATTAACGTCAACGGGAATCTTTACTACCCCTGCGTTTACTACTTCTGCCCCTAATGGATGGTATAGCCAAGAGGGAATTGTACGTCAGTTACAAAACGGCATTCTTCTTCCTAGAGCTCAATGTCCATCTTGTGATAGTCCCTGTGGCTCAAACGTAGTTGACGGTCTTGCAGGCTATGGTTTGTATTTAGTGCCTGTAGATTTAGGTGCGGCTCAGGGAGCGGTTAAAGTTACTTTTGACCCTAAAGTTTATCCTCAGGGGATACGAGCGATTTATAATAACACTGTCTTTAATAAATTTAGTTCGGAGCAAGATGGATATCATGGGACTACCGTAACAGATGGGTTAACATATATGGGAAATTCTGCTACTGCACCTGCTCTTCCTCTTCAAATATTACTGACAAATGAATGGGAGTATTTTAATGGAGCTTTTGCTCAAAATGGAACTAACGTTGATATATTTGTTACACAGATTTCTTCCACAACAGGTAAAAGTCCCGACGAGTGTATTGCTTATATCCCAAAACCTTTAAGTAGTCCTTCAACGGTTCAGTTGCAAGTAGCACAGGTTATTAATAATCAAACCACTCCTAGTTGGAATTTAACTGTAGAATGCCCTACTAAACTTACACCTATCCCTAGTACTAGAGGGCTTACAACAAACCAAACTTGCAGTACGCTAGAGGGGTTAGACTTCACGATATATTTAGGTAAAGTTAGCGGAGCTGCTGACGAGCCCGTAGTTCACGATTGGGTTTTTCAAGATGAAGATGCAGTACTCCCTAGAACTCCACCTGTTGGAACGACGGTCGGATACTATAAAATAGGAACAGCAGCGCAATATTGGCTAATAGAGACAGACGTAAATGGAGTCATTACAGTTGTTACACCATGCCCATAATAAAAAGATATGTCAGTAACTAAAACCAACTATACTCTAACTTTTAGTCCTCCCGCACAAGGGTGGCCTTCTTTCTATTCCTTTGTCCCTGAGTGGATGCAGGGCATGAATCAATACTTCTATTCTTTTTCAGGAGGCAATCTATGGAGACATAACACTAACGAGACAAGGAATAATTACTATGGGGCTCAATACAATGCTACCCTACAAAGTGTTTTCAACCAAGAGCCTGTAGTAAATAAACTCTTTAAGACCTTATCTTTAGAAGGAGACCACGCTTGGGCCGCTACTTTTGTTAGCGAGCTGCAGACTACAGGATTTATTGATTCAGATTACTTTGTAGAAAAAGAATCTGATTGGTTTGCTTTTCTGAGAAACCAAGGTACTACACCTGCTTCTCCTGCACAAGAGTTTCCCCTTCGCTCGGCTAATGGTATCGGGAATAGCGTAACTGCTGTACAATCACCTGCAACGGTTGTCACCTTTTCTTTCCCTTTAACTCGACCTATTGGAAGTATCCCTAGTATAGGAGATAGCATCTACTATGGTGTCCCTGTTGCATTCCCGGCTGTCCTTGCTCCTGTATACTTAGGGCAAATTACATCTATCAATGTTGATATTCCAAATTCAATAAACACTATAGTAGTACAGCAAGAGGTTGGTGTGGGAGTTATCCCTACCGCACAAGTAAACTACGTCATGTCTCTTAAGAACCTTGTAGCGGAGTCTCATGGTATCCTTGGGCACTATGGTGTGTTCACTCTTACTAACATAGATACAGAGGCTGTAGAGTTATTTGCAGTTAAGTCTGAGGTCATGAAATCTTATCCTTAAAACACCGTATCTTTGAATTTATGAGTACCGTCCTCTCTCCTGCTATTGACTTTAAGCATCTCCTCAGCACTTCTCCTGTGGACTTACTTTCTCATGTGCACCAAAATAGGGGTTTGATATGGGAAGAGATAGATACGTTTTCTCAACAAATATCTTCTATGGAGGGAGCCGCTATTCATCACACTCAAGAGATGGAGGAATCTTTTCCTTTAACTCATCATTTAGATAATGGGCTTTATACTCGTGAAGTATTTATGCCTAAAGGTTCTTTGGTTGTAAGTTTTATACACAAACAAAACCATCCATCTTTTTTTATGTCAGGAGAGATGTCTATCCTCTTAGATACAGGAGAGGTAAAAAGAATTAAAGCTCCAATGAAAGTCATGACAGAGATAGGTACTCAGAGAGTGGCTTATATGCATGAAGACTGCACTTGGACATGTGTATACCGAACTGATGCCACGACTATTGAGGAGGCAGAGGAAGAGGTATATACAGTAGATTTCCGGGAGTTACCGGAACATATAATATTAAATAAACTTTTACTATGTCAGGACTAATAACAGGCATTGTCTCTTTAGGGATTACAGCTACTACTACAGGTATTTCTATGAGTCAGCAGAATAAAGCTAAAAAAGCACAGGGAAAAGCTGAAACAGCCGCAAGAGAGGCTATGGCAACGGCTCGTAAGCGTCTTGATGTAAACTATCAAGAGGCATCGTCTATAAATAAAGACCCATACACTATGGCTATAGAGGCTTCTTTACAGCAAGGGGCTAACGCTACTCAAGCGGCAAAAGAAACTCAAAGGGGAGCCGCTCAAGTAGGTAGGATTCAAGGTGCACAAAACCAAATGCTAGAGGGGCAGCGTGTGGCTTACGGTCAAGAGTTACAAGCGAGAGAGCAGCGTATACTTGATGAGGACAGTCGCTTAAGAGACATCAATACTCAGTTAGATATGGGAGAGATAGAAGGGGCACAGATGGCCGCAGCTGCTGAGGCAGATAATGCAGCTATGGCAGGGCAAGATGTCGTAGCAGGATTGGGGAGTATGGCTCAACAGGCTGCAGGGATGGCTCCTTTGTATGCAAAGACAGGGTATAAATCTAAACAAGCCGCTTTTAATCAGACTGACGTAGCTAAAAAATCTGCTATGTTAGACGATGTTAATAAAGGACCTACAGTAGATTATTTAGGAAACCCTATAGACCAAATTGCTAATCCATTTGCAGGAGTAGGAGCGATGGACAGGGGAGATTTTAGAAGATTTCAAAAAAACAATCCTTTGTTATGGGGTGGAGTAGCTTCTAGTAAACAATATCAAAACGCTCTCTTTCCTCAAAACGCACTGCTAGAATCCCAAAGGTTGTTAGACCAAAACAAGAATTAAACGATGGCTAATACTTATTTTAAATACGCAGAACGTAACGCTGAGAACAGGATAAATTGGGCTGACGTAGGGAAGGATATGACAGATATGCTTGCCGATGAAGCGCGAGTACGTGGAGAGAAAAAGGCTGCTATAGAAACAGATTTTAGAGAGTTTGGGAAAACATTAGCCGAGTCTCCTATGGGAAAAAGTGAAGGCTTTAATGAGTTCACCACTGACTTTTCTGATAGTGCTCAAGAGTATTCTTTGATGGTAAATAATATGCTTAAATCAGGAGATTTAAAACTGAGAGACTATAATAATATTCAAGCCAACTTAAAGCAAGGAACGTCTGAGGCATTTTCTATTGCCGAAGATTACAACAAAGCATACGAGGGTATGTTAGAGCGTGGAGAGATTGACCCTGCAACAGGTCTCCCTGCCGCTCAACTTTTAGAGCAGTATGTATTGGGTACAGTACAGGGTTTTGGAAACTACTCTAACCATCGCTTATGGATTAACCCTACTTCAGGACGGGTAAGTCTTGGGACTACACGCACTGATGAGGAAACGGGTGAGGTAACTATGGATAGGGATACCGGAAGTTTTATTGCTGTAAACGCTTTACGTAACCGTACACGAGCGCAGTACGATACATACGATTTGAATAAAATTAACGCTGCAAGGGTAGATACATTAGGAACGACTATTAATGCGGTTATGAGTGGTGGTGTAAAGACTAGAGAAAAAGCTTTAGAAAATGCTTCTGTGCGTCAAGTATTAGATGATTTTGCTGATGCTACTGTAGCTATACCTACTAACGTTAGCTCTATCCTTACTAACAGTTTAGGTACAAACCCTGCTAATGGACGTCTTTATGCTTTTACGGACAGCCCTGCAGACGCAGCAGCAGATGAGAACCTAATCCTCGTTATGGATAACCCTCTCCAAAAATCTGCGGGTTTACCTATGCCTGCATACTTGGATAGCCCTGAGGAACTTACAAAATATCTTAAGGAAAATTATACAGACCTTACTGCGGAACAGATAACACAGATTGTTGAGAACAATAAAAAGCAAGTAGACGTAGCTAGAGCTACAACAAAAACTTCTCTCGTAAGTATGCTAGACGATAAAGAGACTACTATGCAAGAGTTTAACAATCAGGAGTATTATGGTGGTAAAGGTGAAAAGAGGAAGTCTGCAGCTGCGTCAGTAAAACGTATTGCCGATATCCATAACGGAACTGAAAGTGAGTTTGATGCAGCTCTTCCATTTGTTCAAGGTCTTGACCCTAAAGTTAACAGAATATACATTAACCCTGACAACACTAATGAAGTTCTTATAGATAGAATAGATAATGATGGTAATATAATTACCCTTGAGCCTTTCCTTAAGGGAGACAATACTGTAGATTTTGTAACAAGTATCTATACCACTCTTGGTCTTGATGAGAATCTTTTAGACCAAGCCCTTCTTGATTCAAAAATTTCTGAAAGGACCAATGCTGCGAGTACATTTGTAGGAGCAGCAGGAGACAGCCGGACACGTAGTGTTATACAGATACCTAATTTTGACGACCCACTTCCCAATGATGAGAGTGACTATCCAAGGTTAGTATCTGACGTTCACAATGAAGCATTCGGAACGGACAAGAACGCTAAGGCGTACTCCAATGCGGAGCTTGAGTTCTTTTCTACAGTTGGTATTGAGAATGCCGAGATAAAGACACTAGAAGAAGATGATATTCAACAATATATTTCAGGTTCGAGAGCAATAGATTTTAATAACAACTCAGCCACTCAGCTCTTCATACCCGGTGTTATGACTATGCCTATCGTAATCCCTGATAACAACACCAAGGTAGAATTTGAAGCTATTAACCGCTTAATTCTTACTGCTAAAAGAAACGGAACTTTACTTACTCCGAATGATTTTGAAAATGTTTTTTCAGACTTTGAATACTACAATAACAAAGATATGGCAGACAAGGTACTAGGAATAGAGTGGAATAATGGAGATGGCCCTCAGCCCTTAACTGACGGACAAGTAGATGCGGCTGTAACTGCACCTGTAACAACAGACACTTCATCATACAATTAAATTAAATGAACGAGCAAGCAATCAGAGATTCGTATGAGCTATTTAAGACAGGAGGATACTCTAAGTCTTATGAGGAGTTTGTAACTCTCATTAACTCTAACCCTCAAGCTCTTGAGGATTCGTATACTCTATTTCAAACAGGTGGATATACTAAGGGAATGGAGGAGTATGAGTTATTGATGGGAGTAAAAAAAAAAGACGAGCCTATGGAATCTACTTCGGAAGATGGTTCTTTGGACTTGTCCGAAGAAGCTCCTGAAGCTTTATTTCCAAGCCCGGAACAGCAGGCTGTTAAAGACGAAGAGGTTTTACAATCTATACAACAAGGTCTTGTAGATGACGATGCAGGCCCTTTTGAAAGAGAGGCTGCTCAAGCTCCTATTACAGATGCAAGAGGTCAGCAATGGGATGGGGTACCATTCAATGAACAAGAGGCGAGGATAAAAAAGGAGAAGAGAAAAGTGGAGGATGCCTCTATGGTAGAGCGCGACTTGATGGAAAAAGAAGCTGAAGCCTTAGAGTTAGATAAGGAACGTGCAGTGGCTTTATCTACTCCTGAAGTAGACCGTCAATTAGCTGAGGTAAACTCACAACTTGTGGGGTTAGAGGAAGACGAAGTAGTGGAGAAATTGCAGAATTTATTCAAAGGAAGGGGTTTTACATTTGAGAAGATAGGTTTAGGGTTGGACAGAATGCGTGTAAGAACCACTGATGGATTACACTCTATAGATATAGAACTAGATAACTTCTTAACTTCTACTGATGTAGCGGAATCTGCAGAGCTTCAGACTTTTTTACGTACACATTTTAACCCTACTCGCTTTAGCGAGAATCAGGATAGTATAACCAAAGCTTTTCGAGCGCAAGAGATGCGCGATAGCGAAAGATGGAATGAAGATGGTACACGCTCCACAGTAAAGTTCATGTCCTATGAAGAGGATGGAGTTCATAAGGTAGCTCCCACCCTGTTCCCTAAGAGCACCGTACAGCGCTCTTCTCCTCGTGCAGAGGATTGGTTAGAGCTAGATATGGATGCGGCTATTGCTGAAGCTGAGAGACGCAATGAGGTATTTACATTCGACTCTCAAGAAGAGGCTGAGGCTTTTGCGGAAGGCTCTTGGAAGGGTGTAAACTCGGTAGACTTAGAAGGACAGAAATATTACAATCAATATGGGAGAGATTACATCTCTGACAGTCAGGCTTTCGATAACTATTCAAAGGCAAAAGAGACCCGACTGTTTCTTGAGGAGGAATTAGCAATTCAACAGAGCTCTTTCTTTGGTGACGAAGGACAGTACGGTGACCTTACCGCTAGTGAGCAGGAAGCTTACGGAGAGTATTTCAGAAAAGACGGAAGCCTGCGTGGTGATGCACAGGATATTATTAATTCTCTTGATGAAGAAGAAGCTAATCTTTGGAATATAATAGATAGCGAGAACTACATGGAGGTGCAAGATAACTTTGACACCTACCTTGAAAAGCGACATCAAGCCTCGGCTCAACAGGCGGCTAATATAAACTATGAGGCTAAGGCTATTGAGGATGGATTAAATAATGTATCCTTAAATGAGTTTGGTATTACCCTAGACCAACTTAGCACATACCAACCTAAAGATGAAGCTGAGAGAGTAAGGCTTAATGAAGTAATAGAGATTCAAAACGCCCTTGAAACAAAAAAAGAACTTGCCGCCCTTCAATATGAGACGGCTCTAACTTACTTTGACGCCAAGGCAAACAAGGAAATTGGAGTAGAGTTTGTAGATAATCTTGAAGGATGGTGGGTAGCCGTTTCTGATGGTTTTGCAAACGGACAAGCAGGGGATGTTATCTTGAATGCAGCTATGGGTATCTATGGGGATGAAGCAGAAGATATGAATAGGGCTGCACAAAAAATGACAGACTATATGAATAGCGTTGACGGAAGACAGTCGAGAGCTATGTCTAGATTTAACTCTGCAGAGGACGGGTTTGGTCGTGAAGTAAGAAGTGCTTTAAGGCGTGACCCTGCAGAGGTGATAGCTACGTGGGCCGGAGCTTCTTTGGCGCAGATACTCCCTTATGGATGGAAAATTATACCAAGCTTTATCGCCACAGGTGCAGCCACAGGTGCAACTATTGGTGCAACAGGTCTTGTTACAGGTCCCGGAGGTGTTTTAACTATGGGAGCAGGTGCTCTTAGTGGAGGAATGTATGGATTTCGTGCGGGATATGCAATGACTAACTTGGTGTTAGAGTATACCAATGGTGTTCTCGATGCGGGAAGAGAGCTTAAGTATAATATGAATGACCCTGAAGAGGCAGGGTTAGCTCTTCAAGACCCTGATGTGTGGGAACGTGGTAGAGAGCGTGGATTAAAACGTGGTATCCCAATCGCTCTAATGGATTTCCTAATGACAGGTCTTGCCGGTAAGGTCTTCAAACCTATCGCTGTAGCAAGTAAAGGAAGAAAAATTGCAAACTATACAGCGGAAGCTTTAACACTTGCCCCGGCATTTGAGGGTGCGGGAGAGTTTCTTGCTCAATTAAATGTAGGGGACGAGGTTTCTATGAAAGAAATTATAGCGGAAGCAGGAGGGTCAATAGGTATGAGTACCCCTTTCTCTGCTGTTAATATATATAAATCTACTCGTGGAAATTATAATCAAAAGATAGCAGAGAATCTGATGAACATGAAGCTGATGGCTAGTGAGCGAGCTTCGGATAAACAGATTCAATCGTGGAGCAATAGGATGCTTAAGTTAGGGAAAATTACCACGGAACAAAACCAAAGGATATTAGAGAATATAGGTCTCAGAAAAGAGGCTCAGGAGATACTTGATATTACAGGGCCTTCTCGTTTAGGTATAAATAAAAAAGTGCAGACTAGACTGATGGAGCTTTTAGATATCCGTGCAGGACTTGACGCTACCACTAACTCTAGGAGTATATTTAGCGAAGAGCTTGCTGCTGTTAATAAAGAGATTGCAGAGATAGGAAGAACTAATGAGTTATCGGAGTCCCCTGCAGAGAATATTAATTTTGATTTCGGTAAGATAGGTAAACGTACTACTGTGCCTAGCTACCGTATTGGGAATACTATGTATTCTAAGACACAGTTCCTAAGCTATATAGAAAAACTTTCTTTACGGAAAGCTCATAAACTTATGAAGGATAGTGAGGTCGTTAATGACGAAGAAACCTCTATACTCCTTGACGAGAAATTACAACCCTTTGCCCCTGAGGAGGCAACACAAACTACAGAAGATGCCATTCAAGAGTCAAGCCCAACGGAGGTGGATGTACAAGAACAATCCACAGATGGCGCAGCAGTGGGAGAAGGAGACGTCATCACAGAAACTACCGAAGAGATTACTCCCGAAGACGAAGTTACAGAAACGGAGGAGGTTGAAGAAGAAGCCATAGAGATAGTAGATAAAGGCACTAAAGAAGATGTTAAAGCCTTCCGAGAAGGAACGCTTGATGCTAAACGTAAAAAAGCTTTACTCGCAGGTATTGCTCAACGTATAAATGACAAAAAGAAGCTTACTAAATTTCAAGAGGAGGTAGGTAAAGATAATGATTTTGAGATTGCAGAACTGCAGGGGCAAATCATAGAGCAAGAGAAACTTATGTTAGAAGCTCGTGACTTAGAAGAGTCATTGGGACCTGATACCTCTGTTAAAAAATCAAAGCCTGCCAAGATAGAAGGGAATATTAGTATAAACAAGGAAGGGAAGTATACCTTCACTCCCAAAGGTAAAGCACAGCGAAATAAGGTCGTAGTAGCTGCTAGAAAAGCGGCTAAGGCTATAAAAAAGATTCTCCCTAAGACACGTATCTTACTCCACGAGAGTAACGAAGAGTTTTTAAAAGCTGTAGGCCGTGCGGGAAGAGCTGAATATCTACCTGCCGAAAACGTTATCCACGTAAATTTATCTTCAGCTACGGAAACCACCATGGCTCATGAGGTTTTCCATGCTGTTTTTCTTAACTCAGTAAAGACAGATGCTCGTGCAGCTAAAGCCGCAGAGGTAATGATGCTATCGGTACGTAAAAGTCTTAAGGACGGTAGTGCGTTAGCAAAAAAGATTGATGCATTTGCTGCTAAGTATACAGGGAAACAAGCACAGTTCCAAAACGAAGAAAGGCTTGCTGAGTTGATTGGTATATTGGCGTCATCAAAAGACTACAAGCAACTATCTAAACCTGCTAAGAATGTAATTATAGAGTTCTTTAAAGACTTAGCTCTTAGATTTGGTATTGAGTTAGGGACGGACTTTGGTAAGACAGACGAGAGTGTAATAGACCTTATGAATACTATCGCGAGGAAGACTCGTGAGGGGAGGGAAATAGAAGAGTCTGATGTGGAAGCTCTTAATGAGATACTACCTAAGGATTTAACTCCTGAGGAGTATATCAAGAAGCAGACAGAGGGAAGACAACAGAAGGTAATATCCGATGTCTTAGATGTAAATGAGCTAGAGGTGGTATCTAAAGGTGGCTCATCGAGAATCGTATATATGCACCCTGACGGGAAAAATGTTATTAAGGTTGCAAAAACTCCTAAGGGATTGGAGCAGAATATCGCTTTAGGATTTGGAGATGTAAACTATCTAGGTACTTTTGTACCTGAACTCGAAGAGCAGGGGTTAGATTATATTATTATAGAGAACGTACCCCGTAATGATACGGAGGTTAATAAGTTCTTAAAGCCACTGAAAAAATTTACTGCTCAAGATTTCAAAAATAGAACGGCAGAACTTCAGGATGCCATGAGAGAGCTTGAGCTAGAAGGGTTTATGGATTATAATATCTTATGGAATGACTTTACCGCTACTAGGAATTGGGGTATGCGAGAGAATGGAGAGTTTGTATTGGTAGATGAGGGTGCTTTAGATGACAGCATCCACTTTACATCTGAGGTACAGGCGTGGTCTAAAGAGGAATGGGCCGAGGTGCTAAGTCGTAGACGAGAGAATAAGAAGAAGCCTGCTCCTCGTCAACAGATTATCGGAGAGAACGCTGAACTTTCCGCACAGGTAAGAGAGGATTTACAGTACGCTAAAATTGAGCATGAAGCTTACATGATGCAGAAGGAGGGTGTCCTTGACGCTCCTACAGAGAATATGATGAACCCCGCCGCTATTAAAGAGATAACAGGATGGGAGTTAGGGGCAGACGGGAAGTGGAAATATGAGATACAAGACGGAAGGTTGAAGGAGGTGAAGAACGGAACCTATAAACTTGGGGATATATACAATGCTCCTGAGTTCTACGAAGCATATCCCGAAGCAAAAGATATATCAGTAGCTATAGAGGTGAGGCCTCAGGGGAAAGAAAACTCTTGGTTTATGCCTGAAGATAATAGTATTGAAATAAATGTAAAAGACCAACGTAGAGTTCTCCAAGATTTAGTCCACGAACTACAACATTTTGTTCAGTTCAAAGAAGGGTTTGCTATAGGGGGGAATGCGAATACCTTCTACCAAAACCCTGAGATAATAGAAAAATTAGAAAAGGAAGCGGGGAAAGAGGGATTAATTATAAAGAACGAAATGTTACGAGCTCTTTCTTTCACTATCGAAGAAGCTATGGATGAGCATGAGGGTGTGGCTTTAGATAAAATTATGACTAAAGAGTTTTTAGAGAAGAATATGGGCTTCTATCTTGACACCTTTGATAATCTTGTTGAGCGAGAATTGATAGATAAGAATGCAGATTTCGCTCAGGCTTTAGAAGACTTCTATTTTGAGCTCCCTGAAATGGACAGAAGAAAGCTTAAGATTGCACAGAGAGAAGGGGGGTTGGATGAGGCGTTAGATGCTTCGTCAGAGATATCTGTCCCTGTGAAAGAAGCTCTTTATAAATTAAGTAATCACGCAATGTATGAGAGGCTTATGGGGGAGGTAGAAGCTCGTAACGTCACGAATAGATTATTTTCTTCTGCCGAAAGGAGAGCCCGACAGACACTTGAGAGTACTGAGGACGTTAGCAGAGAAGACCAAATTGCATATTTTGATACGAGTGAAAGCAAGGAGGATGTAACTACCGAAGAGTCAAAGCCTGCCCCTCGTCAGCAGATGGATGAAAGAAGTGCTGCGGTGGTTAGGAAAGGAAGGTTATACGGGATGAATATGGATAGTGGATACTTTCCAAGACAAGCTTCTGTAGAGCAGATAAGAAAAGTATTTGGACCTATGGGCTTTGGAGTTAGGAGAGCTAAAGACGGTGGATTTGGAAGAGGAGGAGGAGTATATCTAACCCTAAATGGAAGAAAGTTTACCCCACCGAGTTATAGAGGGAGAAGACAACAGCAAGAAGAAGTTATGCCACCTAGTCCGGAGGACTCTATGGTTGAGGTGATAACAAGGGGAAGAGCTGAGGGGTACTCTGAGGCTTCTATAAGAGAAGTTCTCAAGTCAAGGGGTCATAGCGTGAAAGATATTAAAAGAGTGATGGCAGCTACCGTAGACTCGTTTAGCGATGTGCGGGTCCCATTTGAGTTTGGAAATATAGTAGGAGGGATGCCTGCAGGTATACGACTGTTCCAACAAATACAGTCTGAGATAGATACTTTTAAGGCACCTACCGTAAAACGTACAGGAGTACGTATGACACCTTTTGTGAGAGCGCAAAGACTTTCGGATTTAAGAGAGGCTAATCCTACCCTATCAGAGATATCTGATACAGCTTTATTAAGAAGGTTTCCTCGTAGAGGAGTACAAGCGGAGACAGTAGTAACCGAGAAGACCCCGGCAGAGGTAAGGGAGAAAGCATTAGAGATACTGCGTGATAACTCCGTTTTCCAAGAGCAAAGTGAGCAGGTTCAAATGGAGCTTGTTATAGCTATGGATAGAGCGCTTGGTATTACAGCGAATCGTTCTGTCTCTAAAGAGATAGCTGCGGTGAGAAGTTCTATTGTTCAGCGTAACAGGAAGGGAAGAGAGCTTCAAGCTATAAAAAGACAGTTAAGGAATCTTATTCGTACACATATACCTACGTCAAAAGACTACAGTCAAGCGGCTATAAACAGATTGGTAAGAGCGACAGCGGCTGTAACAGAAGATAACTATAGGGTTCAGGTAGAGAAGGTGTTGCAAGTAATTGAAAAGCAGCGGGAGAATATGAGGGAGAAAGTTCTTAAGAAACTACTTACTGATGTAACTCGTGGGGCGAGAAAAACTATTACTGATACCAAGAAAAACAGAGTAGGGTCTTTAGATATACAAGGACAATCTTTTGCAGAGATATTTAAGAAAGCTCTAACCTTAGCTATGGCGTCTGAGACGAAGCAAGAGAAAGCTATGGAAGAGTTTAGGTTACTTGCAGAGGAGTTAGAGACAGACGAAGGTATAGTAGCTTTAGCAAAAAGTGCGTCAGGAGAAACGCTTACCTCAAAAGAAGAGCGCCTAGTTAATATAGCTGTGGCTTTGGATTTAGTAAAGAACCTCCCGTCTATGTCGTTAGAAGAGGTAGAGAATTTAGCCAATGACTATGCTGTGGCTGCGTCTATGTCTAGACAAGAGCTCTCCGCAACAAGGAAAAGAAGAGCTTTAGAGACGGATACTTTAAGACAGAAAGTTACCGATTCTTTACGTATGTCTAACCCTGAGATGTTTCATGAAGATGGAAGTTTCATAAAAGATGCAAACGAGAGAAGAGCTTTACTAGACGATGTTCGTAAGTATTGGGTAGAAGGGAAAGGCAAAGGGCTATCGGCTAGATTGAAAGGTCAGGTTAAAGCGGCAAAGGCATATGTAGAAATATACAAGTGGATGAGTGGCCCCCAAATGGTAAAGTCTATGTTCGATAGCCTTAAGCACTTAGGGACATTTATGAACTCAGTGAATGATACTCTTTATGAAGAGGTGTTTAACCGTCTTAATAGAATGGATAACAACTCCTTAAAAGGTTACTTTAAGCAGCAGGACTTTTTAAGAAGCTTAGGGTATGACGCTGTATTAGAACAGTTGTTTGATACAGAGATGTATCAAGTAAAAGGAGTAAGGTCTACTGTGAGTGGGAAAAAAAGAAATGAATCGTTCAGTAAAGACCAACTCTTAAGACTCTATGCTCTTTCTCTAAACCCTATTCAAAATCGTAAGCTAGAAGCTATGGGTTTTACAAGGGTAAAGATGATTGAAATTGAAGAGTACTTAGGTAAAGACGTAACAGGGTTTGCGGATAAAGTAGTAGCGTATTTAAGCAACGAATATTATGAGGGAGTAAACGATGTGTATCGTGATGTAAACGACGTCAACTTGAACTACGTAGAGAACTACTTTCCTACTATGACTACGCAGTCAGATGTCAATCCAAAACAATTGTTTGAGGGAGACTTTAATGGAATCTTTAATGCGGAAAGTGCTCCTGCATTAAGGAACCGTAATGATATGACTAGCGATATAAACTTAAAGGGAGCGTCCTTCACCTCAGCCCTTGAGTCTCATGTAAAAACTATGGAGCATTATAAAGCTTATGCTTCTGATACAAAGAAGCTGAACGCGATATTTAATACCAATAGCGTTGATGGAACCTTAGCTATGTTAGGGGTGAAGACTATGGTAAAGCAATCGGTTAATAATGCCATCAACCCTGACTCCGGTAAAAATGCTCTAAACTCTTCAGGAAAGATATTTAATATTTTACAAACTAAGTTTACATCGTATGCTTTAGCCTTTCGATTAGTTCAAATTGCAAAGCAGATGACATCGTTCATCAACGCTTTTGAGAACTATGCTTTCCGAAAGAGTGGTAAGCAAAATGTATTGGTGGATATCATGCCTTTCCTTATGGACTATGCTGCTGTTATGGCGCAACCAAGGAAGTATATAAAGATGGCTACGGAAATGTCTCCTACGTTTAGGTATCGTTTAGCTCAAGGGGTAAAGGGAGACCTTGCGGGACTTGAATCAGGTTCACCAACCTTAACAGCGTTAGAGAATAGACAAACTCGTTGGGCGAAATTTGCAAGAGGGTTTAAAAAAGGAGGAGCAGCTCCTACTATAGTGGGTGATATCATGGGAGTCATGGGATACATGGCTAACTATAGACGTAATATAAAGAACGGGATGAGTGAAGAGAAAGCTGTCGAAGCTTTCAATGAGTACAACCAAACTCAACAAACGAGAAGACCTTCAGAAAGAGCTATCCTTCAGCAGAACAGTAACTTTATCATTAGAGGATTCACTATGTTTGGCTCGACCCCCATTCTGTATATCAACAATGTGATGCAGGCTTCAACAAATATCTTGAGGAGTTGGAACAAAGGGGGCATAAAGAGCATAAATCAAAAAGACGTAAGAAGGCTCGCCCTAAACTTAGGAGCAGCCAACGCAGCGTTTGTTGCGATGTCTAACCTTGGTCTCTTACTACGTGGAGATGATGAGGAACGTAAAGAGGCTATGAGGCAGATTAGAAATGCTATGTTGGGACTCAACCTTGTGTATATGACTCCTTTCGTAGGTTCAGCGGTTAAGGGTGTAGAGAATTATATGACAGGAAATAGAAGACCTGCAGACATGGGTGTGAATCCATTGACCTCTTTATTTAACAAGTTTAAAAAAGCCGCTGAAGATGATAAGGAAATGGAAGCTATGTTGCAGGTTGTAATAGAGATAGGTATCGGAGCACAGCTTGCTCCACTCCAAGCTCTTATTGAAACAGCGGGTAACCTCGATGAGGCAGGTATAGAAGAGATATATGATATAATTGGATACTCAGAGTCGTATCGAGAGAAAGCAGCTAAAGAAGGTTACGAGAAACCGACACGGGCATACCAAAGAGAATTGGACGCTAAAGCTAAAAAGAAGGCTAGTCAAGAAGCGAACGCTGCTTATGTTAGGAATAAGGAAAAAGCAGCCGAACAAAGAGAAAAGGAAAGAAACAAATACAGATACAACAAGTAGCTAGCGAGGGTTTGAACCCTCGTCTAGTGAGCCTTCTACATCTTCTAAAATAGCTTTCAGTTCTTTTAAGTCTTGTCGGACAGAGTGGAAGTCTGTATCCATTAAATTCTCATACAGTGAATTTGCATGGTTATGAATACGATTCATCAAACTATTGATGTAAGCTATTCTATGCATCTCAAACACTGATATCTTTTGTTTCATTTTAATAAGAAAAGTCTGTTATTATTTTTTCTTCTAATAGAAGGTCTAGGTAGTCATCACAATAAATTTCTTCAATCTCTACAAATAAAGGGGTGTCCTCTGTCTGATGAAGGAACCTTACAATAAAAAAGAAAGGGTCGCTCCCCTTTAATACGCAACCTACCTCTTGAATCCATCCATCTTCTCGCGGTAAAAATTCCGCATTATCCTCCAATACAGTTACAATTCTAACGGAGGTTTGTTTATCAAAAGCCCTAAGGCTTTCTAAAAAGTCTACGTCAAAATCGTATGGTCTAATCTCCTCTGTATACCTCTGTCTTGATTCCATGTTTACTAAGTTCTTTAATTCTATATTCTTGCAGCTTTGACAACCTCCCTTTCGGTCTTTTCACCTCGCTAAACAACACTCCGCAGTCCGGAGGGATAGCAACCAAGTCCGGTATTCCGTTCTTGTTTGTTTGAATAAGCTTGATAACATAGTATCCCTCGGCTTCAAGTTGCTTGATTCTATTGCTTTGTATTTGCTGCTCCGTCATTTTCAAATATAACCATTAATACATTATCTTTTTAAAAGATGATTGTATAACGTACTCTACCATCACTTCAATATCATTAGAAGAGCCCTTTCTTTTGCTTCTCCCCCCTATATTAACCTTACCTATAAGGTCTTCTATATTCCCTATAATGATACCATCGTCACATGCCCATATAATAAACGCTAAGTCTGTGTCAGGGTCATTTTTAAAAAGGTCATGTATCTTCACTAGCTTCCTTGCCGCAACAGGTAAAGGAAATGCGTGTTCTATATCCGTGTGCCTTCCCTTAACCTCTACATAGGCATAGGTATCAGTAGTAGGAGAGTAAACACGAAAGTCTATATCAAAGCCCCCTAGCTTCTTATAACTCCCTTGAGGCAGATTCCTAGTCCATAGCTTAATGGCCCTCTCTTCTCTCTCTAGATTTTTTTCATTCTCAAATAACTTGCTCATGTTTTATTATTTTATAAACCATAGTAAGGGTTAGTTCCTTGTTATTATCAATCATATCTACTAACAGAGGTTCTTTCCTGTGTACGAATATTAGTCTTGCCATCATACCATTGGAAACTTTATACTTATTAATAAAGTAATGTCTCTTCCTCACATATCCGTTAGGTGGTCTCTCCATCTCATTATATTCCTTTACTAAATTACCAAGAGTAAAGTCTTTTATTCTCTTATCAAATACTTCGTCCTTATCTAAAAATTTTGTAAGAGAATATCTTATGTTTTTTCCTCGAAAATTATGCGTTTGTGCATGGCAATTGGGACATACAACCTGAAGATTCTCATCAGTATTATTACTTAGGTCTCCATTCATATGATGAAGCTCAAGTGGTATTTTCTGACCATTCCATTTAGAAGTATCACAAACTTCACAAGTATGGTTCTGTATTATAAAATGGTATTTTCTAAGAGTATCCCAAGAATGAAGTTTCCCATTATCTCTTTCTTGTAGATACTTGTTAATCCATGTTAATTTACTTTTCTCTATCTTGTGTTTAGAGTTATTAACCTCACTGAAATTAATCTTATCCATCTTCCCGTCCTCCCAAGCTTTTCGAGATTTGATTGATTTTTTTAGTTTTGCTTCCACACTAAACTCTCTTGAGTTTCTACACGATAAAGAACAAAAATTTAGAAGGCCCTTTTGAGGTGTAAACTCTTTATCGCATTTCTTACATGATTTAAGCATCTTTTTTAAAGTGGGTTAGGGTATATGATTTCTTTTTAGTTACAGCTTTGTATATCTTATCTTCGATACCTCCTTTAGAGAATACCCAATACACATCGCTCTTGAGTCTATCTTTAGTAGTCATCCTATCTCTTGATTGCCAATAGCTCGTAGCAGAGAAGTCAATGTTGTAGTACACAAGGGCAGAGGCTTGTCTCAGAGAGATACCTTCCCTTCCCGATACAATCTGTAGGGCTATGCTTTTATCTGTGGTCTCGAACTCTTCAAGCTCTGTCGTCAGGGCGTCTCCGTAAACTTCTTTTAAGGCATTGAGCTCCTCCTTAAACTTATAGAAGATTCCAACCTTTTGTCCCTCGAAACTATCTCGTATGAAGTGAGCTTTGGTATAGTCAAACACCATAGAGTTCCCGCTTTCGAATTTCACCGTACCTGAGTACATCTGATGTAGCTTCTGCATAAGTTTAACCGGAGTATCCGCAAGGATATCCTCAGACTTGCCTTCTAACACTAAATCTTTTGTGAGCTTATTGCACATAGCATAGGTAGACTCTTTCATATCTACATACAGCACATGCTCTTGAGTATCTACCTTAAACCCCGCTTGTTCTTGGGTGTAAGCTATCGTGTAAGGCTTCATGAGATTCATGACAGACTCAGGAGCATCGTCATAGTTCTTATGGAACATTCCGTTAATCTTTATCTCTTTAATCCTAACATGCGCTCGTGCAAATCCATAGAAGTTTTTGAATGAACGGAAAGGATTGTTAGGGATACCATACACCTGATGGTATATCATACTGTAAGACTCAGGAGTGGGTGTTCCTGATAGCAGGATGACATGGCTACCACATTTCTTAACCAACTCTTTCACCGCCTTAGCTCGATTGCTTGGCTTCGGGTATGACCCCATTCCGTGAGCCTCGTCACATATTATCAAATCCCACTTTACGTCAGGAGCTTTGTGTAGGCTCTCGTAGTTTATAATAAACAAGACGTAGCTTGGGCAGAGAAGGTCTGTGTCAGCTGTGATACTACTTATAGCTTTCTTCTTGGTTATGAAAAGAACATTCTTATACCCAAGTTCCTCAGCTATCCCTAAACTCGTCAGGGTTTTCCCTGTCCTAACCTCCATAGAGAGATACAAAAACTTCTTAGATGTAAGTATCTGTTTCCCTTTGGCTATTATCTCTGTTTGATAGTCTCTAAATTTTAAGGTGCTGCTCATGTTTTTCTTGTAATATTCAACGCTGTTATTAATCTTATCCAAAACGTCTTTAGAGATATTATTCTTAAGTATAGTCCTACTCTCTTTACTCTTCCCTCTTCCGGATGTTATGACTTTGGTTTGAGAAACAACCTTTTGAAGTATCAAACAACGTTTGTACATCATCTCATCGCTATAGCAGGGTCTTCTTTCTAAGATGTCCCTCATATTTCCAATGATGACTGAACCTCTGCACTATGCTTAGTTACAATTTTAATCCATCTTCCCGTTGAATCTCTCCCTTCCTTAGGTTCAATTTGATGTTTGAATACACAGAACCGAATTAACCACTTATAGAACAAAGTTCTAGAGATAGTTAGTTTGGCTTTCGGTCCGTAGTCAGGGTACTCCGTTATGAAGTCTAAGTAGATGTCTTGCTTATAAGTCTTGCAATCCATTTCGAGGTAGCTATTAGCAACCGTTCCCTTTAGCAATCCACACCACTCTATAAAATCATGGCTCGTAGCGGCAGACAACTGTCTAACTCCAAGATTAACAAACGTGCTCTCTATCAATCCTGTATTAAGATATCCTTGAAGGCAGTATACCATAAAGTTATCGAACTTACACCAATCGGTATCGTCCCAATCTGCAAAGAAGTGTTTCTTAAACTCCATAAGAGGAGTGTTGTATTTATTGTAATGTTGGTGTAACTCTAACTCCCACTTCCTTCGTGCAAAAGAGTTCCCGGCACCCTTGATAGCATAGTTAGTAGTGATGGCAATCTTTGGTGACTTACTGAATGGAATTTTAATAGCATCCTTATTCTTTTTTTCAAGGGTCAATCCCTCAGTAACTACGCTGAACAGTCTTTCGAAATCAAAGTTCTTCTTAACGTCATCGAAACATAGTATCTGAGTATCAGCACTGACTAATTGATATGGAAAAGAACGCTCGAAAGCAAATGCCTTTCCATCTATCACGACCAACTTCTTCATATGTCCTAGAGCGTTCATAAACAATCCCTTTCCTGTACCTCCCTCAGGGTTGTCGCTAATGACTTCGTCATTAAGAATCACCGCAGGACAGTAGCTTAGGTTCTTATACCCATGCATCATATATCCTATAGTAGACTCCATTGTGTTTACTCTTCCCTTTTCATTGTTACACACATTACCTATGAATGTAGCGTAATGACAATCTCCTATATCACATATATTAAAGTTCCTATCTATAACGTGGTCTTTCCAAACGTAACCTCCTAAGTCAAGGTAGTCTATGATGGTAACACCTGTCTTGCTTATGCGTATAGAACAGTTTAGATAGTAGAGGTATGAAGTGTCTTTGGTATCCTCCACAAAAAATATATCAATCGTGGCAAGTAGAGTAAGGAACTCCTCACGGAAATATCTTGTGCACTCCGCGAAGAAATTATATATACTTGAATCACCAAGTTCAAGGAGGTAGTCTAAGATAAAGTCTTTAATCTCTTTCTCTGAGGTATGGTCGATAAGGTTATTTGTTACCTTAACAAACACATAGTTCTTACTCCCTTCGGGACAAAACTTATAGAATCCATTGTCCTCTAAGAACCTCTTGAACTCTATATGCTCAATCTTTATTACTCCCTTTTCACTCTTTGTCCAAAAGATTTGCTTCTCATTTTCTGCCTCTACTCTATTAAGAACCGCATCAATAACATCGCTCTCCAAGTTGGACTCCTTGAGTTGGGAGCGGATTTCTTTTTTTGATGCACCTCTCTTAAGTTGATTGCGAATAGAACTTATTCTTTCCTCATCTTCGTAGTACTTAGTTCCAAAGTTATCGGTACGACTATACGCAGAGTTTATAGTTCTGTCTATCTCGTTCTCATTAAAATCATCACTAGCATAATGGCGCAGGATATTTGTAGCTAGGTTTTTATATACCCCAAAGTCATTGAAGGCCATCGCTAGGACATAAGCGTGTTGGTTCCTTTGACCTTCGCTCATCGGGTATTTCTTTACCCACCACTTAACGAGTATGTCTACAATCTTATTCTCGTCTGTTATAGGTATAGTTGGAGGGTCTCTCTGTGTCACCTCCTCATAATGCTGTTCATCTATTTTCTCCCATATAGAAGAGTTTTTGTTTAAGAATAACAAGGGGTCGTATGACTCATAGCATACACGACTGATATTCTTAGACGTCTTATCGAAGTGTGGGTTATCAAAGTACTTCTCAAGAGAGTTGAAGTAGTTGGTGTGATTTTCCGGAATTTCCGGAATCTTTATCAAAGCCTTTAGTCCGGCTCCTGATGGAGATATGAATACTGAATATACATATCTGTCTTTAGATAGTTTCTCTTTATCTGATACCAAATCTTTTTGTTTGGTGTATCCATCAAAGTCCAAACATATAAACCCACTATGTTGTTGTAAAGAGTTATCTGTTCTCTTAACAAACTTCCCGCTGAAACAAATAGCAGGTAAATCTTTCTTTAATTCATTACGTGTAGACTTCTCTTTCTCTTTTCTGATTTTCTTAACCAATGTCTTACTCGCTCCATTACGGATGCGGTCTAAAACAAATCCTACATGTCTATGGAAAGGTGTTGAAGTCTCTCTTATATTTTTGAAAATAGTTATTTCCGATGATTGTGTCGTGTCCATGACAAATAAATGCTTATTTAATGTTTTGTAACTAATTGATTATTAAACCACTGCTTAAAATGCTTATTTTTTACTCTCATATACAAGGAAAAAAAAATATAGTAAATATATACAGTGTGGTAAAGTACTAACTTTTTTTCGACTTTCGACATAAGTGTAAAAAAAAGAAGGGTACGGTACTGTATCTTTTTGGATACGATACCATACCCCCTCTTCATTCACATTATACCTAGAATGGTATTTCGTCTGTATCTACCTCAGCTACTTTAGCTTTTGGCTTAGTAGCCTCAGCTACCTTTTCACCTTGTGGCTTAGGTTCCCAAGTATCTAATTGGAAGTAGTGCTTACCTCCCTTAGATTCTTTTAGGTCTAAATTCACCCATCCCTTTTTGACATTGTCTTTTAGGAATACGATGAACTCATCCACCTTGATTGATACTGCGCCCATCACGAATGATGGAGCGTTGTCTTTTTGCTTGAAGAAGATGCCTTCTCCAAAAATCTTGTCGTCATTTTGTGACATGATTACTTATATTTAATTGTTTGCTCCAAATAAATTACCATCGCGTCAATTACTTGTTGTTTCATTTGCGGTGATTCGCAGACAGTTGGAACTTCTATCTGCATTACGTCTAGCCTACGGACTTTCCGTATCCATACTTCTAAGTCATTATATATTCTAGATAACATCGTTCATATAATAATCACCAATCTTCTGTGGTGCTTTATCATCAAAGAACTTATTATAAACCTCTATTGCTCTCTCAACTTTATCCTCTCCCCTTGCTATAAAATCGTCAGAAGGAGCGAACATGCCAAGCATATTTGAACCCTTGTCTATTGCATAGAATATGAGTGGTTTACCAAATAGTTTTTGGTATATGTAACATTGACTATCATAGTTGTACTTACGAGCAGACCACTTGAAGTCAGCTATGTTACTCGTTGTCTTGAGGTCTATGATACAATCGTTAGTAATGATGTCAGCTTTCCCTTTCCACATTACTCCTTTGATTTGTCCAATCGCAGGTTGCTCATACACATTTCCCTCTGCACGGATACCTTCATAGAAGTCAAAGTTCCCTAACATAGTCTGTACGTTTGATTCTATTCCCTCCTTTTCTTTGGTCAGCATACAGAACGAAAGTTTATTCTCCTCTAAGAAGTTTTTATATAGCTTAGTAGAGCGAGTAGACGCATCCACGTGAACCACGTTTTTAGCCTTCTCAGGCTCTAGTATCATCTGATGGAAGTATCTACCCTTAGCGAAGTTGATATTGTCCTCCTGAGGCACCCTAAATTCCTTCGGGTTCCCTAGCAGTTTACCTATGTCTGAATTTGAGAGGTAATTTTTACCTACACCTGAGTAATATTCATTATCATCCCTAAGCGTTTCAATTATATTGTGATGGTCTTGTACTTCTTTCATACGTTCTTCTCTTCATTTGCCTCGTCATAAACTGCCTTAAGTTTATCTAGTGAAACAGTTGTAAACGTGTACTTAGCAGAGATTCGCTCAACAAGAGTGGCAAAGTCCTCATGTCTTGATGATATGATGTATTTCTCTACGGCTCCCCATGACTTAGACTTAGGAGACATTGGCTTTAGTTTAATTGGCTCAGGTGTTGGCTCAGGGATATCTTCTCCGGTATATAAACTCACCCCTAAACCATGCATCGCTATACTTTTAACAGTACTACGTTGGATAGCTTTGTTCACATCCATAGATGTTAGCTTATCTACTGATATAGATTTATTCCTAAAATCCATGACGGGGAGCATGTCTATTATCTCTTGCGTGTCGATAGTTATTCCCACCTTTACATAGCAAGTGTTCCCATCTGAGAAATAGTTTAGTCCGGTATGCTCTGACTCATATATCTTCCTACTTGCGTTAGGATACTCTTTCTTTAGAAGCATCCATGCGTTTGCCCATGATACATATGATAACCCACCTCTCTTTTCGAGGTAGTCGTAGACGTTGATTGCAGATAACGTCTCAAAAACTGATTTCCTTTTGACTTGTGTCATAATTGATTGTTTTTTAATTGATTGATTTTATTTGTTATACGAAGATGTAGAGCTTTGGTTTTGGTTATTTGATTTTCAACACCTTCAATATATCTAGGTCTTCGCGGTTCTTTTATCTCTTCAATCTCTAACGTCTCTTTTAGTTTGTCCATCTTTAAGATACAGTTAGACAGAGATAAAATATACACACCATGTATCCATCCAAAAACTTTGAACGAATCGTATTCACTTGGACTGACCTCTTCGTAAAAGGCTCCTCCCTTCTGAGTATTTAAAATAGTTACTTCATTGATTTTTTCCTTTATTCGATAGCAACTCACAATCTTAATTCCGTATAATAACCTACCCTCAAAAGGATGAGCATTTACATTGACTGAAAATCTATCTAATTTTGACTGTTCAAAAATTTCATTAAGACTGAATGACATAATCGTTTAGTTCTTGTATTAACATCTTATAATCGTTGTCATCTTTTTTTAAAGCCGTAACCCTCTTGATACCATAGAGTATCGTAGTGTGGTCAATAGTATAACCTCTCTCTCCCATATACTGTTGGATATCTCTTGGGCGCATAGGTCTTTGGTTGCACATATAGTACAGAAGGTATCTTGCATCAACCACAGGTCTTACTTTGGTCTTTACAAAAAGGTCTTTATATGAAAGGTTGAATCGTTGGCATATTGCATGACAATAAGACTTAAATATTTCCTCTTTCATTATTTTCTTTTTTACTCCTAAGTGGAGGAGATTTGATGGTTAATAAATACTCGAAAAAATCTGCTAAGACTATGTCGTAGGGTGAGGGTTTGAACCCTCGCTTAGATGTTGCTTGGTACTCATCGTCCAAGAACTTGTCGTCGTTCTGAGTTCCCTCAAGAAGTGTTTTGATTTTTGACATTACATTTAATTTAATTGGTTTGTAAATATACAATATGTTTATTTATTGTGCAAATTATGTAGAACTTTTTATTTGATTATAAACATAACTCTCTACCGCTTCTAATTTTCTATCCTCATAGGATATCTTACTGAAGATACTTTTGTATAACCACATATCGTTTTTTAGTAACTGTATGTAATACATCTGAGGATACATCATAACGTGTAAAGCCTCATCATCTATATTGTAGATAGACGTATCGTGGGTTGCAGTGAAATCTTCGCGAGTCATTAGTTGTCCGAACTGAGTAAAGTCTTTGACACTCCACTCAGTTTTATCTGCCATTTGCTGTAAAGTTTGTATCCGGTCTCGGCTATCTTCAATGCGTTTTGCATGGTTAGACGCCTTTAAAAAAAAAGTTTTCATGGTGTTTGGGGTTAATCTATTTCGCTAGAGTCAGTAACTATTACATCACCAACCAATATGGTTCCGTACATCTCTGTTGCGGTTTCATTTATAGGTAGAGAACGTAGCAGTCCTTCCTCGTTTACTATAAAAACTTTATCGTCCTTATATACATACTCTATGTATCCATCAACAAGGTCTTGTTGTTTTGCTAAAGAGTCTATTGCAATATCTTCTACGATAGTGCCATCTGTTTTAATTAAAATAGCCATTGTTTTAATATTGAAGGTCAGTGTACTTACCGTACCAATAACCTTTGTGAATAATCTTCTCAACTCCACCCCACTTAAGGGTGTGTACAGCTTTGGTACACTCCTTGACTTGTATCGTCTCGTCAAGGGTAGCACCAACCTTCTTTGCCTCTGCCTCAATAGAGTCAAGACAAGCAAGATACATGTCATCCTCTTTAAAGGATGCAACATGCACTCGCGTCTTGTCCGGCATAACGAAGTCTATCTTAATCACAGCACCCTCCGTTTAATTCTATTCCATAGAGAAGGCTTAGGGTGACATACACATAGCTTAGGAAAGGAGTCCTTGCCTTCTAGCTTAGTAACTAACTTCTTATACTTCTTTACCTTAGCATCGTAGCGTAACCCGATAAAATCTTTACGTTTAAATCGCTTGTCTTTCCCTAGAAAGTTTCCCGCATAAATTGATGTAAACTCTTGAACACGCTCAGGTGTCCATTCAAAATGGTTGTGTCTTGTATATGACATAGTTATTATATATTAAAATGATTACTTGAAACTTCTTCTGCTGTGTACTCGCTTCCACATCCTATGCACTGAAATGTATCCCCTAGAAACTCCTCCTTGATTAAGTCGTTGTAACACTCAATGCAATAAGGCTTTTCATCCACATCATGTCCCTCATCAGCGTATAGGTCATCCCATAAGGGCGTTTGGTTGCACTCTGCCTCGTAAGGTACAAAGGAGAGTTTCTTCGCAATGGGTTTAGGAGCATACGTCTTGTGGTATTCCTGACTGTCTAATGGTTGTGAGTCGTTGAAGTATATCCAACACGTTAGCACTCTCCCATCGTCCATCTTAATAGGCACCTCTCTTCGTTGATACCATTGAGGGTGACCCTCCAACCTGTCAAGGTCGTCAAAGGTCGCGTCATTGACCTTAAATACATCAACCTCTACATTGTGTCCTACTCCCTCAGAAGATAGAAGGAAAGGTAACCCGCTTATAATTAAAGGGTATTTAGTCTGTGTCTCTCCACTGCCTAAAAATCGCGCTGACCTTAAGTAGTTATTGTAGTTGTTATAACCCTTCTTTAACGTGCCGTAAACAGCGACTACATTCTCTTGTAAAACGTTTGACTTAGAATACCATATACCGTCTCTCTTGGTATAGGCATCTCGGTTATAAATCTGAAACGACTTGTCTTTCGTATTGATAGAGACGAATCTTGAATCGTGCTTCTCTAACTCTGCCTTCCATTGGGCGCGAGGTATATCCCCTAGACTTTCCGCTAAGACTTTGCTGTCGCACTTCTCCTTCGTTCCCAATCCCTTAATCGTTCCGTTCTGCATAAGTAACTCATGCTCTAACTCACCGCATACAAAAGGGTGTGTGTTGGATAACCCAACCTTCCCAACCGTAGCATATCTAAAGTGAGCAATAAATGGTCGCTCGGTTAATAACGACTCGTACTCTGATGACTTGTGATAGGTGGTCTCGAATGTATCGAGGAAAGTAATCCCAAGTCCATGAGGATTAATTCGTGCCGAATTTTCTAACGTCTCTTTCGAAATTATGTTAGACTTTTGTTTGATAATAATTACACACATTGTGTTTTTGTTTAGCGAGGGTTTGAACCCTCATTGATTGTTTACTTATTGTACAAATATAGTGTATATATTGTGCAATTCCTAATTTATTGATTGATTATTTTTCAGTTAACCAATCCGCGATGTACTCATCACGACATTCTTTAGAGCAAGGCTGACCTTCAACCTCGACTTCTCTCTCTCCACAGTTTGCGCACATAGGCGTTTCATCTTCCATGTCTTTTTTATAAGTGAGTTAAGGGTGCTGTATGATGAATAAAGGAGTGAGTGAATTTAATGGGCACCACTGACCATAACTCTAATTTTGTGGCGGCTTTGTCGTCTGCTTGTTCTTTAGTTTTGAACTTAGCAGTCCTGCCCCCAAACCCCTTCATCGTATTTAAAGTCCTCTCGTCTATAACGATAAATATATCTGTGTTTTTCATGATTAATAACTTAATCGAGATACAATTATCTCATATTCATAATTACCCTTACTCACTATAGATATTTCATAATCGGAAGTATAGGTTTGATTACCAAGAATAAACTGACTCCCATTGTTACTTATTGATGCACCATCTTCAAGCGCACCACTAAGCCTTTTTAGATACATTCTATCTCCGAAAGTTTTAAAGTCTATCTTAATGGCAAAGTACCTATCGTATAACTCTTTTGAGCATCTCTCTGCTTCGCTCTTGAACCCCAATGCTAATGTGTCTTCTCTATAGTACTCTTCGTTTTCTGAGAAGTCGCAGTCTATCTCAAAGAATGGTATAAACATTCTTTCGTGGCATCCTTTGATGCTGATACGGTGTACGTGCAAGTTATTGCTCATCGAGATATATATTTGCTATTGTGTCTGAAATTTCATTGTTGATATACTCCATCATAGAGTCGTTATCTTTGAACGTAGCTAGGAGGATGCTCAAGGCTTGTTCCTCAGTTAGCTTGATTTCTAAGTGTTCTGCGTTACGCATTACATCCTCAGTACTCCATTTTAGTTCGCTTCCGGTGTAATAGGTAAGAGGGTTAAAACGAGGGTTCAATTGAACCCTCGTTAAACGAGGGTTCAAACCCTCGTTTTCTATCTTCCACTCCTCATGCTTTGCAGTGAAGTAAAGTATAGATTCTTTACATCTCTGTTCGCTGTATTTTGGTCGTTCAATAGAGTCTATGTCAAATTGTGATTTGCGTAGTTGCTCGTTCCAAAAAATTAACTTGTCGGCATAGCCGTTTTTGTAGGATTGTGTGCCCATTATATGTTGACGTTATCGTGTATGTAACACGTGGTTATGATTAGTAAAATGAATAGAGTAACTAACCCTATTCCGAAAATTAAATCTGTTAATTCTTCCTTATTCATGCTTTCTTAGGAGTTAAGTATAAATTTTTCAGAGTACGTATGTCGTCTGTAAACTCTTTGTAGAGTACATCCTCACCTCTCCCCTCCTCACCTTCGCCCCTTAGAACGCTAATCACTTGGTCTAACCAATATGATTCAAGGTGATTTTTTTTGCATTGATACCTAGCTTTTAGCACTTCTTCGGCTAACTTCTCACGTGTCCAATCGGACTTCGCAAGGTCTGTAATCATGTTTTTTCTTATATTCATTCTTTCTAGATTGTAGATTAATAGTGTAAATATAGGGTAATTATTGTGTAATTCCTAATGTATTGCAATAAAACTTATAACTCGCTGTCAGTGAGTGAGTTATAAAGGAGTGAGGGTTTGAACCCTCACTCCCCACTTTTTCTCTTAGTTGTTTAATTCGTTAAGAGCTTTATGTAGTCGCAGTCTATCCGCTTCGTCTTGGTCAGAATCAAAAAACTCACCATTTAAGTCTATCCAATTCCCATCCCACGCCACACCATTCAAGTACCATTGAAAGTTTCGCTGCACAATGTTCACGCCCTCAATTCCGTTTAATCTTTCTTTGGTGGTGGTGGTTTGCCATCCGCAAGTTGTGATAGATATAGTTCTGTTTAACCCATGAGAGCGCGATGCGATTACGTTATCATGTAATAGCAATTCTGTTGATACTGAGCGTCTAGGTTCTCCGCTGTTGCTTCTGTGTATTAATATTCTTACTCGCATGTTTTGTCTCTTGAAAGGTCTGTCGTTCATAAAGGCATTGATTGAATCTCTTGTTATCTTTCTCATTTTAGTTTCGGATTATATTATAGTTATACTGTGAAGCGTTGAAAAAACTGTCATCTTTTAACAGTCCTTCGCGTCTCTCAAATTCCTTGTAGTCATCGACATACAAACTTTCGCTTAATTCATGTCGTGTACTCTCAGGCGTTTCGAATCTGTATTCCGACAGCGTAGAAGAAAATAATATCTTTCTTTCTTTCTGTTCTTTTAACAGGGGTAAATAAATCTTTGTCATAACATTTTGATGGTGGGTCATCACCCGTTAATTGATTGGCTGTTTCGACTGTTTTCAGTCATCGTCAGGGGTGATACACATCACCCGACAGCAGTGAGGGTTCAAACCCTCACTTCTAGCTGTTATCCTTCCCATCCGTTTATTTTGCCCTCTTCATTGTCTAGGGTATTCCATCCGGTAGGGCTCTTCCCGAAAAACCGAACAGAGTCAGCCTCGTAATCATCTCGCACTTTTTCTAACTCCTTCCGGACAGAGGTTAACTCCGTGCGTAACTCCTCAATTTTTTTGAGCATCAGTAACTCATCTTTACTCCAATCTTTAATAATCATAACACACAATTTTGTTGGTTTCTGTTTCGTCCTTTAGGACTCATCAGGAGCAGTACACACCGCCCGACAGCGGAGTGAGGGTTTGAACCCTCACCCCATCACCCCCTCACCATTGTGAGGATAACTGTAGCTCTCTCGCACATCTCGTGTAAAGGTCTGTATTACGTCCATGCCTATCAACGAAGGGTAACACCTCCGCGTTAATTTTGCCGGTCTTAATGAACTTGCAAAACGCCTTCGCTAACTGCATAACCTTGTTAGCCTTATCAACATCGCCATCGTACATGGCTAACACAATCGGGGCATATCTCCTTTGCGCTTGTGAAAGCGTGTGACCTTTCATTGCGCTGTCTACTAGGATGTACATGAGCTCGTAACGTCGCTTCAACGTGTTCACGTTTTGGATGCGTGAAGGGATACGAAACTCAACCGTGTCACCTTTGACATTAGCTACACTGCTACGGCCTGAGCCGTTGTACACGTTCTCGTGGCCACGTGGTAACATGGTCATATTTTCATTGCAATAGTGATGGTTTAGACGTTTACGATATAACGCAAGTATAATGCCCGATATCGGTCGCATTTTTTCAAGTAACTCAGCACCGCTGACACCCTCAGCCGCAACGGTCATATGACCTCCGCAACGGTAATCCGTTGGACTCCATTGGTCATCTATAACTCTCTCAGCCTCATGAAACATGTTGTACACCTTAGTTCGCCACACACACGCCCCGATAAGCGGTAAGATATTCGTGACGGCCTCATAACCGCAGCTGCTATCAGTTTCGAACCCACAGAACAAAGGATACGGACGAACTGAACCGCGACCGAGTCGGGTTTTTTCAATCTCAAAACCGATTGTAAATTTTGCCCTCACTTCTAAGGCTGAACTCATGCGCATCGCATCCCGGTCCATTGGTTTCACGTTGGCTATGTCACCGAGTGACGCCCCTCCGTTGTAGTTTCTAAAGCTAGGCTTTCTGTGATAGCTAGACATTTGACCGCGATTTCGGTTGCTGTCATTTTCAAATTTTACACCCATAATAAAAGTAAATTAAATTAAATTGCTGTTTCGTTCTTTTGAACTCATCAGGAGTGACAAACATCACCCGACAGCAGTGAGGGTTTGAACCCTCACCCCGTTAAAGGTTAATCGTTCTAACTGTCTTAATTGTTTGTACTGTCTTATAGTCTAAAATAGTATCACAATATTCAGTCACCATTATCACCGCTAAATCTTCGAATTTGATTAATAACGTGTCATATGAGTCTATAATGACATGCTTTAAACCTATTTCCTTAACTGTATGCAGGTCGCATAATTCGGCATCTTCTGAAATTACAATCTCTTGCCCTTCGCATAGGTTTTGATTAAGACTAACTAAAATAGCTCTTGTGTTAGAGTAATTCATGATATTTTAATGGTAGGCCATTACCCGTTAATTGATTGGCTGTTTCGTCCTCATGGACTCATCAGGAACGGAAAACACCGTCCGACAGCAGTGAGGGTTTGAACCCTCACTTTATAGCTGTTATGCTGCGACCTCCATAGGAGTACTAAGCATTTGCATAAAGGCCGCAAGGGACTCCGATATGGCTTCGTCGCTGTTAGTAGTCGTGACGGCTCCATGTTCGTCTATGTTCACCACGACATTGCCGTGAATAGGATGTTTAAAACGAAACTGTGCCATGTTCGTGCTATTCGTTGGCTCCGCTGTGGCTTCAACCTCAGCACCCTCCACAACGTCCTCAATAGTTTCGCCCGTTTCGGTGGCTTGGTCTAATAAAGCGCGACTCCATTTGTCAAAGTGCTGAACGCTTCGCGGGGCTTTCTGTCCTGCTGTTGCTAGTCGTGTCTGTTCGCGCTTGTATTTGGTTATGAGTTCGGGGTGCGCATCGTTTCGGTCAGCTATTCTTACAAGCAAATTAGCTTGTGAACGGTCTGAAAATCTTAACGCTTTTTCCACAAATTCGCTTTTGTTCCATGATAGACCGGACTCCGCTAGCTGCCTCTGTCCATCCTTAGATGTAAAATGAATTAGGGCGGCTCTCACTTGTGGGGCTTGGGCTAATGATTTTTCGAACTGCTTCTTTTTCAAATTTCCTTCAGCATCTTGTAACGTGTGTAACTGTTGTAAACTCCCTCCTTCATAGGTAAAGCCGTTAACAAACTGTGTTTCGATTGGTAATAAATTAGGCATAACTTGTTGATTTTTAGCGTTTTACGCTGTTTTACGGAGCATTATTGCTGCCGCGTGTGTAAATATAGTACAATTTTAGTGTAATTCAACAACGTTGTGCAATTAATTTACATTCTTAGTATATTAATAGTGTAATACTAATTTGAACGTATCAAAGCAATGAAATAATGACGGCTAATTGTTAAGGGTGTAAAGGAGGGCTGAGGGGTAAAGGGAAGGTTCTAAACACTTGCGAGGGTTCGAACCCTCATTGCTTTCTTGCTTGGTCGTGACAAAGCATAGGAGCGGAGCGCGAAGGATGGACGGACAGACAGCCGGACAGACAGACGTACAACGGACAGACAGACGTACATCGATACGGCTCTATTGGGTGCGGTGCAGGTCTAGAAAAAACGCCAAAAATTAGGAACGTGCGCAAAGGTTTTTGACTCAGAGCGCAAAAAAGAAATCGGTTTGGGAATCGCACCTCGTCGCGCGGAACGGGGGGGAACCCAAATACTCTAAACATCTAATAAAATTTTTTAGCGTACCTTAGCGGGGTACTAAAATTACTATTATGAAAGGAGAAGGACTTACAATAAAGGATGGTCGTTTAATTAACAACCGTCCTGTTGGGGAATCGGGAATAGCTGAGGCATCTCGTTTACGCCAACAAATGAAGCATCGTTATAAGGCTGAATGTATTGCTGACGGAATCGGCATTGCTGAAAGGCGCAAAGAAATGTTTAGATTGATGTAGTCCATGCATTAATTGATTGGTAGAAAGGGGCATTCTATTTATAGGTTCCCCTTTCTTATTTCACTTAATGTCGATTATCTGTCATTCTTATGTCGATTATACGACGATAATTTTTTTGTAACTTATTGATTATCAATCTCAATGTTTTAAATGCTTATTTTTACTCCTCTCCTATAGGGGGAAAAATATATACATATAGTTTTCTCTCTCTCTCTATATAGAGAAGAAAGTTTGACACTTCTGTCATACCTTTGAATTAAATTAAATCCAATCTTATGTTTAAAGACAATTCGGGATACTCTCCCAAAGACTTACAGTTTGACGACGAGGGTCGTTTACGATTAATATCGGGCGTCACTAAGATGTCTAAAGCTGTAAAGAGCACGTTAGGTCCAAGCGGTCAAACGGTACTCATTGAATCTCCCAACCACACGCACGGCATTACGGTCACCAAGGATGGTGTTACTGTAGCTAAGGCTGTTGACCTAATTGACCCGGTAGAGAACCTAGCTGTTAGGATGATGAAAGAGGCATCGGACAGGACTGCGTCTGAGGCGGGCGATGGGACGACTACTGCTATTGTCCTTACGGAGGCTTTGGTGTGTTCTTTTTACGACAATATAGATAGACATGGTTCAGCAAACACAACTGAGGCTTTGCGTCATCTTAGCAAATACACTCAAGATATCATCAAGCATCTAGAGGGTATTAGTGAGCCTTTAACTGACAAGCGTCTTCTTGACGTAGCTACTATCTCAAGTAATAATGACGCAGCGGTGGGTGAGATAATTGCCAAAGTATATAAAGCTGTTGGTAAGGATGGGATTGTTACGGTTGAGAACAGTCAATCTAGCGAGACCACTTTCGAGACCACTCACGGTATCAAGATAGACAAGGGATATACAGCTCCTTTGTTCATTAACGACCACTCTCGTGACGAGTGTATTTTAGACGACTGCAACATCATGGTCTCTGACGCTGAGGTGAGCAGTGTACTACAGATAGAGAAAATTTTAAACCACATTATCCCCACGGGGAAAAAGCTACTTATCATAGCTCCTGTCTCTCAACAAGTTACGAATACTTTAGCTGCTAACGTTATGAAAAACGGGTTAAAGGTTTGCATTATCTCTCCTCCTAACTTCGGGTATAAGCAGCACGAGTTGATGCAAGACATTGCGGCAGCTGTAGGGGCGACGTATTTCAGTGAGAAGACGGGTGACGATTTAAGTCTTATGGAGCCTACTGACTTGGGGATTGTTTCTAAGGCTGTTATTGGAAGAGAGTCTACTATCCTTCTTCAATCTTCTGACAATGCTAGTGAAGAGTTATCTAAGCGTATCTCTCAGCTTCGTGTAGCTGTTAAGAAAGAAAAGAAAAAAGTTGAGAAGGAATTTATCCGTTCTCGTATAGCTACCCTTACGGGTGGTATAGGTGTCATCCATGTAGGTGGACAAACTGACCTAGAGCAGAAAGAGTTATTTGACCGTGTTGACGATGCGGTGTGTGCTGTACGTTCTGCTTTAGAGGAGGGTATCCTTCCGGGAGCAGGTATGGCTTTATACAATTCTATACAAGCTTGCTTAAGTAAGGAGTCTGATATTGACCCTAAAGAGATGGCAAGACAAGTGCTTTCTCAATCTCTTGTAGCTCCTATTGAGCAGATTCTTATTAATGCAGGTACTTCTTTTGATGATGTGTACTATAGAGATTGGCACGCAGGTGATAAGGCGCATCCTAAAGAAGGTTATGACGTAAAGAATAGTAAGTATGGCCACCTGATAGATATGGGTGTTATAGACCCTCTAAAGGTTACCAAGGTAGCTTTGCAGAACGCTGTCTCGGTAGCTACAACTATCTTGAGTACTAATGCCATTATTACTATGGCTCGTTCTTTAGAGAAAGAATGACTTGCCCTTCTTGCGCCACCGAGATGATATGGGGTGGTGACCATTCGTATGAGGACTATGGCTTTGTAGATGAGGATGGTATCGTCTCTAACCTAGCGTGTCCTAACGAGGATTGTAAACTTGAAACAATAATAATTTATACTAAGATATGAAACCTATAGGAAAATATATAGCCATCAAACCTATTGAGGAGAAGGTAAAGACTTCGAGTGGGTTAGTTCTCTCGGCACAAGATGTTGGAGACTTCCGTTATAGGAAGGGAACGGTTGTAGCTCCGGGAACGGAGGTGACGCAGATTAAAGCGGGCGACGTTATCTTCTACGACAGGGGAGCGGGACACAGTATGATGATTGATGAAAAAGTCATTACGATTATTCGGGAGCCTGATGTCGTCGTTGTCGTGTAGCGGCATTCATCTCCTCTATCATCTGTCGGTATATCCGGTCAGTATATGAGACATTTTTTGCAAACAAAGGATTAGAAGATTGGGTGGTAGGGATTTCCTCTCCACTCAATTTTTTGTATATAGAGTTTACGACTCGTTTTCCTTTGTACGATATCTCGTACAAAGTTCTTCTCTTCCCACTTCCTTTTCTGAAAACGTCTATCCAACCATCTCTCAGGAGCCTATTAAACCTATTCAGGTCCCAACTGACGAGTCTATCAAACTCTTTAAACTTTGCTTTATCGAAGTATGATTCTGTGTATAGGAATAGCAGAGCGTCTAGGTCTGACTGTGAGAGTCCGTACTTTGCTTTTATAAAGTACCGTATCACTCTCCAAAATTTGAGGTAATCGTGAGGTAAATTCAATTAGATTTTTTTTATTGTAACTTTGACAAAGTTAAACACATTACTATGGCTGACGAAGAAAAGAAAAAAAGTCCTTTATCAAAAGTTTTGTCTGACATAACTAACGCGAACAAAAAGCGTAACTCTGTCCGTAAAGCTGCTATCACAAAAATGCGTAGCGATAGAGCTATTGCTCGTCGTAAGAAGCGTCAGGCTTCTAGGGGTAGCGTTACGGGGTTACAAGGCTTGCAGGGCTTTGGCCGTAAAAAGAAATAAACTATGGCTATTAAGAAATTTAAAGCTCATAATATGTACAGTAAAACGGGCATCAAGAAAGTTGCCTCTACTATGAAACAGCATTTATCTTTAAAGAAAAAAGGCTATACTCATAAAAAATAATGGCTAAAAAAGTAACATGGACATACGGTGGTAAAAAGTATAGTGGAACTTTTATTAGGGAAACTAAGACGCATACTTATGCTAGAACTACTAACGGTAAGTTGAAGACTATCAAAAAAAAATAAACTATGACTAAAAGAAAAAAACCAAAAAAGAAGTCTACTCCTCCAAATTTTAATCAGCCGGGTTTTAAAGCTTCCTCTATCAGTAGGGAGACGGCAAAAAAAATGGTTCGCCAAAAACTTTCTGTTCAGGGAATTACCGGGGCTGACTTAGGTAATGCTATGAACCGAGGCAAGTTAACTCAAAACTCTGCAGGGAAATATACTTTTAGCACTAATGCTCAGTCTCCTGCTTCCCCTTCCGGACGCGACGTTCCTCTTCCTCCTTCTAAATAGAATAAGCTATGGCTAAGAAAACTAAAGCAAAAAAGAAAGTTCCGCAGACATTCACCAAAGTCGCTGTTGTATTTACTTCTTCTGCGTCTTCTCTTAAAGAGGCTAAAATAGGTGTTGGAAAGAAATTATTTTCTCACGGAATTACAGGTAAGGAAAAATCTACCTGTATGGAAGCGGGCACAGAAAAATTTAAAGAATTTACCGGAGTACACACCTTTAGTACTAGCGCTACTATATCTGTCCCTGACTCTAAATAGCTATGGCTCTTAAAACAAGAATGTCTAGACCTAGGAAGGGTAAAGCTAAAGTAAAGGTTACTGCTAGCGGAAAGAAGGTTAGCTATGGACAGGCGGGCAAAGCTAAGGGTGGCGGTCCACGAGTCAGACCGGGCACTTCTAAGGGTGACAGTTACTGTGCTCGTAGCTTAGGCATCAAGAGAGGATTATCTAAGAAGAAACAAAGCAATCCTAACACTCCCAACAACTTATCTCGCAAGCGGTGGAAATGTGTGGGAGCTAAGTCTAAGAAATAAACCAAACTTTATATACCTATATTTGTAACATGAAAAACCAAGGATACAACTCAAGACTCGATGAGTCACTAGGCGCACGTAACGGAAAGAAGTCTCAATCTATGCATTCTCGCAGAGATGAGTCTAAAGCTATGTCTAAAAAAATGTACGGCCATTCTTATGGTGCAGACAAAGGCATGGAGTACCGTAGTGATAATTTAAAATGGCATAAGCACAATCTAAAATGAGAGATTTATCTAAACCTTTAGCGGAAACATTCCCTACTAGAAAGAAGCGTACAGAAAGACGCACTACAGTTAAAACCCCTACCTATGAGCTAGGCTCAAATAAAAGGTTGGCGATGAATAAGAACACTGTTACTACAGATAAAAAAGGTAACGTTAAAAAATCTCGTGGAGTAAGTAAAT
>Ga0209337_1000152_pt1 | contig 55453 bp, 80 predicted proteins | sample LinPmetageLP53_FD_184044 | JGI IMG/M metagenome (GOLD analysis project Ga0209337, IMG submission 184044) | Marine viral communities from the Pacific Ocean - LP-53 (SPAdes) (version 2) | ecosystem: Environmental > Aquatic > Marine > Oceanic | place: Pacific Ocean | collected 2010-02-08
ACTCAGGATTTGGGCATAACGCTCTTTATGCTACTACAACGGGAAGTAATAACGTAGCATTAGGTTTTGAAGCAGGGAATAATATCACTAGCGGTTCTCACAATGTAGTAATTGGAAATGCAGATGTCGCAAGTGCAACAGGCGATAGTCAATTATCAATAAGTTCCGGTGATGGTGGCGTTACTTGGATTACAGGAACAAGCGGCGGAGTAGTGAATATTCCGGGTTCTTTGACTGTTGCAGGTTCAGCAGTTGGTGGTGCTTCTGCTATTGGTGGTTTATCAGATGCAGTTACTACTGCTACTAACAATGTAGGATTGGGTAGTGAAGCACTTGACGCTATTACAGCATCTCAAGGAGAAGCCAATGTAGGATTAGGAGTAAGGGCAGGTTCGGCCATTACCACAGGAGATTACAATACAGCAGTAGGTTATCAATCATTACAAACAGTCACAACAGGCGGAACCAACACCGGCATTGGCGCTTATGCAGGTTATCACACAACAGGTGGCGGTGGAACATTCATTGGACAAGGTGCCGGAAGAAACCTAACTTCGGGTTATTCAAATACTGCTATTGGTTCAGAAAGTATGTTTGCGGGTTCATCTGCAACAGCCGAATACAATACAGCACTTGGTACTAGAACTCTTAAAGCGATAACTACCGGAACACGCAACATAGCAATTGGTAATAATGCCTTAGACAATGCAGATACAGAAAACGATAACCTAGCAATTGGTTATGACGCTCTCGGTGGTGCTGTTGCCGGTGGAGAAAAGAATCTCGCTATTGGAAACTATACTGGTGATGAACTTACATCAGCAGATGGCTCAGTATTCTTAGGACATAGTGCGGGAACATCAGTCACAACGGGCAATAAAAATGTTCTAATCGGTCATGAGGCCGGAAGAGAAGTCACCACAGGAACAGGAAATATCATCATTGGTGCTGACCAAACTTCTGTGACCGAAGGACTTTACAACGTTATCATTGGTTATCAGACAGGAGGCCACATCACAACGGGTGATGGAAAAATCATCATCGGTAATGATGGCGGGTCAGGGACAGGTGCTACGACAGGCCGAGAACTGATGATTTCATCATTCGATGGATTAGGCAGAACCAAGTGGATTCATGGTTCGACAGCAGGTGCGATTACATTCAATCAAGCATTCACATTCCCTGCGGCTGATGGTTCAGCAAGTCAGGTCTTACAGACTGATGGTAGTGGAACATTAACTTGGGCTACTGCTGGCGGTGCTTCTGACCTCAATGGTTTAACGGATGTAATTAGTAATATTACTAACTTTACAGACAGTATGCTAATTTCTACTGATAATTCTGCACCTCCACATGGCACACTAAGTAGTGCCAATGACAATTTAGGGATAGGTAAAGATGCACTTAAAACATTAACAAGCGGTACGAAAAACGTAGTTATTGGTAACTATGCAGGAGATGCTTTGACAACTAGTAGGGAAGTTGTGTTGATTGGATATAATGCAGGTTCGTCAATAACAGGAAGTAAACACGATTCAGTAGTAATTGGTTCTAATGCGCTGTGTGAAGCGGCAGACCCAAGTAATACAGTAGCAATAGGACAAACAGCAGGTCAATACGCGGAAGGTCATTCAAATGTAATGGTTGGAGTAAGTGCAGGTAAATACTGGCAAAATACCGGCAATAATGCTCAAAAGAATGTATTTGTTGGCGCAAATGCCGGTAATAGAGGAACACTTAGTGGTGAACAAACATGGGTTACTGTTGTTGGCGCAGATGCCGGTAATAGAACAGCGATAGGGTCTTTTTCAACAATTATAGGTGGTGGTGCAGGGTTATGGACTCCGGGGCAAAGTAATACATTTATTGGTCAATATGCAGGTCAAGGAAATGCTAACGTAACTACATCCTCTAACGGTAATGTAGCAATAGGTAGAATGGCTTTGTATGGTCATCAAATGACTTCTTCAGGCAACAATGTAGCAATTGGGCCTTCAACGTTGTATAATACTACAACAGGTTCTTTGAATATTGCTCTTGGTAATGGTGCCTTAAATGATGTAACATCAGGCGGCAACAACATAGGTACAGGTTTTCAAGCCGGAGAAAAAATAACAACCGGCTCATGGAATACAGCAGTTGGAGATTCCTCGATGAAAAGCGTGACCACAGGCATCAAGAATACTTCACTTGGTTTTCAATCCTTGAAATCCCAAACAGGTCAATACAACGTAGCCATCGGCGCAGAATCACTTAGGGGTTCAGGAACAGGTAGCCAAAATACTGCTGTTGGTGGTACGGCTGGTTATGTGATAACTAACGGAATAAACAATATCATGCTAGGATACTCAGCAGGGAATAATATCACTACTGGTAATGCAAATGTTGTTATTGGTGCGGCAGATGTGACGGCTGATGCAGACAACCAACTCTCGATTTCATCAGGTACTGGTTCGCCTACATGGTTAACAGGTAATTCGTCAGGAGTTGTTGACTTTCCTAACGGAACAACAGGTACAGGTTCTTTCTACATTACAGCAGAGGAAAGTAATTGGCAATTAAATATAGGTGTTTCAAATGGTTTCCATTGGTCTTTTGGTAACGGTGCTGATATAGGAGATGCACCATCTAGTAACGCTAAGAATGAAGGTATTGCACTACCTGTTAATTGTACCTTGAAGTTTTTACACTTAAACTGTGCAAATGATGGTTCTGAAAGCGCAGGAGCAAGTGCTACCGTTCAGATATACAAAGCGACTTCGGCCACTGCTACTCAATCAGCAGTTAGTAATACTGCAATTACCGCTACTGTTGCTACTAACGGACATGGTGTATCTGCTACTGGTGACTACGATATTGATTTCAACAAGGGTGATGTTATTGTATTCCGTTCAACTACGGCTAATCAGTCAGGCATATATGTGGGAAGAGGAACAATATCAGCATATTTCGTAGAGAGGTGATTAAATGGCAGAAACAGATATGGATTTAATGTGGAATAAAATGAGAAGAGTAAGAAATGCACTATTGTTGCAATCAGATAAATATGTATTGCCTGATTTATGGGAATCATATACAATTGCACAGAGAGGTGAGGTTAGAAGATATAGAATGGACCTGCGAGATTGGCCTGAGACTATTGATACACCATTCAATTTAGGAAAAAAACTACCTGCTAAACCTTCCTTTGTGAAGGATGTAGGCACATACAGACTTAGACCTTAGAACTTTTAGTATTCAAAATGTTTCTAGCAGTTTGAGCGCAATAACGTATTTTTTGAGTTGATTCTAATCTCCAAAAAGCATCTCTATTTAAATCAAATTTATTTTCTATATGACAACACAAATCATATCTTGACATCTTAGCCAAATCATCATCAATTTTTAAACCAAGAACTTCACCTTTAGGGTGTTCTAGTTTCCTGTCTAACCAAACATAGACATTTCCCATTAATGCAATCAATTTTCTAATTAGCCATTGTTTCATACATACGCCCCACAATAAGAACAGAAACAACCCTGACTAGAATACTCAATTAATCTAAACCATTCACAAGTAATACATACTCCATAAAATGGATTCATGGTTTGAATCTGTTCCAACATCATATACCGTATCACAGTTCCCATATAATTATGTAGCATATTTTTTATCTAATTTAAATGATTATTCCTATTTTTCTAAAAAACCATAACCAAAATTTATTATATCCTTCCATAGTTACCAATATTCATCTGATTCAAACATGCTGAGTATTAACTTATACCAACTATCCATAGTGCAGTTCTAACACTAAGTAGTTAATTTACATTGCGGTTTTATGTGAACTGCTGTTGTTAAAAAAACGGTTTTTTAAAAAACCAAAAAAAAACTGAGGCGTTGGGTCAGACGATGATATTACTCATCTATCCGACCACAACGCTTTACATTCTCTACATTGCCAAATTTGTAGAGTCTCTGAAGAACCCATAACTTTGCCTCTTATTCTCCTTGGAATAGTTTCCTTGGAGCAATGAAAACAAATTTTACGGAGACCCATTGCGACCACGTTCTTCATCAATTAAATTATCCATGTACTCTTCTATGCTTGATTCAGAATATTTACTATTACCGAATGCCGCAAAGAACAACAAAGAAATTACTATGACGAAGACTATCCAACCCATCCATTCATACGGACTCATTACCAGTTCACCTCCAATTCTTTTAATTTTTCTTCTTTTATTGAGAATCCTTTTACTATGTTATTTTCTTTTCCATGTATCCATAAGTCATATACCATTTCAGTATCTTTCAAACAGTAATCCGCTACTTCGGTATACTTACCTGCTTTCCAAACCTTAGGAGCATCTGAACTACTCATTAGTTTAGCCACATTCATTGTGTTTTGACATAGATTATCTAAACCATAGTGCTCTCCTGTTTGTTTAGTTAACAGTCTACTAGTGTCGATGTATGCTTTCTTATCTAAATATTCTTTGATACAATAGATATCCATTGCATTTTTTAGAACTGCTAAATCAAAGTTTACAATATTGTGTCCAAGTAATACTCCACCATCTTGTCTGTGAGCATCTAAATCAAACTTTAATTGTTTTAGTGGTTTAACAGTAACATTAGATTTTCTTATCGAACCAATAGGCTTGTCAATGTAAACAGTTCCATGATTACCATCATATGTACAGACCGTAGATACTTGAAACAAATGTGTGTTATTCCATCCACCTATTTCGTGTGCATAGTTTTTTGTCTCAATATCTAATGCTAGAACATTCATTCTGTGTCGCCCTCGTTACCTGTCCATAGACTTGCTAGTTTTTTAGCCTGTGCTTCTGCCGGATTAGGTGCGTGGAATATATTTGGTTTAACAATCCATGCAACTAAGTGTTCACCTCCACCAACAGTTATCATGGTTGACAAATACCAACCATCTTTCCCATATGTATTTAGGGATTCATTTATTATTTTCGGGCCATCACTCACATTAAAAACTAAAAAGTTGTGTTCATATGTATCTTTTTTACTCATTTTTCTTTTCCTCCTTTTGTATCTTTTATCTTCACATACGTCCTAACACCAATCTTTTTGGTCTCAAACATATCTGAAATCTCCTTGAACTGACGGTAAACGGTTGCCTGACCTTTCTTAGTGTCTTTCTCTACTCTAGTTAACATCAATCGCTTATTCACCCAACCTTCATCGTTCTCTTTTCTTAACTTATTATATGCGGTTTTAAATGCATTTACGTTTACTCGCTCATGTAAACCATGAGACTTCACCTTCAAGGCTACATCAAGCCACGTCACCAACGATTTATAGCATTGTCGAATGACAGAAGAAGCCTGTCTCACATGTCTTTCAGTGACAATGAAGCGTTTTTCTTTGTCAGGAATGTTAGGTGCTTCCGCAATACAACACAATACAGCAAGCCTTGTCATCGTTTGATTTAACCTAGTTATGAAGTTTCCCGCAATCTCGAATACTTCCGGTCTGCTTGATGAAACATAGTTTCTCATCTTCCTAGATTCGTTCTTTAATGCATCATTAAAGCCTCTACCAAAATTAATTGTTCTCAATGAATCTTCACCGGCATCCTCATATCTTTCTCTCAGTGTATCATAGATTACAGAAAAGTTATTTGCGAATCTTAACATTGGTGCAGACTTAGGTTTGATTGTACCTATTTCATCAAGTATCATTTCCCTTAGTTCATCTTGTGTTACTTGAGGAACTTCATGAATGTAAATTAATGTTCTTTGTATTACTCCTTTTTCTGCAATAATATTAGTTAGTGTCTTTGGGATATATGTAGTAGCATATAGACTCCTTTGACTTCTACATTCTATAATATCTCCTTGTTTAAGTTTCTTTTTGATAATCCAATTCTCACCGTGTAATGTGTTCATTAGTTTATTTAGATACATTACCACGTTTTCTTTATGTTGTGATTGTTTGAATACTCCTGAATATTCAAATTCATCATATGCAATTAAACCACTACCTTCGAAACCACCATCGATTTGAACATGCTGTTCTTCCCAAGAAGTGTTCCCGTCTTCATCCTCAACCTCTGTTCTAACTTTATCCATAGAACCGATTAAAGCCGCATCCGTTGAATCGTCAACTCCAAACACATCGTAATGAGTGTGATGTTTAGTATTAATTAATCTAAACGTTTCGTTAGCAACAGGTCCAATAAAATTAAACAATTCTGTTTTACCTGTCCCTGAGGTTTGCATCCAAATAAATTGTATTCTTGTATCGTCTCTCCTAGTACCACTTGGTATGATTACCATATCTTTTGCTAATTGACCTAAGATAACAAAGAAACCAATAGCCGCAGGTATCTCATTATACTTCGACATGTCTGCCGCACTTTTTACGAATTGTTCAACTATCTTAGGTAAACTATTTTTTGCTTGTAGATAGGACAAATCACCTGTTAAGTCCTGAGAAGTATTCTGTTCTGACAGCCCCTCGTAGTATAATCTATCTTCATCATATTCATTTTCATTTTGTTCATTCATTTATATCACCATTTTATCTTCGGTATTTAATACATCAATAAGACGCTTGGCAGTTACTTTACCGAAGCCTTCTAATTGACTTATTTCCTCTATTGAGGCTTCTCCTATTTCCATAATAGAACCGAATTTATTAATTAGGAGTTTTGCTTTTTTTGGGCTTATACCCTTAACTGTACAGAGAACATCTATTCTCAAATCAGTTGTTGCTATTCTCTTTCTAACAAGAGAAGGCATGTGTATTTCTCTGTCTATCGGTTGCATTTTACAGATGACAGAGATAAGTCTTGCCGCTTTTCTAGCGTCATTAACCCAAACGATACTACAATCAGTATCTAATATTATTTTTCCAAACGCTCCATCGAACTTATTCTTTAACATTCTCGCTTGGTTGCCTTTGTTTTGTCCAGTATTTACATATGTCAGATAGTTTTCTAATGCATCATTAAAACTACCATATACAATAACTACGTTACTTAGATAAGTTGCATCCATATTATCTATTTGATTCCACAGTCTTTTATTTATTACTGATTGTAAAAAATCAAATGAAGATTTTGCTTCTACACATACTGTTGCGAACACATAGTCCCCAACATCCATCCATGTTTTTTCATATGGAATGTTCATCTTATCACAATTTTCAATTACTAATTCTGTTAACTCTGAGTTTTCTCTACTATCTATTAATAATTTCATAAATGCTCACCTCTAAATCTAGCAGGTAATACTTTCGTGTAGTTGCATTCATCACAGCAAACTCCACCTTTGGACAATACATGTCCAATGCCTTCACTCCCAACTCCTTCAAATGTCCTGTTACATAATTTACAAGTATATTTTCTTAAGTAATTCATTCACTATACCTCCAACATTTACCAATACAATAGCCCTGAGGAATCAAAACGTTACTACAAGACGGCGCGTTGTATCCTTTATTTACAATACCCTTAACATATTTTTTAGTAGTTTTGTAATCCCAATCTAACCATATGTCTTCTTTCGATGCGATAAGTTCTAACTCTTCCATTATAGTTTCAGTTATTTGTTCTGACTGTTCAGAATTAGTGTTTCTATTTCCTAAACTTAGCAAGTCTCTATACCATTGAACTAAGTACACCCTAGCATAATGACTAGGATTTTCTACTGTAATAGCATTATGTAAACAAGGTAGTATCGGTAGTCTACCAATTGGTGTTGGTATATCTATTTCTATTTCACTAATCTCAATTGATTTTATTGTAGGAAACGTTACCAACTTAGTTCCATAATTGCTCTGCACTTTCCTAGTAGTCTTGGCTAGATTTAAAATGTATTCTAGTGGCTGTTCTAGGTCTTCTATGAGTAATGGTATACAATAATATGGATTACCATTTTCATCAGAACTACTTAAGTTCATTGAATTAGGTATTCTTCTTAGACGATTCGTCTGTATACCAGTCCTATCAAGTGTAGGCACACCATCACTGATTTGGGAATAATACTGCTGAATGCGCCGGATATCATCTACTACTTCCCCAAAAACAAATACATGGAAACCCCTACCGCTAAAATACATTTTGAAATGAGTATCGTCAGTTACTAATTTAGTAACTACTTTTTTTAGGTCATCATATGCATTTTGTAATGGTTCATCATGAGCATCAAAATCTAAGAAGGCTCTATCTCTAATAACAGAATAGTTTAGTTTAATACCGTTAACAAACTCAGAAAAATCATAGACAGTTGTATAGCAGTTCATTTTCCCATTAAAGGAATTAAACCATTCAATAAACTCACTCTTCTTCTGCACTACTAATCTTTTCATTTGTGGTGCGTTTTTTAGATGACTTCCTGCCCACACTTCTCTTGGTATTTTCATTTATATTATCCTCCTTATTTTTATTATTACTAAAGTTTACATTTGCTTTGAGTAATTGTTCTTGTAATGTACTTGCTACTTGTAATTGTATTTGCTCTATTACTAGGTTCTGAAAGAAATTTCCAAATTTAATAGTTTTTTGAAATATTTCTTCTTCCCATACAATAGATAATTTCTCCTTAGAGTCTAATTGTGTATATATCTCTTCTGAAAAATCTTTTACCAGTTGCCTCATATTAGTTAAATCTGCAAACGTCCATTCTCTAGAACTTAATATTTTTCCTACTTTATCTTTCATTTTTTATTCCTCTCTTTGTATTCTTTCTTTCTTCTAAAGTATTCTTTCCACTTCATTTTCTCCACCTATTACTATTAAATCTACTAATGGTAGTAGATATTTTTCCTATAATATATATCATTTTAATTGTCCAACTACTCTTCATTAAAACCAACTCTCTGTATTAGCGGCATCACAAATACCAAAGAAACTGCAATTAGAACAGGTCTTTGCAAAATACTTAGTACGAAATATTCCCGATTCATATGAATGTATCATTTCTGCAATACCTTTTCTAACAGCAGTAATACTGCTTTTCTTTGCAGGTTCAACATAAATATGGTTTGCCGCAGGATAATACCAAGCCCAATGTGATATTGGTATCTCAGGGTCTAATCCCATTTCTATTAGTTTATCATTAGGAGTATGTTCAAACAGTATCTTATAGAAGGCCATTTCTTTTCTCATCATGGTCATTTTCCAGTCTTTCCAACCTCCTGTTTTCAATTCCATGGGTATGTATTTGTCCCCATCTTGTTTGAACATTCTATCTATTATTCCTTGTAAGTGTACAGTGTAATCTCTAGTTAATGGATACTTAGGGTTTTCATCTTTACTAATAGTAATCTTTGCATCCAACATTACTTCATTAATCACAGGAAGAAATTGGTCAGTAGACTGTTCTTCTACTGCTTCAATAAATCTATTTGCTTCAAAAATAGACATTGCCTCATACATTTCAGTATAATCATCAATAGGATGTAGACTTAGACAATAGTTTACTAATTCATTATAGGATAATCCTTCTGCTTTCTTTACATCAAAGGCATTGAAAAATGCTTCTCTAGAGTTATGTATGATACTACCTTTCATCATAACTTCTGTTTGTTCAATCGGTAGTCTTTCCTTGTACTGGAATTCATATCTTTTTGGACACCACTGAAACGAACCAAGAGATGATTTAGATATTTTTAATATCGGGTATGTTTCATCTCCATATGTTTCAGGATTCCATTGATACGTGTATTCATTTGTGTTACTACTTCTTCTACTCATTTTTATTCCTCTGTGACATTTCGTTTGTTAATTCTCGCATAAAGATATTCATGCAGTCAATACATGTACAATCTTTACCATGCTGTTGAAATTCAACAACAGTAGTGTTTATTTTTTTTGCTTCTTCGACTAAATTTTCAGAAGGTTTTGATATGAGTGTGATTACACCCTTATCATAAGTCAACCCAATATATTGTTTGGAATCGAAGAATATTACTTGTTTTTTATCGCGTCTAACTGGTACTGTTTTATTTTTACTAGATGATAGTTTTGTTTTAACTTTACCAACATCAGACTTAATTTCTTTTTTATAAAAGGAAAGCCATCCTGTAATCCATACTGAAAAAGAAGATGTAAGTCGTTTTATATTATCTACTCTTCTCTTATTAGTCCATGATAGACTGTTGTAAAGTGACTTTAGAACCATTCATCTAACCTCATTTGATTTCTGTCGTTTGTTATTTGTTTTAAATCCCAACCCATTGCTCTAAACACTGGCTCTGCTTTTTTAACCACTGAATCAGCATAGTGTTGCCAATCAGGAGTAAAATTCAGTAGTTTACCTTCTGTGAAATCTGATTCAAGTAAAAATGAAACATAATTAGGAACAACCATCTTATCTATAATAGGGTTAAGATAGGTTTGATTACAATTTCTTATCCGTAAGAATAAGAAAGAATCATCTATCGGTTGATAACCAATACTTCTACTGAATAATACTCCTTCTATTCCTGAACCTATTGTTGGTCTTTTACCGCCAATGGTTTGATATGATTTAGGCGCACCACAACAAGTTTCTTCTATTAAATCAAACATACTGTTTGTTTGTTTGCAAGTATTACATACAACTTGAAACCGTTCTTCACGATATCTACTTCTTTTGAGTATGTCAGAAATAGGTATTTCTCCGTGTAGTACAGAATTATACATGTTATTTAGATAATCTACTATCTCTTTTTCAGGTGTATTTTGAATCCACATATTTAGAACAGTTAATTGAACGTCTTTTGCTAATTTGGTATTAGATACTCTCTTCGCAGTGAAGCCAGTCATAGTAAACTCTTCTTCTTCTAAGTGTTTATCGTCTTTCCAAATTATTAATCCTGCATTTCTATTTTTAGTTGCTCCTACTCCTAATGTTTTGAAGTATTTTTCAAATTCTAGTGTAACAGGATGTTCTTCTAGACCTAGTACATTAGGAAACAACTTCCGAACGTGTTCATTCAGTATATCTACTATTTTTTTTGCTGTTTCTATACTATTGTCTTCAATATCTACATAAATAGAATCAGTATGACCATATACTACCTTCATATTAAGTTCACATCCTGTAATATAGAAAATAAACCATAAATAAACACAATCCCGACAAGAAATTTACCTACATGTCTTGAAACCGTCTTTAAATCTCCATATAGAAGTAAAACTATGTTTTTTCTCACTTGAAAGGGAGTTAAGTCTTCACTTTCTTCAAATTCTGTACTTGAAATATTAATGTTAGCCGTTTCTATGGGACTCATTTACAATCACCACATTTAAACCGCCTATCAAATCCAAATGGGTTTATTTTACCACACCATCTACATTGTCTTCTATTTCTCATTATAATTCCCTCACTTTAAAAGCGGCGGCTCTGATTGCTTCTCTAGCACTAGCAGTAATACTAGCGGCTAAATCTACATCTGCCCAACCGAATCCTTGGAATGCAATTATCCCGTAGAAACTCGCCATCAATCTTTTGACGGCCAATTGGTTGTTGTTCCATTTAACATATTCACTTTTACTTTCACTTTCTTTCATTTGTTTTTTGTATTTGTTTCTTAAGTCTTTTAATTCAATCACTGACCTAGGGAGTAATCCTAACTTGTCCGTTTTGTAATATAACATCTGTTTACTTTTAATCTCTGAGAAGTCCTTGGGTGTTGCTATGTTTACACCTAGTTCAGTTACATTAGTTGATTTTGTTTCCCATGATATGTTTCTAGCAATTATCATAGATGGATACAGTTGTGCATAATCAAAAGCCGCTACACCAAAATGTAATCCATTTGTCCCTTCACTAAGAGGGTCATATACCATTGCCCCATCATAGTCTACCCTATCTCCTTTCTTTCCAGTAGGGGCTTTCCATGAGGCATTACGCATGAAATAAATTCCACCCATGTTACTTGCATAGAAGCAAGCATCGAATGGTGCTTTTAGTAAAAGTTGTAAAGAGATGATTGCCTCAGTTGTGTGGTTCTCATCGTCTATCTTCTTAATTAACTCTACATCTTTCAGTGCATATTCTAAATATGTTTCACTGTCTTCTAACCAACCCCTTCTAAAGAATTCGTTCTTATCAGGAAACTTTTCACTGACTAGTTTATTTTCACCTAATACATATTCAGATACATAGTCTAAGGATAATGATGGTAGAGTACCGCGTTGAGCATCGTTCCACTGTCGTTCAAATGCTAAATCTAAAGGTACACAGATTCTACCTTTTATTGGTTGACCAACAGGTGAGTAGTTTTCTATCTGTTTAGTGTTTAGATATCTACTTGCTTCTTTAATAGACCAAGAGACACCATCTACTTGTTGAATAGGAGATATTAATCTAGGGTCTATATCATTAGCATGTAATCTTTGAATTAGTTTTGGTACATCGAACTTCCACCCAAACCATGAGATTAACATATCAGGGTCTTTCTCATTAATCATTAATACGAATCGTTCTAATATTGTCTTTTCAGATTCATTAGTATTTGGTTTCCAAGTAAGTGTGTAATACTCGTCGTCATAGTTATCGTATAAACAAATACAAGTAATTGCTCCATCGTATTCTCCTCCTTGCATCCATTCCATATCCCAATACCATTTTCTCATTCGGTATTGCGGCATTTCAGATATTTTATCTACTGCATATCGATAATGGTGTCTTACGTCTGCTTCATAAGTTTGAATACCCATGTTATCAAAGTGAGACCTTATTTTGTTTTTCATTTTATTAGCCTTAGTAAATCGAGTTCGAAAAGTTTCCCATGTAATTTTGATTAGTTTCTCACCATTTAGATTAAACCAATCTCCTTCATGACAATAGACAGATACAAATATTGACTTTTGTTGATTATAAGAACCATCGCGAATCTTAATTCTTGAATCGTTGAATCCACAAGATGCCTTCACAAAGAAGTAAGGAGAGAACTCCGAAAAAGGTACGTTCCTTTCTTGTCTGTTCTCGTCCTCATCTCTCCAACGAAGTAAAATTCCATCGTCTGTGTTTGATATTATCATTATAATCACCGTGTAATATATGGGGCTTTGATTAACAATCTGTCTGTTCCCTGCCAAATAACAGGAGACTCATCTTTCAAGTAAATAGTTACAGGTACAGTGCCGCGAAAGAACTTGTGAAACTGCCCAGTAACTTCTACGGTTGCGGGTTCTCCTGTTATAGATAACGTCGATACTTGAACATCAACCTTATCGATGTCAGTCTTTCTACTAGAGATATGCAATGTTTCTCCATCTGTATTAAATAGATACTTTGCATTGTTAATTACATCACAAGTTTTGATTGCATCAGTAAGTACATTAGACCCAGTAGTTATAATTGTTTCAAATGTTACTGCACTAAACTTGGGTTCTTCATTAGATATATTCCACCCATGTATTCTTGCAATCATACTTGCATTAGGATGTTCTACTACTAATGGAAGACTGGCTTTCTTCCCTCCTCCATCATCTTGTATGAGTATGAAGTCCTGTGCATTTAACAGAACAGTGTCTCCTGTGAAAGTCTTAAGATACTTAAGCATCTTATCTATTTCGACAACTACCATGTTAGTTTCATCCATTGATTCTGTTTGCCTTATTACAGGTACAGATACACGACAGATTGTTTGATTGTCGGCATTGTATAGATGCATTTCATTATCATCAAGTAGTTCTAATAAAGCGTAGTTTGTCAATTGACTATTCTTTGCTGACTCTCCATTGTGATACTTTCCTTTCATCCATACATCTTCTAGTGCGTTTGTTAGTGTTTTGTTGTTCATTTCTATTATCATTCTTATTCCTCCTAAAAAGGCAGAAGGGCTAGGGGTTTCCCCCCAACCACTTCTACGTTACGTTCAAAGTTCTCCGGCTTTAATTTCCGGTAAACCGTTCCATGTTACTGTTCCATCATTGATACTTAGAACTTTAATTCTTTGTCCAATCATCTCAGGTTTTCTAGCACTTGCTTCTATTATAGCAGTATATACCGCACCCTTCTGTCTAACATCTCTCTGCATACGAATTGTAGCAGTGAAAACATCTTCTGTTGTTGAATGCCAATTAGCCTCAACGCCAACAGGATTAGGGTTTCCTGCATACTTATCTTTAGAATGTGCAATGACAATTCTATGACAAGGCATTTCTAATATTTGCTTATGCAAGAAGTTCTTGTAGGGTGTGTTTCTATCTCCCCAAACATATGGAGGTTGTTTTATTACTGTGTCAGCATCCATATTGTGTTTCTCACGCATATACGTTTCACACACGTCTGTCAATAGTTTATCTGCACCGTCTACAATTACTGCTTTCAGTTTATCTTCTGCAAGATACTCTTTTGCTAAAGCATAGAATGCTCTTGCATTACTCATAGTTTCATCAAAGTCAACTAAACTGCCTTCTTTCCTAACAATAGGATTGTAGACAATTAGATTCTCATTGTTACCATAATGGTTACGCTTAACATCTATTGCTCTATTATCGAAATCAAACACTAGAACATGTTTGTCATTCTTTATGTCTTCGTCTGTTAGCATGTCTAATGCTGTTGCAGACTTTGCTGATTTAGGTTCGCCCCAAATACCAAGACACAGGAATGATTCATTGTTCTCCTGTGATTCCTTAATCCGTTGAAGCATAGCCTTCTTTCGAAGTGCATATTGCCCCTTATCAGATTCGTTCGTCGTTACTGCTTTTGTTTTATCGTTGTCTGTCCAACCCATATTTATCACCATTTTTATAGTTATCAGGAATAAATTCTATTCCTTTCCATGCTCTCAATAGAACATTGAAATTATCTAAACATATTTTCACTCTTACATCTTTAGATTCAAAGTGAAACTTAACCCAATAATCATCTGTATCGGGATTGTGTTTCCAAGTTAGGAAGTCTACGTCATCCATAGAAAAAGCATAACTTCTCCCATGAATAACGAGACCTCCATTGGAATCAGTATCCATACTGTATTCCATCCTTAACACCTCAGTCAAAGAACCAGTCTTCGGATTCCTCTACATAATCAACTTGTTCGGGACTACCGCCACGACTATTGATTACATATAATCCAGTTGCATTAATACTTGAAGGTCTCATGTTACCTTCTTGGTCTGTGCCTTGAGAAGTTCTACCTACAACTATTACCTCAGAACCAATTCCAAAATTGATTTCTAGATGAGGTGGAATCCAACAAGTGGTTCCGCTCCATCCTTCGTTATCAAAGTCAAAGTCAGTATTCAAGTCATCTAGATTAAGAATCCTATTCCCATTAGATGTAGGGGTAGCATTGATGCTGTTAACAGTTCCATCTGTAAACACAAACTTGTCATCCCAATTTGCTTTGTTCATTGAAAGTTGATGATATCTATCAAGGTCAATTAGAGGACTATAATTACCCTCACAATATTCCATGATTACATCTTGTATCTTTATTGTAGATACATCTCTCTTCATTTCTGAATCATCTGATAGGTCTGCATTGTATACTAGAGATTCTAGAGTTGTTTTTGCTCCTCCGTGTATCATATCTTCTCGGTTAGAGTTAGGTATTACATCACAATGAATAAACTCAAAGGTCTTTGGTGCAAAATCTTTCGATGCTTCTTTCTTATATGAGAAGAAGTACTTACCTCTTTTACCATCCACTTCACCTACAAAGACTCCCTTTCTTTGGTACTCTTCTTTGGGTTGTGGTTTACCGTAGTTCTTATTCCAATCACCTTGACGAGAATCTAGTGGAACAATAAATCTACCACTGTCAACTTCTACATTGTTATCAGGTAATTTACTCATTGTCTTAACAACTTCTTCACCGTCACGCATCATTCGTGCTTCGTAACCATCACCATCTTCGGTAAAGATAGCAACTCTTCCTAGAGAGTAAGTCATATCACTGTCTCTAATATATTCATTAGTTAGTCTTTCACGACTACGTGCAGACATATCTATTGCATCATTTAACGATACAAAGAAACCAAACGCTTTCTTGTATAGACTGTTGCTACCTTGGGTAGTACTTGGTTGTGTCTGTTGTCTCTTTAGTGCATTTCTAGAATTACTAAAGAATTGTCTCCATAGACTACGAGCCAATAAAGACTCGGTTACAGGATTGATGTTGTTCTTGGAGCATATCTCCTCGAACTTCATCATCCCTTCGTCTAGGGTCATCCCTAGCAGTTCTGCCGCTTTTTCAATTTCATTTTTTATTTCATCATTCATTTTCATTTTCCTCCGTTTTTCTTATTTTTTTTCTTTCGTGTTTTATTTCTACAAGTCCTTCTGTCAGCATGACTAAGCCACACAATATCCAAAAGAAGTTGGAATCTACGCTGATATAATCTAACGTATTAAGTACAGGTAGAACAATCAGCAATGCTCCACCTAACGCTATTATTTCGTATCTTAATAGCAAGTGTTCGACATCTTTAATGTCCACTACGCCATCGTTGTTTAAATCCATTTTCATATTTATTCCTCATTAAAATCGCCTCTTATTATTATCCAGTATTTTTATTATTCCTCTCAATATAATAATGCCGATTATTAGTTCTATCATTAAATCATCTGTCCTATCATCCAAGATGCAAGTAATTTTGGAGTCATGTTAGTGCTCCTATATTCTGCTTCTCCGACGACCCTAAGATATTTGAATTTCTTGGGTTGAGGCATGTCAGTTTTTACAATGACATCATGCATATTTACACATACAGTCTTCATGTCTACTGAATTATATAACAAATCATGCACCTTACCTAAACTATTTTCATATTTATTTTCATCTATCATTTGTAAAATTTCAGTGTAAGGTTCTAAGTTCTTATCTATCTGACTAATAAGTGAGGACTTACTGTAAGTTACAGCCTGAAGTTCAGTAAGCCCTCTTCTCATGTCTCCATGTAGGGAGCCTATGAATATTTCCAAATCATCTCCACTTATATGCTTAATTCCTTCACTTTCTAATACATTCGTTAGTAGTGAATGCATAGTGCGTGTCTTCAATCTATGAAATCTATAATTAGCACATCTAGATTGAAGTGGATGTATTATTCTGTGTCTATCATTACAAGTGATAATGAATCTACAATTGTCTGCATATCTTTCCATCACTCTTTTCAATGCATTTTGTGCATCTTTAGTCATCCCGTCCATCTCATCTAGTAGTATAATCTTAAAGGGTACGTCACCTATTTTTTTAGTTGAAGCAATATCCTTAATCTGATTTCTAACGGTCTCTAACTTTCTATCATCGGAAGCATTGATTTCAAAGAAGTTGTTATCTTTGTTATCTAATAACATATCATTTGCTAATGCTATACCTGCCGCAGTTTTACCTACACCTGCAATACCGTAAAGTAAAACATTAGGCATATTACGTTGTGTTACCCAACTTTCTGCATCAATAGTAAAGTTATACTGTCCGACAACTTCTGCTAACCTTTTTGGTCTATATTTTTCTGTCCATAATTCATTCATATTTATTCCTCATTTTTATTTTAACCACCGTGACAATCCCGCCACTGGACGAACTGGTGTAGTTTTCTTTCGTCTCTTTTTCTCACCTAAGCCTAACGTTCTAGTTTCAAGTGATGATAGGTTTTCTCTACAATAGTCTCTAAAACCCTCGTTTTTTAATAGGTCTTTGAAAAGATATACCTGAGAATGCCGCATTTTTAACTTCCGTAAGATTTTCGGTATTACAGAATATGCTTTTCTTTGAGGTGGAGTCATCTTTCGATACATTCTACCGTCATGTGCATAAGCAAGCATTTCATAAAAATACGATTTATCCCATCTTCTTTTAACTTTAGAATCGAGATACATCAATTTGTTTGGATGTATGTTTGGTGCAAGCCAAGATATAAATTGTATATCAGAAGGTTCGCTTATTTTTAGTGTGTTCATTATAATATCTCTATCAGGATTACGCAAGTAATCTCCTACTAATGTAAATATATCTACATCAAAGTTATGTGGTTCTTCTGAACGTGGTGCTAATTCTTTGATTATATCTACTTCATGCTTTTTGGCACGTTTAAGTTTACATATATTAAACAGTTTTTTTGAAACGTCCTTTTGGTTTAATGAAGTAAGTACAACTTGACCTTTGTATTCAAGAATTGTTTTTCTAATCAACTCTACATTCGCTTTGTAATTACATTCACGAATTATAATTCCAGTTTCTGCGGGTAGACTATAATTATCTTCTATGTTAAATTCATTAGCGTATTGTATAATCGGATTATCCGATACAAATGTTAATGCTCTTTCTAATTTGTCTGTTCCGTCTTTACCTACTATTATTATTGCTTTATTTTTATTCTTCATCATCGTTAGACTCATTGATAGCCCTCACTTCCATTATTTCTTCGTAGGCTTTTCCACATTTCCTACAATCAACTAGCATAACGAACCATTTTAGTTCGCCTTCATAGTTGACACCTGCCTCATACGAGAAGGTTTTTGAGCCGCAATTATTGCAACCCCTTTCTATTCTTTTATGTACATGATATTTTATTATATCATCATCTGTTGTTTCAGTATGTTCAGGTTTAAGATAAGATACCTTGATATCACACACCGTACAAATAGATGTATTTGTTTCTCTAAGATTACATCTAGGACATAACATTATATTAGCCCCTTCATTAGTAATATTTTATCTAATCCTTCTACGTGTAAATGCTCTTTATCTTTAACCATAGTTAAACAGTCACTGAATGATTCCCAATCATGGTTAGTTATCAACTTATTATTCATTATAGATAATAGTCTAGTTAAATTATCTAGACCACTAATAATCAAGATTGGTCTTGGTCTTCCGCTATGTTCAGTTGCTCTGTAATTAGATTCTATTTCATGTTGTAGTAGCGAACGATTAATTCCCCTAAGGAATATATCTGTACCTCTAATACATACTCTTAATCGAACTCGGTATCCCAATTTAGATTTAGAACTATTGACTATGTTAATCTCAGGATTAGCAAGAGATATTAAAATTCCATTCAACACCTCTTTGCTGTACATACCCCTCCGATATCATTAGAGTCAATATATGTTGCTACACATTTCTTCTATATCTGCAAGAGTATTACAGTCTGCCGCATGCTTGTCATCCCTAATTCTAAGTATTCTAGGAAAGCGCATACCAAACGTACCGTCCTGATTTCTTGTTATATCGTCACATGTTACTTCTAGTACGATTCTAGGGAGTACATGGTATACATTATTTGCATAACTATCAACTATATTTTTTAGTCTAACTGATAATTTATCCATTTCTACTTCCGATATACCTGAACCAACATTACCGATAGAAGTGAATCCTGTTTCACTTTTAACTGATACACCATAAGTTGCTAACACACCTGCTCTCTTACCGTTTCCATATTGGCCGGAAGTTATAACCACATCAAGTTCTACTCTAGGTGGTTTATATTTTAGTAATGCACTAGTTCTTTTTGATTCATAAGGGGCATCTTGGTCTTTAATCATAATACCTTCAAACCCACTATTAATCGCGACATTGTAAGCCGCTTCTATATTTCCATGAGTAAACTGTTGTGTAAGATATCTACTTGGTAGTATCGATTCTAGACACGCTAACCTCTCTCGGTAACTATCATCTAATGTAGACACACCATTATGCAACAGACAATCGAATACAACTAGTGAAACTTGACATTCAGATATTGCTTTCTGTTTATCTTTAGAGTGTACTCTAGTTGCTAGAGTCTGATGTGGTTTAGGATTTCCATTACTATCAATAGGATATATTTCACAATCTATAATAGTACCCTCAGATTTGTTATCTATATCTGCTAGTAGAGATTCTACTACATCGGGGTATTGGTCTGTTACTATCTTTCCCTTTCTGTTGAATATTATTACTCCTTGTGGGTCTATATGTATTTGGTATCTATTACCATCATATTTAATATCCATGATAAAGTTATTAGGTAACTTACCTAAGTATTTCTTTGCAAGCATTGGTTTAACAAAACTACCATGAACTAAGGAAGGTGGGATTCTATCGTTATCTAAATGGTGTGCGATAGTAGACATAGTATTAGTTTTACAATATCTAATTCTATCTTCTTTAGATAATGAATAATAGTCTTGTAATACTAGACCCATCGTTGAGTTGTTTATACCATTTCTAGGAGTTCTTAACCAATATCTAATGAACCACTTAACTTCCAACGCAGACATTCTACTTATAGCATCTGATATTCGTTGAAATGAATTAGATGTAATATTAGCACAATCTAATTCTAGTAATTGTAGAGTTTCTTTTAAACTAATATTAGAATCCGGTCTGTTTTGACTAAGGAACTCATTCATTCCTTCACCTAAATCCATCCAAGTATAACTTGAGTCTTCAATTTCATCTTCAAAAACATCGAATATTTTTGCTAACCATTTAATTGCCTTCTTTTCACCGATGTTATTTACTTCGTATTCTCTAGACAATATCTTTACTGCCGTAGCCTTATCACTGAAATGTGATAATGTAGCACATATTATGTGTCGTTTCTTTGTTGGTGATACGTTTTCTAAGGACTCACACATCCTGCTCATTCTTGCTAAACTCATTATTATTCCTCATTTTTAATATTTTTTCGAGACCTTTGTGAACATCTTCCATCTCATCTATGTTCATTCTAACACCTTTTTTAGTTGGTGTCCCATTAACATGCCAACGTATGTCTATTACGTCAACATTCCAATAGTTACCTTTTCTAACTATTAGTTCTTCATTACCGTTTCTTGGTATTCTTACTATTATCTTTTCATCCTTCAAGCCAACCACTCCTAAATTGTTGTAATGTCTTCCACGATTTAAAATATCTAGGTGATTCTTGTGCGTCTACTCTATGAGCAACCCACACAACACCACCAAGGCTACTTATTTTTACTAACTCATATGTTCTACCTTCAACATCAAACATATCTTCTGTTTCTACATCAGGTATAAGTCCAAACTTTTGTGATAGTTCATTTGCTATCTCATTCATATGTTCAGCAATATACTGTACAATTAAATGTCTTTGAATTGGTACTTTAGCGTCAACTGTGACTTTAATCTTCCCTGACAATTCACATACTACACACTTGTTTCCTATACAAATAGGACATTCAATTTCAGCAGGTAGGGGAGCAGGGAATCTAATAGTCACTGCTTTCTTCATATTCTACCATTCCATACTCTGTATGTTACTTCGTAAGTAACTGTTACATCAAATGGAAATGCGGCGAAATGTAAAGTGGCATTGCCGAATTCCGGTGACATCCCTTCCTGCCAGTATACCATTTGTCCATTACTTTCTTGGACAATATATCCTCTCATGTCGAAAGAATAGTTATTGAATATAACTGTGTTATTAATTACAGTAAAACTCAAATGTGTTGCTGTATAATTTAACCCACCAATTTCTAGTACACCATATGTTAAGTTAGTGTCTAACCATATAGTAGGTGCATAAACCAAGGTTTCGTTTAAACTAGTATTTAATTCAAGAGTAAACTCTCCGGTTTCAGTTATCCAATCATTCGTTATTTCATCATCACTAAACATATCAGATGGTGATGGTATGTTACCTGCGCATCCTGTAAGCATTGTGCTTACTAATAATAGTGCAATTATTTGTTGTTTCATAGTCGTCATTGTATTCAACTCATTACTTCGGACATAGCGGAAGGCTATATATGTTGCACCATTCAGTTAAAGATAAAACCGTATTCTTCTAACGTTGTCTGTCTACTATTATTAATTGTTAATTTAATTCTCATTCTTCTTCCTCCAATAACTTATTTTGTTTCTCAAGTAACTCAATTATCTTATCAAGTTTTCTTTCTACTGCTGTTTCGTGTCTGTTAAATTTACCATCTCTCATTTATTCACCACTGCTTTAGGGAAGAACACGTCTTCCCATATTGTTAATTGCGCTTCATCCATATGTGTAACAAATATTGTTCCACTTTTTAGATGTATTTCTACTGTAAATGTATTCTTCTTTAAGATGCCTTTTTCTATTACCTTAACTGTATAAGCAGATACTTGCGCCATGTTCAGTGTAGTCTTTCCTGAATCTGTGTCTAGTTTGTAGAATTTCTCTTTCATTCCTCTTCCCCCGCTAATACATCTTCTGCGGCTTTAACCCACTCAGGTTTGTCTTCTGTTTCAGGATACTGTTGATATAAAGCATACTTAACTTGTTTAGCCATTTCTGTATTACATTCGTAACTAATAAATTCATTATCACCTAACACAGTTGCACTTTGCAAGAATCTTTTCCATCCATGTATTGTTTTCCAATCAGTACTACTGAAAAACGCATGACCGAAAGGATGTGTATGTATCCAACTCTTCAATGGTAATTTCATACCATGTAGTTGTTCCTCTTGATTTTTAAAACTAACAAAACCCGGCGTTCCTACACTAATATATAGTTCATCTTTAGCATCAATTATTACTTGTACTTCTCTAGGTTTGTCAAAAGCGTTCATAGATTTATCCCAAATGACAGTAAAAAATGCTTCTGTCATTGGGTCAGGGAAAGGATAATTAAATTGTATTTGCGAAAATACTTTCTTAATATCCTCCTTCCAATCTTTATCCTTGATTTCTAATCCTATTATCGTTCCTTCTCCATATTCTGTTTCATCTGTTTTCATTTATATTCCTCCCATTTGTATTACTCTCATGTCCTGTTCATTTTCAAATTCATGGTATGCTCGATGACCTGCTATGAAGCCACCTGCATGTCGTTTTGTTCCCATGAACTCTTCTAGGCAAGCCGGACACACTACCTTTACTATTTGTGCTTGTTTGTAATAACCATCAGTAGAAATTACATCCATGATTCTACCTATATCTTCTTCTGTTAATTCATCTATATTTGCATCTTCTTTACTCATACTTTCACCTTTAAGTAATGTCGAAGTGATTTGATTGGTCTCGGTGGAGACAATCTAGGTTCTTCAACTACAACCTCTGTTTCTTCTATTTCCTTTTGTACTTTCTTTATGTCTATTCCTTGTTGTAAGGGTGATGTTATATTCCTTCTATACTGTTCTCTCCACATAACTTGTACACAGTCATTGCAGAATCTTCTGCTATCTGCTAAGTGTTCGGGAACAGATTCATCCTCTTTACCACAAAGAGTATTACCTAATATTGAGAAGCAAATGTACTTCATTCAACCACCTCTCTAAATATTCTACCTAGCCATGCAATTTCTTGTCTATACCACTTGTCCCAACAGTATTGACATAGCCCTTCCATTCTTGCTAATCCTTTGGGTTTCATTTCAGAACCACATTTACCACAATAGCAATAATTGCTCATGCTTCTTTCTCCTTGTAAGCAGGGTGTGTCTTTGGTAGTCTGTGTAGTCTTCTAACAATCATATTGTTAATTAACTCAGAAGCAGATTCTGCACCATCGTTAAATCGTTTTAATGCTACTGAATCCCCTGTTGGACACATGTCTTGTTCTAATAGAGTTAAGTCTATTTCATTCATTATATATTTCAATACTTCATACTCTACGTGTATCTTTGAACCTGCTCTCATCTCATCACCACCCATCTACAACAGTCGTCAGTCTCAATTCTGTGTTCTGTTAATTCCATTCCACAATTATTACATTTCATATGTTCAACACCACACTATCTTTAACATCAGTATTGTCATTAAACCATTTTTGTATCCATTGAGTGGCTATACCTGCAATTGCGATATTCATACAATCAACTCCTGCATTTGTACCGTCCCATTTAACTGACTGACACGAATAAGATTTATCGTCACCATTAAGAAGTGAAGTCATCAGATTAGGGTCAATTAGATAAGAAATCAACGCAGATTGGCGACCTTGTGCTCTCAAATCTAACCATTTAATTTTAGCATCGCTACCAAAACCTTGCTTGTATAGGAGCCGTCTAACAACTAAGTTATCTGCACAACAAATTACTAAATCATAACCTTGAAGTTGTTCTTCAACTAATACTAAGTACGGCTTATCTATTATTCTCGATGTGCTACCAGTAAGGTAATTTCTATCTGCAAGACATTCTACTTTCTTCTCAGTAAGGTCAACAGTTGAATAATTCTGATATGCTAAGTTCTTCGACTCAACCAAATCATCATCAAAAATAGTTATTCTATACCCAAGTCTTTCAAGGAATTGAGTTAGAAAACTACCAATTCCACCTGCTCCTATTATCATTACATTTCTATTCATTCTTCTTTTCATATTCATCACCATTATTATATATTTCTCGTTGTTTTGTATTGTGGTATGCGTCTATTATCTCATGGGTTATTCCATCCATGGTTGCACCCACAACGCTTAGTGCATCTTCTAACACAGTTCTTCGCACTACATTTCTTAACTGTGGTAGTTTTTCGTATTCTTCTATCACTTTAGTAAAATGATATTGCATAGTTTTCAGTGTATTTATTATTTGGTCGTCCATTAGTATACCCCACTTGTAAAGTCAGATACGCTAAGGCTAAGTAAATGTTCTTTGGGTAAACCAAACCACCCACTAATTTCATTAGTAGATAATCTAATACCAATTATAGAACAGTTTCCTGATGCCTTGCGAATTAATTCTTGTGTGTGTTGTCTTTCTTTTTCCATGACTGATACAATCCATATCACTGCACATATTCTGTTACTAGTAAATCTAATATTAATACTATCACAGTACATATCTATGTAATCTATCATTCTCATTGTCTCACTTCTAAAGTGAGAACTTACGTTATCTAATTTATCCAGTACTGATGTTGCTACTTGTGAAGCGTTAACAGTAGAAAAGATATGTGCCTTCCTAAAGTGTTTTGCTATTCTTCTACCAAAACGTGAAATATATTTTTTATCCACATTACTAATATCACTATGTCTCTTAATGTTAACAGTTACACCTGCTTCCTTTAGTAAATAATATGTTAAAGCACTAGCACGACATTCAACAGACACTCCTTTGAATACATTTTCATTATTCAGTGAAGTTAAGTATGTACTAACTCTTGGCATTAACTCTTTACTTGAATATTGAGATAGAATCATTGCTGACTGAGAGATTGTTCTCCTGTCAGTATCTGACATTGCACTAGCCCAAACATTTTGTTGATGTAGTCGATAATATTGTTTACTAGTAGGTTTAAACCCTGAGCCTAATTTAGTAGTTGGCTCGTAACTATCACTCCATTTTACTGACTCTTCAAATGGTCTGACTATTTGTACTAATCCACAATCGTCACAAACAGTTTCACCTAACCTTTCATTAAAAGTAAAGGTTAAACAACTACATTCCACACATATTGTTTTCATTTGTATTCACCTGTATATTTTGTATTCTTGATGTCTTTTGTTGGTGTTCTATATGCTCGGTATTCAATACCCTGCAATGTTCTCACAAGAGTCTTTGCTTGTTTATCGTTTTTAACTAGCATTGCTCTAGTAGCCATTTGGTCACCAACTACATTCTTACCGTTTACATCATCAATACAGTAAGCAGTACCTCTTTCAGTACTAGATATTATATCAACTACACTACATCGTTGTGTTCCTTGTTTTTTACCATTGCCATATACTATCCAATCAGATAGTTCACCCCTAACATGCATAGCATATGGTAGTGCAGTAGATATATCATAAGAAGACCACTCTCCTTTCCTTAAATCAATTAGAGTTATTTCTTTGTACCTTGCATCAAGACTCTGTAATAGTTCAAATGCTCTCTTATCTACTATATCTTCTGTTCGATTTTGAAGGAACCAAGCAATCATTTGTTCTCGTTCTGATTCTGATGCATGTGCATTAAACATGTTAAACCATAAATTAGAAGGACTTATGGCCGCCCATTTCCTAGAGCGTTTAGTATCATTTCTATAACAATCAATAAATGTGTTTGCTTCTTTTACATCTAAGGATGCCCAAATATTCGGTCCTATTTCAAATGCTACCTTTTCTCTAGAAATTAGTTTCACATTTATTTTAACATTAACTCTTCTACCGTCTTGCATAATCCAATAAGGCATACGGTTTTGTAGTGCATATAATACATTAGCAGAATACATAGTGTTTCTATCAATGTAGTTGTCCATAGCATCAGCACTTCTATTCTCTGCGCCGAAAGATATAATTTTGGCTAAAGCGAGAGCCACATCTTTTTGATTTTTCTGAACCCCGTTCATCATTAGTTTGCTACCTTCTCTACGAAGTATAACTAACGAGTCTCCGTCTGAATACCTAAATGTAATCCAAGTCATTTCATTCGATAAATTACTGTCCGAGATAAATTGTTTCATCATACTATCACAAAATACATTCCAATACTCAGTTTCGTGATATTTTATTTTACTATATCTATTACCTCTAGCATAAACATCATATTCCCCAAAGCCATTTAGCCTCCCACTCTTGTTTTTTAGACAACTTCTGTTTGATTTAACTAGAAACGAACTACTCTGTTCTACTCTTCCTCTATCAGACCTTACTATTGGTAAATGTACTTTCATTTTCATTTTTAACACCTATATTATTTCTTTTATTATATCTATGTAAGTCATATATTTCTTCTAACTCACTGTCGCTTTGCAAGGTAGAATTACCTAATCTAATATTATATCTTATGTAATTCATCAACTTAGTTGACGTTGTTATTCTTGCATTTCTTCTCATATTATTATACATTTTTCTTAACATATCTTTTGCACCAGTATTTGTCATACTGTCGATAACTAATTCTTCAATTTCGAATAGTTTTGTTTTGTTCATATCTCACAGACTCCACCCGCACAAGCAAGTTCACCCTGTAAGTTAGTATTGTCATCAGTTTCTAATACATCATTCAAGTCAATCTCAGTTAACAAACTTAACAATGCATCATAATGACCTTGTTCTATTGGTTCATGTGGTGCCTGTTCATATGCTCCACCATCAAATGGTAAAACAGATAATCCATTATAGAAGTCCCTGTTTTTCCACATCCAATTTCTCACATCATCCCACTCATCATCTCGAATGTTTACAGTGGCCGATACATTGTGAGTATTCACTCCCTTACGATGTCCTGAAACTACCCAGTCAACAGACACCCGTTTGATTCTCTCTAACATTTCTAGTGCTGATTCTTCTCTAGTAATAGCAGTTCCGGCAGGAGTTTTCTGAGGTATTGAGATTATAGCCTGACTAGGATTATGGTAATCATCTTCTACTAAATCAGGAAACTTAGTTACCAAGTAACCATAGATTGATTCTGTTTTTAGAACCCTAATTCTCCTAATATAGTATTCAGACCACCATGCATGTATGCCTGATGAAGTTCCCATAACTAAACTAGTTGTACCCGCAGGTTTGACACATGTTATTCTAGCCGCAGGATTAATTCCTATAAGATTAGCATAGTACTCATTGGTTTTTCTTGCTTTAGTTGCGGCCTTTTCTAAATCTAAATTAAGAACAGTGCCACTTGCAATACCTGTCATTGACACACCAAGTAGTGCGTCTTTCTCTGAGGTTTTCTTCCATACTTCTCTTAGATAGTGGAAGTCAGTGTATGATGCTTGTAATGTTCCTAAGAAAGTTGCCGCTTCTACACGTTTATTCAATTCATCTTGACTAGTTACATCAGATACATTAACTTCGGTTAAGTTGCAAAATTGATATGGTCTTAAGGCAATCTCGCAACAAGGATTAGTTCCCCAATCTTTATCATTCGAGAAATAAAATCCGGGTTCTCCTACTCCTGAATTTTGTACTCTCTTCCATAAATTGTTAAAGAATTCTCTTTTTATTCTATGTCTTAACAAGACAACAGAATTGTTTGCTCTTGCTCTTTGTGGGTTAGTGTCCCAAAACTGTCCTGATTTTGAAGTAATCATCTCATCATCGTCAGCACTGAATAAACTAATCATTGCGGCTCTACGAATACCTCCTGCTAATACTGCATCAGCAATATGACAAAGAATATCATGAACTTCTATTGGTCTAAGTTTATCTCCATTGTCTTTCCCAGTAAGAATACCTTCTATTTTAACTAAACATTCTTTCAATGGTTGAGGTCCGGGTGCTTTTCCGCCACTAGTTTTCAAAGGACTACCCTTTGGTCTAATGTCTGAATAATCAAATCTAACTGTTGTTGCTCTCTTACCAAAGTAAGATTCGAACAGTACTTTTACCGCATCTGCCCATCCTTCTATTGAATCTGCAATCAGATGTCTATATGTTCTAACAGGATTAGGTAATCTAATTTCAGGTAGTTTTTCAACATGGTGTCTTTGTACTGAATACCCAACTCCTGTTCCTCCAAGCAACAAAAACATTGCTTCTGAAAACGACAAGTAATGGTCAATGGGCATGTAAGCACAATTGTACACACGATTGGGTGATAATTCAATTGGCTTTCCTGCAAATTGCATTGACCTCATTGACGGTAATACCTTCTTTGGTATAACATAGTTATCGTATGTTTCCGCAAGTTTTTCTACAAATGCTGACTTCTCTTCTTGTGGTATGTTTTTCCTCATAATAGAAGAAAAATGCATCATTTTGTTTCGATAACATATTTCTTCCCAATTTTCCTTTCTCTGTTCTGCGGGTTTCCACTTTGCATACTTCATATGCACAGTTATGTCTGATAATATTTCTTGTTGTAATTCCATTTATTCATCTCCTTAAAATTGTAAATAGGCGTTGCACCTATCCGTCAGTCAAACTACTACTGATAAGACTAAAGGGTTCTAACAGCCACCTTGTACTTGCTCTTGCAATAGTACGTGTTCTACTGTTTCCCAATTTACATCAGATATTAATTCCCTTGCGGTCATAATACCATCAATAATAACCCAATGGTTGGGGTAGTCGTTAATCTGTTCTAGTACAGATTCGACTTTGGCTTCTGTCGTTGTGTGTCCTGAGTCATTTTGTATTTCTAATAACATTTTCATTTTCTCCTTATTTACTTTTTTTTACTTGTTTACTTGTTTGCATTCTGTTCTTTAACAGTCTGCATCTCTTGAATTCTTCCAGTCAAGATGTTTATTGTTTGCTCGTAGTGTTGGCACAGACCAATGTAATTATTGGCTGTGTTCACTAGAGTCTGAATGTTAGCATTGTTCTGCAAGAGCAACTGCTCTAGTTCTGCAATCCTAGCATCTTTTACGTCTGTCGTTGTTTCTTCTTTCTTTGTTTCTTTCTTTTTTGTCATTTATTTTTCCTCCTTTAGTTCATCTATTAACTTAGATATATTTCCTTTATTTAAGGTTGAATAGTCTCCATCATACCCCAAAGCCCGCAGGTAATTCACCTGACGTTCAGTTGGCTTATCATAGTAACGGTTAACAATGGTTCTTAACCTAGAACTTTGTCTTTCAGATAACTCTTTTCTGCGAAGTATTCTTCCTTCCATGTCTGTTAAGAATCTTCTTTCCCAATCGTTCATTCCCATGTCAGGATTGAATATTGGAATGTCCATATACTCACAGGAATCAGCGAATTCCTTTACTTTCTTCTCACGGATAACACTATTTCTGATGGCTACTTGTTCTCTATAATTTAGATTATGTAGTCTTCTTTCCTCTATCACTTCATCTTCTGCTTCAACAGTTTCTTTATGTTGATTTAACAACATGTGGAATACTGATATATCAGACATTAGTTTTTCATTGGGAAATCCTTTAGTGTGTATCTGAGCCTTAGGATTATCGGGATGATTCCATCTCCAAACAATTGAAGCCATTTCATAATCTGCTGAACCTAATTGTCCTCGTCCCTTCTTTCTGATAAGTGTCTCAGGTATAGAAATACCCAATGTTCCGTCATATACATATTTACCAGTTCTTCGAACGTTAACACGTAAATCTAATTCTTTAACATCATTAAATATATTAGTAAAGTCTTCACCATTTGCTCTCCACCATGCATCTCGCATGAGTGATGATACACGGATATCAATCCACTCTTGAATCATATCCTCAGTAATTGCGTTTACATCAATACCCATCTCTTCTGTGATGGCTCTCATAATCATGTAAGAGTTAATGTGGTCTGAACCGACACACTCTCTAACATTAGTCTCAGTATTATGAATTTCAAAGTGATATACAATATTATGTTGACATAGACATTTGTTCGGATGAACACTAGCCCATGGTGGACGTGGTGTTCCTATACCTTGCCACCAAACTTCTCCGGTTGCAATCCATTCGTGTTTCGCATCATCATAGTTATCCGCTAATGATAAATTAGTCATGTTAGTAATGAGTTTTTTATCCCATCTACCCTCTCCTAATTCTCTTTTCGCTCTAATCATTTCATTCATTTTAATCCCTTCCATTTATTTCTATTTTCATATTTATTCACCTACATATTGTTTCTTAGAACACATCTTACAGTAAATGCCCACCCCAGTAATTGAAACCCAAAGGATTCCATGTTTATTGCATTTTGAACATCTACCAACTTCTTTCATTCCAACTCACTCTCTTCAAGTTTCTCGAATGCTCGCTGTTCCATTAAGTAAGCCGTTAGTAGTTCATTTATTTTACCGAATAGTGCTTCTGCACTTCCACCAATTGTCTTCCTATGAATAGCCAACCATATCTTATGGTGAGCATTAAGAATAACTTTAGGTTTGTCATTTTCATCCATGGTAATTGTTATTGGTGGTACTCCTGCATCATCTACTAATCTAAATTCTACTGTCTCCATATTCACCACACCCATCCATCTTCTTCTGCTTGTTTAATCATTTCACCAGTTTTAATATAATTAGCACGTTGGAATACTCTAGACCAATGTGCATAATCTTCCATTATACTAGGCTTTTTTCTTGTCATTATTTTCATTATTATTTTCATTTGTTCTTTCATTTTTTATACGCTCCATTAAAATCATCTTTAGGAGTTAACCAATTTTGGTTTACATCATTAAAGATTTTTATTAGCCTCTTTACTAATTTGTCTCTGTTGTCATGTTTCCTCATTTTAAGGAATACTAATTCTTTCTCTACGAGGCAGGACAGAGAAAACTCACATAACATGTTTTCGACTTGTGTAATGCTATAATTTGAATACACAGAAGTAGTCGTGTGTTCTTCCCAATCGTTAGTTAGATTGGATAAGTCATTATATTCTCTTTCAAGAGATTCTCTCTTCTTCTTCATCATCTTCATTACTATATTCATATTGTTCACCTTGATTAATAAACTTAAATCGTTTTATCATATCATTCAAATTCTTTTTTGTTGTAGCAGTCATAAACTTTTGACCACCACGAAGGAATATCAGAATACTAAAAAACTTCTCAATATGAGCATGTTCTTTATTTCTGAATCTATTCATTAAAGGGTCATCTTCATCTAACGGTCTCCAAGTAAATGCTTGCATTTCTTCTATTGAGACAATACCGTTAGTGAATCTGATATACCCTTTCATTCTACTTCAATTCCATGTAGTTTTAGCCACTGTTCAAATGTAGGTTCACACCCACACAGACAAGGGACAGGTTCTTTCTCACCGTCAGAGGTAATTGAAACTGCCGTTCCTGTTCCATGACATTCCATACATATATCATCTCTAATTATCTTAATAATTTTCATACAATTCCCCATTTTAATAATATTGATTGAAGTTGTTCTTCTTGTTGTTGTTTCATTTTTACTTCATGTTTGTGAGGCCACCATGAAGGTTCTTTTCGTTTCCATTCAGCGATAGGCCATTTATCATGGATGTAATATTGTTGATACTTTTCTATTGTAGTCATTGCATCAAAACCATCTACCTTTCTACAATTCATATCTTGAGATATTGCTATTGCAAATGGAGTTAATTTTGTGTCAGGTAAAAGAGATAATGCCTCTTCCCAAGTTTGAGTATACTCGTAATAAGTCGTCTCAACTTTATGGGTCTTACCATACCTAAAGGTATACTCTTCACATAATGCTAAACAATGGTCAAGTAACCATTGATAGTTTTGCTTTGATTCTCTAGCCCAAATAGTTGATGGGTGATTTAGCATCACAGGTTTGTAGGGAGCATTTAATTTTAGATGAGTCGCAATCGTAGACAACATCTGCATACTTTCTAAGGGCATTTTTATTACATGCTTGTTTAACATCATCTCTGCGGATGTCTTTGGTGATTCATTTAATACAAATATATTCATTCTTGTCCCTCCTGATTAATGTCTTTTCTAATTGTAATGTTAGTGGATTTTCTAATCCTCTTAACAATTAAAGCATCGACTGCTTTTCTAAAATAACTTGAACGCATTTCTTTTCTAATTAATCTACTTATGATTTTTGAGTTAGTGTCGATTTTATCTATTGAGGTTTGTAGGCGTTTAACTTCCCTTTCTAAATCCTCAATTCTCTTACGTTCTTTAGGTTCAATGTTCATCTTATGCTTGACCCATTTTTGCATTATCTCTGCATTACCTGTCACTGCATATCTGTTACTACTTTCAACTAATCCATGATGACCAGTTAAATGTGCTTGACCTTGTGAATTACCTACATGCATATCACAAAACTTTCTATTATTATTGCCTTGGCAATTAAATAGATTACTGCATTTATATCCGTCATCTAATGTGAAGTCACATCGTCTTGTTATTTTCATTTTTATTATCCTCCATTGTTTATTTTGTTAGCAGAGAAAGGTAAGAAGCCACCACAACCTCTTGCACTAAGGAAACAATACCAAACTGTTTTTTGCCCAACAATTTATCTTGTGTGTATAAGTTTTAACCTTTTTTAATTCATGCAAAACTCTGCTCGTAATGTTCAATATGAACATCTTGAATATGATATCGGAAAAATGCATCGGGGAGATGAACCAACTTCTGTAAGTTGCATTTTTTATTCAGAAAACCGAAGTGAATGTGTGAGGGGAAGGAAAGTGTGCTATGCCAATTTCAACGAGTTAGGGAATTCCTGATGGGTAACACCATCGGGCGATTTATTTTTACGAATCTACGTTATCCTGCTCTATTTTTTATATCGAAAAGCCGTTATGTAATTCCGATACATAACGAACGTATTTTAGTTCATACTAAGTAAAACGGCTAGGTCTTACTGTTCTGCGTTCTAATTCAACTCTAATATCTTTCATCCTTATTATTTGATTAACCCTCTTCTCGACTACTCAACTATTTGCCGCTAGACAAAATGTGTTGTTACTGAGTAGATGTTCGAGTGTGATTTACTTATCTTCTTCTTGAGACAAGTAGTAATGTCAGATAACCTATCAAATCCATTATGATATCGTCATCTGCTTCTAGTGAGTCATTACCTTGAACAAGTCTGTTTAACTTGTCATCAATTCTGACTTTGATTTGTTCTTCTTGGTCTGCATCAGAAAAGAACCTACTGGGATTCAATACTGAATCTCCATATTGATTGTTCTTCTGTAAGAGCATGGTCTTCATCTCATCGCAAACTTCGGCTATCATCTTCTGTGAAACAGTTATGTTCGCTCCTTTAGCCAACCCACCTAACGTGTTTTTTCGAGTGGTTGAATTGCCGTTTACATTTGTTTTGTGTTTATATTCTGTCATATTTATTCCTCAGTTTGTTCGAAACATAGTTAGTGTTTGAATGTTATTATTATCATTTAATTTGATATTATCGATTATGATAATAATGGAACATCCACGCAGTACAGCGTTTTTGTTTGATATTATCATTTTATCAATATTATCACGCTCCGATAGGGAGAGAGAGTAGTAGTATATGTAACATAGTAGTAGTAGTATAGATGATGATAATAATGATAATATGATAATATTAATAATAATCATTAATTCTAGACTATATTCGCATATTTTTATTTTATCACTCAACGATAATATTGAGAATATCAATAAAAAATAAGAATAGTTGTAATACCACTACGATATAGACTATGATTATATGTTATATTATAAGAATAATACATACGAAATATAGTATACATATAGGGAGTGAGTTTTAGCCCTTACAAAGCATGACAGATTTTGGTAGTAATAAATAAAGACACCTAGCCGTTGTCTAATAAAAGCGGATATGGAATCTGTCGCACTTTTTAGAAGTCTTCTGTAATATACAGTAGACAATTCTATATGGCTATATCTCTATACCACACTATATAAAGAACCTACCACCCCTCCAAGAATTCCCAAAACAACTGTTCATTCTAACTACGTTTTTACAACCATATGGTTAGGCAACTTTGCTAAGAATAACCTTAAAGACTGTTGAAATAAAGTATGGGTATGCCACTAATAGTAGGAATACACCCTGAGAACCAAACTGAATTTACAGACAGAGATATATCATTGACCAATGGCTTTGGCTTTGGGATGTTAGCAGATAACGCAGGAGTCGGATGGGGTGTTTGGGAGAAACTAACCGTTGAAGAGTTTAGATACAGGATGTTACTATGTAACACGGCATGTTCAATATACAATAATGAAGATTTTTATGAAACTTTGACTATTGAGTTTTGTCAGAGAATGAAAGATGCTGAATGGTATTGTAATGTTCCAACACTAGACAAAAGAGCGTTTAACGTCCAATACAAAAATTGGTTAGTTAGATTAAATAAAATTAAACTAGAACAATTAGAAAGAAAGATGCAACAGGAGGAAGAGTAAATGGAATACGAAATGGAATGTGAAGGGTGTAATAAAATAGTAATAATAACAGGTGCATATTTGGGTCTACTTGAAGATGCATGGTGTGAACACTGTGGTTGGGAAGGTGAGAATCTTGATTCTTAAGATAAGAGTTGAAACAGTAGAGTATACATGGGAGTTGTGGGAATGAGAAGTAATCTAATACATTGCATTGGTTGTGATGATTATTACGATGCTAATTGGCACTCACAATGCCCATGTTCAGAGTAGCCACCTTTGAGGTGTGCGCTCCGCTACAAAGTTAACACCATATGGTTGTGCAACTTTCGTCAGTACTACCTCATATACTGTGGTTAATCAGTATAGTTGTCGTGGGAGAGACGACACACTCAATGGAGATGAATAAAATGGCTATGGAAAATTGGAATGAATACGCAGACTCAGTTCTGCAATATGTAAATGACGAAAATGCAGAAGTAAACGAGTTTAGTGCAACAATGTGCAAAAACTTCATCGCTCAAGGTAGCGATAGTCCTAGAGAGCAAGTAAGGCTTTCGCGTACTATCAAAGATATCTTAGCACAATTCACAGACTCGCCACTAGCGGGTCGTAAGCAATCAAGCAGAAAGTCAGGAATTATGACACTTGATGCAACTGCTCAAGAAGATTATGCTGACATGGTTTCGATAACAGTTGGAGACGATTATACAGTTCTCACACTACGAAACGACGCATACAACCACCACACAACTTTTAGTGGTCGGAAAGATGACGATAACAAACCATTAACCACATGGGGCGATATCACAAATATGCTTAATGCTACGGTATTAGGCAAAATCGAGGCAGGTTACATATCTGCTATCAAGGGGGACAACTGAGTAAGTGTCCCCACTCTCCCACGGCACTTAATAACTAAAATTATCAGTTATTGAGGTCGCCATGGACAAAGTTTGACTACCATATGGTAAGGTAACTTTTGTGAGTGTAACGGCCTTACCTTATAGACTGTGGAACAATGTGATAGATATGTCGCAGGAAGCAGTACAAGAAAAGGAATACCAGTATTCAGTGGAGATAGGTCATGCTAAGCAAGGTTCAGAGCATGTTCTTATCATCAAGTCACTGAAAGTTAAAGATGATAATCTAGCAGATTGTCTTGCTTTAATCAAAGTAGGATTAGCAGGAATAACGGAGTTGATTGAATGAGTTATGTACATACAAGAACAGTAGAAGTAGTATATGACTTTGGTTTTGACTCCTCCGAGAAAGACCTACTACATTTAGCATTGAAAGATGTTGGAATTGTCAACATGGGTAAGTATGATGACATCATAGAAGATATTCAGTACGATGATACAGAAGAGACTTCAAGAGAATACTCATACACAGTAGAAATAGCAAATCTCACTTCTCTTGAGTTTACTAATATTAATGTTGCAGATAAAGTAATGAAACAATTAGATGACCAAGGTGTTGAATATACATATGAGGATGTAACTATTGAGACAAAAAGAATGGTTTCCCCATCTTGGAGAGGCGAATGTCTATTATTAGAAGGAGTTCCTCATGAGATTTCATGGAGACACAATAAGCATGTTCTTTCTACTAATGATGAAGGCGAAACAGATGTATCACTGCAAGTATTCTTAACAGGTTATTCATATTCGACGACCTTAAAGTTCGTTGTTGAATGGCCTACTTCGAAAGTACAGAAAGATTCAGTATTAGAACAACAACTTGTTGACTTACCCACACCTTTGATGGGTAAGATACAGGCACTCTTTGAGGACACTGTTTCATCAGAGTCTATTAACAAAACAATAGGAGAACCAATGATTGAATGTAGATTCAACGTTGTCTCAAACCACTCTTCTGAATGTAAGCCATCAACAATAGCGATGCTTAGAGAAGCAAGAGAACAAGCCTCTTCGGAAGAAGAGTGAACGTAACCGTTCCTGAGCAGGAAGTAAAACTGCTCATTTACACTCCACCCTTAAGGGGAAAGCAAGGTGATGCCAGCGTAGGGCATCCTAATGTTGGGTAATTCGCACCCATGCCTTGTTTGAACAATGGGGATGATTAGCAAGTAAACAGTTCTACATGAGCCATTCGCACAGCGTTATCAGTCTTAGATGAAGCCGGAATATACTCTAAGCAATTAATCGGATATGAATGCAATAGCCATGGAACATTTACCTCTGCTATGACTCCTCAGTTGATGAGGTAGTATCGCTACGCTTTACAAAGTTAATACTACCATATGGTAGTAACTTTTGTCATACCTGATATATACTGAGGTTAAATTGTATAGTCATGAAGGAAACAGTAACAAGACACCGATTTATTGACGTATTTATGAAAATCAGACCCGACAACTTCAGCAGGTTAGGACTACATGCATTATTTGATTATCTCGAAGAATTTGAAGAAGACTCAGGAGAAGAAATTGAATTCGATGTTATAGCGTTATGCTGTGACTTTGGAGAATATAAAGATTTGACCGATATCAGCGAGCAATATGCTAAAGATTTCAATAATGATGAAGACTTAAACGACTACACAACAGTTATTGAATTTGAAGGCGGCATTATAATTCAAGATTTTTAAACTACTCATAACGCGTTAACATGCGGTATAATGGGCGGTAAAGAACTTCAGTTATGCAACAAACCCCCCTTTTAACGCGTTTTATGAATGTAGGGGTCAACAGTTAATCCTTTTCTGTTGGCCTCTACTACCCATGACAGGGTGCAAGACAAAGTTAACACCATATGGTTGTAGACCGAAATATTTCTCCAACCATATGCAAAAATTTTTTTCCTTTTGATTTTAAAGTCTAATGTAAGATTCATTTACTGTCTGCATATCCGCTCATTTGTTATGACAAAAGAAACAGATGTAAAGATAATTTTAGAAAACGCCTCTCGTATACATAAGACTATACTAAAAGAAATAGATAATGTACAGAATTCAGGTACATTACCAAAGGATATACAAGTTAAAATGAATTTAATTAAGACAGGCGTTACATTATTAATTAAAGCAATAAACGATAAGGTGTATAGACAAATGACGTTAGATGATTATACAACTGATGATAGTTAATGCTTATCTTGGGAATAGGAAGAAAAGGAGGGAAAAATTTTTGCTAGTAGTAGAAAAATTCCGGCCCATTTTTTGAAAAAGTAAAGGAGACCAATATATTGCTACCCGTTAAATCCAATGAACAGGGGGAGTGGTTTTCAGGTTTTTTGAAAGAGAGTGAAATTCAGGCTCGTTGGGGGGATGATTTCCTGACTGCGTTAGACAAAGGGTATCCTGAGCACATCTGTGAGAACTTATTCGTGATAGGCAAATTCGTAGATGATGAAGTTGTGGCCCACACGTCGTTTGCTGATATGGGAAGTTGGTATTTCATAGGCAATAACTATGTCAAAGCGGCTCACCGTAAGAATGGCGTGTTGAAGGAAATGGTATTGAGGCGAAATCAGCGTTTGTCAAAGTATCCGAAGATAGCGATTCTTAGGCCGATTGAAGAAACGAATTTGAATCAGTTAGTTGCATTCCTAAAACGGCTCGGTTATCGAGAAGTGTTGTCTTATGATGATGTGTCAGATGTAATGAGTTTTATTGAGTATGATTTAATTGAACAAGAAGAATTGTGGAGATGTGATTAATCAACAATATAATTAACTGAGGGTGTGTGGGGTAAACAATGGCTGATTGGGAGAGTATATTGAAAGTTCAACCATTTGACCGTAGTGCTAATATTACTCAAATACAAGCCGATGTAGAAGCCTATGAAAAAAAGACTATGACTCCTGCAATCGAAGACTATCTTAAAACACTAGACCAAACTAAACTTCCTGAGTTTAATATTGCAGTATCTCCAAAAACATATGTGTCAGGAATGGCAGGAGACACATACACTATTGGTTCTACTGACCTCAAAGCCTTAGGGAATAATGCCGATATGGTAAAAAACAAATTAAAAGAGTTGTATCAAAAAGCAGGTTACAAAGTATCAACTGGAATGTTTGGCGGGAAACTAAAAATTAGTATTCCTAAGACACTATCCGCCGATGGTTCCGGTACTAGTCAATATGGTGCAACCACAACTAGCATGTCGCCAAACACAAAATTCACCGACCCAAGAAGATATCAAGCAATGCAAGACGATAAAAGTTGGAGAGGTAAGTTAAGAAGAACCGGAAGAAAACTAAATCCGATTACTAGGAGACAAGACAATACAACTAGAACGGCTTTAAATCCTAATGTTCCGTGAACAGTTAGGATATTTAAAAATCGTTTTTATCGTGTAAAAGAAAATGTTTTTAGAACAACGTTTATTGTCCTCAGCATATTCAGGTGGAACAGGTTGTGTCATCGGTATCAGATTCTTCATGGTTTAATTTACTGCGAATGGCTGGCGCAGTTACCACAACTTCCAGTCCTGCGATGTTCAATGTAAAATACGGGGGGAAGAAAAAACGTGGTAAAAAGAAAGACTCCGATGAAGAAGAAAACTCAGGAGATTCAGGTTTCCGAGGAATTGGTCGTAGAATTAGAGACTGAGATTCCTAACTTTTCAGAACTGTATCAAACTTGGGCATCAACTGCTTCTAGTTACAAGTTAAACACAGGTAGAACTTCAACAGATATTCTAGAATTTATTTCAAATATGGGAGTAAAGGGTAGAGCAAAATCTGATGGTAGTCAAAGCAGTCCCGAAGCCCCAATACAAGAGTATGTTAGCAAAGCAAAAGATGCCGGAAAAAAGAATTTTTATTCTAATGAGCAAGTTGTAGCAATTACTGCTCTGAAAACATATTTAGATGAAAATAACAATGGGACTTCTAAAGTAAATCCGGCTAATATTATGTTCACTAGCATTAGGAGTTATTCTAAGGATGGTAAAATAACTGGTAAGAGTAAAATATTTGGAGATTTCAGAACTCCTAAGTATGTGAAATATCGAGGAAGACATAAGAATGAAACTGTGGATGTTGTACCTACACACTTCTACAATAAAAATGCAGGGAAAGCAAAACCCCCTGTTTGGCAAGCATTGTTTGGTGATGGTAAATTAGAATTCAAACACCCAAGTTTGTTGATGATGTGTAATATGGTTATCGAAGCAATTCCAAGAGCCAAGGCAATTAACCGTTCAGACAAACCTCTCAATATTGCATTGAAAGGTAAGCAATCAAAAGGACAGGTTGCAAGATGGGTGTATGAAAACTTGAGTGGATTCAAAGGGTGGTTTGACCAACGAGTAAATAGTCCTGCATATGTGGTAAAAACGAGTGGTAACTTCGCATCTCGTAAAGTTTACCGTGAATTAGTGGATGAAAATTCTAGAAGGGCTAAGATTTCTTTCAAACTGAGTGATGCAGAGTCAACTAAGTTGTTAGAGTGGTTGGGTGCAGAAGTTAAATTAGATTTAGAAAATGTATTTTTAAGAATCTCAAGAAGGCAAATTGCTAACATGGCAGAAATCGCTGGTTTTAAGAATAAAAAACCGGAAGAGAAGTTAGAAAAGCAGGATTCTTCTGATTGGAAAGAAATAGTAAAGGTGATGGCATGAAATGTTGTAAAAGAATACGCACGATTAAACAAGAAAATTGGTCTATGACAATGTGTCCTTATTGTGGGGCATATTAAATGTCTATTACAAGGAAAAGATGTCCTTTGTGTATGCATGAAGATAGAAATCAATTAGAAAAAGACTTGGAATCTTTGAGTTATACTGCGGATGCTCTTGACCAACAGATGAATTGGCAAAGTGGAACTTCTGCAAGACATCAACGGAATCACATGTCGGGATATGTTGAATCTGCTAACCCTAATTGCAATTTATGTACTCATCCAATGAGAGCAGACATTGAACAGCGACTTCATTCTGCTGAAATTACTCCAAGTGCAGTTGCAGATATGATTGGGTGTTCAGAAGTTCAAGTTGTTCGACATGTAGACAAACATCTGAAACCTCTTGTACAACAATCAGCCGCAAGTTTGATTGCAATAAGAGAAGTTGATGAAATTGACACGTTGAGTATGAATGTTCAGAGGTTAGAGCAAAAAATTGACACTCTTTTTCTAGAAGATTCAACTGACCCGAAATATATTGACTCGTTAACTAAATTAGCAAAAGAAGTTCGTGAGTCTTTGAAGTATCTACTAGAATTTAAGGGTAAATTGGTACATAAGAGGCAAGACACTATCATCGTTCATCAGATGCAGGTTATCAAGGAGGTTCTAGCACAGAACCATCCTGATGTTTGGTTGGATGTCAGAAACAAGATGGAGGAGAAGTTACAATGAGTTGGTTTGATATCGTTAAGAGAACTGGTAAATCAAAAGGAACTGGTTTACGAGGTAGAGGATATAAGTCTCCTAAAGATTCAACTTCAAGAAGGAAGGAAGATAAGAAGGAGATTTTAGAACCTGAGTTGGAGGAGTTACAATGAGTTGGAAAAATAATTTAAGAAAGTTAGAATTAAGGAAGTCAGAGTACGACATTACATGGAAGATTGAGCCTTCCATACAGGTTTCTAATAAACCAAATAATGTAGAATATACAGAAGAAGAAGTAATTAGTTGTAATGTAAAGGGTAGTTTTTCTGCTGACGTTAGGGATTGGGGAGTCAAGTCAATTGGTTCTTATGCTATATCAGTGGAATTAGATTTTGATTATGTAACATTCAAAGATGGAGATGCCGCACTTGATGACAAAAGAACAAACTATAAACTTAAATTTGATGCTAACAAATTAGAAGATGATATGCCTTCGGGAGTAGATGCGTTTAATCCTAGTGAAGTTTATATTCTTATAGACATGAAAAATCAAACAGATTCTGATAGGTTTGAGATTAGTGGAAATTTTGAATGGCAAGGTTCATATTAATTAGGTGGTTATTATGAGTTGGGAGTCTATTCTTAAAAATGAAAAACTTACTCCTAAGGAAACTAAACCTCAGGTAATGGGATATAATGAAGACAGAAAAAAATTCCATCGCAGAAGAGAAGAAAAGAATCGTCGAGCAAAAGAAGCAGGTAAGTCTACTCAAATGGGATTGGGTGATTTTGGCAAGGAAGGAGAGACTAAAGAATATCCTGATTATTCTGAATCGGCCAACTTTGGTAGTAGTACAATGTTCAAAATATTTCAAGCCGCTAGCACTGAGGAAACTTGGAATGAATATGTAGAAGGTGGATTAGATTCAAGAACATTACAGTCTGTGATTGCCGCAAGAAATTTACTATCAGGTAAACCTACTAGATTAGGTAAGACTGTCTATACTATGAAAAATTTGTTTGCAGATAAGAAAGATGAAATGTTAGAACGATTGAACACTCCTCAGCCTAGAAAAACAAGTCAAGGTAATACTAGACAAGGATTACTTGATAAAATACCTAAATTAATTGAAGATTCAAATTACGCTGATTTACTAGCAATGCTACAACAAGAGGAATCATACGTTGTCAGAATTAGAAAATACATTGTTAGTCGTAAAGAATTAAACACAAAAATTCTAAATGATTCAGAAACTCAATACCCTCAACTTGTAGAAATAAAAAAGATACTAAAAATCGGTGGAGTACCTAAGATAGAAATTAATCAAACTATTCCACCTGATGTAGTTATTCGCTATATCAAAAAGATATTAATTTTAGGAGGAGTATCGGAAGCAAAGAAAGTTCAATTTATCAATTTCGAAGAAAGAAATAGTGAGGATGCTAAACAACTATTTGGTCGTTCAAGAATATTACCTTCATTAGAATTTATTTTAGAGTATGAAGCATTAGATTCTTCGAACATTCCTACCGCTTATACTCCTAGAAATATAGAAGAAATTTCAGCGTTGAAAAAACTAATAGAAGGAACTTTAGATAATGAAAAAATTCGAACTATCTATGATAAGTATAGAGAATCAATTGAAGCATATTATGGTCGTAATGATGAGACCGAAGAAGAAACTGCAAGAAGAGTTGAACTAAGGCAACAATCTAGAGACAGTAGTTCAGGATGGGATAATGCGGCTAGAAAAGCAGGTAAGGCTAGAAAACAATTTTTTAATGAAGTAAGAGAAAAAGCAAATGAAGAGTTTCAAGAAGTAATGTCTGAGGTTACTCAATCAAGTGGTATGTCTGCGGAAGTCCGTGAAGATATTATTGAAGCACTTAAGTCAGATGATGAAGAAGATTTCAGTGAAGCAATAAAAGCATTGGGTATTACTAAAACGTTTGATACTTTTTCAGATGTTGAAGATGAGATAGGAGATATTGACTTAGTAATAGAAGCATTAGAAGGTATGAAATTAATGCCTACTAGTAAAAAATATAGGCCAACTGCCGCAGATATAGATAAGTTAAAATTCTTTACTCAAGAAAAAATAAATGCTTGGTCAGTTCTAGATGACGTAATGGATGATAATGTTAGAACATTTGATTCACCACAGAACAAAGGTGGAACTCTTGGAAATATTATTATTGTATTGAAAAGACTAAGTGAGTTATATGACGGCGAAGAAATTGACGAAGTAGATTTGGAAGAGGGAAATATTAGTGCAGAGGAATTCAAAGACCTTATATTGCAAGAATATCCTAAAATTCGAGAACTGTTTTTAGACGGCGTAGGTAACAATATGAAAGAACTGAGTAGAATGGGTATATCTATGGGTAAGAAAATAGACAATCTAGAACCTGTTCAATGGATTCAGAAGGAAATAGGGGTGGCATGATGAAACCAACATTCGACGTAGTAAGAGCATTTGAGATGTTTATGGAGACAGAATCTAAAGGTGAGTTAAAGCAAAAACTCCAACAGTATTTAGATAAGTTAAACTCTCAACTTGAAGTAGAAAATAGTAAATTTACAGAACCAGTTAAAATGTCTGACTTGAAAGCCTATCCTGACAGTGCATTGTATGATTTCTTATTTAGGAAATCTAATGCTCAACGAGAAACTAAAGAACGGTTTCTAAATAACGGAATACTACAAGGTAGATTTACCACTAACGTTGACGGTTCATATCGTACTAGTGATGAAGTTCAAAGTTTATTGATTAAAGAGTTAGATAGTAAATATCCAAACTTAACTGGAATATCAAGTAGTAAGAAAGCAAAATTAATTTCTACTTTAATGAATACTGCCGCCCCCAAAGAAGATTCTCAGGCCAGTACAACTACTTCTAGTAGTACTCAAGTTATTGATGAAGCAAAGAATGATACCAAATTAAATTCTATTTTGGGAATGTTTGAAGTAAATAGTCGTCCTGCTGATTACAGAGTTTTTGAAGTATATTTCGAACAGTTCGCAAGTAAGAAAAAAGTTCGTAGGGCAATTTCATGGAGCAACTATGTTAAGCGCAATTACAAGCCATCATTAAAGATAGATAATATTTTAGATTCTATAAAGATTTTAGAAACTTCTATTCCTGCATATTTCAAAGCAATAATGCAACCATTCAAAATGATACTAAAAGATTTAGTTGACACTAAAGAGCAAGGTAAGGGTCGGTATTCTATATCTACACTTAGAGCATCTGACTTTATTGGTAGATTAGATATGAAGAGTACAAAAAAGAGAGAAGAAATTTACAGTTATTGGGATGACATTAAAGATAAACATTCTGAATTTTCATCAGCACACAATAGTTTTGTATCAGCAATAGGTAAATTAGATACTAGTGGATTACCTGAATTAGAAACTAAAATGAAAAAATTTAGTAAGTTTGATGTAGATAAATTACAATATATTAAATTATATGATTCTGTAAAAATTGAAGATGTAGCAGATGTTGAACAAAAAGCAATATTCATTCTTAGAGATTTCTTAAAGAGCATAGGTAATTTACCGGAAGAGAAATTTATCTACACCGAAGGAAAACGTTCTAGAGATGACGTGCCAAAATGGAACGAGTTAGAACAAGGAGAACAAAAAATTACAGAAGAAGATGAAGAGGAGGGACTTAAAGACCAAATCAATTCATTGATTAAAATTAGAGTTGACCCATTGTATGGGTATGCACTTGGGCTTGGTGAAGAGGCCGGACTACCTGCGGGTGCTGTTATTGATAAAGAAATAGAAGAACTTGAAAGTAGATTGAAAACTGGATTAGTTCTAGTAGAGATGGATAATTTAATTCCATCATTGCAAAAGTATATGGAAAACCTAAAGAAATTTAAGAGTAAAATAACCTCAGACTATTATCTACCTGTTATACCCACACTCCAAGGATATTCAGGTGAAGACGTAAATAAGGAAGTAGCAGAATATTTGACATTGTTTGCAGAGTTTATAGAATTTGGAAGTGATTTCGAACGACGGTCTAAAGGTTCAGCAAGTGGAGTTAGTAGAGATAGAATTTCAATAGGTAGAGCAGGAGCCGGAAAAACTCACTTGACTGATTTTAAAACATTAGATATCAATGATAAATTTACAGAGTTATTGCAAGCGATAGTCGAATACTTTATTGAACCAAGTAGAAATCAAAACCGCCCTCTTGATGAAGAGTTACCATTCATTAGTCAAGTCGGGTCTAGACCAATAGAAAATATTGCTAGAGAACCTGATGCCGGAAACAGCCCATTCATACACTTACTAAGAATGGAAAGTAACGATTGGACATTAACTAAATCACAATTAACAGAGATAGCCGATTACATGAAACTTTTAACTTCATTAAACATTGGTTCTAAGCAGACAGAATTATTTGAAAAGACTACTGACTTAGCAGACATGATTGATGATATTTTTGAGGGAGAAATGTCAGAGCAAATAAATATAGAGTTTGGTAATTTCTTAAGTTTAATATTCAAGGAAGCAAATTTGAATGATAAGAAGTTTGGAGTAGGAGGTAGTGGGAAAAAACTCACCGCAGAATTAGCCGCAGACTACAAGTCACAGAAAATTTATCCGTTTGAATCTATATTTAATCATTTAATAATGAAGAAGCAATCATATTTAGACCCGAAGACAGGGGTAGATGGTGCCGCTAAATTATTGAATACAATAAATCAAGCAGAAGCAGACCTGAAAATAACTAAGGCTAAAGAAGAAGTAATACTTTTACAAGCCCATGATGAAATTAGAAAGATGTTAGGCAAGCCATTGTTTTATGGATTATCTAATGTCCATGATTTCACCGCAGTATCTACTGCAATTGAACATATGAATACACAATATAAAACTGACATTACCGCGACTGATGTTGAAAATGTTGTAAAAGAATTTGATTCGATGAGTAACGTTGGAGTAAAATACGGAATCCCTGAGGAGGGGGTCTATTTCCTTAAGGCTAATTTTAGGTGAGTATCTTGGTAGACATACAGATTAAAGAGGTGTCTCAAGCCGATGCTATTTTTTATTGGAACAGAGATAACCCTGATGATAAATATTCTAGGAATGCACCTAATTGGTATAATTTAGAAAATTGGATTGTTAGAAGTGTTGATGGAGAAGTAGTTGGAATAGCAGGTTATACCGATAAGGGGGAGTATGCTATTTTTGGAGGCATGAAAGCAAGAAGTAAAAATAAACCAAAGGGTGGTGGAAATTGGAAAGCACTATTAGATGCTAGAAAAGAAAAATTTGTCGGTGTACCAAAAATTGTAGGATTAAAATCTTCTAAAGTTCCACAAGCGACATGGGTATCTATGAATCGTCGAGCGGGTTTTCAAAACGAAGATATGATGAACGTCCCCGAAGAAATGGTTAACAATTTTAAAAGTCGATATGGTGACGATTGGGGTATCATGAAACAGGTGTCTTGGTTTTATCCATTTATGAGAGGGGCTTTCTGATGTGGTTTGAAGAACTTAAAAAAGAAAAAGATGCTTGCTACCATAAGGTCAGAAGCAGATACAAGAAGTGGCCTTCTGCTTATGCTTCAGGAGCATTAGTACAATGCAGAAAAGTAGGTGCAAAAAATTGGGGTAACTCTGTAAAGAAAGCAGAATCTAAATATGGCCCAAAAAATCTATCCGATAAAAAAAGAGAATTATTAGAATCAGAACCATCATTTAAGGTTGATTTTCCTGAATATAAATATCCAAAAAACGAAGATGAAATACTTCAAGTTATTGCCGTGATGGAAGGTAATAAATTTGATGAAGATAGCATGGAAGACTTAGACCAAAACAATAACAAATTAATGTTAGATGTTGTAGGGGAAGATAGAAAGGATTGGAATGAATTAATTAGAGATATAGATATTTTCACAATCAAACTCAAAGTAAAATATGCTAGGCCACGACCTTACGAAGTTTCTGATAAGATAGAGTCTACGACAGATACTGATGATAGTCCGGCTTTTCCTAGTGGACATGCAGTAGAAGCACATGCTCTTGCAAAAATATTTTCAGATAAATATCCTGATAAAACAGAAGAACTTAATAAATTGGCTGATAAGATATCTATGTCTAGATTACAATTAGGTAGCCACTATCCTAGTGACATAGAAGTAGGTAAAAAAGTAGGGTATTTAATTGCAGAAACTTATCTAACAAAAGATGTTAAAAAATCTTGGCAAGATACCTTGGTTAAAGATTGGGTAAGTTGTGCATCTTGTAAAGATGATAAAGAAGGTACAGAACCTTGTGGTAGAAAAGATGCTTCGAAGGGAACTAAAAGAAGATGCCGCCCTACATGTTCTGCTTGTGAAGATTATAAGAGAAGAGGCGGAAAGCCAAAGAGAAGGAAGACAGGTACATTCAGAAGAGAAGAAAATGAGGGTCTTCATGGTTGGTTCAAGAGGAGGGGTTAGATGAGTTGGTTTAGTATTCTAAAAATGCCTAATCCTTATGGCGGCGTATGGCGTACTTTAACAAGAGATAGATATTATAGAATGGATAATAAAAATAAACAGGATTATCATAATTCTATGCGTTCTCATTATAAAAGAGAAGTTAAAAGAGCAGTTGAAGCCCCACCTTTACCGGACGACGAAATTAGAAGGCGTAGAGAATTAGAAAGATTTCATATGAGACAATTTTTAAGATTGGAACGTAAAACAACTAAAGAAATCTATTATTCTTTAAAAGACGAACAGAATAGATATACGATTCAACCACAATATGATGCAATTGAGAGAATGCCTACTACTACTAAAGAAATGTATGATAATTATTCAAGAGATGAGAAACACAAATATTGGTCTAGATTGTTTCATAAAGTTATTACAGAACACGGAAGGTCTTCTAAGAGTAACATGGCTTTTAGAATGTATAATAGAATGAAGAATAATCCAAACTATACTCCACCATTTGAAGGGGAGGAAACAACAGGAAATGAGTATAAAGATTTACAACATAGAGATATTAGTGAATATGATAATTTCACAGATGAAGAAAAACGAAAGTATCATGCTAGAATGATGTCTAGGAAGAGAGTAGAAGGAGATTCTGATGCTTCTAAGTTTCATGCGAAAATGAGGGGTAGACTAACGGGTAAAAGGGGATTTCCTACATATCCTACACCCGAAGCAGAAAAGGAGGCAGAACAATGACTTGGTTTGATATTGTAAAAAGAAAAAAACACCCTGCACTAAAAAGAGCAGGTGTTAGTGGCTTTAGTAAACCAAAGAGAACTCCTAAACATAAAACCAAATCACACGTTGTAGTTGTTAAGGACGGAAAGAAAGTTAAAACAATTAGATTCGGTGAACAAGGTGCAAAAACTGTTACCGAAAGCGACCCTAAAGGTAAACGCAAAAAGAAACAAGATTCGTTTAAGGCTCGTCATGCTAAGAATATCAAACGTGGAAAAACTTCTGCGGCATATTGGGCGAATAAAGTAAAGTGGTAACATGGAAATAGAAAATATAGATTTTGTTTCTCAAATGGATATGGAGATATCTAAAACTTCTTTCCCATATTTTTTTCAAAATGTATTAGGATTAATGTTTCCTGAGTATATGCAAGAATGGTTAGAGTCAATGGAAAATACTAATCGAACAGTTATCATTTGTTCAAGAGACCATGGAAAATCTGTATTTATGCACAGTTGGGTAGTTTGGAATTTAGTGTTTCAAGAACCACCGTTTCAAATGTTATACATATCTTCTAACCAAAAGCAGACTCTAGTTCACATGAGAGAAATTGATAGATATTTTAATCACCCTGCATTAAAACAATACAAACCTAGTAGGGGTTGGGCTATTGGTAATATTCAGTTAACCAATGGCAATGCGATTTTAGAGCGTTCCGTTGGTTCTCAAATTAGAGGACTTCACCCTCAAGAAATTATCATTGACGACCCTTTGAAAGAATTTAGTCTAGCAGGTATTCAAAGAGTTACTGATTGGTTCTTTGGGGATATGATACCAACACTTCACCACACATCTAAGTTGAGAATGATTGGTACACCGTTTACCTATACTGATATTTTTGCACAGTTAGAGGAAAATGAAGCATATACTGTAACTAAATATCCTTGCTTGAATCCACTTAACGAACCTCTTTGGCCTGAGCGTTGGGACTTTGATGCACTCATGCAACGAAAGGCGGAAATAGGTTCTTTGAAATTTACAAGAGAATATCTTTGCGTTCCTATCTCTACTGGAACTGCACTATTCAATCCTGAGTTAGTTACTAATTGTAAAAATAAAGATTACATTTTAAAACTAGGTAACAGAAAGGAAAAAGGATATAGATATTATGTGGGAGTTGACCCTGCAATTTCTACTGATGGAGACTACAATGTAATTACAGTTTTAGAAGTAGACAAAGAACAGAATAAAGCAGTGGTTCATGTTGATAGGGCAAAGAACATAGAGTTCAGAGAAAATATAGATAAGATTCGCTTAATAGGGAAAGTGTTTGAACCGGAAGAAATTCTTTTTGAGACAAATACTTTTGCCAAAGCATTTACTCAAGAATTAAAGAATATGACAGATTTGAATGTTAGAGATTTTAATACTACTAGAAGAAAGAAACAAGAAATAATTTTAAATCTACAAATGAATATTGAGAATAAAAAAATGATATTTCCTTATGGAGATAATTCTAGTCGAAGAGTAACCAATTTGTTAATAGAAGAACTTTCTATGTTTTCTATTACTGCCGCAGGTAAGTTTGAGGGAGTAGGAGCACATGACGATTTGGTAATGAGTTTAGCATTAGCCAATGCCGCATCTCAAGGTACAGGAGAACAGTACATTTTACTAGATGACTTGGACATCTTTGATACACCTGTTCGCACTCGGAGCAGTATGTCCGGTGTCATGGGCATGAATTTCTAGGTGATACTATGGGAGAGAAAGGAGACAAATTGAGGGAGGCGGCTGAACTTGCTGACCAAGAAGAAACTCTTCGGGAACAACAAAAAGTACTTACTGAAGAAATGAAAAGTGATTGGCTTTCTACTCAACCAATTACTAGTCACTTTGAGATTGAAAAAAGATTTGCCGAAGAACATAACGTAGGTTTATCAGACGCTAGAAAAGCAATACATTTTAATTTAAAGAAATATGAAATAGAAGGAAATGATATTCCTATGATGATTAAAGAACTTAGAGTACACCGAAGAACTCTAAAGGGCGAATCAAAAATTGCAGTAACAAAATCTATTGATAATTTAATAGATGCATATTCTTCACATCTAGATAGTAGTATAAATAAAATATATTGGGTAAAAAAATATAAATCTGCATTGAAAGATATGACATTATCAGAAGAAAATATAATTAAACTTTCATTGATACATGATGAATCTACTAGAAGGGATGTTATTGATGGATTGTGTAAGTATTGGGAAGCAAGAATAGAAAGAGAAGGATTACCATTTAATGTAGAATACGCTCAACTTAGTAAAGAAATGAGTTCTACTAAAAAAGATGTTAAGAAAACAATAAAAAAATATGTTGTTAATATTGGGCCAAAGGAATTAATTAAAAGGCATGTTGTTAGATTAGTTAGTGAGGAGCAGGGTATTTCTGCAAGACAAGTACATGAGAGACTACCCAAGAATCTTTTTAGAAAATCTTCACCTGCTATCATTTCTAAAATTGCTAAGTCTGCGAATATAACTATTGTAGACGGTGCTTTGTATAAGATGAATGATGAAATTAAAAAAGATATCTACGCATATACTGCGGCATTTATAGATTCAGATGGATATATTACAATGGACAAAAATCACAACCCTAGAGTTGGATTAGTCGCAACCGGAGACCGAGGAAAAGCATTCATGTTAGAAATGCACAAGTCTCTAGGATGTGGTAGACTTCATCTAGACCAAAAATCTCCACAAGATACTAAACCAATTAATCGATTAAATTTTTATTCTAGAGCAGATGTCACTGAGATACTTAGTAAGTGTATGCCATACTTTAAATTGAAACAAAAAAATGCAGAAATATTAGTCGAGTTATTACGAATGAAAAAGAGTCACAAAAAAGCCGGATGGTATAAGGCTAGAAAGGTAGAACTCTTTAAATTGATGAAATATGAGAATCACAAGGATGATAAGAACTATGATTTCGCAAAGTATGAGATTGACATAGATAGTGTTGTAAAATATTACGGCAACGATAAAATGTCCGAAATGGATAAACTAGAATCAATTGCAAAGAATGAGGGGGAATAAAATGGTAGAAGAAAATAAACCCACGTTGTTTCAACGATTAACTCGTAGGACGACACCGAAGCCACAAGATAGAACGATATATAATCCGGGTATTCAAGAGAAGGATACTTCTTATCTGATTACTGCTCCAATTATTTATCATGTAGCATTCCAGTCAGTGATACTTAGAACATGTATAACTCAATTAAAAAATGAAATATTCCGAAGAGGGTATACATGGGAAGAAAAATTTACTAGCCGTTGTGGTGATTGTGGTAGAGAACATAAACAACCCGTAAAAGAATGCGTTGATTGTAGTAGTTTGAATTTAATTAAACCAAATAGAGACCAATTAAAATATATTCATAAGTTATTAGATGGACATGTAAATAAGGCGGAACAATTATTTATTGATGTACTAAAAGAATTAGAAGACGATTTGAATATTATGGACGATGCATATATGATTATGGTTAAGGAATATTTCGTTGACGGTAATGGTGACATTCGTATGCATCGAATTAAAGAAGTATTTCGTGGAGACCCTGTATCTATGCATATTTATGCTGATGAAAATGGAGAGAGAGGTCATGAAGGATTTACTTGTTTAAATCATAGAGATTACATCAGTACTTCGATTAGTGATAGTTGTGATATATGTGGGTCAGAACTACATCCTGTTCATTATGTTAACAGAGTAAATGGTACTGAACAATATTTCATAGAAGGAGAAGTACTTCATTTTAGTAAGTATGCTCCTTCTAGATTATATGGACAGTCTCCTATTATGACTATGTGGAATCACATTACTACTTTACTAGCAATGGAAAATTATGTTAATTCTTCTTATACAAAGGCAAGAATGCCTAGAGGCTTGTTAGCAGTTCAGACACGTAATATGGAATCTATGAAATCATTTTGGCGGGGGGTCAAAGAAAAGATGGAACAAGACCCACACTTTATTCCTGTAATGGGAATTGAATCCGACGGAGGAAAGGGTGGCGTTGAATGGATTAAGTTCATGGACAGTCTAAAGGAGATGGACTACATACAAGTCAAAGAAGATTTGAGAGATAGAATATCTGCTTTTTATGGTGTAAGTAAAATATTCATGGCAGATAGTTCTGCCAGTGGTGGACTAAATAATGAGGGTATGCAGATACTTGTTACTAATCGAGCAGTTGAGATGGCACAAACAATTTGGAATAACTATGTGTTCCCATTTATGACTAAGGAGTTTGGTATAACTGATTGGGAACTTAAACTTCCACCATCAGAAGAAGAAGATGAAATTGCTAAACTACGAAAGAGAGAGATTGAAGTAAATGTAGCCGCTTCTATTAAGAATTTAGGGTTTGAAGTTGATATGGATGATGAAGGCAGATTCACATTTAAGAAACCTGAACCTCAACCTGAGGCTCCTCCACCGGAAGGGGGTGAGGGAGAAGTAGAAACTGACCCGTATGCGGGAACAGATATTGACCCTAGTCAACTAGGACAATTACAAGAACAACAATTGATGGGAAATCAAGGTGGTGGAGAAACTAGAAATAAACCGTCTATGGAAACTGGTCCTGATAAAAGGTTTACAGGATTACCGCAAGAAGCAGGTAATCAAAACGTTGATTCCCGAACAGAGAGGCGAGTAGGATGATGAAGTGGTGGAATATACTAAAGGTTGCCGGACAAACAGATGCAATGGGTGGAGAAACTTCAATGGGTGGAGAGGGAGAAATTAAACCTGCTGAAACAATAGAAGAAGCAAGAGCACATCCAGTAGACCCCGCAGTAGCAGAAGAACAAAATCTTGAAAAAATAATTGAATGGGTAGAGTGAATAATATGACAGAAAAGAAAGGTGTAAGAGAATTAGAAAAAGAACTAGCGAACGCAAGAGCAGAACAGTATGCTCATCACAATAGAAATGTAACTAAGAATAGAGATTATTCTGTTGGTGGAATAGATAGCCAAACTACTGTGGAAAAGAAGATACCTAATGCATCTGATATTCCTGACGTAATTTTACTTCCAAAGAAACAAAAAAATAGAAAAGAAAATATTCCATTTTAAGGTGAACAAAATGGCGCAGAATTTTATGGATATCTTGCGTAAGAAGAAAGACCCTGATATTTCTGATTTTCTTGCTGAAACGGAAGCAGATACTGATGAAGGAATAACTCAGTTAACTCCTAAACAATTAGCCGCAAGAGAAAAGCGAGAGTTAGAAGAAGCAGAATATAGTGGTAATGAAAGTAGTGATAAAGAAACTGCTAGAGTAAAAAGGAAAAAAGATAGTCTAGTTGCTTCTGCAAAAAACATTAAACTTTGGGAAAATGTATTGGATAAATATAGTCAGACTAATGACATAAATGCCGATGAGATGCGAGACTTAGTAAAGGAATTTGCTAGGTCATATCTAGTTCCAAAAAGTGGAAGTAAGGATAGAGTAATGAATTTTTATTATTCTCTTGTACCTAAGCAGACGGGAGAAAAACCAATTGCTGACCCTAAGTTATTAGATTTATTTTATGAATCTCAAAGTTATACAGTTGCTCCAATACAAGGAGCAGACTTAATTGATTTAGATACCTTAGAAGAAAAGGAATATAATGGACAAGAGTCACTAGAAATATTGAGAGAGTTCTTAGAGCAAATTGCAGATATCAATAAGACAGTATTGAGAGGGAAAGGTATGACTAGAAAAAAATTAGATAAGTTGGAAACTCTACTCGGTAATAAATCAGAAGTAGATATTGATAGTTTAGGCAATAATATTGAGAGACTAGAAAGTACATTTAGAGAACTACTAATAACACTAGAAAAAATCAAACTTGAAGAAGAAAGGTCACTTAGTAAAGAAGATGAATCTGAAAGTAAGGAAATTCTTGATGCGTTACGTGAACGATTAAAAGACCTAAAGGTAACTGAACAAGGTAAAGGTACTATAAACGAAGAAGATAGGAATTGGCAATCACCAACAGATATGGTTTATGATAAAGTGACAGATACTTTGTCGGATAGTAAAGGTACTGCAAGTATATACGATGAAGGGGTTTTTGGTACAACAACTGTTTTTGCAGATGTTGATACTATAATTGATAAAATAGAAGAGATTTATTCTACAATAAAAGAAATGTCGAGTCTTGTGCCTGAGAATTCTAGACATCTTAAAGCATTAAAAACAATGGAAAAACTAATTAATGTTACAGTAAAAGATTACGAATTTACTGTCGGTAAAGACAGAAAGAGGCAAATACAGATTAACTAGGTATCACTAGGAGAGAACATTATGTCGTGGCAGGAGGTTTTGAAAGCATCAGATTTTCTTGAAAAACTAGAGCCTAAAGAAAAGAAGAAACTTAAGAAACTATTACAGTCTACACAACCGACAGAGTATATGGGACAAGAGATGACTAAACTAGAAGAAGTCATTAAAGAACTGTCAGATTTAGATTTAGTTAAATCAGATAAATCTCTAACTAAAAAAATGAAAACCTTTTCAGAACAGAATCTTGACATACTTGCTAGTGCCGCAGAACTTCGTAAAGATTATGAAACTCTTTACAGTCAAATTAAAGGAGTAGTATACCCAAAGGGGGGTAAGGATGAAACTTAGATTGCTAACTGACATGATAGTATGGCAAATAGGAATGAGTTTACCAATAGTAGGTGATTTAGAATGAGTTGGGAAAATATACTAAAAGACATTAAGAAGCAAGAAATGGAAGTGTGGCAAAATATAACCCACAGGGATAGAAACTTTTCAGTAGAAATATTAGATTCTAATAAAAAACGATTAGAAGTGGAAAGTTATTCTTTTAAGATTTATACTACAACAGAAAATCAAAGTGGAGTATATGTAGAACAAATAGATAGAGTAGAGGGTGAAGTCAGTTTCTATTCTAGGATTCCTCCCAATGATGAAGACTATGAAGATAAGGATTTTATTACAAAAAAGGTTTTTGAGTTTGAGGCATCCAATAGTGAGTTTGATGTTGAGTATGTTGTTAATTTGAATCAAAAATCCCAATTAGTTTTAGAAGTAGACCTCAAAGGAGGCGATTTGATGATGAAATACGAGAATGACAAACTTACCCTTGAACAATTAGCAATAACTTATGAAGCGTCAAAATAAATGGAGGAGAAATTACAATGAGTTGGGAAGATATATTGAAAGAAGGAACGACAAAGTATTGGATATACAGGGCATTAAAAGGTAGTGGTTTAGGTAAAAAAAGAGTGGCAGGGGTTATCTTTGATAATAGAAATGAAGCCGAA
>Ga0209337_1000153_pt1 | contig 55066 bp, 76 predicted proteins | sample LinPmetageLP53_FD_184044 | JGI IMG/M metagenome (GOLD analysis project Ga0209337, IMG submission 184044) | Marine viral communities from the Pacific Ocean - LP-53 (SPAdes) (version 2) | ecosystem: Environmental > Aquatic > Marine > Oceanic | place: Pacific Ocean | collected 2010-02-08
CTATTGGGATGCTTATGACGATCAGCAATGTGATTTAGACCCACAGTATGGACCTTTTTGTTCAGGATACACACAAGAAGAATCAGTGGCTTACTATGCAGAAGATGAGTTCGATTACGGATACACAGAAGACGATCTGTGGTACGACGAAGAATACGATGAGTGGCTAGACCCAAATGATCCTTGTTATGAAAATGGTTGTGAAGGATTTACAGACCAGGACTGGTATGAGTTAGATGTGGAACAGTTTGGACAAGAACAAGTAGATGAATGGTTTGGTACAGAAGTAGAGTTTGCTGATGACGGTATGGTAGAATGGGAAACAACAACGGTAGAGTCTTACGACGAGGTAGATGTATTTATGGAGGAATACGATACAGAACAAGAGCAACTTAGACTCGAAGAAGAATACATAACTTCTGATTATATAGAACAGGATCTATATGCCCTTGAGGAATATGAAGATACTATACTACTAGAATACGAAACTATTAGTTACGATCTACCAGAGGTATCCGATGTTTTAATGGAAAATTTTGAACATGAGGAGTTGGTAGAGATATTTGAAGAAGAACCAATAGAGTTTTTAGAATTTGAAACTATAGAAGAATTGGAGGAATATTTTGAAGAAGAAGAATTTACAGAAGATGAGGTGGTTGAGGAATTGGTTGCTGAAGAAGTGGATGAGACTTCAGATTTGGAAGATAGCGAAAGCCTTAGAGAAGAGAGAGAAGATTCAGAAGAAGATTCAGAAATTAGCCTCGTAGAAAATGAGGAGAGTAAGGACGGCAAGAAAGAAAGACAGCTTAATGTCGTTGCTGATACTATTAGAGCAGCAAGTAATAGCGTAAGCGGGACTAACTCAGGTACTTCTACCCACTCTACAGGCACTTCTGCGGCTTCTGGAGGAGTTTCTAATACGACTAGTACCGCAGTAGCTAGTTCCTCCTCAGGGGGCGGTATAAGCACTAGTAATTCGCCCAGCATTTCTGCTCAAGTTGCGAGTTCAGCCATACAAACACAACAAGTGTTGTCCATGAGTACAACCGATACCTCTGGGGGCAGTGCAATAGGTTCACAAAATGTAGCCGTTGGTATAAGTAGTGAAAATACTAGCGGAGACAATAATACCGCAGTAGGTTCAGAAACAGTAGTTGCTTCTACAACCACTACAGAGACTAGTGTTTCTAGTGATACTGGTGGAGACAATAATACCGCAGTAGGGAATACGGGGCAAAATACTATAAGCGTTCAAAACGTAGCAGTAGGTTCGATGGACGCAGAAATAGAGACAGCAATAGGCGAGGTATCAACTTCTGAAGCCGATCAAGTAGCCGATCAGATAGTTGCTCAAAACATACAAGATCAGCAAGAACAGCTAGAAGAACAGCAACAAGAAACAGGTGAATACGCTGATGAAGCACAACTTATTGCGTACATGGGGTATGTACAAGGCTTTGATGACTATAGACAAGTCGAACTGCCTCAAGCGGATATTTGGTATTCGCCAAAATTAATATATACTAATATAAACATTCCAGATAACAATGCTGCGTTTATAGGTATGTATGGAGACAGTTTAACAGGTATGAGAGACTTAATAAGCGGGCAACCAAATTTATAGGAGAAAATTATGGACTGGTTTCAATCAAAAGCAGCACAGATTATAGGCTTGGTTTCTATTATAGGAACACTAGCTGGATTTGGCTACACAGGGGCAACATACGTTAACAGAATTGAAAATCTTGAAAAGAAGATAACCAAGTATGTTACTGAAACAGAGGGATTAGCGGATCAGATTACTGAGTTAGATAAAAAAGTAGTAGCCGTTGACGAACAGATTAAATCTTTAAACATAGAAACACAAGATTTAAGTCCAATTAAATCAGATATTGTAATGCTACAAACAAGCGTTGCGGGTATAAATGCGAGCGTTGATTCTATCTATGACGATGTATACAGTCTAAAGAATAAGAATGATAACCCTTTAGCAAATTAATTTTTTGGTATATAATCAAGAAATCAGATTTGTTCTGCAGCTTACGGGACGCGCTCTAACCCGCCAAAACGTTTATATATACGCTGGAGAAACATGATCGGAGTAGATAAAAAAGCATATGCAAAAAAGGCTGAACGTCGTTCTGCGTTTGTACGCTACTCATCTAAAGGTAAAAAGCAAAAGACAAGGAGTCGTTTCTGATGGGTCCCTTTGCTATAGCTGCCTTAATAGCAACAGCAGGCTCGTTGCTCTCAGGAAAAGTACAGTCTAATCGAGGACAAAAAGCAGCAATAGGAAGTGGTACTTCTCCTTCTTTGGAACCTGGAGCTCCTATAGAAATAGCTCCCGTACAAGGAACTGAAGTTCTAGATTTTGGTGCGGCAACGGAAGGATTTGCTGAACCTGAAATAGACAGATCCGCAGAAGAACAACAATTAATGGAAGATTTAATAGCTGCTGGATATGATCCTGAAGCATTAGGTATTGCAGGACTTGCTTTTGGTGGTCCCCTTTATAGGTCAAATGGAGGAGGACTTGAGGACATCATTGATTTAGCAAACTTAGATCTCACAAGTTTATCTGATCTTTTAAATTTAAAACCTTCCTCACAGTCTTATGGACTTTACCAAGAGAGCGTACCCGAGTTTTTAATGGAGAACGATTACGGTTTCTTAGATGCCCAAGAAGCAACAGGTTCAAATGTTGGACCTTTACCCCCTAAAGGTCACAAAGAAATCGCGAGTGTAGGGCAACCTGATTTTAAGGCAGTAGCTGAAATTGACGGACTGTCTAACATGCCTGAAGTTGAGACAGGAATAATGGCACAAGGAGCAGAGTGGTTTGAGGGATTAGAGCCAGGAGTGCAAAGTGCAATGTTGGGCGCTACTAAAACTGTGCTTGGAGAATTATTTAGAGAAGAACCAAAAGGAAGTCAAGTTATGACACAAACCCTTCCTGGAAATTCATCAAGAAGGAGAGCCGCCCAAATGAATATAAAGCCTATACAAGGCTCTGTTAGAAATGCAGCAGATGGCGGAGTTTTAGATAGACAAATGTTTCAGCCGAGTCGAGAGACGTATATGGGTGGACCAATGAATGGACCAGGAGGTCCAAAAGATGATTTAATACCAGTAATGGCAAGCAATGGGGAGTATATGCTTTCTAAAGCAGCTGTTGATGCGGCGGGTGATGGTAGTCATGCAATGGGTATTGCTAATTTAAACAGATTTAACGAAATGGGAAATAAGAGATATGGCTAGTAGAGAAGAACAAGAATATTCGAGTCAGGCACCTGCGGGGTATATAGGAAACTTATTAGAACAAGGTATTTTTCCGTATGCTCAAACATTTTTAGACCAACAGTTTCAAAACTACGGACAAGCCGACTCAAGTCCTTTTACTTATACAGGACAACGTGTAGCTGATTTTGATCCTAGAGAACAGTACGGCATGCAGTTAGCTGACCAAGCGATTGGCAGTTATCGACCGTATTTAGGGGCACAAGCGGGACTTCTTGACGAAGCTGCAGGAGTAAGTAGGCAGGGGTATGGCGCAGGAACAGGTGAATTACAACGAGGATTAAGTGTTGGTCGTGGACTAACAGGAGAAGGAGCGGGACTAACTAGAGGGGCTCAATTTAATCAGCCTGGATTAGGTGATTTTAGGTCAGCTATGCCTAATTTTAGTGAGGCACAGCAATTAACCAGAGCAGGCGCTCCTAATTTAGATTTAGCCAGAACCGAAACAGCGGCGGCTAGAGCTAATTACGGCGGGGCTAGAGGTGCTTTAGGTAGGGCAGAGCGTAGCGGAATAGGGTCTACTAGAGCCTTTAATCCTAGCGATGTTTCTAGTTTTTATAATCCTTATGAAGAAGATGTCGTTCAACAAACCCTAAAAGATGTTAGAGAGGGATTAGCTCAAGGCGACATGGGACTTAGAGATGAAGCTGTAAGCGGCGGTGCTTTTGGCGGAGCACGTTCTCGATTAAGACGGAGCGAACTTGCCGCAGATACTGCACGAGGTGCCACAGAAGCGATAGGTGGAATCCGTTCAGGCGGTTACGAAGGAGCTAGAAATGCGGCACAGCAAGCTTTTGAATCTCAACAAGGAAGACAAGGAGGCTTAGCTAATTTACAATCAGGCTTAGCGGGACAAGAGGCAGGTTTTGCGGGACAACAAGCACAAAATGCCCTAGCTAGAGGACAACAGTTTGGTGCACTTTCTAGTACAGAAGCCCAAAACCAATTAGCTAGAGGACAACAACTAGGGAGTTTAGAACTACAAAATGCTCAATCTAAGTTAGCTCGAGGTGAGGCATTAAATCAATCCGAACAAATGGCAGTTACTAATCAAATGCAACAAGGGTCACAACTAGGACAATTTGGACAGCAACAGTTTAATCTGGGACTGCAAGGCGGTCAAGGTTTAGCAGGACTGGCAGGAGCACAAGCGGGACAACTCGGAACTGTAGGTCAACAATACGCAGGCATGGCTCAAGCACTTCCAGCACTACAACAGCAAGATATTCAATCACAAATGGGAATGGGTGGATTAGGTAGAGGTAGAGAACAGTCTCTAATGGACTTAAATTACCAAAACTTTACAGGTCAATACAATCTACCGATGCAAACGCTACAAAATGTAGGTTCTCTTGCCGCAGGACTTGGACCACTGGCAGGCGGTTATGGTTATGCGGGAGCAACACCAACAACAAATACAGCGTACACTCCCTCTGCTCCTACTACAACACCAGGAATTCCCTCTATTTATAACTCAGGGTTTAACATATAATTATGGCTAACGGCAATCAAGGAATAGGAAGTTTTCTGCCTTTCCCCACTTTTGGTGGAGAGAAATCAGGAGGAATTACTCCTGTGCAACTGTCGCCTATGTCTCCTAATTTTCCTACCCCTCGAGCAATTAACAGACGTACTCCTGAACCTGAGTTTAAAGAAAAAATAGGTGGTCTTGCTCCTCTTGCTTTACAAGGAATAGGTCAGTTATTCGGCGGAGATGATACTCCACGTTCCCCTAAACAATACGCTATGGCTACTCCTGAGGAAGGGGGACTTGGCTTAACGGAACAACAGCTTCTGGACGGAGATTTAAATAAATTTCAGCAAGCTCAATTAGATGCTTATAGCGTTTATGGTGAAGCAGCTCCAAAGGATGATTTTGGGTTTGATGAAATTGCTAATATTGCCGCTGCTTCTATGATGGGTAGAGGAGCTGATGACTACGCGACGACTTATTTAGCCTTGAAAAAAGCTGCAAAAGCTAAAGAAGCAACTAAAGAAATAAGCCGAGCAGATTTTATTAAATCAAAAACAGATGCGAATTTTCAGGTTAAAGGTTTTCAAGATGCTGACGCAGCAGCACTTGGCATACCTGATAGACGAGTAGGTCATTTTGATCCTGATACAGGTATAAGCTATGTGCCAACCGATGAGGGAGTAGGTTGGATAGATATTCGAAAACATCCAGGAAGCTGGGTTCCTATAGCGGACATAGAAACGGATCCGCCAAAAGAAGATCCAGCATACGGTGAGCTTAAAAAAATTGAGGATGAAATTTTAACTAAAGAAACTGCTTTAGCTCAAACACAAGTTGTTGCAAATAAACTTGTAGAAGTATACGATGCTGCAGAAAAAGATCCAGGAATGAATCCTTTAACGGTTGTTTCTACTATAGGCAACTTTTTTAATGATATGAATGCAAATGTACAAGCATTAGGCAGTCTTTTTGGTGGTGATATTTTAAATGGTTTTGCTACTGCAGACGATGTTGCTAATAATTTAGCAGGTAGTTATGGTCGTTCTGGTTCGGGTGACGCAGCTAAACAATTACAGGCAATATTAAGAGACTCTAGTAAAAGTGATGCAGAAATACAAGAAGCAATAAATAAGTTTAGAAATAGCGCTGACGTAGATGGAAGTTATAAATTAGGCGATATTTTAGAAGAAATGTCTTACTTAAATGTAAGGGCTCAAGGAACTATGTTTCAGCTTGCTTATATGCTTGCTGGGGCTAATGGACAAACAGGACGAACACTTTCAGATAAAGATTTAGCTTTTCATTTACAAATGCTTGGTTCAGGAGCTACTCAAAGTATAAAAGTGGCAAGAACAAATTTAATTGAAGTTGTTGATACTGTTGGAGAATCTATTGACAGTCAAAATGCTATGATAATGGGTCCGCAACGGGCTACTCGTTATGATTTAGACGACGAGAAGTTTGTAAATATTTACAGAGGCTATTGGAAAAACCCTGAAGATATTTGGACAAATCCAAACACTTATATGACAATTCCAAACTTAAAAACTTACCAAGAACGTTATTCAAACACAGTTCCTGGAGTTAGTGCATGGTATAGTCACGACAGAAGGGGAAAAACTAAAAACCAGATTAACACTTCTGAAGACTTAGAAAGCCAGTTTGAAGAAGATCTAAATGTGGGAGGACTTTAATGACTCCTGACGAATTTGCAGAGTATCAAAATAAAGTTGCCCAACAGTATTTAAAAAGCACAGTAAAAGGTCCTAATGAGGAAGATTTAGGACTAGCTTTTACTTACGGTGATTTAATTAGTGATAGAACTGAAAATATACTTGCAAGATCTGCTGTATTAAAAAATCCTAAAGTAAGAAAACGAGCAGAGGAACACTACTCTCCAGAAGTTATTGATAGAGCCATTGCTCAGTGGGAAACGTATAAAGAAGAAAATGTTACTCCATACATTTCTCGTAATTTTGTTTCTTATGGTCCAGAAAATTTTCCATCTTATGCTGCAGAATTAGAACGTAGAAAATCACCTGACTACCCGACAGAATTGAAGGAAGAACAACAAACATTTCCGTATGCTTCAGGGACTTTTTCGGACGATATTGTTATGTCTCCTTGGTTTTTTGAAGAGGGCAAAGAAGTGGCTAGTTATGGTGTTAATCCTATGCCAGAAGCACAAGCAGATCTGCCTGAAAATTTGAGAGACGATATAGCTTTAAACCCTCGTCGTATGACTAAAGAAAATTTCGAATTTTTAGCGAAAAAATATAATTTAAAAGGAAAATTGAAATACGTTAATCCAAATAAACCTAACTTAGGTATCACGTATACAAATGAAAATGGAGTAGAAAAAATTGTTAATTCGACATTCATTACAGGAACAGATTGGGAAAACTTTTTAAGGCAAGAAGGTCCTTCACTAATGGCAGATATTGCTTTTACAATAGCGGGAACTAAAAAACTAGATAAAAGTATAAAAGGCATGAAATTTTTAGGAGTGAAAGGATTAGAAGCGCTTAAAAAAATTGATCCTAAATGGTTAGAAAGATCACTCAAGGTTGGTGGTATGGGTGCTTTATCAGCTACAGGAGCTACTTCAGGAGATCTTTTACGGTTGTTAATAGGAAAAGGAACGGGAGCGAATGATTTATCTCCTGAACAAATGTTAAAAGAATCCTTAATGATTGGTACTTTATCTTTTTTAGGAACAGCGGCTGTTTCAACATTTACTCTTGCTTTCCCTAAACTTTGGTACAATTTTACAGGACAAGATATTCCCACTAGTTTTTACGCTCGTATGGAGGATGTAACGGAAACGATTAAACGACAAGAAGCGGGGCTGCCAAGTGGCGTGGGAGGCACAGAAGTAGATTTTTTGTATGGAGATCCTACAACAGTTAAACAAATTCAAGAAACTATTGATGAACTTTCCTCTCAAGTTGTTCAAGAAATAGGTGAGTGGAGACCGACAATCGCTTCACTTACAGGAGATATAGATGCAGCAACATTAGAAGCTGTTTTTCTAAAAAATGCAAGCGACACTACATACGGGGCTTTTTATGAACAATTAAAACAAGGCAACCGACAAGTTATCGAACAGTTATTTAGAGCTATAAATGAAAAAGCAGGCGGTACGACAACTGCAGCAACTTCAGCAGGGTTAGGACAACAATTTAGAGTTTTCGCTACAGAAAAAATAGAGTCTTTAGACCGAGCGGCTCGTGAAGCTATTGCAAATATGCAAAGTGCTTGGAAAATTCAGGTTGATGAAGTTGATGCTGGTGGGACTAACTTGTTGAGGAAAGTTCCCCCGAAAGAGGAGCTTCTATTTACTGGACCTGACGTTCGATTAAAACAAATAAAAGACGATTATTTAAAACCTTTTAATGATGAGTGGAACAACACATTTAAAAAATATGGAGATTTAATTGGCGGTGGAGGCTATATTAAAACTCCAACAAATATATGGAAAAGAGGAATACAAAGAGATGCTGATAATTTAGTTAAAAGTTTAGACTCTCCTGAAGCAGCAGTTGCTTTTAAAACTGTTTTCGGTGCTGAGGGCGGCGCTGTTATGAAACGTTTTCAAATGTTGGGTAAACAAGGTTTTGAAAATCCAAGATTTACGATGAAGGAAATGAATCAAGCTAGAGTTGTTTTAAACGAGATTATAGGAAACACAGATAATAATCAAATTATCAGATATGCCACTAATTTAATGACAGGCATTAAAAAACAAATGCAAGCAACTCTTGATGACGGTGCGCGAATAGAAATGAAAACCGCAGGGATTGAGCCTTTAGGAAGAAAAGGAACGTATACTAAAAATCAAATAAACGAATATACACAAGAAACGGGCTACGGTTTAGATTTAAACAAAGCGTGGCAGAATCAAAAAACAGCAATAGAGGAATCAGGTACTCGATTAATTACTGAGCTTTTGCAAAAAGAACCTGAACGAGTTTTACCTTACATATTAGAAACAAACACGAAAGGATCTCGAAAAAATACTCAAATGTCTAGGTTGGTAAAAGTCTTAAAAGAGAAAGGATCAGGAGAACTTAATGGTTTACGAAAGTCTTTTGCTGGTTATATACAGGACAATTTTATAAATGTTGCAGATGAAACACCGCAACAAATAGCTAGAAACTATCGTGATTTTATGAAAGAGTATCGAGGAACAATAAACGAGCTTTTCGAAGGCGGTTGGAGTTCTTTTAGTTTTAATCCTAAACAATTTGAAAAATATGTTGTTAAAGAATTAGACGATTATGTTATACGGCAAAATGCAATAAAGGCTCGTTTTGGGTTAGCAGACAATCCCGATCCAAATCCTACAGACATTATTTATTCTTTTTTAAATAGTTCTAAAACACAAAAACAAACAGGTCAGTTAATGTTTGATATGGAAGAATTATTAGGCTTGGCTAAAGGCAATAAATTGATGGAAGAAGAACTTGCTAATGTAACTCGTCGTTGGATTACACAAGAAGTAACTGCGCCTAAACAAGGATTAGATAATGTTGTTACTTATGATCCTACTGCGATTAATCGTTTATTAACTGAGGGTTTTGGACCTCAAGACATTACTGGACCTGCATTAACTTTTGATAATTTTATCTTGCCTTTATTAGGTAAAGAGGGCAAAGAATATTTAAAAAACCTTAAAGTATGGAATGCTTTAGTACAAAGAGAAGTGGGGGCAGACATAGCTGAGAAGTCTGTTCAAAAATACTTAAATATGAGCACAGAATCTTCTACAGAATATCTTAAAAAAGCAGTTATTCCACCACTAACTCAATTTGGTAGACGAGTAACTGCTTTTGAAAAAAGACTAAATGAAAAAAGCCAAGAGTTTATTGCGGAAATGCTTTTAGATCCTGATCTTTTTAAACGAACATTAGCTGCAGTTAAAGGACGGCAAAACATGAGCACTTTTATTCGTTTTTTAAGTTCTTATGGAACAGTAGCAACAGCCGATATGGGGGAAGAACTTTCCTTATACGACCCGAATAAGAAAAAACAATCAACGAGAGAAAAATCAGTTTTTGAAATTCCTGCAAAGATTCCTGGAAGAGTGCTTGAAATAGGTGAAGAAACTATTGGATTAGGAGCACCATAATGCCAATTAACCCATATACAGGTGAAGAAATAGTAGATGCGTACACTCCGTACTCAACGGAAAGTGGAGCAACTCCTTTAGTTAGAAAATTAACCCCTGAAGAATTTGGATCATCTCCTGGATTTGAACCAACGTTTACTCCTATTCCACGTCCAGAACCTACACCACCAAGACCACCAAGACCTCCTTTTGTTACTCCTCCAACTACGCCACCGCCACCACCAGTTGTGCCACCAACTACGCCACCAGTTGTGCCACCACCAGTTGTGCCACCAACTACACCACCAGTTGTGCCACCAACTACACCACCGCTAAGACCACCAGTTTTACCGCCTTGGAAACAGCCTCCTGTAAGACGAAATTTTTATAAAGAAATTTTTGCTCCTACCTCGCCCCCAATAGACCCTGCTATTTCTGAGATGTTAAATTTAAGACAACAGGCAACCGACGCAGCTAATAATGCAACTGATCAATACGAAGCAGACGTAGCAGATTATAAAAATATTCTAGCAAGTGAAGCGGAACAAGGGATAGGCTCACTCCCTGAATATGACGAGTCACGTAAGTATTTTAGTGATAATACTTTTCAACCCAACAGCCAAGCAGCCGATATGATTACGGGTTCTGGACAAATTTCTAATGATCCTTTTGCCAGTAGTCCATTAAACAGTGGTATATCAAACTTGCCGAGCAACCAACAAAACGATACACTTACTACACAAGTGTTCCAATCGGGCTTTAGACCCAACAGAAAAGGAAGGAGATAATAATGCCAGGAATAGAAGATTTAATGAATATAAGAACGCAAGGCGGTACGGAAAACGCACCTATGGGAATGCCACCAGGAATGCCTCCACAAGGCGGAGCACCTATGGGAATGCCTCCACAAGGCGGAGCACCTATGCCTCCACCACCCCCACAAATGGCTGGAATGCCCCCTGAAATGGGTGGAATGAGTCCTGATATGGGTGGAATGCCCCCTGATATGGGTGGAATGCCCCCTGAAATGGGCGAACAAGCGCCTGTTTCTGTAGAAGAAGACGCTGTTTCTCTAGCAGAAGCAGTAATTGAGAGAGCAAACGGTGATCCACAAGCCGCTGTTGCTATTCTAGACACTGCAGCAAATATGATTTTACAAAGCACTCAACAAGAGCCAATGATGGCGAATATGGGTGGAGCTATGTATCCTCAACAGATGAATATGGGTGGAGCTATGTATCCTCAACAGATGAATATGGGAGGTAAAATTTACCCACAATACGCTAATGAAGGTAAGTATCTTGAAAATGAAGCCGATGAGTTACGTCAGATGCTCATGAACAGCATGCAAACAGGTAGAACTATCTCTGATGAAGACTTAGCTTTTGCTAGAGAAATGTCAAGTCAATCACTGGGAGTAGAGGATAAACGAAGAGGATATTTTGATCCTGATACGGGTAGAACTATAACTATGTCTGATGAAGATAATAAAAGATTCAGAGACTACCAACCCGAATACGAAGGGTTGCCCGAAAATTACCAAGGAAACAAGGGTTTAATGGGAAAAATTAGATCACTTATACCTGATGCTTTTCAAATGAGTGAATACTTATCCGATAAAACGGGTCGTTTCCCTTCTGTTTCAGACCTAGATGCTGATGAACTACGTCAGAGCATGGAAAACCGTCGGTTAGAGGATGAGATGGACGAGATACTAGCTCAAAGAAGAGAAGAAATGCTGTTAGAACGTGCCCTAGCTGATCCTGATGCTAATGATCCTGAACAAGTTCAGATGAGAGAACGAGCACGGACTCAAGCGGCAGAAAGAGCAAGAGCGTACCGTTCTAGGTAATCCAGTTTTTCCATTTTTCGTCGCCTAAGACTTCTTGGGCGAGGCTTAATTTATTACGCAAGGCTTTTACAATCTTTTCGTCAACCGTTCCCTTAGAAATAAGATCAATGTAAGTTACCTTATTGGTTTGACCTATACGATGAGCACGGTCTTCAGATTGCAGTCGTTTTTCTAGGTCATAATTATTGGAATAATAAATAACGTTGCTTGCCTCAGTTAAAGTAATGCCATACCCCCCTGTTTGTACGTTACTGATTAAATATTGTAGTGGTGAATTAGGATCCTGGAAACGTCTGATTACTTCTTGTCTTTCTTCATCAGGAGTTTCGCCATAATAGGTCGCTACGCTCTCAGTTCCTGTTATGTTGTGTAGCGTTTCTAATATTCTTCTTATATCGTACCGATAGTTAGCCCAGATAATTGTTTTGCCTTGTACTTCCTGTAAAATATTTATAAGTTCGTCTAAGCGGTTGTTTTTAATCTCAACTTCTTCGCCGTTATCGTGCTTAACGAACCCACAGACCACCTGATGTAGTCTGAGGATCTGGGTTAGTACAGAAGTGACACTAACGATTTCGTGCGAGTCAAGTTCTGCCATTGCATATTCTTTTAGCTCTTTATACACTTTCTTTTGTTCAGGAGTTAGTTCCACTTCCCTACGTTGATAAACCTTATCAGGAAGATCTAAGCAGTCTTTCTTAAGCACCCTATAAGAGAACTCATTTACATTTTTAGTCAGTTCTTCTAAATTTTGATAGCCAACGACTTGTCTAAAAGATCTTTGCCCCATTTTTCTGTTTAAAAGTTTTGCATATCTATTTTGAAAAGAATAGTAAGAGTCAAACCCTAACAGTTGCTTAGATAGAAAAGAACACTGACTATAGAGATCTAAGGGAGACTGAGTCACAGGAAACCCTGTTAATATTCTGCGGTACTTAGTATTAATTGCCAGTTTTAATAAACTTTTGGTTCTTTGTGCTTTAGGATTCTTAATCGTTGTTGATTCATCTACAGCAATTAACGCATTGTGGGCTAAGATAAACTTTTCTACAAACGCTACTCCTTTTTTGGTGCTGAACGCTTCAACATTGATCACTAGGATCTTAAGGTCTTGGCTAGATTCAAATAGTTTTACTAACTCTTTCTTTTGTGCTTTTGTTGGAGAAGGATTCCAAACCGCCACGTGTTTTAATACGTGCTCAGGCATATGAGCAGGGATCTCTTTTTCAGACCAGTTTCTATACACTCCTTTAGGTGCCACAATAATAGCACCATTAATGCCTCCTTTATCATAAAGAATAGCAATATTATCAATAAGGACTTTTGATTTGCCCGTACCCATTTCCATGAAATAAGCGTACTCTCGTTTATTCCAAGATTTAGATAATGCTAAGAGCTGATGCTCATACGGCTTTGTTTTAAATTTATATTTCATAACGATACTTTCTAATTTCTAAACCCCATTATATATTACAAAAGGATATAAAATAAAGCCCAAAGTAATAAATTTCCCATGCCCTCTAATAGAATTTAGAGTTTCTAATAGATTTTTCTTCAAATCTAATAGACTGTAACACCCTAATCCATTGTGTTTTCGTTAAAATCTATTAGATTATTACCGATATTAGTAGTTTTTGAAAATTTTTTATTATAAAATTTTTTATTTCTAAAAGTTATATATCTAATAGATATTTTTAATCCTTTACTTTGACGTTTTTGGTATATATTATTTAATAACTAGAAATAAGAATTATCTAATACTAGAAATAAGAAAGGAGAAACCCGTGACAGTATATGTCGTACAAGAAGTTCCAGGACGGAATATCGCATCAGCTAGACAGTATGGTGAGTTTGAAGTTCTTCTACCTTCTAATACACAAATTATGTTAAGTGCTTCGCCCTCAGTTCGTAGGATGAAAAATATCTTACGAGGCTTTAAGGATGAAGATTACTTATTATTAATAGGCGATCCCGCCGCAATTGGAGTAGCGTGTTCTATCGCTGCATTTTATAATCAAGGTCGGTATAGTATCCTTAAATGGGATAGACAGGAAGGACTTTATTACCCTGTCAGTATCAACCTACATCAGAAAGGAGAAATTGATGAATAAGAAACCAACCTTTGAGGACTTGGTCGGAAAAGAAGACATCCAGGAATGGAGTAATGAAGTTTCCGATGGAGAACTCTCTATCGTTTCTAACTTAGCCAATAAACAATTAAAACTTGCTACAGAACTAAAGCAATTAGAAGTTGATTTAAAAGCTAAAAAAGAAGAACTTCGTTTGACTTCGGAGCAAGAGTTACCTGACGCTATGCAAGCGGCGGGGCTAACTCAAATAGTTCTCAGCACTGGAGAGAAAATCTCCATTAATGAGTTCTATAACGCTCATATATCGAAAGCAAACCAAGAAATAGCATATCAATGGCTGATAAAAAACGGGCATGCAGGCTTAATTAAGAACGAAGTTCTATTAAAGTTTGATCGTGGAGAAGATGAAAAAGTTGCACAAACTGTTTCCGCTCTACAAGCGCGTGGATTATCACCTAATGTGCGTCAAAGCGTTCACCACAGTTCACTGAAAGCCTTTGTTAAGGAACAGTTTACTGCAGGGAACGACATTCCAACCGAGCCTTTTGGTATCTACATAGGTACTAAAGCAATTATTAAAAAGGATTAATATTATGGCAGAAAGCAAAGCAGTAGCTGAAAAGAAAGCTACATTAATGACTACATTTGATGATAGTCTATTATCTGGCGGTACAGGGCTAGAAGAAACTACTACAGAGGATTTCGCGATCCCCTTTATTAGAGTTCTTCAACCTATGTCGCCACAACTACAAAAACAAGACGGAAGTTTTGTTCCAGGAGCGGGCGCAGGAGATCTGTACAACACCGTAACAGGAGAAACGTATGATGGCGAGAAAGGAATTTCCATAGTCCCGTGTGCATATAATAAGAAGTATCTGGAGTGGATTCCTAGAAATAAAGGTGGAGGATTAGTTAACCCTAATCACGACATCTCTATTCTATCTAAATGCACTAGAGATGAAGAGACTAGAAAGTTTATAACACCTGACGGCAATGAAATTGTTGAAACGGCTCAGTTTTTTGTATTAACTTTAACTCCTGAACCTCAACAAGCAGTTCTTGCCTTTACTTCCACAGGTCTTGGGGTAGCTAGGAAATGGCTAACCATGTTGAGAATGGCTAGAGTACAAAACAATAAAGGTGAGTCTGTTGAAGCACCTATGTTTGCTTATACTTATAAATTAACCACTACGACTCAATCGAATGATAAAGGCACGTGGAATAATTATTCAGTTAATCAAGAAGGTCCAACAGAAATAGCAACAGCAATGATGGCAAAAGACTTCATGGCGGCGGCTAGATCTGGAGATGTTGAAGTTAGAGAAGAACAACAACGTGATGATGTAGCTAAAGCTACTCAAGCTAACGACGTAATTTAAGACGGAGAAATTAAATGTCGTTAGCAGAGGAGTTTTCTATCCGCTATGCAGGACTACGTCAAGCATATGGAACGTTTACAGCTAACAATGAAACTCGAGAAGATGGCAAGGCAAGTGGTAAAAATATTACCATATCTAAGGAGTTGTCTGATAAAGACCTCCTGAAATTATGGGAAAACCACTTGTCGGGGCAACAAAGTGTCGGTATCGTTCCTATAGACCAACACAATAAATGTGTTTGGGGGGCTATAGATGTCGATGAGTATCAGCTAGATTTAAAAGACTTAGCCTTAAAGGTAGCAAAACAAAAACTACCTCTGGTAATTTGTAGAAGCAAAAGCGGAGGAGCACACATCTATATCTTCCTAGTTGAAGCAATACCTGCGTCTATGTTGCAAAGAAAATTACGTCAGCTTGCTGCGGCTATTGGTTATGGGGGAGCAGAGATTTTTCCTAAACAAACACAGCTTTTATTAGATCGTGGAGACAGAGGGAGCACCTTAAATATGCCTTACTTTGGAGGAGAAAACTCTACTCGTTATGCTTACGGTAAAAAAGGACAAGCACTCTCTCCCGAAGAATTCTTAGAATACTGTAAGAAAATAGAACTAACTCCTAAGACTCTTGAAGCATTAGAAGCAAGTCCTCTAAACGAGTCTATCAATTGGCTTGATCAAGGACCCCCGTGCCTACAACATTTAGTTGTGCAAGGCTTTCCTAAAGGAACTAGAAACTCAGGCTTGTTTAATGTTGGAGTGTTTTTAAGGAAGAAGTATGCAGATGATTGGGAAAAGAGATTAGAAGACATAAACATTCAATTTATGCAACCGCCTCTAGGAGCACAAGAAGTGTTAACGATAGGCAAACAAGTACAAAGAAAAGATTATTTTTATAAGTGCAATGATCAACCGATTGCTAGTCATTGCAACAGTCCTTTATGTCGAACTCGTAAGTTCGGTATTGGAGCAAACGGTGGGACACCCTTGTTCAGTAACTTAACTAAACAGGACAGTGATCCTCCAATATGGTTTTTAGATGTAGAAGGCGGTCGACTCGAGTTAGAAACAGATGACCTACTAAATCAAAACAGATTTCAAAGAAAATGTATGGACGCTTTAAATAAAATACCACCTAAAGTCAAGGAAAATGTGTGGCGACAGATTATTCAACAGCTTTTAGACGCACTAACAGTGGTAGAAGTGCCTAAAGAAAGCTCCACAGAGGGACATTTCTTAGAGTTATTAGAGAATTTCTGCACAGAAAGACCCGCTAGGGAGCGAGATGAGCTGTTATTACACAAACCTTGGACTAGTAAAGGCAGAACTTATTTCAGATTAGGAGACTTAATGGACTACCTAACTCGGCATAATTTTAAAGAGTATCAAAGAAATAAACTGACGGCTAAGCTAAAACAACTTCATGGAGAGCCTTACTTCTTTAACATAAAAGGAAAAGGTGTAAACGTTTGGTTTATCGAGGAATTTAAAGTTCAAGACGAGCCGCATGACTTACCAGACTTTAAGGATAACTTGCTATGATGATGTATGCTAAAGGTGTTTTTAAAGGACAGTCTCCCACGATAACTAATTGGGACGTTCCAAATGTTAGAAAGTTTAATGGAGAAATAGTTGAGGGACGACCTACAAAAGGTTACGGAATCTCTGAGTTTAATTATGCAGGAAAGTTGTATAAACCAGAGCCTTGGACAAAAGAGGTTGAAGCTATTAAAGAAAAAGCAGAGGCATGGGCGGCAAAAATAATAGGTCGCAAGATTAAATTTACCTTTTGTTTATGTGGACTATACGAAACAGGAGATGATACGATTCCTCATCATTCAGACACGGTTCCTAAGTTAAGAGATCATGTTTTAGGAATCTCTTTTGGAGCGCCTAGAATACTTGAATGGACAAACTATACAGGGGGGTTGATTAAGAAGAAAACAAACAGCAGTAAAATTCATTTAGACGGGTATTTTTTAAAATCTGAAACACGAAGAATCTTACTGGAAGACGGAGATGCTTATCTGTTCGATGGGCATTCACAAATGAAAAGCACCCATTCCATTCCAGCACTAGAAGGGACAAGAAAAAGAATCAGTTTAACGTTTAGGAGTGGACTATGAATTGTTGGCATTGTAATAATGAGTTAATTTGGGGTGGCGATCATGATGTTGAAGATGACGAGGGAAATAAAATGATAGAAACAAATCTATCTTGTCCTAAGTGTGAGGCTCTTGTTTTAGTTTATGCTAGAGTTTTTGAGGAAGAAATAAGAAGGGAAGGGATAAAAGAGTGACACTGCCCGCACATACACAAGTTATTTTAGGACCACCAGGAACAGGAAAGACTAGCACACTACTGGGACTAATAGAAGATGAATTAGAAAAAGGCACAAAGCCTGAGTCTATAGGATTTTTTACCTTTACTAAAAAGGCAGTTAAAGAAGGCAAGGAAAGAGCGATAACTAAATTCAACATAGGAAACAAAGACTTGCCGTTCTTTAGAACTCTACACTCCCTAGCCTTTAGACAACTAGGACTAACTAGAGAAAGTGTTATTGGTCGCTCAGATATAATTGACTTAAATGAAAAACTTAACCTAAGATTAACAGGACGTACCACTTCAGAGGAAGGGCATTTATTCGGTATGACGCACGATGACCGTCTAGCGTTTATAGAAAATCTTGCCCGTATGAGAGATATTCCTCTCGAACAGCAGTGGCACGAGGTCGAAGACGCGGTAGGGTGGTTTGAATTAGAGCGTTTCGCTAGAGGACTAAAATTGTTTAAAGAAGATAGACTTTTAGTTGACTACACGGATATGTTAGAACAGTTTTTAATTAAAGGAGATGTCCCTACTCTTGATGTTATGTTTGTAGACGAGGCTCAAGACTTATCTCCTTTGCAGTGGGCGGTGGTGCGTAAGTTAGCCGAAAAAGCAGCACGAATCTATGTTGCAGGAGACGATGACCAAGCAATATATAAATGGGCGGGAGCAGATGTTGATTATTTAATAGAAAACTCTAAGAACGCTCTCGTTTTAAAACAATCGTACCGAGTTCCTTCAGCAGTACATAAAGTTGCAAGCCAGTGTATTGGTCAAGTACGATCCAGGATCTATAAAGAATGGAAACCTAGAAAAGAAGAAGGAGTGGTTCGGTGGGAGCCAACTATTGAATTAGTTAACATGGAACAGGGAGACTGGCTTGTTTTAGCAAGAACAAATTATTTACTAGAAGAAGTAGACGAGTATTGTAGAAATGAGGGGTGGTTTTTTGAGATAAAAGGAAGAACTAGTATTTCTGAGAGAAAAGTAAGAGCGGTTATTTACTGGGAACGTCTCCGACAGGGAAAAGCGGTCTCTTTAAATGAATGTGCCAATATATTAAAGTACATTAAAGTGGCAAGCTCCAAGAAATTAGACTTATTAGACAGCGATATTTTATTACAATATCAAGATCTAAAAAGTCATTTCCCCGACCTACCAGAAGGGCACTGGTATGATGTTTTTACTCTACTTAGTCCTACAGAGGTCAGTTATATCAGAGCCATGTTAAGACGAGGAGAAAAGATAACTAAACAGCCTAGAATAAGACTGTCAACAATTCATGCTGCTAAAGGCGGTGAAGCAACTAATGTGGTGTTGTTAACCGACATCACCGCTAGAGTTTATAAAAACTATCAGGAAAATCCTGATGACGAAAACAGAGTGTTTTATGTGGGTGTTACAAGGACAAAAGAGAACTTGTATTTAATAGAGCCTAAAACAACACGCTGCTATCAAATGTGAAAGTGCTTTACTTTGTATAGCTTTGTAATTAATAATATAAGGGTAAATTTTAGAAAGGAGAAGTTATGAACATATTTTATTTAAGTAAAGATCCGTGGCTTGCTGCAGAAGCACAGCCAGATAAGCTGTTAGTAAAAATGATATTAGAAAGTGCTCAGATGTTATCGACCGCGCACCGCGTATTAGACGGAGACGAATACGCAGACGCTAATAATCTGTATAAGAAAACCCATATGAATCATCCGTGTGCTGTGTGGGCTAGAGAGACCAGTGGAAACTACTGGTGGCTTTATAAGCATTTTCTAGGACTAGGTAGAGAATATACCTACCGATATAAGAGAACGCATTTAAGTATAAAGAAATTAGCAGATCCTTTATATGTGATGCCCGATAATATTACTAGAGGACTTATGACTGAGATTGCTCAGGCTATGCCCGAACAGTATAAGAATGAAAACCCCATAACCGCGTATCGTGACTATGTTGTTAATGAGAAACATTACGCTAAGTGGAATAATGGAAGAAATAAACCAAGTTGGTGGGAGGTAGCCTGATGGCATCTATAAGAAAGAAATTAACCGTAAACGAAAACGATAGTAAAAATACTAGAATGGATCTTGCTTCGGCAGGAGTTCTAGGAAATTGGAGACCTGATGAGATAGCACACATGAGCCGTTTTGATAAAATAGCTTCTTTGTGTATTTCGGAGTCTAAGAACTTAGGCAGACCATTAAATACATTTGAAATGGGGTGTGGAGAGTGTTGGTCACTAAGAACGCTGTATAAAGCCTATGTAATTAAAAAGTCTGCCGTTATCAGTTCCTATTATGGAGTTGATATTGATCCTGCTTGTGAATTAGAAAATCCTTATTGGTCTAATGCAGGTGAGCCTTTATCTGAGTCTGCATGGTTTAAGATCTTTAATGGGAAAATAAAGATACAAGATGTAACCGTTCCTAGACTAGATGAAAAAGGAAAAGAAACGAATATTTTCGAACTAGAAAGCAACAGTATAGACTTTTTCTGGTCGACTGAAGTGATTGAGCATATGAGACCTGAGTTCGTTCCTGGATGGTTAGATGATGCCGCACGGGTGATGAGACCTAACGCACTTGGTTATGTGTCTACTCCTAATTACGACGGATCTAACGATAAACTCCCTGAAGATCATATATATGAGTGGGGCTTTGAAGAACTTAAACAAGAACTAGAAAGAAACTTTCATATTGAATCTGTTGTCGGTACATTTATACAGTTACCTAATTTGAAGAAAGCTATGAAAACGTATGTAGAGCCAACAGTAGACGGGATACCTACCCATACCAATATAACAAGATATCCTCTAGCATGGAGACCAGAACAGTTTGAGATGCTAAAAGAAAGATATGGCAATCATTTTCTAAGAGTAGTCTGTGCAACACCTTATCCAGAGTTTTCTAATAATTGTGCATGGGTTTTAAGAAAAAGATGACAGACTTTATACCAGAAGAATTAGAACGCTATCGCTATTGGCAAGTTGAGCGAGAACAGATTCGCCTTCTAAAAGAGGGCGGGGCTGAACCGCCTTGGACGGATGATCCGATATTACAAAACTTTAAGTTTTGCCAAGTGTTTCGTGAGGATGACCGTACAACACGATGGTTTGCTAAGCATATAAGAGAGCCTTTGAGCAATAGTCCTAACGTTTTAATGGCAACGGTTATTTTTCGATGGTTTAATTTAATAGAAACAGGCAGAACACTTATCGAGCACGACTTATTATTAAATTGGGACAGAAAAAAGGCGATTAAAGAAATTACCAAACAACCTAAATGGATAACAGGGGCTTACATCATTAAAACACCTAATAGTATGGACAAAGTTACAGGAGTAGCCGAGTGTATTAGTCATATGTGGCAAGATCGTAACTATCTCATAGACACATTAGGAGAAGATTGGATGAATAAAGAATCTTCGTTAGAAAAAACATGGACGATGCTCAGAGACTATCCTTATATGGGACCATTTATGGCTTATGAAGTTGTAACTGATTTGAGATGGACACATTTTTTAGAGCACGCAGAAGATAGATTAACGTGGGCTAATGCTGGACCAGGAGCCATGAGAGGACTCAATAGACTAACAGGTAGGGACTTAGGATTTTCTAAGCGTAGCCATGATTGGAATAAAGAAATGAATGATCTATATGAAATTATGACTGAGAAAAGCCCTCGTATTTGGTTTAATCGAAAAGACTTGCCGTATGAGATGAGAGAAATTGAGGGAGGACTTTGTGAATTCGATAAGTACACACGTATGTACAAAAAAGAAGGAAGAACAAGGTCTATATTTAAACATAACAAGGAACGTCCTCTAATTGAAGACGTAATAGAAGGAGAAAGTAAGTATGTCATTAACGGGAGATAGAGTTATAACGCTCTTAGAGGATTTTGGAGACTCTGTAGATATTTTCTACACACAGTTTTTGGAAGTGGCTTTCTTTTTAAAAGTGCCTGCATCGGAGCAGATGGCAGTGGCTTTTGTGAAAAGAAAACTTCCTGTGTTAACGGAAGACGAGATAAGATTTTTAATTAATGAAATAGTGGAAGGATATTACGACACACTATGAGAGTAATTTATGCAAGAAATGTGAACGATGCTCTATTAAAGGGCTTAGATCTCTTTCAACACGAGACTAATTATTATGTGCAAGAGACTCGTAACGGACCAACTTACGAGGTAAAAGAACCTGTAACAACAGCCTACCTTTATCCATGGGAGAGAGTTTGTTTACATGAAGAAAGGGACGCTAACCCTTTTTTCCATTTTATAGAAAGCCTTTGGATGTTAGCGGGAAGGAAAGACTTAGCCCCACTGACCTATTTTGTTAAATCAATGTCAGATTTTTCTGATGACGGTGAGACTTTATGGGGAGCGTATGGCTGGAGATGGCAAAGTTATTTTGGCAGAGATCAATTACCTCTCATCATAGATATGTTGAAGAAAGATCCTAATGATCGCAGAGCTGTTTTACAAATGTGGGACTCTATTAAGGATTTAGGCAGAGAGGGCAAAGACGTTCCATGTAATACGAATATTTATTTTAAAGTTAGAGAGGGTAGCCTAAACATGACTGTTTGCTGTCGATCTAACGATGCAGTTTGGGGGGCTTATGGAGCAAATGTTGTTCATATGTCTATATTACAAGAGTACATGGCAACGATGATAGGAGTAGGAATAGGGACGTATAGACAAATTAGCGATAGCTTTCATGTCTACACAGACTCTCCTGTTTGGAATAAGGTTAAGGACTTAAAAATTGATCCATATAATTATAGGTCTTATTCAAACCCCTACTGGAAATTAGATGGATATACACGAAGCTCATTAATAACAAACAAAACCTGTTTTCATTGGGAGTTGGATAGATTTTTTAATACACACCCAAACGATATGGACAATAAAGGTTGGGAAAATCCCGCCCTTAAAGATATAGCTGTCCCTATGACAATGGTTTATGCAAAACATAAACAAAAAGATCATAAAGCAGTTTATGAGTTATTAACTCAGATTAAACCAATGGATTGGAAAACAGCTTGTTTCAACTGGATCCGCAAGAGAGACAAAAGCTATACTAACGCGGAACAAGGAGAAAAAGATGAGTAAGTGGGAAAAAATGAAAGATATCGCTCAAGGAGACTTAGAGGCACTTAAAGTTGCTGAAGAGTCTTATGGCGACTCTTGGAAACGTCGTGGAGGTGTTGGTGCTTTTATGATGTTAGCCCGTAAGTTCGATAGGATAGAAAATCAAGCTAAAGCAGAAAATTGGGATATTTTCGAGGCGGGATCGTTCTATCGTGGGGAGGACGGTATACTAGATGATATTAGGGACTTGAGAAGGTATCTAATTCTAGTGGAGAATGAAATTCTTAATAATAATAATGATATGTCTGAACAAGACGAGGAGGATGACCTATGAAATGGTGGAACGAATTGGTGGAAAGTATTCATGATGCTTTTTATCCCGAAAAGAAAATAGTGGAGAATGAAATTAAAAAAGGCGAGTTAAAGCTTGCTAAGTTTGATGACGCTCCTGTTATTAAAGCAAAACCTAAACGAGCCAGAGGAGTTAAGGGCAAGTATAAAGCTGATGACAAATCTACTACAAATATCAATGAAGCTTGGGTTGGCGGTAAAGCACCTAAGAAGAAGGGAACTAAAAAGAAGAAAAAATAATGTTGCAAAACACCATGTTTACTCCTGAGAGTTCTTGGTCAGTGCCTGATGTATTCCCTCAGTTTTCTGAGACGGAAACAGTCGCTATTGATTTAGAAACTTATGATCCTCACTTAATGACTTGTGGTCCAGGATGGGCGACAGGTCGAGGACATGTTGTAGGTATAGGGGTTGCTGTGAAAGATTGGCAAGGTTATTTTCCTATCCGTCATACAGGAGGAGGAAATTTAGATGAAACAGTTGTTATCAGATGGCTTAGTAATCTACTCTCCTCTGAAAAACGTGACGTTATATTTCATAACGCTCTCTATGATGTAGGTTGGCTACGGCGAGAAGGAATAATTGTGAAAGGTAAAATACTTGATACAATCGTTGCTGCTCCTTTAATCGACGAGAATAGATTTTCTTACTCACTCGACAACTTAGGAGATCATTATTGTGACGAGAAAAAAGATGAGTCTTTATTACAAGACGCAGCTTTGGCTTATGGCATTAACCCTAAATCAGAAATGTATAAGTTACCTGCAAAATACGTTGGACCTTACGGTGAGCAAGATGCTGCATTAACCTTAAAGCTTTGGCATAAACTAAAGCTTGAGATTAGTGATCAAAACTTGGACAGCATATTAGAGATGGAGTGTAAACTGATTCCCTTGCTCTTAGAAATGAGATGGAGAGGGGTTCGGATAAATGAAAATAAAGCAGAAGAAGTTAGTGATAAACTTTCTAAAGAGGAGCAGAGAATTCAAGTAGAAATTAAGCGTAAGTATGGCTCAGATGTCAAACTCTGGGCTAACGCATCTCTACAAGCAATTTTCGATAAGAATGATCTCTGGTATCCTAAAACAGAAAAAGGCATGGCTAGTTTCCAAAGACAATGGTTAGAGTCCCATGAACATGAACTACCGCAGCTAATTGTAAGGGCGCGAAAACTTAATAAAGCGAGAACTACTTTTATTGATAAGATGATCAAAGAGCATTGTTTTAATGGCAGAATTCATGCAGAAGCACACGCTATGCGTAACGATCGTGGCGGTACAGTTAGTGGTCGGTTTAGTTATAGCAATCCTAATCTACAACAAGTCCCTGCAAGAGATCCAGAAATTGGTCAACTAATACGTTCTTTGTTTATTCCTGAAGACGGTTGTCAGTGGGGGGTATTTGATTACTCTCAACAAGAACCTAGACTGACCGTTCACTACGCTAACCAAATGCAATTAACAGGGGCTAAAGAAGCCGTGATTGAGTATACAGAAAAGAATGCAGATTTCCATCAGATAGTAGCGGACATGGCTAATATACCTCGTAAACAAGCTAAAACCATTAACTTAGGGCTTAGCTACGGGATGGGTAAGGAAAAGTTAATTAAGGAGTTAGGGGTAGACGACCTAGAAGCGGAAAACCTCTTTAAACAGTATCATGCCAAAGTTCCGTTTATACGAGCACTCCAGGATCAGTGTGCACGAGTAGCGATGGACAGAGGATATATAAGAACATTTGCAGGCAGAAGATGTCGTTTTGATCGATGGGAAAGTCGATATGAAAAGACCCCTCCTTTGCCTCTACAAGAAGCAAGAAATAAGTACGGTTTTAGTTTGAAAAGATCGTACACATATAAAGCATTAAATCGTCTAATACAAGGCTCTGCCGCTGACATGACGAAGTTGGCAATGATAGATCTTTGGGAGGAAGGAATTGTTCCTCACCTACAAGTTCACGACGAGGTTGACATCTCAATAGAAAACACAGAACAAGCTAACACAGTTACAAGAATAATGGAAAACTGTGTAAAACTTGCAGTACCTCTATTAGTGGACATAGAACTAGGCACATCGTGGGGCGAAACAAAGGATATAAAACAATGAAAGGTATTTCAGAACAAAAAGCAAAAGAAAATTCCATTAGGTATCGAACTATGTATGAACGATGGTTAAAGGAAAAATTAACATTAGAGCAATTAGGAAACGAATACGAACTCACTAAACAGAGAGCGTGGCAAATTATCACTCGCTGTAAATTAGGACAAGGAGACTACTATCATGGAGTGCATATCGCTCGACATAAATGGGGAGAATTAAAACTACTCTACTCTTCTGATCTAGAACAAACTAAAAGAGCCTATGATGAGTGGTTAAAAGAACGGGACATTAAACTGACCTCTCACAACCAAAAGTACGCGCCACATACAGGATGGAACTGGGATTTCTAATTGTCGGGCTACTGCTTTACTTTGCTGTTTTTGGGGTATAGTATAGAGGTATGGCTAAATTTTACTGTAAAGTATGCAAAGAGGAACTGGAAGGAAAGCGTAGAAAATTTTGTAGTCAAAAATGTATTACTGAATTTCATTCCCCGAACAAACTAGGAACTAACACTTCTTTAGAATGTATAGAGTGTGGAAATAAGTATGAAAAAGAAAGAGGAGACCTGAGATCCTATCACTATTGTTCTCCAAAATGCTCTAGTGATGCAATCCAAAATGCAAACAAAAACCCACTCAGTACCTATGGCACAGATTTTAGAAGAAAGCGTAAGGCGAAAGCAAAAAAGAGACAAAATGGATTGGGAGATCCAACGTGGTTGTGTGGCTCTTTTATCGGTAATATGCCCGACAACATTAGATACACATTAGCCTGTATTCCTGACGGACCTTATGTGGTAGAAGATATGGAAGAAATTGAAAGAATTATATGGGAAGAAAGAAACAGCCCTCGAGTGGTCAAGAGCGAAAAACAAAAACTAAAAGAAATAAAAGCGAAAGCACGAGCAGGAATTAATTGGCAAAGAGGAACACATCTTCCCTATAAGCTGTACGATAAAAAATTAAAGAAAGCATAAATGGCAAAAGAAAAGAACCTTTGGTTATTGATGAGAAAGAATCTACCAAAGATACACCTTCAAAGAATTGAAACAGGCATGACAGGAGCAGGGGTTCCTGATGTTAATGGCTGTGCTAAAGGCAAAGAGTTTTGGGCAGAACTAAAAGAGATCCACTCAGGAAATCAACTCACTCTACGACCTATGCAAATATCCTGGATTGCTAAACGAGCAATGCATGGAGGGCAAGTCTTTGTTTTAGCTCGAAAAAATAGTGAGATTAAATTATTTCATGTAGACGGACTGGAAGGAATAAAAGAACTCGTAAAGGGTGGTTTTAAGTCTAAGGCTCTTTTAACTCTTACTATTCCCTACGACTGGGAAGCTCTTAATACTGCTTTACTTTCGTAACTTTGGCGTTTACTATATACGGGTAGCTAAAAGGCTACGGTGATTAAAATTAGAAAGGAGAAAATATATGTCACATGAACTAGAAACGATGGCTTGGACGGGTGAGAAACCTTGGCACGGATTAGGTGTCGAAGTTAAACCCAACCTTACACCATTACAAATGCAGAAGGCAGCAGGACTTGACTGGACCGTTAGTAAACGACCTAGTTATACGATTGATGCCCCTGAGTGGAGCGAAAATGTAGGGCTTATCCAAGCGGATAAAACTTTTCACATTGTTCGCGACACGGATAACCGAATATTGAGTCACTGTGGTAGGGATTATGTTCCTATTCAGAACAAAAATATTTTTGAGTTCTTTAAACGCTTTACTGACGCGGGGCACATGACCATGGAAACCGCAGGTAGCTTAAAGGATGGCGGACAAATTTGGGGTCTAGCTAAAATTGCAGACGACTTCGAACTTGTTGGCGGTGATCAAATAAAAGGTTATCTCTTAATTAACCAACCCCATATCGTAGGAAGTGCAATGGTTATTAAACTCACACCGATTCGTGTTGTTTGTAATAATACACTTACTTTCGCATTACAATCAGGTGGAGCATCTTTCCGTATGCCACACGTTAAAGCGTTCGGAGACGAGGCGGTACAAGCTGCAGAAGAGGCTCTAGGGCTATCTGGAGAGCGTATGGCAGAGTTTAGAGAAGCTGCAACTGTGTTGTCTAAAAAGAAAGCTAAGCACTCCGATGTTCTTGATTATATAGGCGAAGTTTATCAGCCTTCTATGATTGCTGAATACCGACGCGACCAAGAACTTAGAGCCAGTGGCAAACTGCTTGGTATGGACGAGCCTTTAATTGAGAAATTTAATAAGTATCCCAGTTTAGTTGTAGACGCTCTACAACAAGCTCCAGGATCACAGCTTAAATCAGCTAAAGGAACTTGGTGGGGAGCATTAAATGCCGTTACCTATGTAGAGGATCACTTGCACGAGTCTCAGACTGCAGGAAATACCCTACACAGTGCGTGGTTTGGTGCCGCAGCTAATCGTAAAAGTAGAGCGCTTGATATTGCTCTAAAGAGAGTTGCATAATGCCAGAAAACCCAAAACAGTATTTCATCGATGATGATACTTTAGCAAAAATATGGGTTGCACTATTTGAGTCAGGTCACGAAGATCTGGCTCAAGAAGTGTGTACTAATATGATTGCTCAAGGTTGCCAAGAAATAACAGGTGTTGACGATAATGTCCTTATCTTAAATTTCTGGCGGAAATATTTAGAAGATCGAAACTTAGTTAAATTTCATGACGAGCCAGAGGAGGTGCACTAATGGAAATAGTAATTGAAAAAGGTATTGCTTTACCCGATGACCTGAGAGGAGGAAGAACGATGTATCCTTTCGATAAGATGGAGGCAGGTGACTCTATGTTCTTTGTTTTAAAGGAAGGAGATAATGCTCAGCGTATGAAAAATCGTTTAGCTCAATCGTCTCGGACTTATGGCAAAAAACAAGAGCCAGAACAGCATTTTGTCATTCGTTATCGCTTAGAAAACGAAATCTCAGGGGTACGAGTATGGCGAAGGGACTAGAGAAAACACAATACGTGAAGAACCTAGAGAACTACATAGAACTACTCACCAAGCACTCTCAAATGCTGGGTGAGTTAGTTTCTCATATAGAGAAAACAGACTTATTTCACTGTCGTAAAAGTGTGGGAAAAAGTGGAAGACTAATGGTTTTTGTAGATGAGGAACTATATGAACTGGTAGACAAAGCAAACGACTTGATCGCTGGTCCAACTCGTGCGTATGTTGACCAAGACTGAGCTAGTCTTATACTGCTTTACTTTCGTAATAGTCTAAGGCAGAATAAAGGCTTGTTCGTAATATTAACGGTAATTTAATTACCACAAAAGAAAGGAGAAAGTTATGCAAAATGCAACTTCAACTTCAACCTCTATAAAGAGGAAACCGCCGACTAAAAAAGTGGCGAGTAAAAAACCTTTAAGCAAGGCTCAGGTGAATTCGATTCCCAAGCCTGTGAGTGGAGGCAAAGGATCTGCTAGGACTTTATACAAGTACAGCGGAAAAATGCCAAAAGTCGCTAAAGGATTTACTCCGCAAATGTTGGCTTTAATCATTACTGCGAAGGAAGCGAAAAAAGCTGAAATTAATTCAGCAAGCTTCACTGCACAGGACTTGGTTAGGCTCGCGGTGAAGAATGGCAATTTGACTACTAATCAAGATCCGCTCAGAATCTTTAGATTCTACGCGAAACGATTGGTAGAAGAAGGCTACTTTGTAAAGGTGAAATAACCTTTGGGTGAATCGGGAGCGCGCCGTTGTAAAATCCTTGCCCTCTTTTAAATAAGAGTAGACAAGAGACAAGGTTACGGATGAAACTGGAATGAGAACTAAACCGCCACCAGACCGATTCACTCTAATTATTTAGAGACAACATGAAAACGAATATAAAAATAGAAATTAGTGATGCTGAACGGCTCGATCTAGGGCAAAAGTATCACAACACCCAATCTAAAAGATTACTAACACGGGACGAACTAAGGGAGATTGTTCAGGAGTTTGTACATCAAATTATCGACTCGGACACGAGCGTAAAAAACACAATAGAAACAACAGCTTACGAAGGAAGTTGGAGAAAAATATATCAGTACAACGGCAGAAAAATAACCAAAAGAGAATGGTTAGAATTGCCTGATGGTGATAGGAAGTTTTATAGTTTTGAAGACTAATGGTAGCAGTCTTATACTGCTTTACTTTGACTTTAGTCTCGTTTATAATATTAGTATAACTAAAACAGAAAGGAGAAAGTTATGTCAGAAGATAGAATATTGCCGAAGGGCTTAGTAATACTGGATAAAGAACCCGTACAGGTCAAAAACCCATACAGCGGTGAGAGTGTAGTGCTCCAACCCGATGCTGTTGCCGTTTACGACTGGATCAAAGGTGCAGAACACTTAGAGTTGTACGATGATATGAACAAAGGGCTTGACTGGTTTGCTAAGAACGAACCTGATGCCTATATGGTTTTACTGGACTAAAGGGGATATTATGGAAAGTAGTGATAATTGGAATCGGGTCTTAAATGACCTAAGAGAGTCGGGCGAAATAAATATGTTCGGCGCAGTAGGTTGGCTAGTAGATAACTACGGTCTCGAAAAATCTAAGGCAAGCGAGATATTCAAAACTTGGACTAAAACTTTTGAAGAGGGGAATTAATTATGGAAGATCTTAAAAAAGTGACTCACATCTGTGATCTTTGTGGAGGGGCGATCGAGCACCACAAAAATAAAGAAGGTGAGGTTTATTGGAACAAAGGGCATAACGCTCAGCCTGTAAGTGAGGGACGAGCCTGCAATACTTGTAATGACGATAAAGTGATCCCTGCTCGACTGGCAGCAATTTATGACATGATGAATCCTGAGAACGCTAAGATAATTAAAGAAAATTTCGACATCCAGTTTAAAACAGGGGTAGATGATGAGTGAACTTAACTTTGGACACGGCTATAACGAAAAAAATTCAATCGTAATTATTTGGTGCATTGATGATGTCAGAGACACTATAAGAGACTATGAAATAGATGTTGAACTGACTGATGACGAGTGTATGGAAGTCTTAGGTTATTGTCTTGGCAAACATGACGCAGAATATGGCATGGGTTGGGAAAATATATACCAAGCAATTTTGTATTGCTTTGAAGATAAATTAAAAGGAAAGAAGGATGAGTAAATACATTATCACCACCGTTGCAAAGTGTGAGTTTCAATACGAAGTTGAGGCGGAGAGTCTCGGTGAGGCAGAAGATCTTTTCTACGATGGCAGCTATAAAGAGCTCAATAATGGTAATCCAATAGATATACGCGATGAGGATATTGCGACTCTAAAGAGTAAGCCAGTAGCAGAAGAACCAGAACCAGTAAAAGAAGACTACCCTAAAGGATTTTTAGAGTGGTTACTCGCCGTTTGGCGGTAGTGCTTTACTTTGCTAAAAATGGTATATAGTATATTAGGTATAGTAAATAAATTAAAAAAAAGAAGCAGTATCAGCAAGACGATTTTATTTTAGTTTTTGACTTTTGTTGATATATATTTACTATACAGTGTGGTTAAGTGTCGCAGTTAACAAAAGTTAGAATAACACAAGGCGACTTCTAACCTTAACCACACAAAAAGAGGTTGGGGAATAGATAAAGAGAAACCAAAAATCAACTGTTGAATGGTGTTGATAATCGTTATCGGACTAGGAAATCCCATTAAAATTATTCCTAAACAATGCCTCACAGTTTTATAACTAAATAAGAAAGGAAGAAAGATGGAAAAAGAAATAGAAGACCTAACCAACGCTACAGTAAAAATATTGAATTTTATTCAAGATCAGATATCTATCAACAATAAAATGATAGATAACATAACAAAGCTTCAGGAGCATGTAACTTCGCTTAACACGAAAATTATCATGTTAGAGGGACAAAACCATATTATCGATGTAGTTAATAACATAGGTAGACGAGGAGGTGAGAGATGAGTAGAGACATAACTGAAGGGATAGATGAGATTTGCAGTAGCCAATATGGACATACTAATTGGGCATTTGCTGATACTCTTTCTGAGGAGGAACTTAAAGAAATAAAAGATAAAGAACTTGGGGATAAAATGCCAAGTATTGTTTTTTATTATGAGTCAAGTTGTTGGAACTGCGATAAATTTGAATCAGGGTGTATTTGTGAGGGGGTGAGAGATGAGTAGTGGAGAAGAAAAAATAAAATCGCCTTTAAGGGTGGCTATGAGCAACCTTGATTATGGAATCCCCGAGTATGTTTTCAACTCAGAAGAAGGCAGAGAGGTACATAATCTAATTCAAAGGGTTTGGGAAGAAATCGACAAACTCGAATATGGTGAGGAGATAACCGATGACAGAAAGTAAAAAGTTCAATCGATTTGTAAACTATATGTACAGTGAGTATCAAGTAGAGAAAAAACACTATAACGAAAAACCGCTTAGTCGTGAAGCCTACGAAACATCGTTTGAAGGATACTTAGAGAGAAAATTTAACAGCATGGTGGAAGCGGAATGATTAAACACCTGATAGAATACTCGTTTCATTATTTATCCGCTGTCTTGTTAGCGACTTTGTTGATTTTAGGGATAAGTCAATGAACAAAATTGAAATTAAGATACTTAACCACAGAGTTAAGGACGTACCCGATTATGCAACAGCTGGATCAGCTGGCATGGATTTACGATCCCTTGAAGATGTCTACATTAATCCAGGAGAGACATATAAGTTTCCACTCGGATGGGCAATGTACATCGGTGACCATGAAGTTTGTGCTCTACTCGCCCCTAGATCTAGCTTGGGAGTTAAGGGGATTCATCTTAGTAATCTAATAGGGATCATCGACTCGGACTATCAAGGAGAGTTGATCGTGAACCTTACTAACAACTCTAGGCATCCTGAGCCCTACTTTATTGAAGAGGGGGATCGGATCGCTCAACTTTTATTTTTACCTGTCCGATTTGTTAATTGGATGCCTGTAATGGACTTTAGTCATGAAACGGCTCGTGGTACGGGTGGCTTTGGCAGTACGGGTAAACGCTAGTCGAGGACTGCTTTATAATCGTTTTTATGGGGTATATAATATAAGGGTACTTAAAACAATAAAACTAGAAAGGAGAAAGTTATGTCGAAAGACAATATAAAAGAACCGTTAACAATACAAGAACACGGATTTTTCACAAGCATGAAATCCCTAGAGGATGTCATGGATTACATGACCAAATACGGTGGCAAAGAAAACGCTTACCTTTGTGCGATGACACAGGCTTTTACTATTAACACAATCGTTAGAATAATGGACGAGGAATGTGATGGTACTGCCACCTGTAAGAGAGCCAAGCCTATACTTAATCTCAGGGAGGCAAAGTCATGATAATTAAAGAACTATTAGAAAAGTCGCAACTTACCGAAGAAGAGAAAAACCGCTTAGTTGGGGAAGTTTGTGCAGAATACGAGCGCCTACGATTTAACGGTACAGAAGAGCAGGTGATGGCTATTTATGACAGTGAGAAAACGGGAGGGCAAGACGATTATATAAGAAAAAAGACCACTAAGTATTATGATGGAGGAGCAGGATTTGCTTCAGCTCTTGGAACACCTTATTTAACGACTCTTGGTGAGATACTACGAGAGAGGTCAGAGTCATGAGCACACGAAGTAATATAGCTTATGTGGACGAAGGGGCAGTTCACTTGATCCACTGCCATATGGACGGCTATTTAGACCAGACAGGTCGAGTGTTGTTTGATCACTACAACAGTTTTGAAAAAGCTAAAGAGTTAGTGGATCTTGGAGCCATTAGTTTCCTAGAAACGACAGTAGCGTTGAATCGAGAGCGTTCGAGATGTTTACATAACAGAAAACCTGAATTTTATCGCTCGATTCGCAGTTATATGTACCATGTTGATGCCCAAGAGATTGAGTATATTTATATGTGGGACAAAAATATGTGGTGGATCGCTCGGAGTATTAGTATTAATACATGGAGGGCATGGCATCACGAGCAAAACGAACAAGGCTATCACCAATTTGTTTGTTATCATAACCAATTTGAGTCACTTGGCTCAGAACTTGCCCATTGGGACTATGATAACCCTACAGACGAGCAGGGAGCGTATGTATGAAAAACATTAAAGGAAAGTATTGGCAAGATTCAAACACTAAACAAGTTTATCGTTTTCCTAAAAGTGGAAAAGGAGATCCACGACCATTCACAGTAACAGATATAATTCAAAATAGAAAATTAGTTGGATCAGAAAGTTTACCTAAAGAAGTAGCTGATGCTGTTATGGAGAGCAAGATAGGAATGCCTCGCAACAAGGAATATTTAGATGGAAAAAATATGACTCCATACCAACCTCCGTTAGAGATAGACCGCAAAGGAAAACAAATAGTCCCTTGGACAGAGAGGGGAGTATGAACGAAGTAATAATAGGTCTACAACTGATAGCGTGGGTAGGGTTTTTTGCTCTGCCTTTCCTGATATATCGTATTTATAATACTACTGACCAAATCCTTTTAGTCTTGTTTTTCTCGCTTTACTGGACGCTTTGCGCCTTTGTAAGTTTGGTGGGCTATGCAAGTTTGGTACGCTGGTAGGCTGCTTTAAAATGGCAGTTTTGTACCCTATAATATAGGCTATACGCTACGCGTATAAGGATTTAAAACTAAAACTAGAAAGGAGAGAGAGATGGAAAGAAAATTAAACTTAAACGCGGTGGACTACGCCAAAGACGGAACGCTAGAGTCAGACTACCTTGACCATACGGACTATAACTATACGACTTCTGTGAGGTATTTGAGCCAAGAATTCGTTAAAGAATTAGCTAGAGCACATGATGCATGTGAAGAGTATGGAAAGTTCGATGAGAATGATCATTTTATCGCGGACTATAACGAAATAATTACAGGCAGGGATGAGGAGTTAGCGAACTTTACACCGACGGAAGGACAGATCTCCGTGATATGTATTATGGAAGATGTTGGCGAGCCAGACCAAGATTTTATAGTTATTTATAACTATGAAGGAGTTATGCGAATGACTGGAATACATGCAGACAGCCACTGTGCTTGTTACATTTATAAAATTAATCAAACTTAATAAAGGAGAGAGAGAGATGGAATTATTTGAATTAAGGGTTTATCCCGAACCAACAGACGCATTAAAAGACGAGGGAAACTTCCATTTGATATGGAAATATGTAAAACTAGACCAAGCGATCGAGCTGATAGCTGCATATGAGAGAGTGTTTGAGTTGATGTATGCCCATGAGAGTGTGGAGAATGAAGTAGGACACATGCTTCCCAGTCAAACAACAGACGATCCAATTCCCGCCAGTCTTGTAAACGGCGAAGTTGTCGCAGTCAGCCATACCGACGGAAAGAGATACTTCACACCCAGAGACAATTTCGGATGGATGGACGTCACTAAGACGGGGGAATTGTAGCATGGAATATGAAACAATAGAAGAACTAAACAAAGAAATGGATAAACTGTTGGACCAAACAGTTAAGGATCGCTGCATTAGCGGCGATTTTACCTACAACGGAACTTATGCATGGGACGGAGAAGACGGGGGCTCATTCATCCAAGAGCTCAAAGAACTCTTAACACCCACTATGTATCACGATTTAGGTATTTTTAGATACCTAGACGGAGGTGATGATCACAAAGAACTCTATGTTTTTGAAACAGACAAATATAAGTTTTTATGTGTCGAATCGACCGAAGTTATAGTGTACGACGGAGGGACTTGTTACTCGGGAAGTGTAGAACTTTATCAAAAACCCAAAAACTAAAACTAGAAAGGAGAGAGAGATGAAAGAATTGATTAATACCCGATTAGTTGCAAAACTAATGAACGAAACCGCCAAAGAATGTGGTATGACTCGACTATATAGTGGCACTAATATGCTTTTTGATTGGAATGCAGCGTGTTGTAGAATAGGCGAGCTAATGACCCCCAGAGAAGCGGACAAAATATACATAACAGACCATGAGAATAAAATATACGGAGGGGATGAATACTGGAAATGGGTGAGAGCTAGGGGCAAGATTCTAGACACCCACAGACGTATTGTAAAAGCCTACGATTTTATAGCCGAAAACTTCCTGGAATTGCTCACCGAAAAAGTTAAAGCCGAAGGGTTCGACTTAGCCGATCATGAGATTAAATTGAGCGATTGTCCCGTTGACGAGATCGATTGGGAGGCAGGTTGGAAGAACGGAGAAGGGGCAAATGTGCGAATAGCCGATTATCCTAGAAGAGTTCACCGAATGAAGGGCGGGACTTATGTTAGATTATTAGCTAGTTATAAAGACCCTCGCGTCGTGTGTGGCGGTTCGTAGGCTGCTTTATAATCGCTTTAGTGTACCTTATAATAGGGGTTAACCCCCGCGCTAAAGGCGGGATTTAAATAGAAAGTTAGAAAGGAGAGATGGAATGAAAAATGTAAAAGAAATACTCGAGTACACGAACAAAGGGTATGTAGATGGAGAGGACGGAGGCATCGTAATTTGTGACCTAGAGGCAGCAGCCGAAGCACGCATAGATGGACTGGTCGAAACTATCCACAAAGATCTAGGGGAGGTTACTTGTTATACAGGGACGGAGGAACAGAGACCGAGTCGCTTAGACCTACGGGTGTTCGAAAATAAAGACTACAAGTTTATCTGCATAGAAGACACTGAGGTTTATCCTTCAGCGGGAGGGACTTGCTACAGTGGAAGTGTAGAAGTTTTTAGAAACCCCCATGGGAGTGCGTGATATGGAAAAGAAAGAAATAACCCAAATAGGGGTAAACCAAGACGACATACTTAAAGATATTAATGATATCAAAGAGTTACTCGAGGAGCAGACAGGGATGAAGCTCACTGGATGCAATGTAATACGAGCGTGTATCAAAGCATGGTACGACCTTAACAATAATGGATAATTTAACTAGCGCTAGGAGGCGCAATGATATGGAAGCAAGAGAAATAAAAACAGAAATCAAAAGTTCATTTAACCCAAAACTAATAGAGCGAATGGAGGAGCTAACAGGCAGATTTAAAACACTATTGAATGCAGTAGAACCTAGTCCGCCTGAATTTATACAAATAAATAGACTCTTTCCAAGGACTTATGGAAGCACTATCGCGATAGAGGAAAACTGGTATAAAGCCACTAACCGCTATGTTGACGGCAATATTGTTGTAGAGCCAAAGTACTATATCCAGTTAGAAAATCTATTCAGCGAGATGGAGTTTGCCCGTATACAGGATCCAAACTCAGTGGATGAGGACACCTTTTTCTACATAGAGTGGATGGAAGGCGAAACAATCGGTAGTGGTTTAATAACAATGACATCAAAACAGTTCCGCCAATATCATTACGGACGGCTACAAAAAATGTTAGAACGGCACCAGAAAGAACAGTATGCCATACATAAAGCTAACTTTAGCCCGATGGAAGAAGAGTGGTATAAGGAGTTTTTGAACGATGAGGAAGCAATAATACATATCATCATTTCAGTTCACGACCAAGACTCAGTAGCAAGTATACGAAAATATGTTCTCGGTAGAGAAGGAAACGACGAACTCGCTATGGCATTTCATTACCTTACGGAAAGAACTGATTTAGGTGACTTCTTTAGGTGGTACTAAATAAATAACTCCATTCTCTCCGAATGGTGGACCCTCGACTGCCTCCACAGTCGGGGGTTTTTTCGTTATTGAATCTATTAGTATTGTTATCTGGTAAACTAAAAAAGTTTTTGAAAAAAGTTCTTCAAATGTACTAATATCTCTAATATACTAATAGAATGACTCTACAAGTCTCTTGTTTACTGGATTGTTGTGTTTCTCAAATCTAATAGAATTCTATTACTCTATTAGAAACTAGGGTAAGATTACCTAGAGGGCATGAGAAAAGTATTAAAAAGAGTTATTTTATAATAGACTTGTAATAACTTCTACACACATGGAGAATGCGAATGCGGCAGCTAACTTACACTAATTTGATCCCAACTGAGGATGGTAATTCGTACATAGATGACAAGGGTAAGACTTGGCAACCACTCAACTCTAAACAAAAGAAGTTCTGCAGAGAATACCTGAAAGGTCAGACCGCTACAGACGCTGCGATAAAAGCGGGCTACACAAAGGATCGCAAAGGTGCGAAGACACAAGGAAGTGTTCTACTAAATCATAACCCAGTTGTACGAAACTATCTCATAGACTTGGAAATAGCCGCCTCACAGAAGGACGCAGTTTCCCTAGAGAACCACCTATCCACGCTCCATGACCTTCGGGAAGAGGCAAAGGACCAAGGACAGATCTCCGCCGCGATCACCGCCGAAGTACATCGAGGCAAAGCTGGAGGATTGTACATCGATCGACGCGAGATACTGACCGCAAAGATTGATTTGATGTCAAAGGATGATCTACTTACTCGATTGGAAACACTCATTAAGAAAAGAGCATTGGACTCAAACGTGATCGAGGGAGAGTTTGCATCCAAAGACTGACTGAGCCCAAAGGTCTACTCTACTCTATCGCTCTACTCTATCGCTCTATCACTCGGTCCGTCGCTCACTCTATCCCTGACCCTTACCCTTTCACTCTACTCTATCGGTCTACTCTATCCGTGCGTCCGTCCGTCCGTCGCTCCCTCCTTCGTTGGATCCGTCCGTCCGTCCGTCCGTGAATCTTGTTAGCTTAGTAGGTTAGTATATTAGTGTTGTTTATTAACAATACTTACTTACTTATTAACTTAATATATATCTTGACTAGCCTTGTATACCAATATATTATGTCTTTACCCCTAGCAATTATGCTAGGCAATAAAGGAGTTCACATGAACACTAAAACTAAACAGTCAGCTAAGACTCAAAAAGCAATAACCCCTGCCTTACAAGCACAACTAGATGCTGTTAATGATATGACAGTAAGCACTGGTAAAGGTATCTCAGCTACTCAACAACTAACCTTTGGTGCTGACCTTGTGTCTGATAAGGATAACTACCCGCCACAAATTAAGTTAGTAGCTAAATATGGCGCTGTATGTATAGAACGGGGAGCTACATCATTTAATATGAATGACTGTAATACTATAATGCTAGAAGTTGAAAAGGATAAGAATAGCCCCATCTATCAAAAAGAAGGACTTAGATGGCTTGATAAACAAGGTTTGCCTTATGGTCAAGATGTAGTAGATATAAGTAGCGGACACTACGGCGCTAGAATGATAGGTAAGGAAGTCTGGAAGTCTAAGAGATTAGGCTACGGCAAATCAGAAGCCTTTGTTACTGTAAGCTAAACCTTAACCAATTAAAAGGGTAGCCTAATAAGCTACCCTTTTTTCATGTCTACTCTATCCCTTAGACCTACCTATTGACCGCCTTATACACTACTCTACCCTTACCCTTACCCTAACATACCCTAGCCCTAGCCCTGCCTGTACCCTAACCCTAGCCCTATTTAATCTACCCTAGCCCTAGACCTACCTCATTGCCCGCCTAACAAGCCCTCGCCCTCTACCTACCCTTACCCTAAGTAAAGCGGTATAAGTACCCCTATACCCCCCTTTTTAGCGCTAAATGGGACCCGACCGCCATCCCCCTGGACTCAGCCTCTTGATTGCAACTACTTTACAAATAAAAATATATTTTGCAAAAAAATTTTTTAGGATTATACTTTACTGATGGCAATACCTTCCGCAGAGCGTGAGTATCTTCCGCTACCCGATCCTGAACCACCTAAATGGTGGGAGTTAAGGGAACAGGCGCGTGAAGGATTACGTTCAGCAGAAGTGCCCAATTATAGAATAGATCAAATGCTTGGTAAAAATACCGAAGATTTTGAAAAGATGAATCGTTTGAGACAAGAAGCACGGATGGAGCCCGTCGAAGGAATGCTTGAGTCTCTCCCTTATGTACTTGGCAGTGCTGACGCAGCACTAGGACTTACTTCAATTCCTGCATTTACTAAAACACTAGGAAGTCTAGCAACTCCTTATGCAGCCATGGGAATAGAATCGGCTTTAGGCTATACTGACGCACTTAAAGGAATAAAAGACTACCCCGAAGATGCACCGAAAGACTGGAGATACCGTTTGATGCAAGGTACTTTACCTCTAACCGCACTAGGTGGAGGAATGGCAGCCACTCGTTTTTTACCTAAAATAGACGTACCATCGACTTTGCCCAATAAACAATCGAAAGCTACTGATATTGGTCCAGTAAGGGATAAAAAACAATTTGACGATACGGTGAAAAAATTTGAGGAAGAAACGAGAATTCCTGCAGGATACTCGGACGATCTTGAACAAACTAATCCAACTAAATACTTCAAAGACCAATTCGAACGGGGCGAGTACACCATCCTGAATGAGGAAAGAGGAGAACTGGGCACAAACCCAAATCTTTATAATCAAAGCAAAAAGGAAGGAGAACCACCAACTATTCAATTCGACGACGGAACCTATGCTAATGCTAATGATCTTGGCTATGACTTACCTAAAGCAGATGTGGTCGACATTGACCAAACAAGAAGGAACATACTTAAAGGAACGGGAGCCATAGCTGGATTAGCTACTTTGCCTCCAGCAGTTAAATTTGGAATGAAAGCAGCACCAACGGTGGCTAAAACAGTTCCTGCTGCGGTAGGGAAAGGCTTTATAGATTTGTTTGGTCCTAATTTAAACCAATTTGGTATCGGCAACAGAATAACAGATTCTTTTACAGGCGGGTTTGCTGATATGGCTGTTGCTCCAAGATCAAGGAAAAGGTTTCTTACTGATGATTTTGAAATTATTCCTGTCGATGAAGCCATAAAGAAGAGCGCAAGCGTAGGCAGTCACATAGACGAAGTAAACCAAGTAATTAAAGACACAAATAGACTATTTGGTGAAAACAGTATTACAGGTGATTTACAGGCTATTTCTCAAAGCGGAAAAGACCATTTTAAAAATTACAACCTAAATCCTGATGAAATTCAAATACTTGATTATGAATCGTTTAATCGTCCAGGAGCTCGCGTTGCTTCACATGAAGAATGGGAGTCTCTTTTAAAGAAAGGTGCTGACCCAGAAGACAAACTGGAATATTTTCAAAGTAATACTATTGAGCCGAAGTGGGAAGGCTCTGAAAAAGTTAATAATATGTGGTTGGGACAGGATCCAGATTTTGATTATTTTGAAGATCTTATGACACATATTAAAGAAAATGGGAAAAGACTCGGTGAGGGAAAACCCCTTACTGATGCGGAAATTACTCCAGGAGGATACATAACCGATCTAGAATACTATGAATTAGACGGAATTCCTGTAACATTGGGGCGCTGGACAGACGATCATTATGGTATACCTGTAATAATTAGTCCAAATACAAAAGGGATGGATACTCTTATGGGAATTAAACCTATTGCTGATATTACTAAAAAAGCTGAAGGCGGTCCCATTGACCGCATAGCTGAGATCGAGTTAGAAACATTTGATCCGCCACCCGAAGAACCTGGACTAATACCTGTTGACCTTATTTCTTTGCTCTTGCCTCAATTAAAAGCAGCTAAAGGTATTCCAGCTTTGGCAGGGTTTATCCAAAGAGGAAGAAAAGGAGGCTCAAGACTTAGTCCTGAAATTAAAAGAGGAATGAGTAAATTTTTCCAGGAAACAACAGGAGGTAAATATCCGAATAAAGTTAGTCCCGAAACAATCGCTTGGTATAAAAAATATAAACCTCAGTTGATGGCAGCAGCTGCTCGTCAAAAGCAAGCGTCCCGTCAAGGAGTTCACCGTATTATAGATAAGATGGAAGGTTTAGAATGAAGCTCGCCCTAGTTATAGGTGGAGTGCTTTTTATTTCCATTATGATTAACATCGTTGCGTTTACTAAATTAGATAAAGCAAAGGTTGAATTACAAACCGCGATCAACAACCAAGCGGTTCTTGAGCGAACAATCCAGGAACAAAACGACCAGATTGTAAAAGCACTGGAATCAGCTAAAAAGACCCAAGTACAAATTCAATCGCTTAATACTCAATATACTCAAAGCCAAGCACAAGTCACCAACCTTAGAAATAAATTTGCTAAGCATAATCTTGAAGGATTAGCCATGTCTAAACCAGGATTGTTGGAAAGCAAGATCAATAAAGCAACCGCCCGAGTAGGGCAAGATTTAACTAATATAACCAACCCAGATCAATTTGATGAAAAAGCTACTAATAATACCTCTACTCTTAATTAACGGCTGTTCCACTTATTCACTTTTAGGTGATTTAGTTGACCGAGAGCCACAAACAAAACCAGTTGAAGTAGTAACCGTTGCTAAAAGAAACCCGATATATCATCCACCTTTGCCCGAGCCGATAGAAGCCTCAGATGTGGAGTGGAAGATATTAACTCCTGATACTATGAGTGAGTATTTAGCACAAATAGAAGCGGGTGAAGAACCTAGAGTGGCTTTTTACGGGCTAACCTCTCAGGGTTATGAAAATTTATCCATGAATATGGGGGAGATAAAACGGTATTTAGAACAAATACTCCATATTGTGGGGTATTATAGGGAAGTGGATGAGGATGAAGAGTCCGCGAACTAGGAACACCACCCCTCACTTTAACTACTTTACTTATTAACGATTATTTTAAAAAGGACAGCGTTTAGCATATACTTCTAAAATGGCACTATCAGACCAACAACTTGTTAATGATCGCATTGCTGAATTAATGGCGGAAGAACCCGTTAACGAAATGCGAGCAAGCAGCCCTGATGTGTTCCAAAGACAAGAGCAAGCGATAGAAAGTTTTTTAGGGGGCATAGGACAGTTTGCCGATGAAAAGAATATTCGCTTTCTTAAACAAATGGCTAAACCTAATACGGCGAAAACATACGCAGAAGGTTTATCGTTTGGGGCAGATATGACTCCTATCTTAGGGGATATCCAAGCCATTCGCGAAGGTAGTCGTATGATGGGCGACGATCAGCCGTTCATGGGATCCGCACTTATGTTAGGCAGTGTTTTTACAACGATGCCTCCTGCTAAAATTAAAAGGGCGCTAACAAGACTATGGGATAAGATAGATAATGACGTTCCTGAAAGAATCCATAACGCTAACAATTTGATGAGATCAGACAGGATAGCAGATCGGAGGCAAGGGGCGCGTTGGATGAAAAAAGTCAAGGAAGATGAAAAACGTTATCTAAAAGATATTGAAGACGCAAGAGAAGCTTTACAAAAAAATTGGGATTATACTGGACCAACAGCTGTTCCTCCATTAACAAAGACAGGAAAAGAAAAAGATTTTTTCACGAAACAATTCTTAGATGATAACCCAGATTTTAAAAAGATGTTGGTTGAAGGAAGAAAAGAAGAGGTGGGGTTAAAAGTCGTTCCTAAACAAGTCAGAGACGAAAATCTCAAAGGCATTGTCAACGCTAATGCTGAAACTAGAAAACTATACCAAGAAATTATAGATAGCCCTTCTAGGATTAATACTAAGGATCATCAAAAAGTTGCAAAAGAAACGAGCGAACAATTTCGAGAAATTAATAAAGGCATAAAAGACGCAGACTTAGAAGACAGAAACGAAATTATTCGTTTCTTAGCTCAGTTGAAAGACAAAAAACCTAAATGACCTCTAAACGAGATAAGTTAAAATCTTTAAAAAACATTGACCTTTCGCATTTAGATAAAGCGGAAGCGAAAGAGTTTACCGTTCTTTTAGAAGAACTGGAAAAACGTGAATTCCAAGAAAAAGCAACTTCGACCTTTATGGAGTTTGTCGTTACTATTTGGAAAGAGTTTATTTCAGGCGATCATCATGTAAAAATGGCAAAGGCTTTCGATGATATTGCTAACGGTAAATTAAAACGTCTTATTATTAATATGCCGCCCAGACACACAAAATCTGAATTTGCCTCTCATTTGTTCCCTGCCTATTTGTTGGGTAAAAATCCTAAACTTAAAATCATTGAAGCAACGCATACTTCTGACTTAGCGGTTAACTTTGGTCGTAAAGTCAGAGATTTAATTGACGGCGAAGAGTATCACGAGCTGTTTCCTGAAACTGAACTAAAAGCGGACAGTCGTAGTGCGGGTAAATGGTTAACCAACAAAGGCGGTGAGTATTACGCAGCAGGTATTGGTGGTGCACTAGCGGGAAGGGGAGCGGATTTGTTTATTATTGATGATCCCCATTCCGAGCAAGATGCGATGTCCGATAAAGCAATGGACGATGCGTATGAATGGTTTATGGCAGGTCCACGACAAAGGTTGCAACCAGGAGGAGCGATTGTAATAGTTATGACTCGTTGGTCTAAAAAAGACTTAACGGGAAGATTGATCAAGAAGATGGCGCAAGACAAAGGCGCAGATCAGTGGCAAGTAATTGAATTTCCTGCAATATTACCAAGTGGTAATCCACTTTGGAAAGAGTTTTGGAAACTGCCTGAACTTGAAAGCATTAAAGCCTCAGTTAGTCCGTCTAAATGGGCGGCACAATATATGCAAAGACCAACAGGGGAGGGTATTTCGATTATCCCTAAAGATTGGTTTAAAATTTGGGAAGATGAAAAACCTCCAAAATGTGACTACCTTATACAATCATATGATACGGCTTTTCTAAAAAGCGAAAGAGCCGACTATACTGCCATTACTACATGGGGAGTTTGGTATCCCGAAGGTAAAATTGGGGATGAGATGTATCAAGGAAACGATGCTCATTTAATTTTAATTGACTGTATTAAAGAACGGTTTGATTTTCCTGAACTAAAGGCAGAAGCGCTAAGACTATACGAGTTTTGGGATCCTGATACCGTTATTATTGAAGCTAAAGCAAGTGGAATACCACTAGTACAAGAATTACGGCGAGTAGGTATTCCTGTTAATACATTTTCTCCAGGAAAAGGACAAGATAAAATTGCTAGACTAAATTCAGTCTCACCAATTTTTCAAGACGGACGCGTTTGGGTTCCCGATAATAGATGGGGTGAAGAACTAATGGAAGAAGTTAGTGATTTTCCAGGAGGCGAAAATGATGATTTAGTTGACGCTACAACTTTAGCACTGGCACGTTTCAGAGAAGGTGGATTTTTACAATTAACAAGCGACTATTTTGAAACGGAAGAATATTATCCTGGAGAAAGGGTTTATTATTAATAAAATAAGGGTATGATTTAAAAATATGGCTATTGAACAACAATCTTTGTCTATGGTTTCTCCTCCTGAAGAAGAAATTGAATTAGAGCTAATGCAAGAACCCGAAGAAGAGACTGAAATGTTCATTCAGCCTGACGGTTCAGTGATAATGGGAAGTGATATGCCCGATCAAGCAACAGTTAAGTTCGGAGAAAATCTAGCTGATTCGTTAGAAGATAGAGAACTGTATACAATAGCTACCGAATTAGTTTCTTCTTATGAAGATGATTTAGATTCTCGAGACGATTGGTTTCAAACGTATACCGAAGGATTGGATTTATTAGGAATAAATTCCGATTCAAGATCACAACCCTTTATTGGAGCTTCAGGAGTACATCACCCGATATTAGCGGAAGCCGTAACTCAGTTTCAAGCGCAAGCTTACAAAGAATTATTACCTGCAGGTGGTCCTGTAGATACCGAAGTTTTAGGAATGAGTGACGACGCTAAGCTAGAAAAGGCAAATCGTGTTAAAAACTTCATGAATTACCAAATCACTTATAAAATGGAAGAATACGATCCTGAAATGGATCAATTACTGTTTTATTTACCCCTATCAGGTTCCGCATTTAAGAAAGTTTATTACGATCCTGCAGTTGGACGGGCAGTAGCCCGTTTTGTTAAGTCAGAAGATTTAGTTGTGCCGTATTATGCGGTTGATTTACTAACCTCTCCACGAATAACCCACGTAATTCACATGACTGAAAACGAATTACGGAAATTACAGCGTTCTGGGTTCTATCGAGACGTTGAAATGAGTTCTCCTGAAAGCAGTGCAGAGGCAACAGAGGTCGATGCTAAAATTGATGAGCTTCAAGGACTTACTAGAACGATAAGTGATGAAGAATTCACTTTATTAGAGATGCACGTTAACCTAGATGTTGAAGGTTACGCAGATACTGACGAAAATGGGGAAGAAACAGGTATTGGACTGCCGTATATAGTAACCATTTGTAAAGACAACAACGAAATACTCGCAATTCGTCCCAATTATGACGAAAAAGACCCAATGCGTAAGAAAATAGAGTATTTTACTCATTATAAGTTCCTTCCAGGACTGGGTTTTTACGGTTTTGGCTTAATTCACATGATGGGAGGGCTAACTAAGTCAGTAACGGCTATTTTACGTCAATTAATTGATGCAGGCACTCTTGCTAACCTTCCAGCAGGATTTAAATCACGTGGATTGAACATTCAAAAGCATGATGACCCCTTACAGCCTGGAGAATGGCGAGATGTTGATGCACCAGGAGGAAGATTGCAAGATGCCTTCCTTCCTTTACCGTATAAAGAGCCGAGTGCTACTTTAACGACTTTATTAGGTGCTTTAGTTGATTCAGGTAAAAGATTTGCAGCTACTGTAGAAAATCCAACAGGAGACGGCAATTCTGAAGCACCCGTAGGCACAACTGTTGCCTTATTGGAAAAAGGGCAAAAAGTAATGTCTGCTATTCATAAAAGACTGCATTATGCTCAAAGAACTGAATTTAAAATTCTAAAAAGAGTATTTGGTGAATTTTTACCGCCAGACTACCCTTATCAAGTACAAGGGGCTTCACAAAACGTATTTAAGCAAGATTTCGACAGTTCTGTAGATGTAATTCCTGTTAGTGACCCAAATATCTTTAGTATGACTCAAAGAATTACTTTAGCACAAACACAGCTACAAATGGCGCAAGCGGCTCCTGAATTACATAATTTACGAGAATCTTATAGAAAAATGTATATAGCGTTAAATATTAAAGATATTGATGCATTATTACCTCCTGAGGAGGAAGTACCTCCCCGAGATCCAATTAGTGAACAACAAGCTGTTTTAACAGGTAATCCCATAAAAGCATTTGATTTTCAAAACCATGAAGCGTATATTGCGTCTCATTCAGCATTTTTACAAAATCCGATGGTACAACAAAATCCTAAAGCATTACAAGCAATAGGAGCAAACATTCAGGAACATCAGGCAATGATGTATAGAATTCAAATAGAACAAGCAATGGGACAACCGTTGCCGCCAATAGATCAGCCTATGCCGCCTGAAGTAATGAATCAAATAGCAATGATGGCAACACAAGCGACACAACAAGTGACAGGACAAGCACAAGCTCTCGCAAAAGCTCAAGAGATGGCACAACGTGATCCACAACGTGAAATGTTTGAAGCTCAATTACAACTAGAGAAAGAGCAACTAGCTCAAAAAGCACAAGACGATATGCGAGATGCAGAAGTTACTCTGACTAAAGCTGAACTAGATGCTCAAATTAAGCGCGAAAAAATAGAGGCGGATTTAAAAGTACAAGATACAAAATCAGCTATTGAACTGCAAGAACTGGAACAAAAGTCAAAAGTTGATGCAGAAAAGAATTATACTGAACTCGTTAAAGTAGTTCGAGAGACTAGAAATCAAAACGGAGAAAAATAATGCGTGAGTATTACGATAATATGAAAAAGTATCCTTCACCATCTAAGGTTAAAAACAGGGCTGCCCCTAGTGAGTCTTCTATAGAAGATAACACTAAAACACAGTCTGTTGAAGCGGGTGCGTGTTTAGATACTCCAGAAGAGGCAAAAGTAAAAGCCGCTTATGGACAGACTAAAGGACTTCTTTGGTATCGTTCTATTAAGTAATTAATGGACTATATCATGGTAACGGAGCATTTGCTCCGTAAAATTCGAGAGAGAAAAGACGCTCTCTCGCAAACGCTTGCTGCTGGAAGTATTGAAGATTTTAATCAATATCAGAGAGTAGTAGGGGAAATCGCAGGTTTGAGTTTCGTTGAACAGGAAATTCAAACCCTACATTCTAATATGGAGGATGCACATGACTAGTAAGACTGTTCCCGATAGAGTAATGAATTTTGGAAGTGATTCGGAGGGTAATATACCTCCACCGAAAGAAACAATCACTCCCGATAATTTAGACTCTCATGCAAAATCGTTACCACGTCCAACGGGGTATCGCATTTTAATATTACCTTTTACCCTACCTGAAGTTACAAAAGGAGGAATCCACATAGCAAAAGCAACACTTGATAAAGAACGACTTGCAACTGTTGTTGGTTATGTTGTAGCGATGGGTCCAGACGCTTATGGTGATTTGAATAAATTCCCAGAAGGCGCTTGGTGCAACGAAGGTGATTGGGTGATTTTTGGTAGATATGCTGGAGCTCGTTTCCAAATAGAAGGCGGCGATATGCGTCTTTTAAATGACGATGAGATTCTAGCTACTATAGATGATCCCGAAGCAATTTTATCATAATAACAACCACATGGAGGAAACCATGCCACAAGCAGAAGAACAAGTAGATATAGAATTAGAACTTCCCGAAGGGGAAGTTGATATTCACGCAGCAGATGTAGACGACTCAATTAAAGAAGAAGTTGTTGCAAAAACTGTAGAAAAGAAAAAAGATGAACTCGATGAGGTAAGTGCTTCAGTACAAAAACGTATTGATAAGCTTACTTACCGAATGAGAGAAGCGGAAAGACAACGAGATGAAGTTGTTAATTATGCTAATAATCTTGGTCAAAATAATACCCAATTAAAAGAAAAGTTAAAGAATTCCGATTCTTCCCTTTTCAAAGAGTACGACAATAGGGTACAATCAGAAATTGATAAAGCCAAAATAATTTTAAGAGAGGCGCAAGATTCGGGAGATTCAGACGCTGTTGTAAACGCAACAGAAAAACTTTCCAGAGCAAGTGCTGAAGCAGAAAACCTTAGAAGGTTATCCGCTCAACAGCAAGTCAGACAACAAAGACAAGCTCAAGAAGTTCCTGTTGAACCGTATCAGCCTACCTTACAACCTCAAGCTGCGGGTCCTGATCCAAAAGCTGAGAAATGGGCTAAAAATAATGAATGGTTTGGAGATGATCAAGCAATGACTTTTGCAGCTTTCGGAATACATAAAGAGTTAGTAGACGGTGGAGTAGATCCCACATCTAACGAGTATTACGACCGAGTAGACGAAGAAATGCGAAATAATTTCCCCCATAAATTTTCAGAAGAGCAATCTGCCCCCGTGCAACAGGTTGCTGCCTCTAGCAGAGGTGCTAGTGGACGAAAAACGTCACGCAAAATAAAATTGACACCAAGTCAAGTAGCAATAGCTAAACGACTGAATGTGCCATTAGAAGAATATGCTAAGCATATCGAAGGAGTATAACATGACTGATGAATTTAAAAACACAGAAGTTACTTCAGACCGCAACTCACGGTCTGCAGAGTCACGAGCCTCTCAAACTCGCAGAACCCCTTGGACACCCCCGTCTATGTTAGACGCACCAACTCCTCCTCCTGGATACCAATTCAGGTGGATACGTGAAGCCACAAGAGGACAAGATGATAAATCTAATATGTCAAAACGTATTAGAGAAGGATATGAGCCTGTGAGAGCAGAAGATTATCCTAACTTCGAAGCCCCTACTGTTGACAGTGGCAGTAACAAAGGAGTTATAGGTGTTGGAGGATTAATTCTCGCTAAAGTTCCAGTTGAAACCGCTGCAGAGCGAAATGCTTACTTTCAAGGTCAAGCAAAAGAAGCTATGCAAGGAGTCGATCAAAACTATATGCGAGAAAGTGACCCAAGAATGCCGATTAAGGATAGTGATATCCAACGGTCTTCTAAGGTTGCTTTTGGTAGTAAACCTACTAATAAGAACGATTAATAATAACAATGTATATAAGCAAAGGAGATAATCATGGCTAATACAGATAAACCTGATGGTTTTACCCCTGCGTATCATATGTACGGTGGTGTTATTCGTCCTGCTAAAATGAGAATCGCAAGTGCAACTAACGCATCAATCTTTTCGGGTGATGTGGTTAATTTATCTAGCGGTTATGTCATTCAAGGCACGGCGACTGGCACACCTATAGGTGTATTTTACGGGGTATACTATACCGCGACTGACGGAACTCCAACTTTTTCTAAAGTTTGGACTGCCGACACAGCGACTCTAGGGAGCGACGACGCAGAAGCCCTCGTTTATAACGATCCTGGTATCGTTTATGAGGCTCAATTTACAGCTGGAACCCCAGCAGTAAGTTTCATCGGCTCTAAATATACTCTTTCAACGACTGCTGGTAGTACCACTAATGGCAGATCTAAGGAAGGGGCAACCGCAACAACATCAAGTGGTGTAGCGTTATGTGTAGGCTTCGCCTCGCAACCAAGCAACTCAATAGGGGCTTATGCGAGAGGACTCTTTACATTTCCTACTAACACTTTTGCTGTTTAATCTAAAGGAGAAAAACAATGGCGATTAACAGAGCACAACTAGTCAAAGAACTAGTTCCTGGACTCCATGCTCTCTTTGGATTAGAGTATGAGAAATATAATAATGAACACGAAGACATCTTCGACACCGAAAGTTCCGAAAGAGCTTTTGAGGAAGAAGTAATGTTAAGTGGATTTGGTGAAGCACCGACTAAAGGAGAGGGAGCCGCAGTCATTTATGACACAGCTCAAGAATCCTGGACATCTCGTTACACTCATGAAACAATCGCACTAGCGTTCGCGTTAACAGAAGAAGCAATCGAAGATAACCTCTACGATACTCTTTCTTCTCGTTACACAAGAGCACTAGCACGTTCGATGCAACAAACAAAGCAAGTTAAAGCGGCTAACGTTCTTAACAATGCTTTTAGTTCATCTTATGTTGGCGGTGATGGAAAAGAGCTTTGTGCTACAGACCATCCTACTGTTGCAAATGTTGACTTGAAAAATGAGTTATCTACTGCTGCTGACCTTAATGAAACTTCACTTGAACAAGCTTTAATTGATATTGCTGACTTCAAAGATGAAAGAAACTTAAAGGTCAATGCACAGGCACGGAAATTAATAATTCCACCTGCCTTGCAATTCGTAGCGGATAGACTTATGGAAACTCCAGGTCGTGTAGGAACATCTGACAATGATATTAACGCAATTAGAAATATGGGAATGATCTCAGAAGGCTATGTCGTTAATCATTATCTGACAGATACCGACGCTTTCTTTATCAAAACTGACGTTCCTAACGGACTTAAACATTTCGTTAGAACAGCCGTATCTACAAACATGGAAGGTGACTTCGAAACTGGAAATGTAAGATACAAAGCTAGAGAACGATACAGCTTTGGTTGGAGTGACTGGAGAGGCATTTTTGGCTCACCAGGAGCATAGTTCATTTAGGTGAATATTGAAAAGGGAACTTCGGTTCCCTTTTCTTTTTGAAATAGATGAGATAGAATGAAACACACTAGGGTAAATTAATCTATCGACTGACCTAGCAGACTAAGCCAAAGACGATAGAGTTATTAAGGAGACTTAATTATGGCAAATTCAACATTTACTGGACCAGTTCGGTCCGAAAATGGTTTCAAAACCATTGATGTAGCTACAAGCACAGGAGCTATTACTGATGGGTTGGTTATCAACTCTGATGGTAATATCTTTACTGATGCGGGTGAGCACATTAAATATACACAGGCAACAGGATATGGACCTGCCGACTTAATAGTTGGTAAAGGTGGCAGTCAATCAAACACTGTTGATCCTTATGCAGAAAGTTCAACAGAGTTGTTTCAACTAGGTTCTACTTTAATTTATGGCAATAATGTTTATCGCTATATGCAAAATGGTGGTACAGCAGTAACTGCGGGTAAGTTAGTACAACACGCAGCAATTGTTTCAGATCACGCCAATATGACAGCAACCGCAGCAGTAGCCGCAGGTGAAACTGCAATTTCTGTAGAAACAGGCGGTACTGATATTACACTTAATCAATACGCAGGTGGTTATCTGTGGGTTAATGATGTAAATGGTGAAGGTCAAATGCTTAGAGTAAAATCTAATCCAGCACACGATCATTCAGCCGATCCATCAATCGTGATTACTTGTTATGATGATCTAGCAACTGCTTTAACAACCAGTTCGCAACTATCATTAATTGCTAATCCAAACACAGGACTAATTGTTGCACCAGCAGCAGAAACAGGTGCTATCATGGGCGCTACTGTTATTGATATGACAGCAAGCTACTATGGTTGGTTCACTGTTAAAGGTCCAGCATCACTATTGACTGTAGGAACTTTAGTTGTAGGTAATGTAGCAGTTCGTTCAGGCGGTACAGCAGGCGGAGTTGCACCAGCAACCGATAATGTCCTAACGGAAATTGGCGATGTTATGGCTGTTTCAGCAAACACTGAGTATTCATTGATTAATATGAACATAGGCTAATCAGGAGTAAATTATGGCTGATGCAGTTACAAGTCAAAAACTTATAGATAATGACAAACGGCTAGTTTATAAATTTACTAATATATCCGATGGCTCGGGAGAAGCATCTGTTGCTAAAATAGATGTTTCTGGCTTAAATACCAATAATGAAGGAGAAACTTGTACACGAGTTGTCCTTACGCAAATTTGGTATGACATCGGAGGTTTTAGAGTTGCTATTGAATGGAACGCTTCAACAAATGTTGTTGCACTTGTCCTTGGTGGAAGTGCGGCAGTAGGAGTCTCTTCTGGTTATTATGACTTTAGAGAATGGGGCGGTATTACCAATAATGCAGGAAGTGGTATAAATGGAGATGTTGATTTAACAACTCACGGACATACTGCTCACGATCATTACACAATAGTAGCGGAATTTAGAAAAAGCTATTAAGAATGGCTACTTCAGGAACTCGTGCATTTAATTTAGATGTAGCGACAGCAATAGAAGAAGCTTACGAGCTTGCTGGGTTAGAGGCTCGTACTTCTTATGATGCTGTTACTGCTCGTCGTTCTTTAAATATTATGTTTGCCGATTGGTCAAACAGAGGTATTCAGATGTGGGAGGTTTCTAAAGCAGAACTAACACTCACAGAAGGAACTAATGAATATACTATAAATGCTTATGATATAGATATCCTGGATGCATATATTCAAAAAACAGTGGGGGGAGTAGTTACTGATTATTCTTTAGATCGAATTGATCGTAATGAGTTTATCACCATCCCTAATAAAGCGACTAAAGCTAGACCGATTGAGTTTTGGCTAGAAAGACTGAAAACCCCAGTTATCCATCTTTACCCAACACCAGAGAATTCAACGGACAAACTTATTTACTATGTTTGGCAAAGAATAGAAGACTCTACTGCTCAGGTAAATGATGTAGATATCCCAAGTCGTTTTATGCCTTGTCTAGTTTCAGGATTAGCGTATTATCTATGTTTAAAAAAGAACGTTCAAAAATTACCTATAATAAAGGAACAGTACGAACAAGATTTAGCAAACGCTATGCGATACGATGAAGATCGTTCTTCTATCCGACTTGTTCCTAAACATGAGTATATATAATGAGCTATGCAAGCGGGAAATACGCTAAGTTTGTTTGTGACACTTGTGGATGGGCATTTGCATATAAAACAGCTAAAACAACATGGCAAGGGGATAGAGTTTGTAGTGAGTGCTACGAGCCAAAACATCCTCAATTAGATCCGCCCTCAATAACCGCCGATGCTGAAGCTTTATGGAAACCTAGATCAGAAGTGCCTTTGCCTCGTTCGCAATTAGGAACAGTTACTACCATAAATCCTTCTTCCGCAGTTATTTCAGCTACAGGGAGTAATGCGATGACATTTACAGATGATCCGATTGGGAGTAAATTTGAAGGCGAGAAAGCAACTACTGCCATAGGCAGTTTAACAGTGAGTACACCATAATGGCAGGATTTACATACAGTGGATTAAAAACAGGGATTCAGAATTATTTAGACAATACTGAAACTACCTTTGTTAATACCTTAGATACTTTTATTCAAACAGCTGAAGAAAGAGTTTTAAAAGCGGTACAACTTCCTGTTTTTCGTAAAAATGTAACAGGATCTCTTACAGCAAACAATGCTTATTTAGCAACACCGAGTGATTTTTTATCTCCCTATAGTTTAGCTTTTTTAGATTCAAGCAGTAACTATAGCTATTTATTGTTAAAACACGTCTCCTGGATTAGAGACTACACTCCCGCAGCAGCTACAACTGGAGAACCCCTTTACTATTCTCAGTTTGATGATACTACGTTTATGGTCGCTCCAACTCCTTCAAGTGACTCAACTGTTGAATTACATTATTATTATAGACCTGCGTCACTAACAACTGTAGGGGACGATAATAAAAGTTGGCTTTCTGAAAATGCTCCTAATGCGATGCTTTATGGCTCTTTAGTAGAGGGCGCTGTCTTTATGAAGTCTTCACCAGAAACAATTATGATGTATGAAACTAAATTTCAAGAAGCATTAGGAATGTTAAAACTTCTTGGAGAATTTAAAGATGTTAGAGATGAAGCACGTCATGACAGTATAAAAATAATGCCACAAGGACCAGGAAATGTTTAAAAAGTTAAAAGGAAAGAAAATAGCTATTGTCGCTATGGGCAAAAGCCAACTCGATTACCATATGTCAATTAGTCACAGCCAAGAATACGATGAGGTTTGGGCGATAGGTTCAATGTGTGCGGTTGTGAAAGCGGACAGAGCCTTTATTATGGACCCTGCCTCTCGATTTTTTGATACCTTTGATGCGGGACCACAAACCCATGTTATGCGCAAAACTTTACCTAGATTGGATATTCCTATCTATTCTTGTGAAAAAGATAATCGAGTTCCAGGGATAATACCTTACCCTTTAGATGAAGTTATTAAAGCAACGGGGTGTTCTTATTTTAATAATAGTATTTCCTATGCCCTAGCTTTTGCTTTATATTGTAAAGTAGGTTCAATAAATATATTTGGTGCAGACTTTACTTATAAAACAAATGTGCATTTTGGTGAAATGGGGAGAGCTTGTTGTGAATTTTGGTTATCTAAATGTATAAGTGAAAAGATAGATGTAGGGGTTGCTCCTAGTTCTTCTTTATTAGACACTAATGTTCCTTTAAACCAGAAACTTTATGGATATCATAGACTTGATAATCCTCCTGTTGTATATTCAAATAGAGGAGAATTAACAGTTGGAAAATTTTCTGAGGTTGTTGTTGAAGAACTTCCTTCAGGTGTTTCGGGTAGAAAAGATATCGAACCTCCAGAACCAAAGGTATACTAATGGAAACAAATGAATTTAAAATTTCGATCGGTAACTTGGGTGTAAAAACAACACAAAACAGAGGGCATACGGTAGAAGAAGTTGCTGAAATGGCGACTAAAAGATTAATTTCGGTAGCAGATACTGCTCCGAATGAAATAAAAGCACAGGCACACGCTTTTAAAAATATGTGTCATCAGGTCATTGTTTATTATATGCAAGAGGCGATTAAAAACCATATGTGTACGATATGCAATCAATTAGAACAGCAAGGTCATAAAGATCTTGCAAATATTATTAGGAGACTATAATGGCTATAACTCAGGCAATGTGTACTTCTTTTAAGAAAGAACTCTTAGAAGCAAAACACGATTTTTTACTTTCAGGAGGCGATACCTTCATGTTAGCCTTGTATACCAGTTCAGCTACTATGAGTGCTGCTACTACTGCCTATACTACAACAAATGAGGTATCAGGAACTAACTACACCGCTAAAGGTGGGGCTTTGACCAGAGTTAATCCGACTACATCAGGTACTACTGCTTTCACTGATTTTGCTGACCTAACTTTTGGTACAGCTACTGTTACTGCTAGAGGTTGTATGATTTTCAATGACACAGCTACTGGTGATCCAGCAGTTGCGGTTTTTGATTTTGGTGGAGATAAGACAAGTACAGCAGGTAGCTTTACGATTACATTCCCAACCGCAGACGCAAGTAACGCTGTTATTAGAATAGCGTAGCTGAGTCATGGCTACTGGTTGGGGTCGCGATACTTGGGGATCAGGTACATGGGGCACTACGAGTGTCGCTGTAGCGATCACGAATGTTG
>Ga0209337_1000154_pt1 | contig 54880 bp, 41 predicted proteins | sample LinPmetageLP53_FD_184044 | JGI IMG/M metagenome (GOLD analysis project Ga0209337, IMG submission 184044) | Marine viral communities from the Pacific Ocean - LP-53 (SPAdes) (version 2) | ecosystem: Environmental > Aquatic > Marine > Oceanic | place: Pacific Ocean | collected 2010-02-08
ACTATTGGGCTACAGTAGACGATAGTAGTTGTGCTACATTAAAAGTATTTGGATGTATAGATACTTCAATGTATAATTATGATTCTTTAGCTAACACAATGGATATGGTAGATACTTGTGAGTTTACCCTTGTACTGCATGATCTTATGGGAAATGGATGGGTAGGATCTAATTTAAGATTATTATTACCTGATACCTTTTATGACTTTACACATACTGGAGGATTTGTTAATGAATATCAAATAGGTATAACAGCACCTGATCCAATAGCTTTTGTATTTAATATAGATCCTTTAGCACAATTTACAACAATAGAATGTGGATTTACTATGATTAATCCAGACGGAGACACTTTAATTAGTATTATGCCTCCGTTTATTACACCAAGCCTTATGTACCCTTTAATAACAAATTGTGGTAATGAGTGTATAGAAAAAGTATATGGATGTCCAGACACATTAGCATGTAACTATGTTGAAGATGTTAACACGCCAACTACTTGCGTGTATCCAGTACAGTATTATGATTGTAATAATCAATGTATACTTGATGTAGATAATGATGGTGTTTGTGATGAAAATGAAATTATAGGTTGTCAAGATCCTTTATATTATAATTATAATGTTCTTGCAACAGACTCAGGATTATGTATTCCATTTATATATGGTTGCACAGATCCTACAATGTTTAACTATGATGTTTTAGCAAACTCTGATAATGGAAGTTGTATACCATTTGTATATGGATGTATGGATAGTACAGCGTTTAATTACAATGCATTAGCTAACACAGATAATGGTTCATGTGATTCTATAGTTATTGGTTGTACAAATCCAATAGCAATAAACTATAATCCTAATGCTAACACTGACGACTTATCTTGTATATTACCTATATATGGTTGTACTGATAGCACAATGTTTAATTATAATCCTTTAGCCAATGTTGACAATAATTCTTGTATTTCTTATGTGTATGGTTGTACTGACCCTTCTGCACTTAACTACGACCCTGCAGCTAACACAGAAGATTTTAGTTGTATTGATTATATTTATGGTTGTACCGACAGTACTGCTATTAACTATGATACGTTGGCTAATACTGACAATGGTTCGTGTATTGAAGCAATTGTAGGATGTATGGATGTCAATGCTTGGAACTATAATCCTTTAGCTAATGTAATTTTAGGACACGATTCATTAGGATGTTTATATGCAGCAGAATGTAATGCAACAGAACCTGGAGAGCCTTACTTTTTAAATGATGCTTGTTATGCTTGGGTTATAGAAATAGATGAATATTGTTGTAATAATACTTGGGATGAAATATGCCAATTAACATATAACTATTGTGAAGGAACTTATACAGGGCCTTTAACACAAAGAATAACAAATAAAGAATTAATATCTATAACAGATATATTAGGTAGAGAAGCAAAAGAAAGTGATCATCGAATATTATTTTATAGATACAATGATGGAACAATTGAGAAAAGAGTTAGACAATGAAGATAAGCAAGCATGTAAGTTATAAAGAAGGTGTTCACAGTAACACAGCTTTAAGAAAAGGATTAGACAATACTCCAAATAAAGAGCAATTAAAATGTATGAAAGAAATTGCTGAAGATATTTTTGAGCCGCTTCGCGCGTATGTAGGAGGACCAATAAAAATTAATAGCTTCTTTAGAGGAGAGCCTGTTAATACTGCTATAGGAGGATCTAAGAATTCTCAGCATATGAAAGGGCAAGCTATGGATATAGATGATACTTTTGGTAGAATGTCAAATGCAGAAATGTACACTTTTATAAAAGATCATTTAGACTATGATCAACTTATATGGGAGTTTGGTACTGAGTATCCAGAAGGTAATCCTAATTGGGTACATATTAGCTATGTAACTCATAGAGCAAATAGAAAACAAGAAGTAATTGCTATAACAAAAAATAGAAAAACTAGATATATAAAAGGGGAAGGAATTAACGAATACTTAAAAAACAAGTAATGGCTAAGTGGATAAAACAACCAACTACAACAACAAACGTATATACAACAGATGCAAACTTTGTACATGATCAAGGCGTAGCTGCTGCAATATGGACTGTTCAGCATAATCTAAATAAAAAATGTAGTGTAACTGTAGTGGATTCAGCAAATCAAATAGTAGTAGGTGAAATAGTCTATAATTCAGACAACCAAGTTACTATAACTTTTTCAGGCTCTTTTTCAGGAAAAGCCTATTTTAATTAACATATAAAAAACCAAAACAATGGCAGAAATAAAATATTTAGTACATCTAAATTTAAACGATCAAGAGCTTCAGAATGTGAAGCTGCAACACCTTAACGCTGATCCGACAGCTGTTGAAGGTAAAATATTCTATCACAGTGGTAGTAATGTAATAAAATTTCATAACGGATCTAGCTGGATTTCTTTATCTGCAGCAACAGGAGATATTACTGCTGTAACTGCTGGTGATGGTTTAACTGGTGGTGGTAGTTCAGGTGCTGTAACATTAAATGTTGTTGGTGGTACTGGTATAACAGCTAACGCTGATAACGTAGCTATTACAGCTGGTGGTGTTGATACAACTCAATTAGCAGATGACGCTGTTACAGCTGACAAGATAGCAAATTCTATTAATAGTGCAATTGCAGCTAACACCGCTAAAAATACTAATGTTAGTACAAATTTAGCTATATCAGGTAGTACTGGTGCAAGAACAATAACTTCATCAGACGGTAACAATGCAGTAATACCTGTAGCAACTACAAGTGTTTCAGGTGTAATGAGTCCTACAACATTTGATGCGGTAACAGCTAACACGGCTAAATCTACAAATGCTACACACACAGGAGATGTTACTGGTAGTGGTGCTCTTACTATAGGAAATGATAAAGTTACTTATGCTAAGATGCAAAACTTAGGAACTGGTAATAGAGTATTAGGTGCTACATCAACAGGAGCTATTGGAGAAACTCAAGTAGTTACTGCAATGATTGCAGACGATGCAGTTACAGCTGATAAAATAGCTAACTCTATAAATTCTGCTATAGCAGCTAATACAGCTAAAAGCACAAACGTATCTACTAACTTAGGAATAAGTGGATCAACTGGAGCTAGAACTATTACATCTTCTGATGGTAATAACGCTGTTATACCTGTAGCAACAACATCTGTCAGTGGTGTTATGTCACCAACTATATTTGATGCTGTAACAGCAAATACTGCTAAATCAACAAATACAGATGTAGATGTATCTGTAGCAAATCTAAAAACTAGACTTGCGGGTGGTTTTGGATCTAACGCAGTAACAATTGGAGACAGTAGTGATGTAGTAACAATAGGTAATGACTTAACTGTAACAGGAGATTTAATTGTATCAGGTAATACTACAACAGTTAACACTGCTCAATTATCAGTTGAAGATCCTTTAATTGAATTGGCTAGAGGTAATACTGCAGACTCAGTTGACATAGGTATATATGGAAGATACACTGCAAGTGGAACTAAGTATGCTGGGTTATTTAGAGATGCTAGTGATGATGATGTTTGGAAATTCTTTTCAGCAACTGGTAACGGTAATGCTGCTCCTTCAGCAAGTACAACTATTAATACTAGTAATGGATTTGCTTTAGCAACTGTTCAAGCAGAACAATTTAAAGGAGCTTTAGCTGGTAATGCAAGTACAGCAAGTACTTTAGCAACTCCTAGAAATATTAACGGTGTTGCTTTTAATGGTTCTGCAGCTATAACTGTTACAGCAGCTGCAACTACACTTACAGGTTCATCTCTTAAAAGTTCAGTTACAGGATCTTCTTTAACTTCTTTAGGTACTATATCAACAGGTGTTTGGCAAGGTACTGCAATAGCTACAGCATACATTGCTAATGACGCTGTTACTGCAGACAAATTAGCTAATTCAATTAACACAGCTATTGCTGCAAATACTGCAAAGAATACAAACGTTAGCACTAACTTATCAGGAACAACACATGCAAGTCAATATACAGTTAATTCTTCTGATGGAAACAATGTAACAATAGCAGAAGCATCTGGTACTATTGCAGGTGTAATGACAGTTGCACACCACAATAAATTAGATGGTATAGAAACTTCTGCAACTGCAGATCAAACAGCTGCTGAAATTAGAGCATTAGTTGCTTCGGCATCAGACTCTCAAGTATTTACAGATGCAGATCATACTAAGTTAAATGGTATAGAAACAAGTGCTACAGCAGATCAAAGTAAATCTGATATTGAAGGTTTAGCAATACAAACTGTAGGAGCAATAACTTCTGGGTCATGGACAGCTACTGACATTGCGGTTGCTCATGGTGGGACAGGATCAAGTTCTGCATCAGGGGCAAGAACAAATTTAGGAGTTGCTTATGCTAGTGATGCAGAAGCATTAGCAGCATCAAGTAGTACAAAGGTTGTAACACCTGCAAATTTAAAAGCAAGAAGTTATAAAGGAACTGTTGGTGGAGCTACAACAATAAATGTTGATCACGGATTAGGAACAAGAGATGTAATAGTTCAATTGTATGATGCAAGTTCTTATGAAACTGTATATGCAGAAGTTGCTAGAACTCTTACAACTAGAGTTGTATTAAAATTTAATGAGGCTCCAGCTTCTAACGATATAATTGTATTAATAACTAAAGTAGATTAATAAATGGCACAGAAGTATGAAAAGAAAGGCTCTCATAATTATTCAGCAACAGGAATAGGTACTACTAATGGTAAAGGCGAAGGAGACATTATGTATTATGGCAGTACTAATGTAAGCCAAGGTAGAATTTATGTTCTCCATTATGCTGAAGCTGCGGAGTGGGTTCTAGCTGATGCTGACAATGCTGCTTCTGGAAACTTATTAGCAATAGCTATGGGTTCAGGAGCAGCTGATACAGTAGGAATGTTCTTAAGAGGTATGATATATGTGACAGGCGGCAGTGCTTTAACAGTAGCTAATGCAGGTAAGCCTGTTTATATTTCTACATCAGCTGGAGTTATGACTTCTTCAATACCTACTGCAAGCAATGATTATGTAAGAATTCTAGGATATAATATAGCTAATAATATAATGTGGTTTAATCCCGATAATAGTTTTATAAAAATAGCATAATGCCAAATATAAGCCATTTAAATAATAAAGCTGTAGCAAATATACATTCTTTTAATGGAACTGAATATGGTAATTTAGGAACAGTAAATCTTGTTACTGCTCCTGGGTTAGCAGCTTCATTTGCAGATGATAAAGCGGTTGCTAAATCAATAACTACTGGAACTGGACAATCAATAAGAATAACAGATAGTAATGGTCATTTTAATTTTGTACATAATTCTGCTTATACAATATCTTTTTGGATTAAACCTGGTTGGAACAGTTCTTTAAATGCTAATATACATTTATTTACTAGTACAACTACTGGAACAACTAATTCAAGCGCTAACATGATAAGGATATATTATCACGAAAGTTTAAATAGATTATATTTTGAATATCGTTCTGCATCAAATGCTAAGAAATCTAACTTTTGGTTATTTCATGCGAACTCTGGTAACTATGCAGCAGCATATGCAGCAGCTGGTTTAGGAAGTTCATATTGGAGTGCAAGTAATAGAGGTAATGTTGGAGATGATAATTTTACAATGATTACTATTGCAAAATCAACAACCAATTCAGCTGGATCTAATTATGCAAAAATGTATTGGAATGGTACTTACTTAGGCAATGGGCATTATGGAGCAAACGGAACAGGTCAAGGAACTCCTAATATGTCTACTGCTGATAGACAAATTGCAATAGGTAGTAATTCTTGGACTTATGCAAAAAGTGGTAACAGTACAGAAACACAATATAATGATTTAACAATTTGGGACAAACAATTATCTGCATCAGAAGTTTCTGAGTTATATAATGAAGGAACTAGACTTGATGCAACACAGCATAGTGCAGCTGAGAATTTACATATGTACTACAAATTTGAAAACAATGGAAATGACAGTAGCGGTAATTCTCGTCCTGCATTTGTAATAAGTGGTAATTCTAACTTTGAATCAATATAATGAATTATTACATAGTAAATAATAATGTGTTTAATACTTTAGATAAAGTTAAAATTGATTATGCTTTAAATAGTATATCTAAAGATTTGTGGGTAGTAACTACTACTGAAACAGTAGCATTTAACATAGCTGAATATGAAAGTCCTGAAGCTATATGTGCGTATACAGTAGACAATCATTCTATATGGACAGGAGATGGCTTAGGTGTAGAGCCTTCGGAATTAGAAGATATTAAATATTTAGAAGGAATATAATGAGTTATATATATAAAAAAATATTAGCAGACACAGCGTTTACAGAACTTATACCTTTAAATAGTATAAAAGACTGGGAAACTATTACTATAGCTAATACCGGTGCAGATTCAATTATAAACGTATATTTGTACAAAGTTTTAGAATCCGTTACAGCTGCAGAGATAGAGCAAGGTATAGGTGAGACAGCAGAAACAATTTCTATACTACACGACACATCTATGACTGCTGATGTAACTTTAGTTTTAGACCCTTCAGATTTTGATTTTGATAATTCTAATTATAGTCTAAGGTTTGACACAACTACAAGCGCAGATATAACTGTTAATGCTACTAGTCAAGAAGGATACGTTGATACAGATGTAGAAACAGGAGGAGGCTATGACGGAGAAGAAGGAGATGAAGGCCCAAAAGACAATATACAAACAACTATAAATGGTGCTTCTGGATTTAGGCAAAAAATAATTAGAGCAGCTGATGTCTCTTGGCAAGATGCTTTTCCTAATTATAATGTACCTGCAAGTTAAAAATAAAAATTATGAGTATACTAACAAAAATATTATCAGGAGGAGCAACAGAATTAATTAAAGGTGTAGGTGGAGTTATAGATAACTTACACACATCTAAAGAAGAAAAGCTAGAAGCTGAGAAAAAAATAAAAGATATGATCATGGGGTACGAAGCAGAAATGCAAAAGCAAGTTACAGAAAGATGGAAAATGGACATGCAATCTGACTCATGGTTATCTAAAAACATACGACCATTAACATTAATATTTTTAGTAGTATCAACAGTACTATTAGTATTTATTGATGCAGGAGTTATAGCTTTTGATGTTAAAGCTAGCTGGGTTGACTTATTACAGTTGGTTTTAATTACTGTAATAGGGGCTTACTTTGGAGGGAGATCTCTAGAGAAAGTTAAAAAGTAGTAACCAATAACTAGATATAATGGACAAAAACCAGATCAAGGCCTTCTTGAAAGACAGGCCTGGCTACCTTAAAGAGGGAGCTGAACGTCTTTCTGAAAGATTAGATTGTAGTGTAGAAGCATGTAGACATGCATTAAAAGAAGCAAGGATAGAAGCAAAAGAAAGTGAGTTTGGATTAGACAATGTAAGCACATCTGAAATAAGCGAATTTAAAGAGTTTCTAGACAGTAACGGAATATCAGAAGATGATGTCAAGTCTGTAAAATTTTGGCAGACAATGAAGGGAGACAATAGATTTTCTGTAGTTACAAAAAGTGAGGGCAATATAATGAAAGAGGTTAAAGAAGAAATTCTTAAAGATCTTAAAGAGTATAGCCCTAAAGTTGAGAAGGAGTATAAACCTGTACAGGATCCTATAGTGTATGAAATATCTTTACCTGATATTCATTATGGTAAGATAGATGGCCAAACACTAGAAGAAGCAGAAGATGCTTATATAGATACTATAAAAGATCTTATGAGTAAAGCTCGAGGATTAAATATAGAAAGAATACTTCTACCAATAGGTAACGATGGTATGAACTCTGAAGGATACTCAAGAGCTACTACTAAAGGAACCCCACAACATGATGGTGCAGAGTGGCAAGAAACGTTTGTTGGTTATTGTAATTTAATGGTAAGAGCAATACATTTTTTATCACACACAGCACCAGTAGACGTAATTATTATACAAGGTAATCACGACTACGAAAGAATGTTTTATTCAGGAGAGTTTTTAAGAGCTTTCTTTTTAGAACATGATGGAGTAACAGTTGACAACAATTATGACTCTAGGAAGTATTATGAATATGGAACAAATATGATTATGTTTACACATGGAGATAAAGAAAAACCTGCTGAAATGCCACTTATAATGGCAACAGAACAGCCTACTATGTTTGCTAGAACAACACATAGAGAGGTTCATTGTGGGCATAAACATAAAGAAATGGTAAATGAATATCGTGGTATTAAAGTAAGATTTATACCTTCGATTTGTGGTAATGATTCATGGCATAAAATGATGGGCTATGAAGCAAAGAGAACGGGACAAGCTCATATATGGAATAGAAAAAGAGGGTACGAAGGATATTTACAAACTAATCTATAAAGAAAATGACACTAAATGAAATTGCATATAATATTTTAAACTTAGTCAGAGGAGGAAACTCTCACCATGACGAAAGTATATCTTTAGATCAAATAAAGTTTAACATTCAATATTATAGAGCAATGTTAATTAGAAGAGACTTTGCGCGTAACGGTCTTGTAACTAGACACTTAGAACAAGACTTAGGATGTATAGAGTTAGAAAAAGTAGATGCAACAAAATGTTGTAAACTACCACTAAGTTGCCATGTAATGAAAAGTAAAGTTAGAATACCTAGAACAGTTAGATTTAATTTTACTGATGCTATTACATATGTAGGAGCTATAGATGGTATAACTGATATACCTATTGTAGATTCTCATATGGTTAAATATTTAATATGGGATAAATACACAAAAGATAATACAAAAGCATATATGATAGAAGACTATTTATATTTAGTAAATCCACAAGATATAGGATTTGTAAATGTAAGAGGTGTATTTGAAGATCCAAGAGAAGTAGCAAGCTTTGACTGTAGTGGTTCTAATTGTTATGACGATGATAGTGCATATCCAATACCAGCAGACATGTTACAAATTATTACACAAGGATTACAACAAGGAGAGATGTCAGTATTAGCAGGTACAATGTCTGATAGAATGTTAGATAGACAACAAGATCCTACAATGCCAACAGGAGGAAGACAAAAACAAAGTAAAAGTAACGAGTAATGAAATATACTCTTACACAGATATATGAAAATTATAAAAATAATGTGGAAGATCCTGTTAATTCTACTGTGTTTAAAAATATTTGTGGAGACTTTAATATTCTTATTATGGATCATATTCTAGAAGGTAAAGAATTTAATATGGGATATAATATATCAACTCTTTCTATTGTAAGAATGAAAAGAGATCCTAGATCTCCTAGAGTAGATTGGGCAGAGTCTAATAAATATAAAGAAGAATTAAAAATGTCTGGAGAAAAATTATATGATAATGAAACAGGCGAAGGAGTTAAGTGGCAGATATATTTTACAGATGAATACTATTATAAGTATTATTGGAGAAAAAGTAAATGCACAATTCCTAACAAATCAGTATATAGATTTGATGCAACTAGAGGTATGAAAGGAAACAAAGAACGATTAACTAGATTATTAAAAGAAGATGACTTGGCGTATCTTAAATTTAAAAAATATAAATAATGGCAATATATAAACTTATATCTAGCAGAGTAATAATTAGAAAAATAATGCGTGACCTTGGGCCCTCAGACTTTAACTGGTTAGATGATGCTATAGAATGGATGGGAGAAGCTTTAGAGCATATAGGAGCAGCACCACAATTAGAAAAGAAAGTGTGTTCTTTAACTGTCAAAGATTATACTACTTGTTTACCTTCTGACTTATACTATATTAATATGGTAGGAGTTAATACTTTTGTAACAAGTACAACTCAAACTGAAATACAAACTTTAACTACTAAGATTGCTGAAGTTAAAGCTATATTAGATGCAAACCCAGCACAAGAAGTAAATGTAGAATTAGGAGAATTAAATTCTAGATTAGCAATTTTAGAAAGCGCATACTGGAATGACCCTAAACAAATGTCTCCTTTATCATATGCTACATCTGAATTTCCAAACGCATTACATTGTGATAAATGTGTAAATATGAATGCTGAAACAAAAGAAACTTATTTTATTAATGCAAATAAAATTAAAACTTCTTTTGAAACTGGAGTATTATGCGTAAGCTATATGGCATTTCCAACAGATGAAGACTGTTATCCAATGCTTCCAGATGATATTAGTTTTAAAGAAGCTATGTTTTGGTATGTATATAAAAAACTTTTATTAAGAAATCCTAACTTTAAACCAAATGGCATGGACTATCCTATGGCAGAAGGTCAATGGAAGTATTACTGTACGCAAGCTAGGAACGCAGCTAACTACCCAGACATAGACAGAATGGAAAGCTTTATGAACCAATGGGTTAGATTAATACCTAATATGAGTAATCACGACGATTATTTTAATGACTTAAATACAAGAGAGCAATTAAGCAGAAGAGTAAACTAATATGGCAAAATTTAATAAAGGATTAAATAGAGACACTGACCCTTTAGATCAACCAGAGGGAAGTTACAGATACGCAAAGAATGTAGTTATTGAACCTAACTCTGGATCAATACAGTTTGAGCGTGGAACAGGAGATGCTTTATCTCTTTCAGGAGCTTATAATCCTGTTACTTCAACAGTAGCTTTAACTCCTGGATATAATATTGTAGGAACAATTGTATTGCAGGATGATACAGTTGTAATGTTTTCTGTGTATCCTAACTCTGCTACTTATATTAATGCTGGTACTTCTGAAATTGGTTTATATGATCCAACTACTAATACATATACTACTGTTTTTAATGATTATGCTCAAGCACCTGCAGGAGAATCTCCTTTAAATTTTAGAAAAGAATATCCTATACAAGGAGAATTTAAAATTGATGGTACAGGAAGAACATCTGTTTATTGGACAGATGATAATGAAGTTATGAGGTTTGTAAGAATATACTCCCCACCTATTACTGGTACAGCTTTTGATATGGAAACTTTAAATATATTTCCTTTATTATCTATAGCTCCACAGCCAGAGTTTAGTGAAATTACATCAGGAGTATTAGGATCAGGAGTTTATTCTTTAGCTGTAGCTTTAGTAAATGAAGAAGGAACACCTACTAATTATGTTAACTTATCTAATTGGGTTAAAATTACTGATGACCAAGAACAAAACTCTTTTACTGAAGTAAGTTCATCAGGAGGTAGTCCTACTAACTATACTAGTAGTACTTTAAACAGTCATAGTGTTATGAATTATGATGGATGTCTTCCTGACACTCCATCAGCTAAAGGTATAAAGTGGGTAGTTAAGAATTTAGACTCAAGATATACTTTTATTAGACCTGCTATTATATATAGAATAGGAGGTGTTTTACAAGCAATACAACTGCAAGATGTAGATTATGATACAGCAATAAGCACTAGTAAAATAATATCATATACTGGTAATGAAACTGCTGAAGCAATTCTTTTAACAGACGTTTTAATAGCTCGAGAAAGTTATGTACAAGCTAAGACTGTAGCTCAAGTAGATGATGTTTTATATTGGGGTAATTTAGTTAAATCTAAAATAGATATAAATTATCAACCATATGCAAACAATATAGAAATAGAAGCTGTATTTGCTAATGATGGTTTTTTACCAACAAGAAGTGTAAATGGAGTTTCTGTAGATTTTAGACCCGAAGACGGAGCTGGTAGAACTGCTGACTTTCAATATTTTTATAAAGGGTATCAAAGAGATGAAACATATGCTATATATATTTCTTGGATTATGTCTGATGGTAATGAGACAGTAGCTTATCATATACCAGGAAGAGAAAAATTAACAGTAGGAGATTATGGAGGGACTGATTCTTCTACTGGTACTTTAGCTACTGAAACTTCTTTAGCTTCTAATTTAAATGTAAATATACCATGTAGAGATACAGGTACTTCAGGTATGGGACCAGTAGCACCTTATAATTCTCCTTATGCTCAATATGAAGAAATGTCAGGAATTGATATACCATTATTTAAAGCTACTACATATGGAGCATCTTTAGGTGGATCTAATGGAATGGGGTATTGGGAAAATACTTCTGAAGCATATCCTAATGATATTAATTATCAAGTACCTTTAAATGCTGATGGTACTAATTCAACTAAAGCTAGCTTAGCGGGAACTCCTGTTAGGCATCACCATTTCCCTTCTGCTATTACAGGAGAGAATGGTACTGGTAATGATGGTGGCCACATATGGCATAAAACAAATTTTCAAGGAAGGTATCAAAGCAATGTTATAAATCCTTTAGGGTTTAGAGCTAAAAATGTTCCTATACCAGCTTCAATGGTAGGTAAAGTAATTGCTTATAAATTACACTATGCTAAAAGAGATGAAGCAAATTCAACTGTTTTAGATGCAGGTATATTTAACAGTACTCCAAGTTATCACGGAGGTCCAAGGTGTGGTAAATGGGGAGCTGATCCTAAGAGTGGTCACGGAGACGCAAGTTGGTGCCCAGACTCAACTCTTTCAAATCCTAAAAATGGGTTTGAGGTTGCAGGACATACTTCTAATTGTTTTTCAGCTAATGTTACATACGCAGTTCAAGCTCCACCAGGAGGAAATGATTATACAGGAACAGGAAAATTTTCTGTAACTGAGCCTCAACCTAATTATGTAAGTGGTAATTATGATGATGTTACAGAAGGTGATATAGTTACTACTCCTTTTAGCGCTATGCATGCTCCTTATTCTAATGTAGGAGACGATGGTCAAGTTCAATGTGATAATGACTTTAACACTGAAAGTTTGCTAACCGTTTTACCGGCAGCTAACCATCTTAGTTTTAACGGCTTACACTCTCATATAAATAGTCCTGATACTTCAAACGCTGCTTTTATAAAACTTCAACGACATATTAGAATAGGGGGTGGAGGGAGTATGCAATCTACAGACTACAATCAGCTTTTAGGATCTGCATATATAAGACTTGATAATGATGGTAATCCAATTAGATCTAGAAATAAAGCAGCAACATTTTTTAATTGGACTATATTACCTCCTGTTGATTATGCATTTAATGCAAAATTAAATGGTGCTTTATATAATATAGATGAAGTTCAAGGTAGTGCTTCTAATCCTGTTGCAGGGACTTTTTATGGTAATTTTAGAGCTATAAAAGGCAATAGCTTTAAAAAAATAAATGCTGATGAGATTGTTGGTAACGGATTAGGATCAGATATTATAAATTCTGGAGGATGCCAAACATTTTATTTACAAACTGTAAATAATATAAAAACACATAGCTACGGTATGTGGATGAAGTTATACCATGCAACAGCAATACAAAAAAATATACCTTTTAACTCGTCAAGTGGGTCTTGGAGTATGAACTACCCAAGTTATAGAGTAGGCCAGCATAATTTTATGATAAATAAATATGATGAGACTGGTCAGGGTGCAGGTACATGGGCTTTTACTGAATGTGCTATAGGAGATCCTCAAATGGCTGGTAATGGAAATATGAGAGTTAACTGGGCAGATGGTTGGACTGGAACACCTGGAGCAACTTTTAATACAGTATTTTATCCTTGTAAAATATATAATGATGGTAATAGTAATTCGTTTAATGAGCAGCAAGTTACGAATGATGTAGGAGAACATGTAGTTCAGTATACTGCATATGGAGCAATACACAGAAATATAGATACGCTGTATAATACTTTTGACACACAACAAGATCTTGTATATACTGGACACACACAAGATATTACAACTTTAGTTATACCATCTACAGGATTAATGTATAATCCTGCTGACAAAATTTTTGGAGGTGATACATATATAGGATATTATTGTGAGACAAGATCTATGAAAAATGATGGCCCTACTATGAACGGACTAGATGGTAATGGTCCTAACTATTGCTCAGGTATTAACCAAAACAATAATAGTTTTGGGCTAATAAATTCTACACAAGATCATAGACAAATAGGTTCTTGTTGCAATTTAATGGCAAACTTTGATTGTGCTTACGGTGATTGTAGTAATTTATCATTTTTTAATGGTCATAATTCAGGTGGATCTCAACAAGAACTTTATGCAAATCCTGCTAGGTATGGGCACTACACTTATGGTGTTATGGGAGACGTGCACGGAGTTTCAAGTGAAGATATTACTCAACAGCTTTACATTACAGAGTCTAAAATAAATATGGTAGAAAGACATTCTGCAGACAATCCAGATGTTAATGAAGCATTTTATCCTTCAACTCATAGACAAAGTCCTGATATAGTTAATTGGAATAGTGGCCCTAGAATCTATACATATGATTCAACTATGCACAGCTTAATGGATGTTTATCCAACTGTAGCTTTTAATCATTTAAATAAAATTTCTAGCCAAACAGATTTTCCTACAAGAATTATACGTAGTGTAAGATATAACAAGTCAGGATTAGTAGATAATTTTAGAACATACTTACCTGGAGAATATAGGGATTTACCTAGAAATAGAGGAGAGCTATGGAATCTATCTGTGTATGATAATGTTTTATTACCTCAACTAGAAAGAGCTCTAATGAAAACAAAAGGTAAAGAAATGTTAGAAGCTGGAGGTGGTATAGGAAGTGTTTCAGAAATTGCTTTAGGTGATGGTAACTTATTTAAAAGTGATCCTAACGAAGTCTTATATACTGAAAGAGGTTATGCGGGTACATTATCTCAATGGGGAGTTTGTACTTCTAGATTTGGACATTTATCAATAGACAAAAGAACAGGTAAGATATTTTTACTTTCTGATAAATTAGAAGAAATTTCTTCATATGGAATGAGAAAGTTTTTTGCTAGAAGGTTACGTGCTTGGGCATTAGAAGATTATGGATTACCATATAATATAGATATGCCTACTTTAGGTATAGGTGTTATAGCTACTTTTGATCCTGAACATTCTAGATTTATTATAACAAAATTAGATAAACAACCTACAACATTATTTGATCAGTATTATAACTTAGCGCCTGGAGCAAATAATAAAATAACTTGGAATAGTTCTATTAAATTATATCAAAGATTAAACTCAAACACTTTACTTAACACTCCTATAGAATTTGATAATCTTGCATATTTTAAAGATGTAAGTTGGACAGCCTCTTATTATCCTGCTCTAAAATTATGGGGATCTTTACATGACTACGCTCCTAAATTATATTTTTATACAACTAATAAATTATATTCTATAACTGGTACTTCTTTACAAAATATATGGCAGCATGGATTTGCTACAGGAACGACTGATATAACTGCTACATACAATATAAGTGAGTATTATGGTCGTGATTATGATGTTGTTTTTGAATATATAGATAATGTATCTCCACTAGATAATAAGTTATATTTTAATATTTCTTATGAAATAGATGTAGATTCTCCTACAGATTTAGAAGCAGGGGCTAGACATACTTTTCAAGATTCAGGATTTACACATTATAATGTATATAACAGTAGACAAGTAAGTCAAGAATTACCTTTAGTAGAACCAGAAGGTACAAATAATAATTTATGGTCTTCTGCAACTGTTAGAAGAAAAGAAAGATCTTGGTATGCTAAAGGTTTTAGAGACGATAGACAACAATTAATTTCTTTTGGAGCAGTTACTGATGCCCCTATAGATACACCAATTCTTTTAACAGATTATCTAAATGGTGATGTAAATATGAACATTGCAGCTTTAGATACTTTAACTTTATTATGGAATCAAAGACGTAAAATGGTTGACAAATGGATGGCGATTAGACTTATCTCTAGAAGTGGTTACAATACTGGGCGTGAAATTAAGAAAAAATTAGTAACTTTGCACTCTGCTACTGCAGGCAAAAGAAAAACCTCTCGATAATGAAGTATAAAAAGAAATATAATGAAGGAGGTAGTGCTGGCTATGGTATAGATTATTCTTATAGAGATAATATGTTAAATAGTAGTATAGCTAAAGAAACACAATTTAACGCAGATAAAAATAATTATTATACAAACTTAGCTAATACTACTTATCAAAACACTACTAGTGCTATTCAGGATGAGTATAATAATACTATGACTAAGGCTAGTAGCGAAGTAGCTGCAAATAAACAAAAGACTGCATTAGTTACAAAAGGACTTGGAGCAGCTTTTAATTATAAAGCTCCAGGATCTAAAACTAGTTACGGACAAGACGTAAATAACTATCTTGGGCAAGAAACAAATTACCTAGGTATGGGAGTAGAAGAGGGTAATCAACTTGATCCTGCAGGATATGTTAAAGACAAAGTAATTGATCCTATTAAGAATACTTTTACAAACAAAGCTGCAGCTGCTGGTAGTGCTGTATTGTCTGAAGCTCCTAATCAAACTTTAAAAGGAGCAAGCGCTAGTTACAATCCTGAATTCTTTTCAAATGTTGGAGGTAATATTGTAAATGACGCTACAGGAGAAGTAGCAGAAACTTTAGTTGAAGAGGTAGGTGGAGACTTAACAGCTAGTATAGCAGAAGATGTAATAGGCGATGTAGCTTCAGATGTTACCACAGATGTTGTCACAGACGTTGTAACAGACACAGTAGTTGACACAGCTGCAGATGCTATAGTTGACACTACTGTGGATGTAGGAGCTGATGTATTAACTGACGCTACAGGTAAAGCAGCAGGAACAGTAGCTAAAGCACCTATTAAAGGAGGTGGATGGACAATAGCAGCAGATATAGGATTAGATTATTTAAGTAATGATAATGATGATTCTACATACACAGGAGGAGAAGTTGCTACAGATATAGCTAGTTTAGGTTTAGACGTTTTAACAGGAGATTTTCTAGGGGCTGGTATGCAAATATGGGACATAGGTAGCCAATGGGTTAGACGTAATAAACTTCAAAAACAGAAAAAATCAGCGCAAAAAAAGATGAAAAAAGATCAAGCAACTGCTACTATAGATAGAAGAGAAGATAAGTATGACGCTAAAAAATATGTAGGTTATAACCAAAAAGCAACAGGTAAAAGATCAGGCTTTGGCCGTGGAGAACTTGGAGGCTTTAGTAAATATATATAAATATGAACTTTAAAGAAAGATTAAAACAAGCACTAAAAACTCCTAATAAATTTGGATCAGGAGGTTATATTGAATACGCTGGAGGAGGCGATCAAATTGTATATGGAGCAAGACATTCTCAAGGAGGTGTTATGAGAGATTCTAATACTGAACTTGAAGGAGGTGGATTTGATTCTCAAGGTAATCCAAAAGCAGGGGAAGTTATTACTACTGTATATGATGATGGGGGTAAACCTCAAGAGTTTTATATGTCATATAAAAATGGTGTAGCTCAGGACTACTTGCAAGCTAAAGAAATGGCTGGAGGACAATTAAATCAAGCTCAAAAACAAGAGTTTGCTAAACAAAACGAAAGCATGAATCCTAATGGAAGTCCTTCTGATATTGCTGCAAATGGTGGATATATGAACTATAAGCATGGAGGAGCTCATAATAGTGATGGAAGCAAAAGAGGTTTTTGGGACAATGTACATGCAAAAAGAAACAGAGGAGAGTCTCCTGATAAAAGGGAAGTTTCTTCTGACACAGCAGAAAGATTTAATCTTGCAAATGGAGGTATGGAAAAATACTTTATGGGAGGAATGCAAGGAATGATAGATCCTAGAGACCAGGCATTGTACGGGCAAGGTGTAGATAGAAGATCAGGATATTCTTTAGCTGATGGAGGTATGAATCCTTATGACTATATGATGGGAGGAGTTCAGATGGAGTATGGTGATGGAGGATTGCCTGATTGGTTATACAAAGCTAGAGGAGAAGCTATGCAGAGAAACATGGGGATGGGCGGTTATCATTCTGATGAGTATATGTATGGTGGTAAAGATATGGAATATGGTTCTGGAGGTTTACCTAAATGGTTATATAAAGCAAGAGGTAGAGCGATGGGAAAGGAAATGGAACAGGGAGGTAAAAAACTTTATCCACATGGCGGATCCCATGTTCCAGATTTAAATTTAAATATGATGCCATCTGATAATCCTACCCCAAGAACAAACTACGCAGAATACGCAAACATATATAAGGGTGGTATACCTCTACAAAAAAATCAAAACAACGGAGAAATTAGACAAGGAAGAGATAAAATGGGCTTTGGAGAAAAAGCTTGGGATGTAATTACAAACCCTTTAACAGCTTTTAAACAATATGGTAAATATGGAGAGTTGCAAGACAACTTTCAAAACATGGAAGAAGACAGTCCATTAGAAACAATGACAGAGTTTATTAATCCTGCAGCAGTTGCTGACATGTTATTTGAATATGGTAAGAGTGTAAAAAACGAAGGTATGACAACTGAGAACTTAGCACAAGGAGCTTTTATGTTAGCTTTTAGAAAAAGAATGCCTAGATTAAAAGGAGCTGATTTAAAAGCACAAGCAAATAAACTTTGGAATAAAGTTAAGAAAAACGAAATGTGGGCTAATCCTTTAGGGGGTTGGAACGGAAGTAAAATATCTTTAAAAGGAGTAAAAGATTATACAAATAAAGCTGGCGAGCTTGTAAAAGGTAATGTTGTAAAAGTTACAGGTAAACCAGGAAACTATACACAAAAATCGTCAACTCCTATGCTTACCTATCTACCAAGAACAGGAGGAGAAAGAGTTAAGAATGTTATTAAAAAATCAGGTAAACTAGGAGCTGTATATGGACCTACTGCTATAGGATATAATATGTCTACTTCTGAAACAGACACAAGTAAAACAATGGATTATAGGCTAGGAGATGGAGACTTTAGCATATTAACTGGAACTCAAGGGCCAACTGCAAACACACTAAACCCTGACACTATTCCAGTAACACCCTCAGCAGAATTAGAAGATTTAGGAACTACAGATAGTATTCCTTTCACTGCTGTAGGAGATACTTTAAATATAGAAGGAGGTAATTGGAGAAGATTAGAAAATAGCGCAGACGGTAATATGAACTGGGAACAAATAGATTAAAATTATGACTTACTTTAAAAAAGAAAAAAAGAAAAATTTAAGCAAATACTTTCATGGAGGTGCTCATAGTCAGTCCTATGAAATGATAGATGGTATACCAATGCTTGATCCTACACTTAATAATTCTCCTATAAACAGGTTTAATCAAGCATCTACACAACAAGCATCTACACAACAAAACAATCCTTCATGGCAAAACAATCCAATGCAAAATGCACCAGTTACACCTACAACAGCTCCACCTGTATCTACTAATACTAGCTCATTTGATGCTAATGTACAAGCACAACAAAACGAGCTTATGACTCAAGGATATGAATTACCACGGTACGGAGCTGATGGATATATGGGAGATGAAACTCAAGGAGCATTAGACAGAAGAGCTTCAGATAGAGCAGGGGCCTCAGAGACTTTTGGAGTAGATCCAAATGATATTACGTTTAATCCTAACACGCAAAGATTTGAGCCTAGATTAGGAGCAAGTAATGCAGAAGGCGATACATGGAGTACAGATGGATGGACTTCTTCTGAAACTCCTGTAGAAGAAACTGTTGCAGTTGATGAAACTACTACTGTTCCAACTACTACTACTACTCCTACTGAAACTAAAAAAGAAGAGCTATCTTTATTTCAAAGATTAGGTATAACAGCTCCTAAAGCAATGGCTTTAGTAGAAGGTATGTCTATACTTAAAGCTAACAGACAAGCTAACAATGCAAACGCTAAAATAGGAGAGTTAAGTGTTAGTACTGATAGAGCAACACCGCAAACATATAATCCAGAGCTTGTAGACTTAAGTAAAGCACAAAAAGATGCTAAAGAATTAGGAGTAGCAGCTGTACGTCAAAGTCAACAATCAGGAAAATCTACAGCAGAAACAAGAATGTTAATGACTGGAACTACAGACGCTATAGAAAAAATAGCTAAAACTGAATCTGAATTGCAGAAGCAAGAAAATAATATGGCTAAGAAAGTGAATCTTGAAGAGCGTAGAAATGTTGAACAATTTAATATTACTAACGCAAGAAAAGATCAAATAGCAAATAATGATATTAAAGCTGATATGTATAACAATAGTATAGCTATAACTCAGAATATGAGAGATACTATACTTACTAAAATTAAAGATACTAAAATGCTTGGAGCTGTAAATTCTCAAATAGACGCTTTATCTGCTGCTATATCAGGAGTTACAGGTCTTAAAAAAAGAAAGTTTAACGACATTGCAAAGAATTTATTAAATTATGGTTTTGATGAAGCTACTATTAACAGTTTAATAGAAAGTCACGATGGTTTAAATGAAGAGACAGAAGTAAACGAACAGGCAGCTGGAGGATTTTGGGCAAGACGTAAAATGATGAGACAAAATAGAAAATAATACTATGGGAAAATATGATATATCACGTAGCTTAACACCTGTACAGTCTACATTTGTAGACCCAGGACTAGATACATTTAAAGAAGCTGCTATGATCTACAGAAAGACGTATGATCAAAATAAAGACGCTTACAACCTATCTAAGAGAGTTACAGCACAAATGGAGCTTATGCCTGGAGATGAGAAAGCAGGGCTTAGAGATCAATTTACTAACACTATTGATACTACATTTTCTAGTATAGTAAACACAGGTAATTTTGAAGACGCAGAAATGGCTGTACAAAATGCTGTAGACTTTATTACTACTGATAAAACTGTACTACAAGCTAGAAAAAATTCAGCAGAATATTTAAAAGAAGAAGCTTTAATAGAGCAGTTTGGGCCAAGTGGTGTATTAGACTTTAATAAAAATTTAAGAGAAAACTTTACAACAGTTACAACAGACGAGCAAGGAGCTCCTATAGTTAATAACTATAAAGAGCAAATGGAAAAGAAAGAAGATTACTTTACATTAATGAAAAATATGGTATCAGGAATAGCTCCTGATGGAAGACCTTGGTCTGAAACTATAGGTAATCTAACTGAATACGGAAACATGAAAGGAGTTAGTCAAGGTAAAGTACAGAGAATAGTTGACAAACTATATGAAGCATATAAAGGAGATAAGGCAGGAGACCAAGACTTTAGAAGATTAACACAGATAGAAGGAATGTCTGAAGGTCAAGCTAAAGAAGATATTGTACGTAGATTAGTAGGAGCTGCGTCTCCACAAGTTGGTAATGTTAGAACAATTAGTGGTATGAGAGAAAACTCTAATATGAACACTGACGGAACTCCTATAACTAATAGTGTTGTAAGCCCATTAAATGCATATTTACAAAGTACTGAAAAACAAGCTGTAAGTTTTGACGAATTATTAGCAATGTCTGGAGGAGTAGAAGGTAGAATACCTGGTAGTTTTGCATACAATCAAGATGGTATAATGATTAACTATGCTACTCAATTAAGTGATCCAGAAAAAGCTAAAGTTGCAGACTATTTAATTAGGACAGGTGTAGTTTCAAATCCTGAAAGAGCTACAGAAATGATAGGACCTTTAGCTCAATTTAGAGCTTTCGAAGAAGCAGGAGACACAGACAGGGCTTTTGAAGTAGGGATTGAATTAGGGTTTATGAACAGACAAGATGGATATGATGTACAAAAAGCTAATAAAATAAATGAGTTAGCGAATCAAGTAAGTATTCTTACAAACACTGACGCACTTAATAATATGGGAAGTTTATTAAATGTTACTGGAGTTAGAGGAGATTTTGTACCAAACACTGGAACAAATATGCAAACAGTTGGGTCTTCTTTCTTAGTTGATGGTACTCTTAGATTTAATGAAGATCAAATGAATCAAATAGGAGAGCAAATGGGATGGGGTAAAATAGGTAGATTTAATGATATGTTTAATACAGATATAGATAATAAAGTAGGAGTAGATGGAAACCCTATGTTTAGAAGAGAGGAAGATGAAAACGGAGTTCCATACTGGTATATGAACTCTGTATATAAAACAGACTTTAGCACATCTAAAGAAGCTGCTGTATATGATATAAGAAATACTGAAACTCAATACGGAGATAACGATGTACAACTGGTTAATGCTTCTAAAGATGTACAACTAATGAAGAAAATTAAAGTAGGTAGGTTTAGTACTTTCTCAAACGACATAGGTAGGATTGGCGGGTTATCAAATACTTCTGTAGTTAAAGATGTGTACAATGCTTATGCTGAAGGTCTTATAAGATATGTTACAAAGTCAGGCGGAACCTCTAACGATTATTCTGCAGTACTTATGAAGATAGAAAGCGCTATTATAAAATTAACTAATAGTAATAAAAACCCTAGTAAACAAGAAGTAGAACAAGCAATAACAGAGGAATTAAAATAAATTTATTATTTTTGCACACATGGCTTTAGACGAAAACAATTTACCTGAAGGCAACGGATTAAAAAGTTCAGCTATAAGCACTGTCGACACACAAGGCTCAGGACTATCTGTTTCTAACACACTCCAAACACTAACATCTCCAAGACAAGGATCTAGTATAAATCAAGCTGCAGCGAGCGCAAGCTTTACAAACGATTTAGCTACAGATCCTAGTATATTTTCAGATGGTCTAAGATCTCAAGGATTTCTTGATCCTAATCAAAATCCTGAAATGTATAAGACTATATATCAGTCTGATGCAGCCAATGCTTGGAATACTTTATTTAATGAAATGCGCACAATGCGTAAGTCAGAAGTTGAAGATGATTTAAGAGGGGTTCGTATACAACTAGCTGAGTATGAAAACGCTAAAGACAGAGCTGATTCGTTTTATGCTGAAGGACTTGTTAGTAAAGTAGAACATTCTAATATACTAAAACAAATAGAAGAAGGACATTTAAGAGGAGGTAAAGATAAATTAGATTTAGTAGATCAACTTATTGATGGTGTAATGGGAGGCTTGTCTCAAGCTTTAACTGCAGAAGATTATGCTAATGCAGTAGACAGAGCTCAAAAATCTGGACTATTAAAAAGAACAGAAAATATTGAAAAGTCGTATTCTAAAAACACTGATACATATCAAAGTTTATTAGAAGAAAAAGAACAGCTTAAAAAAGACATCGAGGAAAGAGAAGAAGAAACAAGGACTGGAGGTTTTGCTAGTTTGTTTTCTGGTGCAATAGGAAGAGGAGATGCTTTTGGTGCTCAAGGAATACCACTACCTATTTATGGTGGAGGAGATGTAGAAGAAGATTATGCTATAAGAAGTAAAATAGAAAAAGCAGGAGGAGCTACTGCGTTAAGCTCGCTGCCAATTTTTAGTAAAGCTTTTGGGCTATCTGATAGTTGGACAGGAGATGAATACTTTCAATATAAAGCAGCTGAAGACGCTGCAGGTTCTATATCTACATTTGAAGGGCAGGTAGCATCTATCGTAGGTCCTGCTATAATACAGACTTTAGAAAAGCAAGCACAAAATAAATATTTTAAAGGAGTTAAAAATCCTTATCTTAGAACAGCATCCGCGTTAACTCAGTTTGCAACAATAGTAGCAGGTAACTTTTGGAGTAGAAATCTTGAGACTAAAATGGAATCAGGCGATGCTTACTGGCAAAAAGTAGATAAACTAGAAAACGCTTTACAAGAAGACCTTAGAGCTCAAGGAATAAACAGAGAACTTACAAAATCAGAAAAAAACAATATAGCTATAATGGCTAATGATGGTGTAGGAGATCTTAAGAGAAAGAATATGTGGCTTGGTGGATCAGATGTAATGCAGTTTGCTTTAACATTTATGAAACTTCCAGGACTATCTAAAGCATTTACAGGAACTACATTTAGAAATATTGCTGGAAGAGAATTATCATCTAGAATGACTGGTAGATTAGGAATAAATGCTCTTAAGTTTAGTGCAGCTGTTGGAGTATCTAGAGAGTTAGAAGGAATGGAAGAAGGCCTTCAACATAAATGGGTACAAGATTATTTAGGTGTTTATGGCGGAGAAACTTCAGGATCTTTTCTAAACAATCAATGGAATTCTATGAAGCGTGCTGGAGGCGACGCTATAGATTATGGTTTAAATATGTCAGGATTAAAAAATTCAGACCCTGAAATGTATGAAAGCTTAGCATTTAAAACAGCTGTACAGTCTGGTAGGGATATGGCAACTATGATGACTGGTGGTGGTAGAACTGTGTCTAATTGGGGAGGAGCTAAATCTTTAGTTGAACTAAAACAAGCTATGTCTTTATTAGGTGAGGGTGGAGATAATGTAAATAGAAAAAGACTTTTTGAAGATAAGAAAAGTTTAATGTATAAGTTTTTCTCACAAGGTAATACATCAAACTTATACGATGCTATATATCGTATGAGTAGAAAGGTTGGCAGTATGAAAACACCTTTAATGACAAGACAAGAAGCAATAGATGCAATAAACGAAGTACAACAAGCTGAAAAAATATACAATGATGTATTTGATAATAAATCTCCTTTAGCTATAAGTGGTTTTGGAATAAACTATGATATAGGAAGACTAGGAGGTAGAGAAGCTTATACAGAAGCAGACAAAAAGAAAGTGTTTTTAAATGCTTTAGATGTTATAGAAAATGGTAAAAGAAATAAAGAGTTATTAGAAAAGCAACAATCATATAGAGAAGGTAAAGACGAGTCCTTAGACTTATATGTTACAGCACTTACAAAAGAAGAGCGCGCTGAGTATGAAGATAAAAATACAACAAAGAAAAGGAAGAAAGAGCTTGAAGATAAATTAACAGCTGAAGGTGTATCGTTAGAAGAAAAAGAAAAAATTAAAGCTAAAATGGAAGATAGAGGGTTTTCATCTACTCCATACGATCAAGAACTTTTAGAGAATGCAGAAGCAACTGAAAAAAGGAAAAAAGAAAATGAAGAAATAGCGTCTGAGAAAAAAACTTGGATAGGAAATCCTGATACTAATGATGGGGCGCTTTGGAATATAAGTGATGTAGAAAAAGTTAAAGCATTAATGGAAGAGCGTGAATCATTAATGAAGAAGAAAGATCTTACTAACGCTGATCTAATGGCTATAGAAGATTTAGAAAGGCAAGAAAATCAGATATGGTATGAACAAGACTTTGAGTATAAAGCTTTAGAAAGAGGTAGATTGTTAGGATCAACTAAAAAGGCTGCTTTAATACATGGTATAGGAAGTATTATACAACATATAGAAAAGTATGGATCAAAAGGTCTTAATAAAATACTGCCATCTATATTAGAAAACAATACTAAATTAGATGCAACTACAATAAAAGATTTACAAGTACTAGCTAATGAAATTGTAACTAACAGGCAGAAAGTAGCAGACTCTATAAAAGATCTTAAAAAGAAAAGACAAGAGCTTTTGTTTGATGCAGAAACTGAAACACAACACACATCATTAACACAACAAGAAAAAGAAGAATTGCTTGAGCTTAGAGAACTAGAAGATGCGGGAACATTAGATGAAGCTCAAACAAAAAGACTTGCAAAGTTAGTATCTAGAAGTATAACAGACAAAGCTTTAGATGGTATTACAGAAGAAGTAACAGCGCTAGAAGCAGAAGAAGCATCTTTATCTGAGACTGCTGATATGTCTGAACAATATATTAGTCGTATAGAATCAAATCCTTCAGATTTCTTAATAAATGATAGCGACTTTGAAGCAAAAAGCGATGACACAATACTAGAAGAAGCTGCGTTAGAAGCTACTGAAGGTATGGATTATATAAAAGATCAATTAAAAAACATACCAGACTTTGCTGATGTAGAAAATGGTCAAAGAATATATAATCAAATAAAAGAAAGAGAAGATATATTTAGAAGAAGAACTGTAGAAGCTGAAGACTCGAGAAAAGACTACTTTGAAAATATTGCAAACACTTTAAAACTAGCGCTAGAAGACATGTCGTCTTTACTAGAGACTATAAAAGCTAATGCTGCAAATAGAACTGAAGAACAAACTGAATCAGAAAGAAGAATGTTTCAAGATGCTTTAAGTTCTTTAGGATTAAATTTAGAATTTGAAGTAGACGAAGGAGCTGTTTTTGAAAATGTAGGAAAAGTAGTTTTAGAAACTGTAGGGCAACCTGCATTAAATGTATTAAAAAATTCTTTATTAACTAATACAGATAAAGTAGGAGTAACATTAGTGCTACAAGGTTTGTTAAAATCTATATTAGCTGATCAATCTAAAGTAAAAACAAAATTAAAATCAGACTTAAAGAAAATATCTAAAGCGCAAATTAAAGCTTTTACAGATATTATAAAAGAAAATTTTGAAAGTAAAGTAGCAACAGACTTTTATTTAGAAAACCCTAAGATAGGTCTTAAAAATGTATTACATCAAATATCTACGTTAAATGAAGATAAAGATTTAAATAATAGAGACTCTGCATTATGGAAATATGTAGATCATTTAAGCCCACATAAATTATTAGAAGATATAATAAAAGAAGATAGAACAGGATTAGAAGCTTCTTCTGAAGTTCTTGAACATCTTCTTATGCACCACATATTTCATCTACAAGCTGAAAATCAATTAGATCTATTAAACTCTGATATAAATGTAACAGATCAATTAGAGAATGAAAAGTTTGTATTGCAAAACAAAACAATAGAGTTTATCCCAACTAAACAACAATTACAATCTATAAGAGAATTATCTGTATTTTTAAAATCTGAAATAGCAAATAAAGATACTTTAACTTTAGGTGGGGTATCCTCTTTTTTACAAGGAGCTGCTGGTACAGGTAAAAGTAAAATAGTATTACCTTGGGCTATACAAACAGCTGGAATACCTAATAGAGCTATTTATGCTTTTGGACATAATCCTAACTCTTCCGCAACTATTAACTCTTCTTTAAACTTAATAAAAAATAAAAAAGACGCAAATACTTTAGACAGCTTTTTACAATTAGATGACGCGGTAGCAGAAGACTTAGAAGTTATTATTATAGATGAAGCTCCTGCATTAAATGATTTACAATATCAAAATGTAGAAAAACAAATAGCACATATAAACGCTCTTAAACACGCAAGTAAAAAACCAGCTATCAAAGTAGTAATGCTAGGAGATCAAGCACAATTAACTAATGAAGTAATATCTCCTCTAGACGCGTTTGGAGCTTTTAAAACTATGCATACAGTAATTACTCCTATTACAAGTATATATAGAAGTGACAATCCAGCTATAGCTAACTTCCAAGATACTTTTAGAAGAAGAAAAGAAGATTTATCTAAAACACAACTAACAGTAAAGTTAAACTCATCACATCCTTGGAGACCTGGAGCAATAGGAGTTTATGGAGTAGCAGGAGATTTTAAAGAAAGACTAATACTTAAACTTCAAAACGCATCGCCAAATGGAGAACGTCGAGTAATTATAACTAACCCAAATAAAAAAGAAGAATACCAAAGCTTAATTAAAGTAAACAAACTTCAAGATGTAGAAGTAATGTCTTTTATAGAAGCACAAGGAGAGACTATAGATGAAGTTTATATGGACATTGTTAGAGATAATATGAATCTCGAAGACTTTAACAAAGCGCTTTACACGGCAACTTCTAGAGCACAAAATTTAATTGTAGCTACTAATTTAAATATAAAGAATACAATAGATCCACAACTAGATGCTGTACAACAAGGTTTAGGTCTAGAGTTAATGCAAAGAAGAGAAGAGTTTAAAACTGAAGTTTTAGAAAACTCTAAACTTTTAAGAGAGTTTGATGAACTATCTGACAGAGAAACTATTCACGAGTCAGTAGAAGAAGCTCTTGAAGAAGAGCCAACAGTAGTAGACGAGTTTATTGATGAAGCAATGTCTGAAGAAGATGAAGCGCGTAACGAAGAGCAAGCAGAAGAGCAAGATAAAGTACACCCAGAAACTACTAGAGGAGAAGAGTTAGATCAAGACTTAATGCCTGAGCAAGCATATGATGTAGAAGAAGATTTAGGGGGTTACACAGAAAACAGCTCAGAAGAATTTGATAATAATATAGATGTTTCTGATAAACATGTTTTGTTTTATCCTGAATATGATGCTTTAAGTTCTACTACTATAAGAAAAGCCACAGTACTTCCTGTTATGTCTGATAGGCCTATATCATTTGTAAAAGGTAGAGCTGTAAGTAGAGACGGTAAAATTATATCAGGAATAGTAGTATTGCAAGAAGCTAGAGAACAATTGGGAACTAGCACAAGATTCTTTGAGTATGATAATAAAAAAGTATTTAGAAGAATAGCTGTAATAGGAGACAGCAATGAGATAGACCAAATGAACTTTTTAACTAAAGCTCAAAAGAAAAGTTTAAAAGACACTTTAAGTACAGGAGTATCAATACCTTTAGGAGAGCTTGGTATACCAGGAGATAAGAGTTTAGTATCTGATACAAACAATGCTGTATCTAGAAACAATATAATAACCGGTGTAGCCATTCCAAAGGGTGGAGCTAGAAGGCTTACATATAAATATGGGTCCCGTAGAGAAGCTTCTTTTACTTTTAATCAACCTGCTGCTTCTAATTTCTTAAAGCAAAATAAAAAACTTGTAGATAATATATTACAAAAATTTATTGATTCTTTTTATACTGAGTCCCAGCCAATAACTGATGAACAATTAAAAAATATTAAACAGTCTAGAGTTAAGATATTTAAGAAGAAAGATATAAAAGATTTAAATGTGCCTGAAGGATTTAACATTAAATCTGGTAGACCTTATTTAGTTATAAAAGGAGTAGGGAATGAAAACAAAACACAATACATAGCTTTAACTGCTAGAAGAATATCTAGAAATATAAAAGATGATGTTAAAAATTATTTCCAATATATAGATGCTTTTGGACAAGCTACAGCTAAGATAGAGCAATTGTCTCAAGGAGCTCTTAAATTAGGTACAAAAGGCTTTGTAGATTTTATTAGAGGGGCAGATAAAATGGCACAAGACATAGCTACTGGAATAGGTAACGTTGCTGCTATGGAAGAACTTATAGAGCTAAGAAATGTTGTAAGAGATTTAAGATGGAGCGAAGTAGACACAAACTCAAACGGAAGTATAAGTAAAAAGACTCAAGGCGTGGGTCCTGCACAGGCTGCTATGAACAAACTTGCTCAAAGTAATTCTATATTTAGAGTAGAAAGAAGAATAAAAAGAAATGGTAAAAAAGTTAGAATAGTTACTTCTAAAAGTTTATTATCTTTTTCATCACAAGGTCAAAGTAAAGGTCCTATTACAACTCAGCTTTTAGAAACAGTGTTTAACTCTCAAGATGATAAAGGTTATAACCACGTACTACACTTACCTTTAGACATAGACATGTTTAATGATCTAGACTCTTCTGGGACCTCTACAACTGTTAGAACAGCTAAACAAAATCACAATGCGGCTTCTAAAGTATTAACAAGCCAGCTTGAAAGTATAGAAGGAACTAAAATTATATTAGGAAATAGTAATGCAGTAGATGAAAAAAGATCTAAACCTAAAGTAACTACTACTAAAAAGAAAAAGAAAAAGCTAAGAGGTAATATAGGAGATATAAATAACTTAGAAGGTAAAGAGTACAGAGAAAAATCTGAAGATTTAAAAGGAAGCCTTATAAGTAAAGATGACGCTAACAATCTTATAAAAAGATTATTACCAGATTTAATTGCTACAGACTCTAAAGGTAATGAGTACTTAAAACCAGGTAATATAGTATACTTAGACGCTCTTAGAATGCTAGAGCTTACAGAAAGTAAAAATGTTTTAGGTAAATTTATAGACCAAAGAATATATCTATTAGAACAAAAAGATGGTATATATGACAATGTAGTACGTCATGAAGTGTTTCATAAAATACTTTCATATTATTTAACAGACTCTGAGCGTAGAACGTTATTTCAAACTGCAAGAACACAATACAAAATTCCTAAAAGCCACACTAATGCTCAAGTAGAAGAAAGATTAGCTAGAGAGTTTATGAAGTTTAGAGTTGATGAAAACTCAGTAGTAGCTAGAATAAGAAAGATATTTAAAAAAATATTAAAGTTTTTAGGATTTATAGATAAGAATGCAGACAACATACAAAAACTATTTACTAATATAGATAATGGTTATTTTTCAGGAAGTAACATGGTTGGAGATCCTGTAAGCACTAACATGAATTTTGAAAGCTTAACAGAGCAATGGGAAAGTGTTGAAATATATAGAGAAGCTAGATCTAGATTTATTAAAGGTATGGACTCTTTAATGTCTGAGTATGATGATGGTCAACAAGATATAATTTCTGAAGTTGACTATGAAAACTCAGAAGTTACAGGCGTTCCTATGGGTAGAGATGAAGCTTTAAACTATTTAGTTGAAAATAACTTTCCTGATTTTGTACAACAATTAGAAAGCAAAGGTTTAGGTAATTTAAATGAAGCTCAAAGCAGAATCTACAAAGCATCTAAGTTGTTATCAGATCCTAGAAAAGCTAGAGCAATGTTTAAAGATGTGTATCAAAGAGACACATTAGATGAAGGATATGAATTAGAAGAAAGTTTACATTTAGACAATGTAAATTTAAGTGATGTTATTAATGACGCTAATCTTAAAGATCATTCTAGAAACTTGTCACAATCTGTTATAGAAGTATTAACAGGTATATCATACACTGCATCAAATGGTAAATCTAAAAGATTAAATATAAAGCATGCTTACTTCCAAGCATTACAATTACTGACTAATACATATGATCCTTCTATAACTAAAATGAGGGCTAACATAAAAAAGAAATCTAAAAATTTAGGTAACAAGCTAGGCACTGCAGGTAAAGCAGTAGAAGATGCAATTATTAAATTAATAGATGAATCATTTAACACTTTAAATGAAAACAATTTACACCAAATAGAAATTGGTAAGGATAGAATAAAAAGAGAAATATTAAACGAACAGTTAAAAAATATTACAGGACGAACTAAAACTGCTACTGCTAAAAGAGATAAAATTAGACAAAAGATAGACAATTTAGATATATCTGATTTTGAAATACCTGGTAATTATCATTTTGTAAATCAAAATAAATTTATATTTTCTAAAGACTCTAACGTTATTGCTGCAGATTTGTTACAAGATCTAGCAGGTCAAGAACAATTTTCTACAGTAGCTAGAAAGAAAAATGAATCTTCTGAAGAATTTTATTTCCGTATATACAATGCATTAGATGCAGAAGGTATGGCAATTCCTACAGAAGCTTTAATTGCTTTATATACTAAAGGTAAAGCTACAAGAGACCTTAAAAACTTAATAGTTAACACAGCAAGTTTAAGAGAAGAAACATTTATGTTGGGTGACTATACCTATGAATGGGATGACAGTACTAAAAGCTCTGTTAAAAAGATAAGATACTACAGACATAAAGAGTTTGGTACAAGAGCTACTGCAAGCTCAGATATAAGAAATTTTATAAACTCTAATCTTAAATCTTTAAAGCAAGCAGCACCAGGATTATTAAAGTCTATTAAAAAATCTTCTACTACTAAAGACAAAATGAATATCTTAAATAAGTTTATGTCTCTTATACAGTACCCTGAAGACAAAGTACTTATACATAGAAAGTATGCTGAACAAGCTCTTATAAAACTAGAAGGATTTTTACAAAGACTTCCTGATGTAGGTAAAATGAATAAAACAGCTCCTAAAGTAGAGAGTGAAAAGACCGGTAAAATGGTATACGACACATTTACTATAGATGATTTAGTTAATGATGAAGGATCTCTTTTAGAAGCTCTTGGTAATATGTTAAAAGTAGAAAACGAAGCTACTAAAGCACATAGTATTAAAAATGTAGAAGGTAAAACTATATATGCATTCCACAATAGTTCTTATGGTGTAGATATAATAAAAGATTTATCAGACAATAAAAAGCCTGAGCACTTACAAGGAGAGTTTTATGGTAATAACATATTTGTTAATGGGCAAAGTGATATACGTGAAATGCAAGACTGGGATGGTATTATAGATAGAAAACGTAAAAACATTCCTATTACATATACAGCTGAAGGAGAAAAGCAATGGTTAGATAGAAACTTTAATTATTATTTTTTAGCAGGGCTTAAAGAAGCTAATCAAGGATTATACTATACTCAACAATTAACAACAGTATCTGATAAATCATCTCCTAAATCAGTGCAGGTAAAAGCATTAAATCCACAACAAATTAAAGAAGCGGTTACAACTATGGTAGAACAATACCATAAAAAATCACTTAAAAAGTCTTTAGTTTTTCCAAAGATTATTGAGAGCACTAGTTTAACAAAAGGTCAAAAAGTTTCTAGAATTATACAAGAGTTAGAAACTAGAACTGATGCTATGTTAGCTAAGATACAATCAGAGAATATTCTTAAAAATATGGACTACTCTGCAGCGGTGGACCAGTTAAACTTTAGCAAGCTATCTAAAGAAAAACAATTGAGAGCTTTAGTAAACACGTTTGTATCTAACTATGCAGTTAACTCTTTCTTTTTAAATCAACTAGTTTTAGGAGACACTGCTAACTTTAAAGATTCATATGATGTAGTTAAAAGAATGTCTATTGCTTTTGCGCCTGGATACAAAGGGTTTGTAAATCCTTTATTAGGTATGAAGAAAAACTTTAGAGTTGCAGTAATGGAGGACCCACAAGCTACTGCTTTTGATTTCTTATCGCCTAAAGAAAGAACAGCTTTAGTAAGAGACTTAAAAGATTTAGGATTAGATAGTCCTATAGATTTAGCTGACGGTCAAGGATTTGTTTTACCTAGTAGATTAAAAGATTTAAGAAGAGGTTTTGGAGGAGGTTTTAATCCTGGAACAGTTATGAAACCTGTTTATTATGGAATAGATTCTACAGGTAAGCCTACCGCGCTTAAATATTCTACAACAGTATTGACAGAAAGCTTAGTTGAAAATCACCCGGGTCTTAAAGCTCTTAAAAAACAAATGGAACTAGCAGAGGTTGATGAACTAGTATTTAAGTCTGGAGTAAAAGTAGGAGCCCCAAACACTTTGTCTAAACCAGGTTATCCTAAAATCAATCCTAACACTAACTTTACAACTAGACCTAAAATAGAAGCTGAATCTATATTAACTTTAGATAATGCAAGCCTTAGATTACAGTTAGATCCTACAGCTGATCCTAATGCTTTAGTTTCAAATCCGACGCAATTAGCTTATATGATCAACACTAACGGATTAAACAGTGAGGCAGCTGCTGATTACTATGAGTCAATGGCAGAGTTAATTGATTCTGGTACAAAAGATTTCTTAATGGAACTAGGATTAATGAATAGTACAGGAGCGGTTAAGAAGTTCTTAAATCTAAATCAGTCTAGAAGGAATGCGATAGAGAAAAAGATAAGAGCTAAAATAATAAATGCAGCTGACACAACTGAGTCTGCACATAAAGAGGCTGAAGTTTTATCCGCTAAAGATGAAAATGGGAACCCTGCAGTTACTATTAATTTCCCTGCTGTAGTAAATAAAATATACCAACATTTAGCATCATCTTTAAGTAAAGCTACAATAAAAATAAAATTCCCTGGGTCTAAGTTAATATTACAAAGTGCTTATGGAGCTACTATAGAAGATCCTGTAACCGGTAAACAAAGACCTTTAAAACATATTACAGCTGATAGACCATATGCTGAAGTTTTAATGCCTAGAATACATTCAGACAAATTTAAACTAGGTGATAGTATTTATGATAACCACATGATGGGTTTCCGTATACCTTCTACAGAATTACACTCTTCTGTATCTTTAAAAGTAGTAGGATTTTATGATGCACATGACACTAATGTTATTATAGCGCCTAAAGAACTTGTTACAATACACGGGTCTGATTTTGATGTTGATTCATTATTTGTAATTAGAAAAGGACATACTAGTGATAAATCTAAAAGCGGTGTTTCTTTGTATACAAATGACAACACTGGGTTAAAAACTAATAATAAAGACCTTTTATTAACTAATAATGAGGTAATACCTTCTTCAGATAATTTTATAACTAGTGTACGAGATGAGGTTAATTATTATCAAAACCAAATTAGAGATTTAAATTCTGTAATGAAGTTAGCAGAAGACAATACAAATAACAGAGAAATTAAAAAAGATCTTAAAAAGACTTTAGAAGTTCTTAAAAGAGTAGAAAAGGCAGCAGTTAAAAATAAAATGTTAGACACTTACTTAGATGTTATAGAAGATCCTAAAAATAGAGAAACTATATTGTCTCCTATTACTATGACTAATTTAAAGGGTAGAGTTAAAAATGGTAAAGATCTAGACAATTCTGTATTTGGAGTAATATCTGAAGATATGGGACTCCCTATATTAGATAACCATTCTCAATTGTATGGCACAAAAGATTTAACAAATCCTTTAGATGAAATGTACATGCATCAAAGTAATCAACAAGGATCTAAACTAACCGGTTCAGGAGCAAACTCAATGAAAGCTCTTGCATATATGATGGAAGCGTCTGAAGGAAGTCAACCATCTGTATTAGTAGATAAAAAAACACAAGAAGGTGAGATATTACCATTTGAATTTACAATAGATGGTATAACATATAGTAGATTAAATAGATATGAAAAATTAAGAGGAGATAAAAACAGTAAGCATACAATTTGGCAAACAATGGACTCTGTGACTAATGCTGCAATTGATAACTCTAAAGAACAAATTTTAAACATCTTAAATTTAAATCAAGCTACTGCTTCTATGTTTTATGTTATGATCGGTACAGGAGTACCTTTAAAAACAGCTGTTAGAATTATGTTACAACCTGCAGTTAAAGAAGCAGCTAGAGTAAATCCTAAACAGTTCAGTAAAGGAGCTTCTATAGTTAGAAAACAAATATTAGACAAATTAGGGAGTGCAAAGTCAAATACTCCTGACTCAATACAAAAAGGAATTGAGCAAACTAAACTAAATACAAAGAGTTTAAAGAAAGGTATCCTTGCAACTAGCTCTAGGTTTAATAAATCATTTGATAAACAACTTGGAAGCACAGCTGATTCTATATTCCAATTAGTAATATTAGACTTACTATCTCCTGAAGGAGCTAAAAAGGGCCTTAATAAGTATGGTAACGATTTAGCAACAGTAGCATCTACTTTACAAGTATTACAATCATTACCTTCTAACCACGAAGATTTAACAGGTTTAATAGACAACATGCAAGATATGTTTGCAGAAGACAGTTCTTTTGGATTTGATCTATCTAATATACTTAATTCTTTACCGCATTTACAAAGAGCAAAAGATACTGCAGAAATATTATACAGTATTACTTCTGAAATATTACATGTAAATAATCCTAGCTTAAAAGAATTTGCTGCAGGTGTAAACACAATGATAGGAAACACATCATCATCTGAAGATAGAATAGGTGGTAACGAAAGAAACAAAAAAATAAGAGAAGAGTTTGTAAGATTTATAGCGTCTATAGTATCTGATACTAAAAGTATACCGCCTATGGATGTCAAACTAGGACAAGTTTCTACTACAGTAGCAGGTACGCAAGCGTTATCTCATAGACTAGCTCTTCAGATTACTGATATGAAGAAAAAGAATACTACAAACGCATTCTTAAGTAGAGTAGCAGTAAATAGAGATAAAAGAGGTATACAGTATATAAGTTCTAATGCTGCAGGCATTACTCAAGAAGAACTTGTAGAAGTATACGCAGACTTTAATAGATTAGATCCTCAATTGCAAGAAGATATATTACAATATTCTATAGCTAAAGAAGGTATGTTATTTGCAGCTAGTAATATAACTATGATGATAGAACCAAAAAGATTTGCTGGATACGATCAAAGAAGAGCTAAGATTTTAGCTGAGCTTATAGAAGATCCTAAAAAATTAGAGGTCCTTAGAAATAGATTTACTGTACAATACGCTCTTACTAATCCTAACCTATTAGCTTCTACAGGTAATAAAAAAATATCAGAAACTATAGTAGAAGAAAATGGTAGTAAGTATGGAACTAGAAAAGATAGATTATCTACAGGAGAAATTGTATTCTATGATTTAAAAATAAATAATGATTTAGGAGAGGGACCTTTGTTCTTATCTAATCCTAATTATAATCAAGTATATATAAGAGTACACCAAGATGTATTAGACCAAGATACAAAAGGATTTAGTTACTATCAAGTAGTAGCTAAAGGATCAGCATCTACTAGTTTTTATACAGTAGATCAGTTAGATTTAAATACTGAATACAATTTACAAACACACTTCCCTAAAAATGCGTTAGTTAGAGCTGTTGAAGATGGATCAGTAAATGAGTTAATTTTATATAAGCAAATAAAAGGTTTAGAAAAAGGAGATAAAATGGTTCTTAGAGCTCATGATGATGTATTAAGAGCAGACGGAATAGAAGTTATAATATCTGATGTATCTGAAGAAAAACAAAAAGATAAAATAACAGAGATAACAACTACAGTAAGTAAAATTACTTTTGAAGAGCAGAGAACAGACATGACTCCTTTTATAGAATTACCTGAGATAGGATTAGATGATACTAAGGAAGAGCCTGCAATGCAAAAAATATCTGATGCGCAAACTATAAGTGAAGAAGCTGCTAACATTATAGTATCTAGATTAGAAAGAGTTTTTGGATTTAAAGCTAAGGTTATAAATAGACCAGATCTAGAATGGGCCGGTAAATTTGTAGCTGATGTTCCTATTATAAATGTAGCATACATGAGAGCGGATACTGCTTTTCATGAGTTTGCTCACCCGTGGGTAACAGCTATCTTTATGAGAAATAAACCATTATTTAATAAGTTAAAACTAGAGCTACAATCTAACTTAGAAGGTCAAGCTATACTAGCTAAAGTAAAACAAAGATACCCTAACTTAAAAGGTGATGAATTCTTTAAAGAAGCTATTGTAACAGCAATTGGAGAGTATTCAGCAGGTATGATTGATGAGCAAGGTAAAGGTTTAGTAGACGCAATATTTGAGCTGCTAAAAAGAATAGGTACTATGATAAAAAAATTATGGAATTCTAATGCCATAATTACTCCTGAAGAGTTAACAAATATGGACCTAAGAGGACTAGCTTTATTATTAGCAGAAACAGATGCTCGATTAGAAACTAATATAACAGAGTTTAAAAATCAACCTAAAATAGTAACTAAACAAAACTTCTTAAAAAGATTACAAGGTGAAGGAGTTATAAGCCCGGGGCAGGTAAATGGATATTATGCTATTATGGATATAGTTCCAGGTACTACAGAAAGAAGACCAGATCTATTTAACAAGCATGCTGAAATGGTAGCGCAATATGAACAAGACTATCCAGGATTAATAAGAAGAGTTGGAAATGATGTAGTATTTGATTTTGAGGTTCCTGTAGAAGAGTTTAGCGCTAATGCAGAGTACCAAGTTATAGATAATGACCCCATAACAGATGAAAAAGGATTGGATAAAATAGTTGATGAAGATACAATTAAATATTTAGAGAATGCTAGAGATGTTGAAAATGTAAGACTCTCAGATGATGAAGCTAATTACCAAGGTAACAGCGGTGTTTATAAAAGACTTACTCATTTTGTTAAAACAGGAGTTTTAGGACAATCTACAGATACAGTTGCTTCTGAATATGCTGCTAAAAAAGTATTTGAAAGAAATAAAAGAAACATTGAAACAGGAACTATATTAATAGAAAACAAGCCGTTTACATATAACCAACTAGTAGATAGATTCCAAAGAAAAGCTAACAATTCAGCAGCTAGAGGTAGAGCAGTGCATAAACTAATGGAGTGGTTAGTAACTAAAGATGATAGAGTTTTAAAAGATTTAAGAGAGATACAAAGAGAAAAACCTGATCAAGATGCTATAACAGATGCATCATTAAAATGGGTAGAACAAGTAGGAGAAGGAGTTTTAAGAAAAATAGGATATACAGATACTGATAAAATGAAAGCAGAACTAATGCTGCACAGTCCTATATTAAGTATAGCTACACAAATTGATGGTTTAATACAACATGAAGATGGTACTTTAACAATGGTAGATTGGAAGTCTGGTGGATATTTCTTAAACGATAGATCTACTGCGCAAATGATGAGATATTCTAACGGTACTACAAACGATGTGTCAGATAGTAAACTAAATAAAGCAATGTTAGAACTAACCTTAAGAGCTATTATGGTTAAAGAACATCAGCCTAATGCTAAATTTAGACAGATTATGGTGCATCATTTAGAAAAATCTAATCCATTTAAACAACCGTTTGAAGTGCATGTAAAAGATTACTTAAAAATTATATCTAATTATTTACAAGCTGAAAAACCAGAAGAATTTAAAGCTTTAGAAGAAAAAGGTTTATTAGATGCTAATAATTACATATCTCAAGACATGAGAAATAATGCTGCTTTAGACAAGTATTCTCATCAACCTTTAGAAGCACAAGTAGAAGGACTAGAAAAAGATATAGAAATACTAAGAACTAAAATAACTACTCCAGGAATGTCTAATGATTTAAAAGCGGATAAAGATCTATTAGAAGCTTTAACTACAGCATATCTAGAGCTTACTAAAACATCTAAAGAAACGTTAAATTCTGAAGGTAAATTAGGAGACTTTAAAGCATGGGCAAGTTCTATATATAATATAAACAGTCCTAGACTGCAAGCATTTAATAAAATATTTAGAAGAGCATCTCAAAAATCTCAAAACAAAATAGAAAACGAGAAACAAATTGCTGAAAAACTATTTAAAGATGTTAGAGATGAATTTATGAAAAAAAATCCTGCAGTTAAAATAACAGGCCTAGCAACTTTAGGAGCTAGATCTGGATTTGATTACAAAGGTTTATATGATTTTGCTTATGAAGAAAAATTAGACGGTGTTCAAACTCCGGGAGTATACATGATCAGTTTAGAAGATGCTAAAACTAAATATGATAAAGGAGAATTAACAGATGCTCAGTATAAACTAGTAAAACATTTAAGAGAAACTTGGAATGCAAATTGGTCAGAGTTAATGAATAAAAAAATGGAATCTGGTAATCCTTATTCTAAGATTATAGGAATGCATAATGTAGACAACACTGTTATTGAAGGTAAACTACATCCTAACTTTATGCCAAGACTTCCTCTAGAAAGTGCAGAAGCATACGAAAGATACAGAGGTGAAGGATTTATTAATAGACAAGTTAAAGGTACTGGTCAAGTTATAAAAAACTTTGCAGCTAACACATTCTCTCTATTTATAGAGCAAAATTACTATGGTCAAAACGATAGTATTAACTCTCATATACCTGTTAGGTTTATGGGTTCTACCGGTATTATAGCAGATCAAGTACATTCATTTAACTTAGAAAGAATGCATTATGATTTTACAGCTAATCTAATGCGTAAACAAGAAATGGATTTTGTAGTAGCTTTAGGAGATGGATTAAAAAGTTATTATAATACAATGAAAGATTTAAAAGGTAATGATGATAAAGGGTGGAAAAACTATGAGAAATTCATGGAAAACTTTATTATTAATTCTATAATGCAAGAAAGAACTGCAGGTAGAAATAACCATTGGTCTTCTAAACAATATAATATTGTTAATCCTTTTTATGATCCAAATAAACCTACTAGTCCTTACAACAAGCAAAGCTTCCAGTTTAGTTTATTTAAATTAATGATGGCAGTTAAGCATATAACTACCGGTAAAGCTTTATGGTTTAAATTTATTGGAGGTACATTTAATGGGGCTATTATTTTAATGTATACTGCAATGAAAGCAGTGCAGGGATCTGCAGCTAAAAGATTAGGATATGATCCAGGAGTTATAGATGTAACTACAAGCCAACTTTTATGGGCAGGTAAAGAGGTTGGTAAATACTTTGGAGATCAAATATTAAGATCGTTTAGTAATGATCCTTCTAAAAACAAATTACACAATCTATTAAAAAGATTTAAATATTTACCAGATAATTATGATTACGCCGTAGATCAATCAGACATGATGAATCTTAAGAATCCTACATTAACATATGATAAATTATTCTTTTTCCATGCTATACATGAAGAGTGGGGGCATGCATTACTTTTAGCAGCGCAAATGAAAAATATTAAAATGGCAGACGGATCATCTATATGGGACAGTTATGATAATGAAGGTAATTTTATGAAAGTTAAAAATGGAAAAGCTAACGTTAGAGGTGTAATAACAGATCCAAGCGGAGTTAAAAGGGTTATTGGAGAGCTTACAGAAGATGAGATAAACAAGATGCTAAAAATGTCTACTGATATACATGGAGCGTATAGAACTAGTGAAAGAACAGTACTAGAAAGTACCGCGGTAGGTGTTTGGGCAATGCAGTTTAAGAAATATTTACCTGCGCTATTGATTCAGGAAATGGAGTCAAGAAAAGATGATGTGTACATGGGTAAATATGAAGCATTAACTGATGAGAAAGGTAATAAAATTAAAAGTGAAGTTGAAGTAGATGGTCAAATGGTTGAAATGGATACTATGGATTGGGTTACTTGGCAACATGAAGGTAGAGCTAAACTTTTATTAAAGTTTATAGCTTCTATGAAAGGAGGTCAGTATACTAATTACAAGTATTCTAATTTAAATGACAGAGATAAATATGATTTACTTGGTATATTATCTAAATTCTCTGCATTTGCTTTAATGGGGCTTGCAATGTCAACTATGGATGATGATGATTATCCAGAACCACTAATGCAAAGAATGGAGTACTTACAAAAAGATGCTTTACAAGGGTTAATGCCTAGCGAGCTCTTAAGAACACTTAAGAATCCATTTGCAGTTATAGCACACGCTAATAGTATAATTGAAACTGACTTTAGTATAAGTGCTCAAAGAAAGAATATTCCTTTCCTATCTATAGGAGCGGAGTTAGAAAGGTATGGCATGATTGAAAGGTAAAAAAAAGGGGCAAACGCCCCTTTCTTTTATTCTCTGTCCATTGACATTTTTAACAACAATAAATAACCAATTAGATCATCTACAGTATCTTCTGTTTCATCAGTAATTCCTTTATTACTTATTCTTGCTAATTTATCATCTATTCTAGCACATATAGCTTCAGTAGAACCTAACTTACTAAATATATTTGTAGGATTAAGCGCTGTGTTACCATACGCCTCATTCTTTTCTTTTAATAAAGTAGTAATTTTAGTTGTTATCTGATCTAAATGCCATCCAAATTTAGGACTTGCAGGCTTCCAAGGATCTTTGTTTCTTTCAGTATCCCAATAAAGATCATTGTGACTAGAAGTACTAGTATAAGTCGCATGAACTTTTAAAGCCGGCGGCTCTTTTATTTTACATTTTTTACTCATTTTAATAATAATTTAAATTAAACGTTTCTTCTTCTTCATTCATTATACTATATAATTCAGAGTCTTCAGGAAGAAGAGCATCTAACTTACGTTCTAAGTATTCTCTTCTTTCTTTAGACTTAAATAATATTTGACCCATATTACCATCAATATCAAATCTGTGAAAATCTAATATTTGTAGTTTATATTCGTCTCTTAATTTTGAATATTTACCACGTTTAAAATTTTCAAAATCTTTTTTATATCTATCAGGAACTTTAAATACAAATAATAAATGTTTTGAAGAAGGATTCTCTACCGCAATAAATGAACTAATTTTATTTAGTAAACCTACAAATTCAATAAAAGCTTTTCTTTTAGAATTTTTATACAGTAGCAGAATACAATCAACATTGTTACGTTTTTCAATAAAAGCATTAATAAAAAGTGTATCATAAAATAATAGTCTTCTTTCGCCTCCTAGCATAGGAAATAAAAATAAACTAGTTTTAGTTTTACGCTCACCATTCATTGTCTTCTTCTTTTGATTCATTAAAGGATGCTATTTCATTTACTCTAAACACTAGTTCAGATTCTTGGATTCCCATATTATACGCTTCTTGTTTTGTTCTAAGTAAATATACAAGATTATAGGTTTCTGCAAATTTAATGATTCCTTGGTGCATTCCAAATTTTTCAGTATATTTTTCTAGAACCATAGTCAACTTAGGATTATCGTCAACCCACTTTTCTGCAGTTTTTTCTCCTACTTTAGGAATACCAGGTATACCATCTGTTGAGTCTCCCATTAATGTTTGAATTAACAAAAATCTATCTGCATTATCTTCAGTAGTAAAAACAAATTCCATTTTACCGTAGTTATAATGTGTTCCAGGAAGTTGTTTTAAAACATCTTTATCTGGACTACATATAACAGAATCTGGATGATTATCTTTAAATATAGCTACTAAATCATCTGCTTCTAATCCGGCAACTCCATAAAATCCCCACTTTTGTTGTATATACTCTTTAAGAGCATAGAATATAGGTGGTTTTGCTGTACCTCCTTTTCTATTATATTTATATGGCTTAGTTTTTGCTATTCCATATCTAAAACATCTTCCTAGAGTTAAAAACCCTATGAAGAATTCTGCTTCTGCAAAATTTATTATTTGTCTAATTCTCATATCTAAGCTTTCCATAGCTTCTTCAAGAGTGGGTTTCCCCATTTCATAATAAATTAAACTGTCAGCATCTATTACTGCTATTTTACTCATTTTTTTAATTTTTATTAGGTTAAACATATTAGGGGGAGGGTCCGTGGCATATTACATTAATAACCTCCCCCTTCTATGCAATCAATTAAACCGAGTTGCAAAACAACTCTTTACAGTTAGTCTTGCATGTACTTTCTGTACTCCGGTTTAACTTGAACTTTAAATGTATACAATTCCCTATTTTGGATTTGTATTTCTTGTCTACATAATACCTCTAAAGCTCTAAAACATCTTGAATCTAAAGAACCTTTGTCTTCAAAATATTTAATTGCTCTTTCAGCATTACATTGGGATAGATCATGTATATCATGTTTTTCCATCCAGTATTGCACATCCTTATTTCTATTAAAATTGTATGATTTTCTATTTAAGAAATCAGCATACTCATATAATAAAAATGGTTGTCCTGTTGGGTCAATAGTAGGTATTATTTTACCTGCCATCTCATATTCTTCGTCAGAAGCACTATAATTATCAATCATTTTTTTAATATCTTCCATTAACTCTTTAGTCATAGGAACTCTATTAGCAGATTGATTAAGAATAGTATCTGTCTCAATAACATCTAACTCTCCATCTTCAATAGATTTAGCTAAAGTTAAAGACATACTAGTAAAGAGATAAGAATCATAAGGAGCACTTTCATAATCTACATTATGTTGGTAGTGATCTCCTAATGATCTTTTATCTAGAATAACATCGTTACCGTGCTTGCTATAATAATCTGAAACTGCATCTCTATGATCATTGCAAAAATAACCATTAGTCAGACAAAACATCATTTTAGTCTGAGCAATATTAGCCACACTAAGATATTTATCATAGAAATTAGTATGAGGAATAACAAAATCTGCTTTCTCATAGTCATTAGTAACAGTAATTTTATGCTCTTTAAGCGCTGCTTTTAATCTATCAGTTGATACATTATGCATTGGTAATATAAAAGCTTTTTTAACTTGCGTTAAATCATTAGTTGTTTCTGTTTCTAATATGTTTATTATTTTATCATATTGAGATTTTGACTCAGATAGATATAAAGTTTCAATGTCAAGATTGTTCATCATTAGACCTGCATGCTTTACATCTGTAAATCCCAAGTCATCTAATAACTCGGGACTCACTTCACTGTGGTGTACATTTTTACTTGCCATTATTTAATTGTCATTTTAATTATAGCTGGATTCATCATCATTTGGTTAAACTTAGACTTATTTCCAGTGTATATTGTCCTAACTACTAAATACTTTAAATCGTCAGTAAAATAGCTTCCCGTGCACAGGTTGACGAGACGTTCTTGCATTTTTGGATTTACGGTGTCTGTTTTTGAGTATGCAACAGAGAAATTAGCTATACGAGTAGCTAAAAGGCTAGCTATGTCAGCTCTATAGCTATCACCAGTACCTATACACTCAGTTAACTGCGGAAGTACCTGCTCTGCTTTACCAAGAACTATCTCTCTTGGCGTCACTAGTTTGTCAAGCTTGTTATTAATAAACGTAGTAAACATAGAAGCAAACTCATTACCTACTGAGCCCTCACCAATCATTTGAACTAACGGTAACTCATCTTCAAATGCTTTAATACTTGATATACTATTAAAGAACGTTGATATAGAACGAGCATTAGTTTCTTGAGTCACTAACTCAGGATGCATCAACAAGAAGTTAATACATCTAGTATCTATACCATTCTCTTCTGCCCAACGGCCCCACACATTAACATCAAATTTAAGATTTGCTGTAATATAACGAGTCTTTTGTGCAGAATCTACAGAGTTTACCATATAGTCACCATTATCAGGATTAGCTGTTAAGATAATATGCCAATCTTTAGGCAAGGTCCATGAGATATATGTCTGTCTATCTACGAGCTCCATACAAGCTTGAATAAATCTTGTATCTGCACGGTTCCAGTCATCAAGTAGCAGTACACCACCGGCTTTCTTATCAGCAATCCATTCTGGAGCTGAATAAGACATTCTGCTTTTACCAGTAGTTTGAAATCCTAGTTTAGAGTGATCGTTAACAGCTACTTCATCTACCCATTTACCTCTTTTCTGACCTTCTACTTCTTTCCACATTTGAAACTGCTTAATAGGAAATCCTACTAAGTCACCTAGCTCTTCTATCTGAGCTAAGTTAAGCTTTACAAAGTCAAGACCATGTGCAGCTGTCATGTCCATAATACTAGTTGTTTTACCAATACCGGACTCACCTACTACTTCAATAGCAACAGGCTTTTTACCTTGACCTTGAAGGTGTCGGTTGTTTTTAATAATATGTCCTACAAAATCTTGTAGTTCATCTATATTTAAATTTACTTCATTCATAATTTTTGGTTTAATTGATTTAATTTAATTGAATTTTTATTCCAGGTAACTCTTCGTTAATCCTAGATTTACTGCTATGTACCCAGAGAGCGTTCTTTGGGCAATTGTCAGGATTAGGAGCTTCACCATCTGTGAGACATATAAATCCTGAATATTTAGTTTTAGGATCATTGTAATGATCTGTAACTGGTTGAAAGCACGTTCCACCTCTACCTTTGATTTCCCAAGACTTTTTAGGGTCAAATTCTGAAATATCAGTTATTTGGGTGTCAAACTGTGCAACAGTAATTTGGTTACCAGTTCTATACATGTGACCTAACTCATGCATAAATTCTACTAGCTCCTCACTACTAACGGACCCTGATGTGTCAACGCCTACGAGCACATGATTCTTATGCTTAATTTTAAGGCCTGGGTTTCCAGCATAACGCTTGTTATTTTTACGTCTAAGTTTTTTAGTATAAATTTTAGATGCATTATTAACATAACGTTTAAGAAAAGATTTCCAATTGAACTTAGGAGGATTTATAGTAAATAACTTTTCAATTATTTCTGCCAATTCTCCAGGAATAGTACCACATTTCTTCTGAATTTCTTCAGCCGTGGTTTTCATTTGGTGTTCATATTGTTTCTGAACTAGTTTCTTTTCAGCTTCAGGTAAATCTGTAACTTCTTCCCACTCTTTATGATCATATTGACTATTACCGTCCATTTGATCTAGAATTTTTTGAAGACTTGAATTACTAGAGTTACCATCTTGATCGCATTCTTTATTAAGTATATCATAATATACTTTAGTACCTGCTTTCTCTGGTAAAAATATACCGGGGAAAGAGAATCTCGTCAAGCCACCCTCTGGCAACATATACTCAGCAATATATTGGTTGATTTCTATATCTGCCGCAATATTAAAAAGTTTTTTGTTAGGGTATCTATCTGCCAGTATAATATGGCCAAAAGCTATATGTAATAGCTCATGTTTTAGCAAGCCATGTTGATGATGCTCACTTAAGTTAGAGAAAAAGTCTGGATTAATAACCAGTCTCATCCCAATGCCGTGTTTTCCTACACCGGCTGTGGCACAACTCTCAGTGAACTCTTTTTGGAGTCCAATGAGAAATATACCATAAAAAGGCTCAGAGAATATCAGTGTTTTAGATACTCTCGAGAGTTGTTCATGTGTTGATCGCATATTTAGTTTTTAGAATATATACCTTATATTATTCCAAGGTATAATTGATTGATGTAATTTTTTAAATTGTCTTATATACTCAGACTTAAGTCCAAGCTTGTATCGTACATTTTCTCCACCATATTGTGAAATTTTAACTTCTTGCTTGTCTGGAACCCAAAGATCTACTTCTGTCTTTGCGTTAGCAATCATGTTTTCTGTGTGTTTTTTGAAATTGTGTGTTAGAAATATAACTTCAGCTTGTACTCTGCTTTTATATTTTCTATCTACAATAACATTAACATCTTCAAATAATCGTGCATAATCATTTATCCAAGTATCTGTGACAATAACTGGAGAAAAATTTATGTGTACGTCGTACCCTGCTTCTATAAAATCATTGATTGCTATAATTCTATCAATAATTTTAGTTGTATTAGGTTCATGTATATCTGCCATTTTCTGAGGCATTAAGCTAAATCTAATACGTATTTTAAATTGAGGGTTATATGCTAAAAGTTTTTTGTTTACAAACTTTGTTGCAAAAGATCCCATTGCTACTGGGTGAGCTCTGAAGAAGTCAAATATATCTTCCCACTGATGGTACTTAGCGTGAAGACAAAAATCCTCATTACAACTTATATCATATGTTGTAAACTCAGAGTGTGTTTGATTAGGCTTCTCTACGGGTGTAAAGTAAGCGTGATTGTTTATAGCTGTAAGTATATCTCCTGTGTTAGTTGCTACAGTAAGACCTGTTGCTCTATGTCTTTTCATGTAACAATAAGAACAGTTATACAAACATCCATAACCAAAACTTGGTGTTATAAAGTCTGTGGATCTACCAGAAGGCCTTATAAGCATAGACTTTCGAGTAATTTGTTCTATCATTACTAGCCCATGTCTCTTTTTTCATCTGCGCGATCTTCTGCAATAGCATCAAGTCTTTGATTTTTATACTCATAGTCTTCAATAGACTCTTCAAAGAAGTCGTCACATGTCTCACATACAAATCCTTCTAGAGGTTCTGCATGATCTAAGCATTTGCTATCTTGACATATACCATTTACTATTGGTGCATCACAGCAAAAGCTGCGACCATCATCATTATCTGTGTATTCTGCCCCACAGCAAGGGCTTACCATTTCTGTCATGTTTAATTGATTTTTTTAATTAATTCTATAGTTTCTAAAACTTGTTTTCTATTCTTAGGTAAGAAAAGTGTGTAAGTATTATCTGATTGCATAATATGCTTTTTAAATAGCTTCCATTTTATAGGAAACACATCATTAGCAAAGCCTTTAACTTCTATTATCCATTTATTGTTAGGGTCTACAAAGTCTGGTGTATAAGTTATATCTCTAATTTTTACAGTAGTTTCTACATAGCCCTTGGATTTATGGGGCTCTACACAAGTATAAGGAAAACGGAAACCCTCCATTAATATGAACTTTTTCTTTTCATATAATGATTTGATTCCCGCTTCCTCTAACTTTTGATATGTAAATAATTCTAACTTAGATCTGAACTTAATACCTTTATAAACACTAGCAATTGCATTTCTAACTTTCTTGTTTACCGGCTTCTTCTTTAGTCTTCGTCTCACTTTTTTGTACATTAATTATTATTTGTTTTATCTGATCAATTCTCCATTGCTTACCGCGCTGAACATATTCATTAGCTATAAAATCTGAAATGTCTTTACTAGCCCATTCTTCTTTTAACGTAGCATTTAAGAATCCAAAAGTTCCACAAATTCTTTCTGCCATTGTCTGTCCAGCTAAATCATTATCATAAAACAAAATTATACATTTAAAACGACTTTTAAGTCTTTCTATAACATTTTCATCCGGCATAGTTGTTTCACTCTGAAACGCAATTGCTGGAATACCAAGGCTATACAAAGACATAACGTCCTTTAAAGATGAGGTTATTACTAGAGTACCTTCTAGACCTTTTAACATATGTAGGCCTTGAATTTGAGTGGCATTAGTATTTGAAAACCATTTCCTTTCTTTTTCTTTGGGAGCATATATTTTATACTTTAACCCAATTCTATAAGCATAGGTGATAGATTTACACACAAATCTATTTTCATTTATCCAGAAATGAGAAATAGGTTCAACAAGAAATTCTTTTAATATTTTTTTACTAATATTAAACTGCTTCCAGTACTTAGCGTCGTCAAACGTCCATTCTCTTTTCTTCTTTTTAATTATTGTTACTCTTCTCGTTTCAATAGTTTTATTATACAGTTTTGGCTTAGAGCCGCTAATTCTTTTAAAAGTGCTATTAGCAGGCCCTAAGTTTAATCCAAAATCTGTATCTATAATAAGTAAAGCTTCGTGAAAAGTACAAGTAAATTTATAACTTACATATGTAAAACAGTTAAACGCATGCTGTGGTTGCCCAAAGTCTTTGTATAACAATCCTCCATTCCAAGCTACAATTACACTGTCATTTGAAGTGTCTTCTCTGAATTCACTACAAAATCTTCTGCCCACATCTTTAAAAGACGGACAATAATACTTAAATATATCAAAAGGTGATATTTTTTGTAAAATTACGTCTGTATGAAGATGGGCCCCACTGTCTCTACTTTCAATTACCATACTATTGTAACCAGTCGTCTGATTCAGATGGAGCAGCCGGCTCAGCATCAGCAGTTGTTACTGATAACTGTGGCGTAAACTGTCCCCATTGTAAATCTCCAGGGAACTCAGCATTAAATCCTGAATATTCTCCATTAAGAGCTTTAACAAAATAAGAGTCTCCTGATCTTTGTGTTCTACCAAAGTGACTTGTATAAACATTCTGATACTTACCATCTTTAACACCTACAAGAACTCTAACTCTGTTGTTAGATAACTGTGTAACTAGTTGTTTAAGCTCTGAAAGATCAGTTCCTGCTGCAATTTTAGACATAGTATCTAAAGATACTTTACCTCCACTTGCAACGTTAGCCCAAGCTTTAATAAAACCAATTAACTTTTCTTCATTAGGGAATGCGGCTCTAATACCTTCTTTCTTATACCAGTCATAAGAACTTAAACCCCCTTCGTCTGTTGCATAAGCAAACTGACCATAATGGTTTACAAATTGAGTTTTATCTCCATTTCTAGTAATTTTTGGTGTATTTTCTAACAAAAACTCTACTTTAGTTGTAAGGTCTTCATTAGATACCCAGAAACATACTTTAAATATGTCTTTACCATTAAGTTCCATTGAATAATTTGGCTCTTGTTTTACATTAATTCCCATTGCATGTAGTTCTGCCATGTTAGGATTTACTGCTTTTACTTCCATATTAGTTAAACCGGCCCACAATTTGATTCCTCCTAATACTTCTTTACTACTGTCATTACTTTCTATCATTTTTTTATTTATTTAAATTACATATCAAAAGAGTTACTCTCTTCTAATTCTATTGGTTTAAGCTCTTGGTTTTCGCCCCAAGGCACTGGCGTTACTTCTTCTTCGTCGTCTGTGTCAGATAACTTGTCACCATCAGGTACACCTGTTATTTCTGGAGTATCAATTGGATCTACTGTTTCTGCTGAAGCTTTTAATAAAGTTTCTTCTGGAGTTTCATATTCCGTAGGACTTAACATTTCCAAAATAGCTTCTTGAGTCTCATGCATTTGATCTTTAACTTCTGTAACTGTCTCAATAGCTTCGTCTATAGCCTCTTCTAAAGTTACTTGATTAGGATCTATTGCTTCTACTGCAGACTCTAAAGTTTTATTAAATGAGTCAGCTCTTTCCTGAGCAACTTTTTCATTAAAACTAGGATCTACTTCATCAGCTTCTGGAAGTGCAGCTTTTATTGCATCTAAAGGCATGCTTTCTTCAGTGTCATCTACAAATGTAAAAGACAAAGATTTCTTTCTACTTGGTCTTCTACCTTTAAGAAAAGGATGCTTAAACATCTCATCAACTTCCCAAGGTTTAATACCATACTTAACAGCCATATCTGACTTGCTAACACCGTCTTTTAGATCTTGATCTATCTGCATAACGGAAATTTTTGGAGGCGTTTCACCTGCCTGTACGTTTTTTCTAATTTCAATCATAATTAATTATCTATAAATATATTTGACCAGACTAAGGGCATGGTCTTCCCTATTAAATGCGGACATCTTGTACCACCTGTTACATCTTGCAAAGAATCAAAGGAAATTATAGTTTCATCTTTATCTCTGCTTATATAACCAATAGCATCTGCCCGTGAGCAAGTAATTTGTTTAAGTTTACCAGTAAGGTCGAGATCTTTTACAACCACTTCCGTACCTTTCTTATCAACTACTTTATCCTTTAAGTGACCAACTAAGATTACATGATCTGCTAGTCTGTTCAATTTATCTATCCATTTTTGAAATGCTATTCTTAAATATAAATAGCCGCCGCCGTTAGGCAATGATAGTATTGACATTCCAGGATACTTTGTATCAAAGTTTTTACCCATAGGAGTTTTCATATAAAGTAACTTAGCGTCTGCTTCACACCACTCTTCTAATTTAGAAATAGTGTCAATTGCTACGTACTTATATGGTTTATTGTTTTTAATTATCTGTTGACCAACTTCAGATAGTTCTTTTAAGCTGTTTACTTTAATTTTTAAAGCATCAACCATATCTGAACCGTCTTCTAAGTCAATAATTAAACAATTATCTAACTGAGCTAACATAGTAGTCTTACCTATCTTAGGTGGACCATATATTATCATGTTTTTAGGGGATTTGCGGCTCGCCTTAACCTTCGCTTTTGGTAGCTCCATACTCTTCTTTTTTTATTTTATACTTAGTTATTAATCTATCTCTTTTCTGTTCTAGTTTAGCTTTAGATACAGACGGACTTGAAAAAATAGAAACATCTTCATATTCTTTCACTACCCTCCCTTTAACTTTCTTCAATTTATTTATTGTAGAAGTTAAGTTCTTAACAATTTTAACTGCACGTTCTCTCATCTCTTAGTTTTTAATTTACCTCTTAATGAATTGCGTTTTGACATAAGTTTATCTAGCTCCTCTGGATTGTTTTTAAATCTTTTCATACGTTTATCTGTATGATTGATCTCATTTAAAAGTGCTAGTTTTAGTCTTGTTTTTCCTTTCTTTTTGCTCATAATCGTTAATGTTTTTAAATAATTGTTCGTTTTGTGTTAATTCTCGTTGAAAGATTTTTTTAAGCCTTTCTTTCATTATGGCTCTTATTGTTCTCATTGTTTTATTCTTTCGTTAATAGTAAATGTAGACATGTCTGCTTGATATGGTATCATACCTAGCATACCATCTCTATTCTTTTCAACATGACAAGCCAATAAACCAACCGGGTCCTCATCACAATAAGTATTAGTAATACCATACAAATCATGCGGCCTATTAAGAATCAAAACTACATGTGCATCCTGACCAATGCTGTCACCACCAAAGAGATCAGTTAACAACGGCTGATATTGATTTTTTGCACGGTGCTCTTGCTCAATGTTACGATTAAGCTGAGACAATAATATATTTACAGCTCCCATTTTAGATTGTAAATACATACAACCTTTAGAAACTATATTAAGTCTTTGCAGCTCAGTCTCTGATTTACCTGAAATAAGTCTAGAATGATCATATACATTGATTACAGTCTTTTCTGGGTATTTATTAAATATATCTTCATTAGCTTTTATAATAAAGTCCATACTTCTAGGATGATTATTAAAATAAATATCATAGTTATTATATCTACTAGCGTTAACAGCATATTTATTAAAATCAACTTGAGATAAAGGCTTATCTAAAGAAAACAACTCTCCAAGGCCTTGCTTAAGATCTTTTGAAGCACTACGCATTATCTGCTGATAACCGGGCATCTCAAAGGTCCAATACAATACAACCATAGAAGTATTTTGATTCTCATCTAGAACATCAAATATCAATTGATTACTGAACGCAGACTTACCTACGCCGGGGCGGCCTGCAATTACATACAATTTCCCTTTTTGTAAACCACCCAGTAAGTTACGATTTAGCCTAGGCCATTTAGTAGCTATAACATCTCTGTTACCAGTCATACCAGCTCTTACAACAGCAAGAGACTGTTTAACCGCGGTCCCTATCTTCTGAAAGCCGCTATTTTTAAAGGGATCTTGTAATTCTTCCATCATTTTTATTTGTTTTATCTAAGTTAATATCTATGTAGTCTTCCCACGTATAATTGTTAAGCCATGTTTCTAGCTTCTGCATATATCCAAGACTATCTTTGTCTAGTTCTAATTGAACTCTTAACAATGCCATAATCTCTTTGTGTTTTGCTACCTTCTCATTTGTTATCTTGCGATAACGATTTTTAGCTTTCATATTAGTGTAAGCATTAGGGTCTTTAGCATGTAATACACGCCTACCACGGTTAGGAGACTCTACAACTGCAGGATATACTTCAATTAACTCATTGAACAAGTCATCAAAATCACCTGCAAATTGGTCAAGCCACTTATCAGTTACTTCGTAACTGTCATCTAACCACCCTTCAACTCTTAAAAATTCATAATTAACACTTTCATCTAATTTTTCTGAAATCTCATTAGCTTTATGTTTAGCATGTAAAGCTACGTACTCGTTAGGGAGTAAATCTAGTTGTTCTAGTAATTCTAAATCTATTTCTATTTTCATATCTCAAATGTTACGTTTTTTAAATTTTTAGTTGCACTCTTAATCCACTTCTCTTCTTGACTATCTCTCACATATAATACTATAACTTCACCGGTTTTTCCTTCTTGAAATCTTATAAGCCTACCTACACGTTGTATCATAGATAATGACTTACTAGTAATTCCACATATAATACCCATATTAGCATCAGGTACATCAAAACCTTGATTTAAAGCTTTTGTTGAACACAATACATTTATTTTACCAGTTCTAAAGTTATCTAAAGCAGCATCTTTTTGTTTCTTACTTCTTTTAGAATGATAACTTTGAGCTAAAGGTATAACTGAGTCTGATAACATATCAGTAAATTCATTAGCACCTCCAAAAGCAAGTATTCTTTTAGTTGGGTTAGCAAAAACTAAATCTCTAAAAGCATCTATTTTATTGCTAGCAAAATCTATAATCTTTTTACGCTCTCTTATACATCTGTAAAATTGAGTAGCAGCTTTCTTTTCTTGAGGGCTTGCACTAAGGTCTTGCATAATAAGCTTTGCATTTTCCCAAGCATCAAAATTTCCTAGCTGACTCTTCCAATAAACAAATCTATTGTTGACTTTCTTGTAACTTGTACGCTCATCAAATGTTAAATCTATAGGCCTACATATAATATTATAAGGAGAAACTAAGCCTAAATCTACACACTCATCTAATGTTATTTCAAATACAATAGGAGCTATCTCTAACAATAACTCTTTGTATTCATATTCTTCAGGTAAGGTAGCAGTCATACATAATAATCTGTCAAATATATTGTTGTCAAAAAACTTACGATACTCAGGAGATAATCCTAAATGTATTTCATCACATATTACTACATCATAATGCTTACCTATCATTTTATATGCGCTTTGATAACACATAAAATCTACAGTGTCTAAACAGTCTTCATACCCCCACTTAATAAACTCTTCTTTAAATTGATCTTTAAGTTGAGTTGTAGGAACAAGTACAAGACCTGTTATCTCTCTATTTTCTACGTTTTCCTCACTATCTTTTAATCTTTTTATAGTCTCACCTACAGCTATTACACCGCATCTAGATTTACCAAAACCTGTACCGGCTATAATACTTCCGTGGAAACTATTCATAGCCCAATGATTCAAGGCTTTTTTCTGCTGCTTATCTTTTAACTCATTCAAATCTTCCATTTTATACAGTTTTAATTAATTACAAATTTTAATGTCTCTAGCAAAGTCTTTTGCAAATAAGCCCAAGCTTCAATTGGTGTCTTGAACTCTCTGGTTCTGACCAATCTCCACTCTTTGGGCCTCTTTCTAAGCTTGTACAAATGGGCGACAAATTTACTATCTTTTATAATAACCGCAGGCCAATAGCCATACTTTATTATTTCTTTTATGTCTTCTTCGTACATGCAAACTCCTTCTCTAGTATCTCGAGTAATTTCTTATCACCTACCATAGGTTTTGACCCTCGTAAGTCTTTATACTCTTCAGGTTTAAAGATCATTTTAACTTCAATAATCTCTCCTCCTAATACATTTCTCTTAACTATCCATCTTCTACCTCTGACAGTTTTATTACGTTTTAGTTGCTCTCTTAAACTCATATCGCTTTCCATAAAGTTACAGTTCTATTTGTTTGCTTATCTTTAAAAGTACCACTATCAGTGACTCTACCTTTATTTACAAGCTCAGTAACTCTGCCAGTAACAGAATTTATTTCCCAACCTAAATACTTAGCTATCATTCTATTTGTAGCCATGCCTTTAGTTTTAAGTATACTATAAACCTGATCTCTCTTAGATTTTATATTTACTTTAGTTTGTTTAAATGACGCTAGCTGCGTCTTCCTTATTCGTTTTACCATACTAGTCTATTTTTTTTAAGTTGATACTTATCCATATTATTATGAATCTTAGGTTTTAAAATGGGGTAAGCAGTAAGCAAATTTTCATATTCTCTGAATTTATTATCTTTAGTTTCAACCTTCCCGCTGAACTTAAAATAATTATCAAACTCTATAAAATTTTGCCTACATCTTTCCTTCCATTCCATTTCCTCTCTACATTCCTGTACAAAGTACTTAACTAACTCTTTATCCATTAGCTTTTCTTTGCTCTTGGTTTACGTTTAGCTTTTGGTTTAGATTTAGCTAACTTATCTTCATACTCTAATGCTAAGTCTTGTAACTTCTCATCATTTGTTTTAG
>Ga0209337_1000155_pt1 | contig 54755 bp, 53 predicted proteins | sample LinPmetageLP53_FD_184044 | JGI IMG/M metagenome (GOLD analysis project Ga0209337, IMG submission 184044) | Marine viral communities from the Pacific Ocean - LP-53 (SPAdes) (version 2) | ecosystem: Environmental > Aquatic > Marine > Oceanic | place: Pacific Ocean | collected 2010-02-08
AAGTTGGTTTTATTCTCATGCAGAAACTAAACAAAGAGTATTAGAACGCTTATGTAATTTAATGAAAGTTGCTTGGGCTGAAGGTAAAAAAGCTGGAATGATATTAGGAGATGGCGCTTATAAATTCCTTAGCGTTATGCCAGATATTGCTTTACAGGATTTTGGTATCTATGTGGGTGATAGCGGTAAAGACGATTCTATGAAGCAGGTAGTACAGCAAATGGCTCAAGCATCGTTACAGTCTGGAAGTATTGATTTACTAGGCGTAATTAAAGTTATGAAAGCTGATACTATGACAGAAGCAGAAAAAGTGTTAGAACAAGGAATGGACGAAATGAAAAAACAACAACAAGCTGCTATGGAACAACAAATGCAAGCTCAACAGGCTGCCGCGCAACAAGAGCAACAAAAATTTGAACAAGAGGCTCAGTTGAAACAAATGGATAATGAAGCAAAAATGAAAATAGCAGAAATGAATAATCAAACTAAAATGCAAATTGCAGAAATGCAAGCAGATACAAATAGAGATATTAATGATGCTAAACAAATTAATGATAAAACTAATAAAGCTGCTGATATGTATATATCAGAAGAAGATAAAGATAAAGAATCAAAAGATAAAAAAGATAGTGGTGCGTTAAAAAGAAGTAGTACAACGTCATCACAAGAGCAACTAATGAAGGCTGCTCAGAAAATATAATATTTTTTGTATCTTTGCAAACAGGGAAATAATTAAAAAAAAGAAAACATGTCAAAAGAAGAATCAAAATTAGTTGATGAGGTTATAGATAACCCATCAGGAGAAGAAAAAATTGCAGAAGGTGAGTTTAACCCATTAGCATTTGTAGATGATGTATACGGATCTAATACAAAAGACAGCTCAGAGGATACTGGAGAGGTATCTAAAGAAGATGAAGATGGGTGGTCATGGGAAGAAGACCAAAAAGCAAAAGAGACAGAAGAAGTTGTAGAAGAAGAAGAGGAAGAGTATGATTGGGAGAATACTACCAAAGAGTCCACTGAAGAATCTACAGAAGAAGAAAAATTAAATTGGGAAAAAGTTGGTAAAGAATTAGGTATAGAAATTAATTCTAAAGAAGACCTTGTTAATGCTATGAACTCTATGCAAAAAGAGTCTAGGCCTGTTCAGGAAGACAACCAAGTATCTCAATTAAGAGGGTATCTTAAGTTAAGCGATAGAGATTTAGTTGCTGAAGAGTTAAGACATGATGGTATTGAGGAGCATGAATTAGAAGAGTCTATTGATAAATTAGAAGACTCAGGAATGCTTAAGATGAAAGCTAAAAGTGTTAGGCGAGTTTTAAATCAAGCTATTGACCAACATAACGACAAAACAAAAAAAGAAAAAGCTAATGCAGAAATTCAGAAAAAAGAATCTGTTGCAAAAGCAAAAGAAGGATTAAAAACTCAGATTAAAGAAATGAATGAGTTTATGGGAGGAAAGGTTACAAAAAAACAGAAGGAGGAAATATATCGTTTTGCTACAGGTGATATGATGAATGAAATATGGAAAGATCACGCCAATGTTGCGGATGTTGCTATGTTTATGTTGTATCGCGAGCAAATAGAGAAAATTCTTCGTTCTCAAGGATTGGCAGACGGCAAAGCCGCTATCATGGATAGTATAGTCTCACCAAGCCTTAACACTGGAAAGAATAAATCTAACTTCAAAGTGGAGTCAGGTACGTTTGATCCAAAAGCGTTCATGAACGAGTAAGTCTAATTAAGTAAGTCAAAGACTACTAGGTTGAAAGTTAATTGAGCAAAAAAAATGTTTAATTAATAAAAAAAAATTTAAAAAATGGCAACAACAAGTACGGGTACGTATGGAAGAGGAACAACTGCTGCGAATGCACTTAACGCAAATTTGTTACAACATCCAGAAATTGCTAAAACTTTAATATCTCTTTACCCAAGATATTCTATGACATATCTTCTTGAAAAAACTAGAAGACATGCTGCTGAAAAAGTTTTAGGAGACAGTTCTTACGAATGGAAAGTAATGAATCGTCTAAACAAAAAAACTATAATTAAAACACACGGTACACCTGCTGGTGGATCTGGTGGTGCGTCTGCTGCTGCTGGCGTTAACATTGTAGATTTAATATTTACACCAACAAATGGTGGAACTGCTGAATCTCAATTTAATTTATACGATGTAGTTAGATTCCCATCTGGAGCTACTGGGCTAGTTATTGCAGGTCCTGATGCTGATCATAAATATACAATTGAAGCTATCACAGATGTAACTGCTGCTGATAATACTGCAAATTCTGTAGTTGGTAGAATTGGTTCTGCATTCCCTGCTGGTTCTGCTGGATCTGATGTAGGAGAGAACAATGCTTACCCAGATACTTACAAGAACTGGATGACAATCAACAGAAAGAAATGTACAATCACTGGTAAAGATGCCACTGATGTTTCTTGGGTTGAAAACAATGGTCAAAAATTATGGTACTTTACTAAAGAGAACCACATGATGGATCAATTCATGTATGAGCAAGAATTACAAAGATGGTACGGACAAACGTCTGTAGCAACTGCTGCAACTAACTACTCTGCAACTAACACTGATATCATTTCTGGTATTGCTGCTGGTACTTATGCTGATGGTTCTGCAAGAGCTTTATCTACAACTACTGATGGATCATTCACAATTGGTGATGGTGTATTAGCACAGATTGACGGTTCTAATCAAGCTACATATGCTGCTGGAACATTAACTGAAGATATTATCACTGAGTTTATTGGTAAGATCTCTTTAAATGCTCAAAATGCTGAAGGTAACGAATGGGTGGTTTTCACTGGTACTGAAGGACGTATTGCGTTCCACAGAGCTATGAAAGACTTAATCGTTGCTCCTTCTGGTGCTATGACTGGAGGTTCTATGAAAGACATCAAAGCTGGTTCTGATGTATCTTTAGGTGGAAACTTCACATCTTACCATGCATTAGGAAACAAGATCACTATCGCTTACTGTCCAGTATTTGATGATGCTCATGTTCACGGTGCTTCAGGTGGTACTAATTCATTTGGTGATACTAGATTAAAAGAATCTATGAAGATGGTGTTTATGGATTTTGGTACAACTTCTAGCGTTGCTAACGTAGAGTTAATCACTAAAGGTGCTGCTGGAATTAATCGTTCATTAGTTAAGAAATATGTTGGAGGTATGGTAAACCCTTACGATACTAAAGGTATGTTAGCTGCTAATGGTGATGACAGATTCCAATGTCACGCATTATCTGAGTCAGGAATTGTTGTTAGAAACCCACTTTCTTGTGGAGTTCTTTCTGCTGCCTAATTCACAATATTAATTTGATGGAGGGAGGCTTCGGCCTCCCAATATCGCCTAAAAAAATAAAAAAAAATGGCAAATTATTTAGATTTATCAGGAAAGTCTTCTGCGCAAGGTCAAGGTAGACTTCCAAAATTAAGAGGGCAAATAGCTCCAACAAGTACATTAACATCAGATACAACGCTTTATGATTATAATAGCGGTACTACTTATTTCTGTGATGGGTCAAGCGCAATTGACATAACACTACCTTCTGCAAAAGCAGGGTTAAATTTTAAATTTATAGCAACAGATACAACTGCTGATATAGATATTATTCAAGCTGCGGCTTCAGAAGATTTTATTGGCTTCATTTTAGATGGCGCTGGTACAAAAGATTCCGCTACAAGCTCTGATACAAAAATTGTTTTTGACACAAGTGGTGGTGCGTCTGCTGGAGATTATGTAAGTTTATCTTGTAATGGAACAAATTGGTTCGTTGAAGGAGCATGTAGTTCTGCTGCTGACGTAGTATTTGCATAGAAGTTAATTAATGGAAGACGGAGGGGTTAATCCCCCTCCAAATTCCTTATATTTGCAAAATGAAAACAATATTAGTAGTAAGAGACGGAAAGGTTGTTGAAATCAATCCAGATGAATTACAAGAAAGTAAAAGTAATATACTATTAAAAGAAGGATCAAAATTAAAATGGGGAGATAAAAACTATCAAGAAACTAGAATCTCTACTAATGAAAAAGGGCAAAGAAGAATATTTAAAGAGACTGCAAAAAAGTCTAAATATTATATAAACAAAAAATAACAGGGAGTATTAATTAAAAAAAAGAAAAAATGGCACACCTAATTTATGTAAAATCAAAACAACCGAAGAAGTTTAGCTATTGTAAGTTCGGTGCTTACACAAGAAAAAATGGAAAGAAATCTGTATTATTAAATCCAGACGATCTTCCTGTAGATGGATGGGAGATGTACGATCCATTAACTACATTAGATATTGACAATCAGTATGACAGAAGAATTTATGATTTTCTTTTAGAGCATCCTTTTATGACAAGCGGGAAAACATATGAAATGATTGATACTAAAGCAAATGTAGAAAAGCAAGCTGCTAATATCTTAGAGTCTGCTGAAGCTGTTCAAGTGGCTATATCTATTAAAGACAATGAATTAAATGATTTAAAGAAATTATTTGGTATTGGTGATGGATTTGAAGATAAAATCGTTAGAGCTAAGTTAATTCAAATGGCTGGAGCAGCTCCTACTAAGTTTATTGAAATTTATAATGATGCTGATAAGTCTTATAAAGTATTTTTAAAGAATGCTTTAGAGAAGAAAATTATCCAAAAAGTTAATGATGTATGGAAGCACGGTAATTATACGTTAGGTATTTCTGATGGACACGCTATTCAATGGCTGAAAGAAAATCCAGACATCTATGCTGCAATGAAGAATCAAGTTAGAAACGGAATTAAAAAGACCGAAGAAGTTAAAACTAATACATCTGACATGGTAGCTAGTTCTGGTATTCAAGAATTAGAAAGAAAGATAGAGTCTGATAATAACAAAAAATGGTTTGATAGATCTAAAAATAAATAGTAAATGAATTTAACCGAAGCGCATAATATGATGGATTTACTCTTAGATGAGTCAAATGCTCCATATTTTACAACTGAAGAAAAAGATAAATTCTTAAATCTAGCTATATCTGATTTTATTAATGGGCATTATCAAAAGATGACAGCTGATGAAGATTCTAGAAGAGCATTGTCTGGCTGTATTGACTGGAATAGTTTTAGTATTTCTAAAGCAGTAATAATTGCTGGTACTGCTATTCATCAATCTAGTTATCCAGCATTATCAGGAGTGTATGACGACACTACTGCTACTGACACAAAAGGTTATTTTGTATATGGAAATCAATATGTGTTACCAAAACAACATTTATATGTATTATCTTTAGGGGTGAGTCATTATAACAAAGATGAGGTTATAAATCCTAGTGACGGTACAGTCTATTCAGGAGTTACAGAAGATGATATAATTGTTAGCCCCACTGTTTCTGCAAAAAATAAATCTACTAGAGAGTATTATGAACATGCTTACACTCCAGATCCTTTTAATAAAGCTAGTGAAGATGCTCCATATTGGTCTTATATAGAAAATAGAATTGTAATTGGTGGGGGTGGTAGTTCTATAAGATATATAAATATGCAAGTGATAACATTACCTACAGTAGAGCAAGCATTTTCTGAAAGTACTTATGATAGTTCAACAGCTCCAGTACGACTAGCATTTGCAGAGCATTATCAAAAACAAATAATACAAAGCGCTATTATTAAAATGTCGTCACATATAGATCTTCATAATTAGGATATATAATATTGAAATATAAAACGCATTACACTGTAAAAGGATTTCTTTTGCTCCCTGCGTCAAAAATAGGTTGACACTAGAAATAGTTGATGCCTATTTTTGTTTAATGGATAATTTTGACTAATTTTGTAAACATCTAAATACTCTATAATGATAACGGTAAACGAAATAGCTTATAACATTAAAAACATTGCATATGGAGGATCTACTTCTACAGAAAATAGTATTAGCCTAAAGCAAATAAAACACTGGATTAATTACCATAGGGCTAAACTTATTGCTGACAACATTGATAAAGGCATTACAAACAATCAAGCTCTACAACAAAAAATGGCACTTACTGCTAGAAACTCAACATCTTCTACTATTAAAAACTTTTATGACGCATGGGACGCTAAAGATAAAGATTCGTCTTTGTCGGCTCCAGTAGTGTCTGGAGAGTGGTTATCTAATTTACCTAAAAATACTGCTGGAGATAGATTAAATGGAGAATGGTTAGTAAACTCATCCTTAACGCAAGGCGAAAATGGTTGGGTTGATGGGCAGCAAAGAAGTTATTATGGAGAAGAAATATCTTCTTCACAACTGCGAGGTGATTTTAGAAATTTTGGAGGACATAGCTTTTGGACGCCAAGACCAATTCAATTAAAAAACAATCAAGGAATTGTGTCGGTAAATGTTGAAAGATATGCTTACTTTCCTGATGATCCTGGAACATCAGACAATGAGCAGGGGGGCGGGTATGCTAAAAAGGGAATAACATTGTATGAAAAAGATCACAGTAGTTTTGACAATTTTAATAAATTTACAGACAACAGTCAACCATATTACTCACAAGAAACATCAAGAATAGATAGAGAATTTGATGGTCATGAGAATTATATAGCTATAAGACAGCTGCAAGCATCTCCTAATTATCACGCAGGCATAATTACACCGACTGCACAAAAAATATTTTGGAAATATAGAGGGGGTGCAAGTATGATACTAGAAAATCCTGCTGAGATTGATATGATGTATGGGTGGTGGTGGGAAACTGAAACTAAATGGGATGATTCTAGTACTCCTTATCCTATACCTTTGGAGTATGTTAGTGATTTAATACAAAGAGTTATACAAGTAGAAATGCAAGCTGAATTAAAAACTAATCCAGATATAATAACAGATGGTTTAGACGATAACTTAAAACGACAAAGCGGTGGGGCACAAGTACAAAGATAAATATACATCAATAAAAGACATTTACAAACTTGTTAAATTGATGATGACAAGAAATATAGATTATTCTTTATATTATAATATTATTAAAAAGTATTTTGAAATACTAATAAGAGATGTAGTAGAAAGGAATCGTAGAGTTTATTTACCTAACTCAATGGGGTATGTTTATCTTGACGAAAGGCCACATAAAAGAGCCTTTCATGTTAGAGTAGATAACGAGGCAACTAAAAAAGAAGGAAAAACAATAACAAAACAAATTCCTATTCTAGATGATTTTTATAAAAAGATTGTTTGGGTAGGGCCAGAAACATATAAATATTGTAAGTTTATGCCTCTAGGGCATTTTAGAAATAAAATAAATAAAAATTAAAAAATGGCAACAACTGTAAACGCATCTACACTTACTGTAAAAATAACAGAAACTTTATCATTAGGAACTGACGCCTCTGGAACGGCAGACAATATGTCATTTGCACAAGAAAATTCCCATGTGATATCAGGAGCTATCTTAAATGCATCAAAAAGAATAATTGAGCTTGAGAGTACTGCACTAACAGAAGTAGTTACTTTTCATGCTAGTTTAAACGCTGGAGGTCAATTTAAAAGAGGAGATGTTAAATACATTAGAATAACTAATCTTGATGATTCAGCTGTTCTTAAGGTGGGGTTAATAGGGGATAGTAGTGGGGCCTTCCAGTCAGTGGCAGCAAACACATCTATTATATTCACAGGTACTGAGTTAGAAGTGGGCGCTACATTTAGTTCTTTTGCTAATGCAGATTCAATTAAAGTAATAGGAGTAGCACAACAACAGGTAGAGGTTTTTGTAGCAACTACATAAAAAATATATTATGCACATAAACATAGATAGAGTTTTTACAACTGTAGCTAGAAATTTAGGGATAAGTGATTACAGCAGTCGTATAAATAACTGGATAGAGTGGGCTTATGAGGCAGAAAAACTTATAGGTAGCATCAGTACCTTTGTGCAAAAAGAAGCCGTTTACAATGCAGAAGGAGCTAAATCTACAGGAACTATAACATTTACAGATGTACCTGTGTCTGGAGACTCTATTACATTAAATGGTCTTAAATTATATTTTAGAAATTCTACAGATCTTGGTCAAGCTAAATCAGCAAATGAAATAGAAATAGGGCAAAACTTTGTAACAACTTTAGATAATGCAACAGCGCAATATGGTTTAATTCAAAGTCTAAAAGGAAGAACAGGAAGCGGTGGTACTACAGGAACATACACTAATTCAGCAATATATAATTATCCAGAAGCTTTAAATGTTGCTGATTATTCTATTAGCTTATCTACAGGAAATGATATAATTACAAATGGCGCATTTACTGGAATTACACAAGCACAGAATGTACTTGGTACTGAGTGGAATACATATGTTAATTGGACAATTGGAAGTGGGGCTGCTACACATGCCTCTGGAAGTCCAGGTTATTTAACACAAGACGAATTAACATTTGTAGAAGGAGATACATATTCAATTACTTTTGATATTTCATCTTGGACAACTGGAGCATTTTTATTAGCAAATCATTTACCTGATACTACTGGTACTAATAATGATAATTTAACATTAACAACTGGAGCTACTACTGGAGACACTATTACAAGATATTGGAAGCAGGGTCCAACAAACAAAGATAAGCTAAGTCTTTATGGAAGTACAACTTTTGATGGTACTATAGATAATATTATAGTTAAAAAAGTTAATAATGAAGCTTTAACTATAACTGCAAAAGAAATAGGGAATAAGGGTAATGAATATACTTTAGCTTCAGATAATGCAAATGCTAAAGTTAGTGGATTAAGCTTAACTGGAGGTAAGAATCTATACAGGAATCAGCAATTAAGATTACCAGACGATAATGTTAAAATGTTAGCAGTTAGAGATAATAATAATTATGAACTAAGAAAAACATCATCTGTACATACTGGTAAATTGGGAGACGAAGCATTAAGATATTATGAGCAAGGTAATAGACTTAATATTGCGAATACAAAATCTACAGAAATGACAATAGTTTATTTAGCATACCCTACAGATTTAAGAGGGTGGCCAATGATAAAGGAGGGTCACGAAACAGCAGTAGCGCAATATATAATGTGGCAAATGAAATTAATAGAATTCTATAATGGTGAAATAGCTCAATATATAGTAAAAGAACTTGAAAAAAGATGGTACTTCTTATGTGGTAAAACTAGGGGTGATGATGGTATGCCAACATCTGAAGAGTTAAAACAAATAGGTAATATATGGAACACCATGCTGCCTATTAAAAATAATAGAGGTCTTATAGATTTATAAAATGGCAGAACAAAAAAAGAATAAACCATCTCCATCACAAGGAGCTCAACAGCCTCAAAAAGCAAACTATACAGTTCCACAAGGATTTACTCACGGTATGGTTAGTGATCCTGATCCTAGGTTTCAATTAGAGGGAAGTTATAGTGATGCTTTAAATATTAGATTGACTAACGATAAGGGTGATAGCTTTACTGTTGAAAACATAGAGGGTAATAGCCAGTTTATTGATTTAGGCGAACTACAAAAACAGCTTAACACGCAATCAAAAGGTATATTAGGTAAGACAACAACTGGTAGCAATACTGTGTTTTCTGAAATATACTGGGATCCAAAAAGTCATGATGCTAATGGAAACGAAGTTGGTAATTATTATCCTTCTGTTGGAGCATTCCCCTTTACAGACTTAGGGCCAGGATACACAGGAGGTTCTAATATAGATTTAAGCAATAGAGCAAGTATAGTCGGTTATACAGCTTATGCTGATACAATATTTTTAATTATAGTTGCTAGGTTTGAGTTTTTTAATGAAGATGGAGTTGTTGTTTCAGAAACTGCAAATAGAACAATATTTCTTTCTGTAGTATTTAATGATGAACTAGAAGTAACAAAAGTAATTGATCATGCAGTTTGCTACAGTAACGAAGGGGGTAATTATCCTGATTTAAATATGGATATAGATAACCAGTGTAGAGTTGAGCATATGGTTGAAAATAGTTGTATATCTAGAGTTTATTGGACAGATAATAAAAATCAACTAAGAACAATAAATTTAGGAGCAGGAGGGAAAAACGTTTTAAGTAAAGAAGAATTAGATATTACTCCCTTAATGTCACCATCTCAACCAACATTAAAATCAACAACGCACGGTTCTTTACCAGTTGGTGTATATCAATACTCATTTAAATATGTTTCTGCTAACGGGGGTGAAACAACATTTTCTCCTTTAAGTAATTTATATCACGCCTCAGATCAATCATTTAGCTCAACACTAACTTATGGTGGAGGTCCTCCTGGAAAAATAGGAGTGCAAGGCTTTACTATAACTGTATCCGACCTAGATCAAGACTTTAAATTTATAGAGCTTTACGCTTTAATGTATGAACAGCAAAACATACCTCCTAGAGTCGCCTTAGTGGCTAAAAAAGGAATTGAGGGAAGATCTTCTGTAGACTTTTCACATACAACATGGTTTAATCAAATAGAAGGGGGATTAGAGGATGTTTTAATAGAATCTAACACGTGGGACGTTTGCAAAGATATTGCAATTAAAGACAATATTTTATTTGCAGCAAATATAAAATCTAAAAAGAACTGGATATCAGAAAAAAATTGGAACGTTAAGGTTGCTAGACATAGAATTATTGATGGTGAGGGAATCTTAACAACAAATGATTTTGCTATAAATCATTATAAAGACGGATCTTTAGTTTCTCCTACTGGACAAACAGACAGAAACGGATTTACTATAAAGCATGGAAGATTATTACAACCATCTGAACATGAAGAATGTGCATTTGACGGTACAATTAACACGCCAATGTGGACTACTTTATTAGAAAATCAAAGACATTCTACGGATTCTGCGGCTTCAAATAGTGATGATAAAAATAGAACAGGTAGAATTAAACAAAGATTAGAATACAGATACTTATCCGATTTAATGACACCAGGAGGGGAATCTTTTAATTATGGAGATAATACATCTGGAGGTTGTAGGGTTACATTTGGAGTTAAAGAAAGGGCTGCTGATCAAACACAGAACACAAGTACATCTCCATATATTTCAGCAACAATACCTGGAGAAGAGATGCAAACAGATTTTGCTGGTTCTATAGCATATAATCCAAATGGTCAACCAGAAACTAAATTTAAAACATCAATGTCTTTAGGTGGTTCTATGGACCCTCATGCTGCTGGAGATAAAAGAGGATATCAAAGAGGTGATGTTTATAGATTTGGAGTTCAGACATATGATTTAACAGGTGCTCCTGGAAATGTTTTATGGATAGGTGATATACAGATACCAGAACAACATGATGTGTTAAGAATGATTAATGTAAATCAAACTGACTACACACCAATAAGACCAACCTCAACAACCCTATCAGGTACCGCTAACAGCCTAATAGTTCAGAAAAGTATAGTAAGACATAAAAACGTAATGGACTTTAGATTATCTTATGTTTATGGGCATACTATACCTAAAGTAGATGTAGAGTGGTTTAGCGCTAGATTAGATACTGATAGCACTCAAAATTTAGATGCTTATGTAAAGCACGATGGAAATCAAGATAGTCAACTTCCTAATAATGGGGCGAGTGCTTACACACCTACAGTAGAAGGATTAAGAAAAGCAGTTCCTTACTATGCATTCCAGAACACTCATGATGACACTCATTATTTAATGGATTTATATGTTAATTTTGAATTTATTATACCTAGAGATGTTGCTTCTAAAATATCTGGATTTAGAGTTGTTAGAGCAGAAAGAAAAGAAGATGATAGAAGGGTAGTTCAGCAAGGGCTATTGAACCAGACTATGCAGTACGGTACAGCTGAAGCAGGTTTAGAGGCTGGTTACGATAGTAATAAATTTTCAGTAGCTGACAATGCTTCTCTTGGAGACGAGCCTGTGTTTGTAAATGCTTTTAATAAACAAGACCCAACAAAAGTAGAGCAGCCAGAATTTAATACATATCTTAATGGATATTTAGGGTTAGCAGAAAATTCTAACTTAGCATATTATAATGACTCAGCAACAGATGGAGTTTTAACATCAGGCCAAGCTGACTTGGCTGGTAAAATAGGTAGTTGGCCAGAAACAGAAGATAGTAAAAAATGGTATGGTGGCAACGGAGAAAACGGTAAGGGGGCTGGGTATTGGAATGTCCAAGCAAATCCTTTTCAAGGCCCTGGAGCTTATGGTAGACACAAAAGACATTGTTCTTATTTTGGAACCTACCCTAAGTATTATAGCGGTTATTCTGATGGAACACAAAGCGAATGGGGTAATAATCAAATAAGCAGTAGTATATATACATTAGATTCTCCAGACAGTGCTTTTGGTATTAGACCATATCAATATAGAGAAGGAGACTTTTTAAGAATAGACAGCTCTTTAAAGCTGACTGATAAAGACAGATACACAGACACTACCGCATCTTGGGCTGTAGGATACCCACACCTTTGGTACACTCATTGTAGAAAGAGATCTGAATTTTTAACTTTAGATCCCCATGGAACAGGTACAAGAGCATCTCAACTAATTTGGGAACCATTATCATTTGATAAAACAGACATAGATTCAATTTCGTTTTGCACAAAAAGACATATAGACGAAGATTATAGTGTATTAATTGGTAAATACTATTGTTATGATCCTTATTTTGGTATTGGTATGGAAATTGATGGTGGTATGTTTGCTGCTATGGCATATGGTGGATCTGGAGGTATTAGGCCTAGAAATGATTTTGGGTGGTCTTTACCTCTTACTGCTGGAAAAGAAATAGGAGATGGGGAGATTGTATCATCTTCTTTTTTCCAAAAATCAAAAAGGGTAGATGATGGTCAGGTTTACGGATTCTCAAATAATACTTTAGGGTATTATAAATCAGCATGGAAAACAGCTGAGGCTACGCATGGAGGTTTTTCTGCTTTTGGAGCAGTAACACTTGGTACTAATTCTATTGCTGCAATAAGAGACTATTCAACAGCAACATCAGGTAATGATGCTACTACTTGGACAGACGATGAATCTAATGCGGATGATTTCACATATGATACTGTGTCTACAATGCAAATGGGACTAAGGACAATTTTATTAGAAGTAGATAATTATGCAGCTACAGCAAAAAGAACTGGAGATTCTACTGGTGAAGGGTCTTACTTTAACAATAATATAATTACTAGGCCTGGTCATAGATTTCATTCATGGTTTGCTCCTGTAAATTTAAGTGCTATATATGAAGGAGGTAGTTGGTTTACATACTATTTAACTGGAGGTGTAAATGGAACATTTTCCCATGAACCATCCAGTACCAATAATTTTAATTCAACCACTGACGTTATACATAGTAGTGCTTTATTAACTAATTATAATAGTGATTATAGAACATTAGTAGACATAACTAAAGATAGTGTATCGTATAGATATGGAAGCCATAAAAGATCACTTATTCCTTTTAAATATTTATGCTCAATAGTTAGGCGTGTTGTACCATATGGTGGTTACGGAAAAGAAGCTATTGAATCAACAAGATACATTCCTTGTGGCAACTTTCATGCTGTAGATGATAAAGGATGGAACGGTTCAACAGACCCCGCTCAACAAATAGCTCATGTAAGTCAAGTCTTTGGAGGAGATACATTCGTAAACCTGTACTCTCACCAAAAAACATCATCTCCATACATGAAAAAATCTGCATCAAGATGGCAAGTGTTTCCTGTAGAATCTTATGTTAATACAGATATGAGAAGTGGGCTTACATTAAATAGTGGAGATACTGAACTGGGAAAAGATATAAATCAACCTCCTTTTAGTAATAGTTGGTTATATAATCCTGTGTTTTCTCAAGAAAATAATATTAAGTCAGGATTAATGATTGATGAAAATGTAACTTGTGAAGCTTTAGATTTACCTTATGAAATTGCTTACTCTAATACAAAAATATCTGGAGATCCAGAAGATGCGTTTAGGCAATTTCCTATTAATCAGTTTCATGACATGGAAGCTAAATATGGCGAGATTAATAGGATTATAAACTTTAAGAACGAGATATATGTACTGCAAGATAAAGGATTTGCTAAACTTTTGGTAAACCCTATTTCTATGCTTAAAGATGAAACAGGAAATTCCTTATATACAGGGACAGGAGAAACTGTTGAAAACCATATATACATATCTACTAAACACGGAACAACACATAGGTTTAGTGTTGCTGCTAGTGAGCATGCTTTATACTTTGCAGATAGTAATTATGGTAGATTGTTTAAATACGATACAGAAAAATTAGTATCTTTAGGAGATTCTTTTGGACAAAGAAACTATCTTAGAGAAATAATGAAAGAGTGGAAAAGTGTAGCTACAACTGACGATGCTGGTGTAATGAGGAAAGATGTTAAAGGAGATTTAGATAATATTAAAAAAGAAGGTAGAAATTATATTGGGGACAATCCTTTAAAATTTGTAGGTATTACATCTATATTTGATCATGAAAATAAAGAATTATTAGTAACATTTCATAATAGTAAATTTCTTAATGGATACGACAGAACTGATTTTGCTAATCCATATAGTCATCATCGTATGGGTGCAACTGTAAATGGCCAACAAATGGGTATATCTGAAACCCTTGTATTTAATGAAGGTATAAACGCTTTTACTTCAAGATATAGTGTAGCGCCTCCATCTTGGATTGGAGGAGGATCTGGATCATTTTTAGTTACTCCAGAAAATGAAATAGCTGTTAGATCTATAATGAATATAAGAGCAGATTCTACAGCTTATGATCACTTGCCTTACAATATATATGGGTCTTATGACTCTCATTGGTATAAGCAGTATAGGTGTAATCCATTAAGTTTATGGCTATGGAATAAACATAAAGATGGTCACAAAACTAATTTCTTTGGAAAATTAGATGACACCCGAAGGTATGTTGGAAATAGTTCAAACTTTGCTTTAGTTTCGCCTATAGATGGTACTGTAAACAGAAGTGTAGTAACAGTTTACGAAGGTCGCAAGCCTTATGCTGAAGAAAGTTATATTGAAAAAGTTATTGGTGAAATGCCTCAGCTATCTAAAGTGTACGATCATGTAAAAATACCTATGGTCAGCGATAATGAATTTTCATCATTAGAATTTGATTCCGAAAATAGCTCTCATAAAACAAATATAAATTATAGATGGAATTTTGAAGACACTCACCATGGTTGGTTATGGGATGCTGGAGGAAGTAATTATGTAGAGCCAACTATTAACTCTGTTACATCAACAAATGAATCCACAGTAGTTGTTTCAGATATTGTTCATCCAACTGACCCAGACGATGGTAAATACTTTTTCTTTACAGTTCCTGAATGGGATTCTTTAGCTGGAAATACATCTTGGAGTAATAATATATTTAATGTAAAACAATATAGAGATGGGATTTTAATATGGCAAGGAGATGTGTATGCTTGGAATAGTGCAAATGGTGTGCACGGTAGAAGGGTGTCGGGATCTGCTGCTGATCAATGGGAAATAGGTGATAAAATTAAAGGAGGTAATTCAAGCGGTACAATAACATTATCAGCTACAGCAAGCAATTCTCAATTTCATAGCCCACGTTTTGAAGATAAATTAAATTTAGACGGAGAGTTTAATAATATTATTAAAGTTAGAATAAAAAGAATATCTGGTACTAGTTGGCAGGGAAGATTATTGTGGATTGGAACACTAAAACACGGAGAATGGCAAAGATTAGATGAAGACTCATCTGACGAATATAGAGCTCAATTTGTTGACGAACCATCTAATATGAGTTCAGAATTTGTTACTCTTGAGTGGGATATGAAAGATACTGCAAGTTGGAATGATAGTATTATTGAAAGCCTTAGATTTGATTTTTCAAGTAGTGAATCAGTATTTGAAATTGATTGGATAGAAATAGGATCTAACACAAGAGCAAAGCATCGTAATGGAATGTTAAAAGTTCCTTTAAGAAACGAGACCTCTCCAAACAGGCTAAGGGGTACATGGGCAAAAGTAAAATATAAAGCCAAAACTACAAATAAATTTAATATCTTTGCAATAATGGCAAAGTATAGAAAAACATTTAGATAATATGGGTTATCAAGATATAAAAGACGTGCTTAGTCAATATGGTTCTACTCTAAACAAAACAGAGGAAGATTATATGGGTAATAACTCTATTGATATGGAGTATGATCAAAAAATTAATCCATACTCATCAAGAGGATATGTAGACCAATCTTATAGAGGTTTAGCTTCAGAAAAACAAGATTTCTACAGCCCCATGGAAATGTATGAAGACGGGGCATTAGACCCCACATTACTTACAAGAGCAACACAAGGACTTACTTATGCTAGTATGGCAAGCAAAGCATCACCATACATTGAGAAAGGGATTAACCAAGGGATAAAAGCATTTGGAGGTAAAGCCGTACCAGGTGGCACACCACTTAACTTATCAGGCCCAGCAGCCTTATATGGAATGACTAGAAACAACAATCCTTATGATTATACAAGCACAGAAGCATTAGGAACTACAGGAGCAACAGTGTGGGGTGCAGCTAATATAGCAAAATATGCTGGTGTTGCTGGAACAGCTATGCCATGGGTGTACTTAGGATCATACTTATTATCAAGATGGTTTAATAAAAAAGGTAAAGAAAAAGCTAAAAAATTAGTAGGTAAAGAATATGATAGAATTAGAGATTTCCAAACTGAACAAGCAGAAGGTGTTGAAGAAAGATTTGTTGAAAATAGAGAAGATGCATTAGCAAAACAAAATGCTGTTCATTATGATAAAATGGCTAATCAATACGATAATCAGTATGGAGCGTATGCAGATCCTTATGCTAGTAACTATTCAGAAGGAGGTAAAGTAACTAAACAAGACTTACAGGAAGTAAAGAAATTAGGTCGTTATGGAGATACAGAATTAGTTCATGTAAATCAGCAGGAAAAACAAATGCTAAAAAACATGGGAGGTTCTGGTACTATTAATCCATACACAGGCCTGGAAGAGTATCATATCTCTTTTAGCCATGTTACTGACACTATTACCGATGTAGTTGGAGGTGTGTTTGATGTAGCTGGTGATATACTTGACCCTTTATTAGGGACAGCTGGCGATATAGTTAATACAGCTGGAGGTGTACTTACAGACGTTGTAGATACAGCGGTAGACACAGGTGTTGATATAATTAAAACAACTGGAGATATTGCTACAGATGTTGTTGAAGATGTTGGAAATTTTGTAGAACCTATTATACGCCCTCCATTTGAATTAGCTGGAAATGTTCTTGATACTGTTATTGATTTATTTAAACCAGACTCTTATGATATGCCAGATTTTGATGTTAATGATAGAGAAAATCCTGATATATCTTTTAGAGACCCAAAATCAATTAAAGGGCAGCAAATAAAAGGAGAAAAAACAAAAGCTAATATAAAGTTTGATCAAAATGCTAACGTAAAAGATTCTAAAGCTACAAATGAATTAAATGAATTTAAATGGGATTTAGATAATCCATATATAACAGAAGATGTAGAGCAATTTTCTAAGGGAGGCAAGGCAGTAGGTGTTGATGACAATGTTCTGAGTAACTATATGAATGAGTTAAAAGATCAAGAAAACAGTAGCTTAGTTGGATACAATAAAAAAGATGGTAAATTCTATCCTATCCCTGCATCAGAAGGAGATGGCTCAATGGAAATAGCTTATGGATTTAAACTTCCTAAAGATGAAATGGAAAGGTTGTCTAAAGAAGGAATGACTATGAAGGAAGCTGAATCTTACATGAGACAAGATTTACAAAAAAGAATGACTACTGTAAAAAATTATTTTGATAAAAATCATCCAGGAACATGGGATTCACTTCCAGACAAAGTAAAAATTGTTGCTGCTGATTATGAATATAATTTAAGAGGAGGTATTGGTAGTTATCCTAAATTTGCTAAAGCCTTAGCTGAAAATGATTATGATGGTGCTGAAAGTCAATATGTACGTAACATGAGGAAAGACGGGAAATTAATTCCTCTTGGTAAGCGTAATGATTGGACTGTAGAAACACTATTTTCTGGTGCTCCTAATGACAAACAATTATGGGACCCTAATAATCCTAATGTAGAATGGAGTGAGGAAGACACTAATCCTAGAGCTGTTCAAGACGCTATGTTTGGAGAAGAAGATTATGTTATAGACCAACAAGACAATACACAAGTTCCTGTTACTACAAACATACCAACTGTTGAAGAGTTTGACCAAGGGGGAAGAAGTAATATTGTTGCTGAATTTACAGGAAACGAATTAATTGTAAATAATCAAAATGTTGTAGAGGAAGGGTTACTAGAAGGTAATTACGCTAAAGCTGCTGCTCCAATTAAACAAGCGATTAATAATAATAATATTACACCTGGACAAGAAACACATAAAGGAAATCCTATCCCTGTAGATGCTGATGGTAATATTTACGCAGCAGGAGGAAAACTTAAATTTAAGGTAAATAAAGGAGCTGGTGTATATGATCATGCTGATGAGCAATTTAAATCTGGTATGACTGACAAAGAAATTGCAATGATAGCTCAGCAAAATATAAATAAATGGAAATCAAATAATATGTACTCTTAATATGGCAAATACAGACAATTATGATTATGCTCATGATTTAACAGCTCAATGGGAAGGTGGTGTGAGTGCTGATAAAGATGATAATGGAAATAAATATAAAATTAGTGGTACTACTTATTACACTAAAACATATTACGGTGTAACTTTTAAAACATGGTTAGGCTACGAGGGTAAATCTAAACCTACTACAAAAGCTGAGTTTGATACATTAGTTGCTGAATTTAACAAAACAACAAAAGCTGACGCTAAAGCCTATTTTAAAAAAGAGGTTTGGGATAAAAATAATTTAGGAGATATAAAAGATAAGAAATTAGCGGCAACCATATATGACGCTATGATTAATCAAAACTACACTTTAGGTGGTAATGATAACAAAACATTAAAAAGAGTTTTAAAGAAGTTAGGTATAACAGGATATGACATCTCCACTCAAGAAAAAGCTATTGCTGTTCTAAATAAAGCAGTGGAAGATAAAGGATCTGAAGAAGTTCTAAATTCATATGCTGAAGTAAGAGAAGATTCATATATATCATCATCTAAAAAAGGAGAGAACCATTCATTTGGTAAAGGGTGGATGAATAGATTAAATGATCACAGAACAGAAAACAAAGTAGACACAACTCTAACAACAATTAATGATAATCCTCTTGAGGGAGATACTGGTATAACCAATATAGTAAGACAAGATGTTGAAATTATAGAAGATGACCAAGCAGAAGGTAGTGATGTTGAAATTCCGTTAAGGAGAAAAACATATGATAAAGAATTTGAAAGCTGGGATGATGTTGATCCTGAAAAAATTGGAGAGGATGAGATTTTTACAGTAGACGGTAAGGTTTACAAAAAAGATCCTGCCATGGATATTTACAGAAGATATGATGAAGAAAGTGGTGATTTTGATGCTAACCAGTCTGGAGACGAAAACTCTCAATGGATATCTGAGTTAAAAAAAGAAAAAGAGAGAAAGGCTGAAATAGAAAAACAAAGAGAAGATGATGTATACGTAGAACAAAATCCTGATACACCATACCAAAGAGACGGTAAAGTGTATCAAATGATTGATGGTGTTGAGGTAGAAGTAAATGTTCAAGATCCGTTGCCTGGAGATGATACTGGTATAAGTAACGATGATCGTCCTAATCTAATAGAGCCACTAAGAGAAGAGACTCCTGTTCTAATTGGGCCTGAAAATAAAGATGTTACATCTACAAAAGAAGACAAAATAAATGAAGAAGTTGAATTAAAAAAACCTAGATATAGAGATTACAAAACATCTTCAGAATACATGAAAGCTCGTAGAGAGTATTTTAAAAAGTTAGAAGAGCAAAAAAAGGGTGACGAAAAAGGACAAAACCAAGCAGAACCTCCTAAGAAAAAAAGAAAAATAACATCTTCTGCTCAAAAAAAATTAGATAAAGCTGTTGCTGATGGATCTATCACTCAAGAAGAAGCTGATAATTTGAAAGGAACAGGGTTATTTAAGACTGTTAATAATAGAGATGTGAAGAAACTGTTAGCTAAAAAAGAAAAGCAAGCTAATAAAATTGACATGACTAAGGTAGAGGGTTCTTCTACGTATGAAGACCCTAATAAAAAAATTGATAATAGAACTGAGCAGCAAAAAATAGATGATGCTGTTAATGCGCCTCCTAGAATATTAACTCTTGAAGAAATAGAAGAAAACAAAAAGAAGGGACCTCAAGTAGAAAAATTAGAAAAAAAACCAAAAGTTAATACAGCAAGTATAGGTCAACCAATATTAGATTTAATAAAAATTATACACGCAAAAATAAAGAAATTATCTGAAGATACTACAATCCCTTTTTCTGAAAAGCAAGGTCAAATGCAAGCGCTACAAGCTGAGTTAGACAACACTGGATATACAGGAGACTTAAATACTAATGGAGAGCCTGAAGGACAAGGAAGGTATGTTCATGCTAGCGGTTCTATAGAAGAAGGTGAATTTAAAGATGGTAAACTTGTTAATGGTACTTATACTGATACTGAGTTTGGAATTACTTACACAGGAGAATTTGATGAAGATGGAGACTTAAGGAAAGGCGTTTGCAAATCGGCTAACGGCTACACTGAAGAAGGAGAATTTGATGAAGATGGTATAGATTTAACTAAAGGTAAGGTCACTCTTGTAGATGGATCTACATATGAAGGAGAATTTGTTGACGGTAATCTAATTGGAGGTGTATATACAGATGCTAACGGAGTTGTAACTGAAAATTATTATTCAGCTACTCAGTCTACAGAAGCACAATCTACTTCTACAAGAAGAACAGAACAAGAAATAAGAGAGGATCTAATTAAAGAAAGATTAGAGGCGAAACATAAAGAGAATGCTGATTCTTTAAGCATGACAATGGAAGAGTATAATGAACTTGCCAGAGAACCATATGAAGAGGATTTTTTAGAAGAAGTTACTAATGAGGTAAACACTGAAAGAGATGGGCTTATAGAAGAAAGAGATGCTATAGATCCAAAAGATAATAAAAACAATTACTCTAAAAATCTTAATAACGAGGTTATTTACACAGATCCAGAAACAGGAGAAACAAGTATAGTGGAAGGTGATGAATTAGAAAGAATTCAGCCTATTCTAAACTCAAGATCTACTGGGGATGTAATACCAGGTGGTAGCTACGAACCGTTTGATAGAGGAGATGGTAATTTAGTAGATGGTGATTTAGAAATAGTAGGAGTAAATCCTGCTGACGGTGATAATCCAGCAACCTATGACGTAAGAACTACCGATGGTCAAGTTATTACTATGCCTGCTCAAGACATGGGTCAAGAAGTAAATTCTCAAGGTGATATTATAGGAGCATCAGCACCAGTAACAACAACACAAGAAACAACTACCACTCAAGAAACAGCAGAAGTAGAGGCAGGACCTGATTCTAAGTCTGATTTTATAAACACTGCAAGAAACGCTTTAGATAAAGCATCTGGCATGGCAGGAGGCCTTATAGATGCAGGGGCAGGAGTTTTAGATGCTATTGGTGGTCCAGGAGCTATTGTTTCATATTTAATGGGTAAAGAAAGTTTAAAAGATGCAATGAAGGAGGTTACTCCGAAAGAAAAAGCAAATCTTTCTGCTTCATTTATGGAACATTTTAGACAAACTAAAGAACTTCAAAAAAGAGGATTTCATCCTACTGAAGCTAGGGCTGTGCAAAAAGAAATAGATACTGCATATCAAGTTGGTTTAGAAGCTTCGGTTAGAGGAACGGCAGGTGATAGAGCAAAATATTTAGCACAATCAGGATTACTAGACGCTAAAAGATCTTCTGCATTATTAGAGTATTCTGTTAAAGACGCTGAACTACAAAGAACAAATCAAACAAAATACAGCGCTATGTTACAATTTAAAGAAAATTTTGACGCGCAGAGATCCGAATCGTTAAGGGCTGAAGATATGGCTAATCAAAAAGCAAAACAAGAAGCTGCTTCTAAATTTACAGGTCAAATGTTTCAAAACGTTATGGGTGGATTAAATGGAGGCGGAATAGGATCCTTTTTTCAGCAAAACAGCACAGCTATAACAAGCTTTTTTGATAAATTAAAAATACAATAAATGGGACTAGGAATAGGATTTTATAATGCGTTTTTAGGTGACACTTCTACAGCAGGGAGTTTTGCAGAAAACCGTAAAACAAAGCAGATACAGGCCATGCAACAAGAGATGCAAATGCAGCAGATGCAGCAAAAGCAATCTCAAGACATGGCGGCACTGCAACAGCAGTTAAATACAGCTGAAGAATCTGCAAAAGGGATTCTTTATATGAATAAGAATTTTGCAAGAAATAAAGATGTAGATGATTTTGAAAATTGGCATAAATCAGGTTCTACTTATCCTAAAATTAAAGAAACGTTAAAAAAATATGGTTCTGTAGCTAAAGCAAAAGCTTATGGTAATTTAGATTTAATGATAGAGCAATATAGGCAAGAAATACAAGACAACCCAATTTCAAAAAGAGCTAATCAAAATATGACTTCTTTAACAGCATATCAGAATTTAGCTTTAACTGATGACAAAAAACATCTTTTAAGTGTTAATAATAGAAAAAGATTTCAAGATTACAGAGAAGGTAAAACAGATCAATTTTATTTTAGTGGTGAGTTAGGAGATTATGTAAATATAGCCCAAGAGAGAGGTAGAACAAATCAAAATATAGATCTAGAAGAGGTGCTAGAGTTTAATAGAGTAAGAATAAAAACTGACATGGCTATGGACTTGCAATTATCTCCCGAAGAAGGAAATGCCCTGCAAGATAATGAAATGTTGTCTTGGTTAAAAAAGAATACTGGGCATGAGACATTTGGAGAAACTTCATATTTTAATGGTGAAGCCGTATTTGGGACTCAAGACTCTGACGCATCGTTTTCACAAGACCTTGTACTAAACCTAGCTTCAGCTAAAACATTTGGAGATTCAGGATATTCTGTAGTAGACGGTAACTCTTATTTTAAAATGAGAGATGATGGTATGACATACGATCAAATGTTTGGTGAGTATGAGTCTATGGAATGGATGACAATGGGAGGTGTTGATCATAGTCAAAAAATGAAAAACTATATTGATGATTGGTCTCCATTCTCAAAAGACACTAAAGTGGTTGGTTCTAGCGCAATTTTTGTTGATCCTATTTACAGGCAAGGGATAACAGAGTCTGTGTTTGGTAATTTTGCAGGAACAGAAGAGTCTAAATATAATCCTAAAACTAACACGGTTTCTGATGTTAATACTGCTGGGCTTTATGATAAGTCAGGGCATTTAATATTAGCTGACGAAACTGCTGATGATGCTGAATGGAATACGTTATGGAATGAAGCTGAGTCTATGGATTTAGAACTATTAAACTATCATGTGGGACTAGAAGGTACAAATAAAGACGGAGATTCTTTCTTATTAACCGATGTAGGAAATGAATCAGATAGGGATAAACTAAGAGAACAATATGGTGATGTAGTCTTTAAACAAGTTGTTTTAGCTGAAATGAGAGACTCTGATTTAGGTCCAGATAATGATGATTATTATTATAAAAAGGTTAACTTAGCAGACGCTAACTTACAAATTAAGTTAAATGAAAAATTCAACTCAGAAGGTAGAAATAAAATCAAAAAAGACATGTTAAGTACGCAAACTAGATTAGCGGAACAACAATATTTTGAAGGTAAAAAAGCTGCTAATAGAACTAAATTAGTTGCAAGACTTAATCTTCCTACAGATGCTTCATTAGATCAATTTGTTGGTGCTTATGACAAAACAATAAGTGTAGGATTAAAAACTAATAACGTTTCTAATAAAAACATTCAGACAGCCATGCCTCTTCTTATGTCTCAATTATATGTAGAGTCGCAACAACCAAGATCTTATGGTAAAGATGGTATTGCCATGAAGAACACTAAAGATAAGGTAATTGGGTATGCTAAAAACTCTTCTGAATATATGGCATATAGAACCAAGTTATTTACAGACGGTTTAGCTGAAGGTAAATTTGAAGACATGTTGAGCGCTATCAATCAAGGAACAGGAGCATTTGCATCTTATTTAGAAGTTAATAATAATAAAAAAGACTTTAAAAATATTAAGCAATTAACAAAAGATATAATTAAACACCTTAATTAAAAATGGCTGGAGAAGACGATTTTATTAATTCACTAAATATTTTATTAGGAAGCGATGCAGATGCTAATTTAATAGGAAGCAAATCTATAGAGAAAGAAATCACTGACAATTATGATGATGAAATGGACAAGCCTTCTGGCTCATTCACATCTATGTTAGACAATTCATCACAAGCAGAACAAAGAAGTATTGCCTTTGAACAATCTATGATGGGTGCTGGTGCTGAAAACGTGCAGCAAGATCAAAATGGAGTTATGAATCAAATGGCACAAGGGCCAGCTCCAGATCAGCAAATTATTGATCCACACTCTATGATTGGTAATACAGCAGAGAGAACAGGAAGAGCAATTGCTTCTGGTTGGGGAGATTTAGTTAGTGGAACAGGAGATACAATGGATTTTATTTCTGCACTTGTAACTCCATGGGAGGCAGACGCCACTACATCTGTAGGTTCTTGGTTAAAAGGTATTGGTACAGAATATCAAAATGAAAACACATTAATATTATCTGAAAGTCTTAATGATATTACCATGGCAGATATGTTTAATGGTGAGTTCTGGTCTTCTAAAGTAGCAAGACAAATACCCTTTGCGTTATCATTTGTTATTCCTTACGCTGGTGGAGCAAGGTTAGGAGCTTATGCTTTAGGTAGGTTTGGTATGGCAGCAGCTAGATCATTACAAGCAACTAAAAATGTCGGAACAATGGGAAGGGGAATTGGAGCGGCAGCAAATAAAGGATCTGGTCTTTTAGGAAAATTAGCGTTTGATGGAGGTAAAAAAGGACTGCAAGCAACTAAATTTACCAGAAATGTTGGTGGCTTTGTCGGAGGAGGTGTTGGTGCAAATTTAGCAGAAGGAGCTTTTTTAGCTGGAGAATCATATGATGAAATGTTGTACCAATTAGATGAAAGTGGTCAGCCATTATTTTCTCCACAAGAAGCTGCTGAACATGCTTCTGGCGTAATGCTAGATAACTTTAAGTACTTTATGGTTGATGCTGCTCAGTATGGACTTGTATTTGGAGGTGCTGGTAAAGGATTGACTAGAAAATTAATGATGGGTGGATTCAAAAATACTCCATTCAAAGCCAGTGTAGGTCATTTAATAAAAGGAGGAATGCAAAAAATTGCTCCACACTTAGCCCCTACTGCTGCATATGCGGGTATTGAAGGTATTTCAGAAGGTATACAAGAGCTATATCAAGAATGGATTAAATATACAGCATTACAAGAAGCTAAAGGTAAGGATTATAAAACCTATATGGATTGGATGAAAGATGAGGGTGGTAATTATAGGCCTGAAGTTAGAGATATATTTTTTACATCAGTAGGATTAGGAGCTGCAATGGGGGGAAGTAGAGGTTTTTTTGACTCTATGGCTGAAAGAAAGAAAATGCAAGAAGAGAAGCATGCAAAATTTATAGAGCATGCAAGTAAAATAGATGCAGCTCAAACAACAGAAGAAGAATATTTAGCTACACAATATGCTGTTGATCATGTCATAGCTGACAATGTATGGAACTACGGAGGAGATGGTTCTGTTGTATTTGCTTATTTAGATAAATTAGTTTCTTCTGGTAAAATGACTCAAGAAGTTGCTGATGAATATAAAAAGTCTGTTGAGGTGTCGGAAGCTAATTATAGTAAACACAGCATGAACTCTATGCTAACAGAATCTGCCGCAAAACAAGCGTTTTTTAGAGAGACTAGATTAACTAGAAATGCTACACAACAGGCGCAGCAAAATGCCCTATATGAAAGTGATGTTAAAAAAGTTAATGAAACAATTTCAGACGAGTCTAAGAAGAATAAAATGCTTGCACAATTAGAGGCAGACCACCTAGGTGTTATGGAGACATTAAAAACTGAAGAGGCTGAAGTTAATAGAGAGTTAGAAGATTTATACACATTAAGAATTGATGAAGCTCCTACAGCTAAATCTACAGGTAAGAGAGACGCTAGATTCAAAAAACAAGGACTTACTCCAGAAGAGAATTTAGAGTATTCTCAAGAAGCGCAAAAAGAAAAAGAAAGATTAGAGAAGGGAGAATTTACGCAAACAGAAAGAGAACAAGAGCTTCATAAATTATCTAAATCTGATATGACATTTGATCAATGGAAGGCAGATGTTATTAAAAGAGAGGGTGCTGATTATTTAAATTCATTTACTAATGAGCAGATAATGCAATTAAAGAACCCATCTTTAATGGATAAAGCTCAAACGTTAGGAGGTAAAGCTTTAGAGGTTGGTAAAAGTTTACTTGATAAAGCAAAAACTGTAGTATCAGGTTTAACTAATTCAGAAAAAACTGAATCAAAAGAAGAGGCTAAAAAGCCAGAGGCTAAAAATACAATTATTGAAGACAATCTTACGCAAGCAAAAAATTGGGTAAAAAAGAATTTACATATTTCTAAAGATAAAGTATCTAAAATAATTGAAGAAGTTAAGAAGGCTGGGGGTACTGCTGCTGATGTTATTAGTAAGCTTAAAGCAGAAAAAACTTTAAAAGGAGCTTCTAAAAAAGTTTATGACGCTATAGAAAAATTTGCTAATGATAGAATTGAAGGGAAGGAAGGTAAAACTTGGAAAGAATTTATTAAAGATAAATTATCTGTTGATAAAGAAGGTAAAGTTACCGTTGAAGAAAAAACAAAAGAAGACACTATTACTCCCAAAATAATAAAAGATAGTAAAAAATCAAAATATGCTAAGACTGAAGAAATGCAAAATAAGGGTAAGCCTATTACAAATTCTACAGATACAATAACAGTTGATGGGGTTGATTATAGATTTAGAATAGAAGAGTTTAAAGATGGAACTATTTTATACAATGTAAGTGAAATAGCTGCAGATAACAAGGGTGGTATGCCAATTAGGTCATTAACAGAAAAAGAATACAAATCTTTAATTGAAAAGTCTCAAGAAGACGTAAAAAAAAAAGATAAAACCGAAAAAGTAAAGGTTTATCCTAAAAACAAAACTTTTAAAAAGATAGAGGAATTTCTTAGAAGCATTGGAGGGTCTATTGTTTTAAAAGGATTAGAGGTTGTTTATGGAGGAGGAACAACATGGGGAGGTAAATCTATTGTAATTAAAAGAGATGGGGAAGATTTAAGGTTTTATGACTTTAAAGGAGATATCCTAAAGCTTATTGAAAAAAATATTAATAAGCCAACAATACTTAAAAACATTGAATTACGATTAAGAGATCCTAAAAAAGGAGCTAAAGACGTAGTTACAATTAATGGTAAGCACTATTTTCATTTTCCTAAATCTCGTACAGAAACTGCAATGTATGATACTATTGTAGATGTTTATGTAGATGGCAAAAGAGTAGGGGAGTTATTGCAAAGAGACTGGAACTCTAAAATTATTACAAGAAAGGCTAAAAAGCAAGACGTTAGAAATATTGATAAAGTAATTGGCAAGTTAAAAGAAACTAAAGAAAATATTAAAAAGCTTTTAAATTCTACTTTTACAGAAGACCAAACAACAGAAATACTTAATATTAATCGTAATCTAGAAGTGTATCAATCTTCTGGTATTGGTGCTTGGGTTTTAACGCAAAGTGTTGTACAGCGACAATTTCCTGGAGCGAGAGGATATGTTGTTTCTCAAAAACTACATGACGACTACGGTTCTGAAGCTACTGCTTTAGCATTAGGATCTGCTTATGTTTTAATTAATGAAAAAGGTGTTGAGCAAACAGATTTAATTCACGAATTAGGTCACATATATTATTCTATTATGGAGAATACTCCATTAATGAAAAGAATAAAAAAGTTATTGATTTCTAGTAAATTCTACCAGGACACTAAAGAAGAATACCCTGAGCTTATATTGTTTAATTACGACAAACAACAAGTAACTCTTGGTGATTTATATGAAATGATTAATAATAATAAGTTTGGTTATACTAGCGATCTTATTAGTATTGTGGAAAATATAGAAGAGGCTGAAAAAAATAATAACAACCAAAGATTAATTGATTTATTTCATTCATTAAGAATTCAATTAAAAAATCAAGGAATTAAAGAAGTAAAAAAGAATGCACAAAAACACATAATAGAGGAGTCATTTACTAAGGCATTAGAAGCATCATCATACGGTACTGTAAATTCTATTATTAAAAATACTGAAGCACAAAGACAACTTAAAAAAGATTTAATTCAGTTTTATAAAGAAACTAAAAATTTAACTACTGAAGATGAAGCAAAAAGATTTCTTGACTTAACCGTAGAAAATATACAGAGCTTATCTTTAGATGCTGCAATAAAACAAGTGCTTCTTGATTTTAATTCTCAAGACAGAAAAATTCCTATTGTTCAGAATTCTGGATACAAAAACAAAACAAAAGCAAAGAAAAAAAGATTATCTAAGCATGGTAGTTACAGTAATATATATTCTCATATAGGTGATGTTTCAGGTAAAAAAGGTCTAACAAAAACACAAAAACTAAACGCTGTTATAAAGGCTATAGCGCAAAGTAGCGGACTTACACAAAAAGAAGTTTCTAATAAATCTAAAGAATACATAAAGGCTATTATAGCTCAATCTACAAGGCGTAACGACTTAAAGTCAGCTGACACTGTATTAGATAAAGAGTTAAAAGAAATAGGAATTGTTATTGAAGCAAGAGATGAAGTAACTGGAAAGGTAGAAGAACATACTATTGAAACTGCTAGATATGAAGAAAGCGAAAAGAACAAAGGCTTACCTACAACGGCATCTAATTTTATAAAAAAGATTACTGAAGTTTTTAATCATAAAAATCCTGACAATAAAATTAATAGAAAAAAACTATTGCATGCTTTATATGCACTAGCAAAACAAACGATGTATGATCCTTTTGATTATGTTCCTGAATTAAGAAAGTCTGACAATCCCCATCTTATTTCTATGATAAAAGAATTAGATAGAATATATAATGGAGATGTAAATCTTACTAATGCTAAGATGATGGAGCTTAAAGGGTATGTAGAAGGCATTAATATAGAAGTTTTAACTAATGGGGTTTTAAATATTAATGCTAAGACTGGTGAAATGTCTTGGAATAAATATAAAACAACAAGCAGATCACTTGAGGCGTCTGTTACAAATTCAGTACTAAACCATGTTAAAGACAATAAAGATGTACAAAATAAATTAGCAAAAGTTTATAACGATTATTTCAATAAGAAAAAACCTTCTGTTAATGATAAGTATAATGCTGCTAATAAGTTTTTAAATATATTATTAGATGTAAAAAACAATCCTAAAGGAAGTCTTATTGATATTCCTTCACTATTAAATAATACAATAATGTATGAGGGTAAGGAACAGTATCTTTATAATATGTTATTTGAGCACACTATAAACCCTCAATATAATACGCCTATTTTAAAAAATAAGTTTATGGTGTATGACGGAAAAAAGAGAGAGTTTGTTGCTAGTATACCTCAGTATGAGCCTTTTGAATTATTTTTTGGATCTCAAAGCTCGTTAAGAAATATTATTAACGAAGGCCTTGTTCTTTCAAGAGGGATAAATTACTTGTCTATAGTAGATAGTGTAACAGGTGACGCTATAAGCGTATTTAATAAAGAAAACGGATTACAAAATAGAATTAAAAATGTTGCTAATGTTATTAATGAAGGGGTTTATATAGAAGAAAACGATATAATGCATTCTGACAATAATATCTATTCTTATATATTGCAAGAAAGAAAAAATAAAAATAAACTTGCTAATAGAAAAGGAAAGGTAGTTAACAATCCATTAAGACTTACAGTTCATTCTGGTCTAATGAGATCGTTGATAGGTATGGCGGAACATAAAGCGCATGTTAATTATGAGCAAAGAGCAAACAAACTAAATAACACATCTCCTAATGAGCTCTTAGCTAATGATTTCTTTATGTGGCTTGCAAGGTACCAGGAAGGTAAAAAGAATAAAGACACAACTATTATATATGATCAGCCTATAGCTGTATTTTCTGATAAAAGTAGAAGATATTATATAGAAAGTATAATGGCTCATGATGAACAAAGCAGGCGATTGATATTATCTAAAATAGAAAACAATCCTGCGTACAAAGCTAAATACTCTGACGGCAAATCTGATGTATTTCCATTTAAAATAAGAGATGGTAGAATTGTTAACATACAAGATGAAGTAAAAAAATTAAGCAAAGAGATAGGTAAAAATCAAGAGCTGTTTACTAGTAATAAAGACTATAAAGACATTAAGAATAAAAGAGAAGTTTACGAAGCATTCTTAACATCTTATATTGCTAATAGATTTATGGCTCAACAATTATTTGTTCATGATCATAGACAATCTAAAAATGAAATTGACTATGTTAAAAGAGCTGCTGGAGCTATTGCAAGTCATACCGTGTATGACAGAAACTCTCAAGTTGAATTTATTATTACTAAAGATTATTTTGTAGATGATGATAATAATTTAACAACAGAAGAAACTGATGGTGTTGCTATTGAAAACGATGCTATGGGGTACGTTTTACCAGGTCAAGCTAAGATTATACGTAACAAGTATGGTGAAATACAAAAGGTAGGTAATGTCTTTAAGTTTGTTTATCATTATACAGAAACAGACGGGAAGTTGAAAGGGAAAACAACATACATGAAATTTGCTGTGCATGTATTAACTCCTGAGCTAGAGGCCTTAAGTCCAGAGATGACTAAAATTGGAGATATACTTAGGGCTAGAGAGGCAAATGTTAATGAACTATCTAAAGTTAAAAACAATCTTATAATTGCTGCTTCAGAATCAGCAGCTAAGCTGTTTAAAGACGGTATAAGAACAGATAATCACATTTATGATATTAACCAGCTAAACGCACAAGAAATTAGCGACAAGCAAGATGAAATACATTTAGACGAATCAGGATATAGAGGTTTGTCAGGAGAAGGATTAGGCATACAACTAGAGTTAGATAAACAAGCTAGTGAAAGGTTCTTCCCTTCACAATTATTTTACAATATAGCAACTAACATTAAAACAGAAGAAGAGGTTAAACTTGTTAATGAAATGTTTGAGCTGAGAAAAAAAGTAATGGATGCTAATAATACGCAGAGAAATAAATCTCTTATTATGAATGATTCTGCAACGGAGCAGGATGCTTTAGCCGAAAGAGATTCATTTAAATCATCTATGTCTGCTGATGTATTTGGTATAATGGTAGATAGCTCTTATGAGTTGTTAGATCCAAGATATCCATTTATGAATGCTTCTCATAATTCTATAGCTCTAGGTAAGATTACAAAGAACGGAACTAAGATGTATACTAAAGGAAGTATTGGGTATCAATCTTCTAGTTTAGGTATGGGATTACAATCTTATAAAAAAGGATTATTTAAAGGAGATGAAAGTGTAGTTGCTTCTGAAGCCTATGTTCCTGGATATTTACAAGGTGATGGAGTTAAAGTTGGTGATTTATTTATAGGCACAAGAGTACCTGCGCATGGTAAAGTAAGTAGTTCTGTTTTTGTAGTTAAAGGATTTCATAAACAAATAGGAGACTCGCCAACATCTAATATAACTATACCTGCACATGTAAGTAAGAACTGGGGAGCTGATTTAGATGGAGATTCGGTTCACATGAATTTCCAATGGACAAAAAAAGAAGTTGCTGAAAAAGAATGGAGATCATGGTCTAATGAATTTTTTCTTAAATATGTAGAGCTTGTAAGTACAAAAGAAAGGCAGTCTGAGATTAAGGCTGATATTGATTTTATTACAGATTCAGACAATGCCATATCAAACACTAATAAATTAATTGGAATAGATTCTTCTGATATTAATTCACAATTAACGCCTATAGGCGATGCACAGATGTTTGAAGATAACGTACCAGCTAAAGACTTAGTAGGAATGGTTGCTGCATTACAAAGATCATTTAATATATTTTCTAGCGGAAAAGGAGAAGCTCTTCCTTTTGGTATATCAATTAAAGATACAGATGGTTCGGTTAATAAACATACTGACGGTAAGCCAATTGAAAAATACTTTGACAATAAAGAACTAGAAGGAGGTGTTGGGAACTGGTTTGGTGTAGCTCAATTACTTAATATAGTGCTTGATAATGCTAAACATCAATACGCTAGTAAACTAGGATTAAATAGAAACAGTGTATTTCCTTATACATACTTAAGAAGACTTGGGTTTTCTTTAGATCAATTATCTTTATTATTTAACTCTCCTGTAGTAAAAGAGTATATGGAGTTTAAAAGAAATCGTAGTAAAAACTATATCTCTAAAGGTAAGGATATTAACGATATGTTTAATCAGTCAGATGAAATGAATCTTAATGAGCTAGTTGAATTTTTGGAAACACAAAACATTAAGTCTTTATCAAAAACATATACTGATATAATAACAGGTAAACCTAAGAAGGGATACAATAAAACAACATGGAACAAACTAACTAGCAGACTAGACTCTGGTATTGAAATTGATTTAAATGGACTTATTAATAGAGAGCAGGCAGCTGAAGTAGATGCTATTTTAGCTTTATATGCGTTAAGCAAATATAACAGTGATATAGTAAGACCTTTTTCTATGGCATTTACAGTACATCAAACTATTGAAAAAAATCCTGTTGAACTACATAAGATACATAATGACATACTTAAAATACGACAAGGGCCAGTATTAATTAATGATAAAACATCTGGAGGCTTAAACATAACTTATGAAATGGGCGATAGTGCTAACAATGCAATTGTAAATCACGCTGTAGGACTTTTTGATTCTACCTTAAAAAGAGCATCTCGTACTGATATTAGATTTACTCCATACATGCAAAGTATATTAACTACTCCTAAAGCCGAAGAGTTGTTAGAAAAGAATAAGGATTTTAAAAGTAAAATTATAAATCAAGTAATTGTAAACGATTTAAAACAAAACATAGAGCTTCTTACAAATGAAAAAAGCGTAGAAGCTTTAGTTAATGATTTAATAAGTTTAAGATTAAAATATCCTGATAATTTCTTTTTGCATAATGTATTAGATATTAACGAAAAAGGAAATTATATTTCTGTAAACAGGGTTAATATAACTGAGTTTACTTCAAGAAAAACTATTGATCAAATAAAAGAATCATTTGCATTAATAAGTTTAGAAGATAAAAATTTAATATTTGATATGGAATATGAGTTTAATAAATTTGGATTTACTGGAGATTTTTCTGGAGCAACTTCTTTTGTTCCGTTCTTTGATAATAATTATGTAGCTAAAATTAATGATGAAATATCTAAGATAGTAGAGTTAAATCAAACTAGAGAAGAAACTACAACTAGTAAATTAGATACAGCTATTAACCAAGTCGTAAGCCCTAAGAAAGGGACAGTTAGACAAAGAGCTAAGAAATTAGCACAACATGATCATACTATTACAATTGAAAGGCCTAATAAAAGAGCTAAGAAAATAGGACCTGAAGTGTCTTATAGAAATTTTTCTCAAGATCCTAATAGCCCTGTAATGAATATGACTATGTGGGCGGCTGATAAAGGTATTGATTTAAATAAAATAGACAAAGAATCTAAAACTTACGAATTATTAAATAATAGATACGCATCTTATAAAACACAAGTAGGGCTTGTTAATGAGTTTATTTCTGAATTAGACATGAAGCCATTATCTGAATACAATATAAAAGATTTATACACTATAGCTTCTGATTTTAGAAAAATGGATAATTCAGCAACAAAAGGATTAGCTTATCTTATAGAAAAAGAAATAGGGCAGCAAGCTTTTAGAGAGCAGGCTGAGTTTTTACAAAAGGCTGGTCGTAAACAAGGGTATGAGTATAATGTTCCTGGAGAGCAAGGAGTAGCTCAAGAAGACCTTACTAATTACCGAGCATGGTTAGGGTCTAACAACATGACGTCTAAACGTCCTGAAATACAGTATTTAATTAACGAAACGCAAAAAGAATATAGAGAGTATTTAAAAGCTTTTAAAAGATATAAAAACATTATAGATAAATCACACAATGCTTTATTAAAATCTAAAAGATCTAGACTAACTACTATGGAAAGATTAAAGCAATCTTTTACTTCTTATGATAAATATAAATACATTTATGGTAATATTATAAGGATAAGCGGTGATAAAGTAAGGCTTCTTAATAGAGATGAAATTACTGAAGTGTGGGACACTTTGAGCACACAAGAGCAAGACTACTGGACTCAATACATGACAATAGCTAATATGTTAATTGGAGCTGAAGAATCAAACGGTATGAAAGTTCCTAATATGCAGATGGGTAATTTAGAAGCTATGTCTAAAAATGGTTTATTTGGATTGTATAATACAACTATTGACTCTTTTGATTATGAAAGAGTTAAGGTGTATGGTACTGATAAAGATGGCAATAAAAGTTTAAAAACATTTTATGAATGGAAAAATGAAGTGTATAAAAACAGAACAGGTAAAATTACTTTAGATTCTGGTAAAAAAATATTTGAATTAGATAAGTTAAGAAAAAAAGCAAAAGAGTTAAAGAAGCTAAATAAACATGAAGATAACTCTCCTATATTATTATCTGATAATGAGTATGACGCCTTAGTTAATAGCGCTTACAAGCTTAAAGCAATGGTAGGTCATGATGTTAGTGATGTTGATGCTGAATTAATAAATGAATACGATAGAAGACAGGGTTCTGCGTTAGAGCAAAATACTCTTAACATACACACAGCTTTATTAGAATTTACTAGAAGCTCTTTGTTTATGCACGGTGAAAACACTGAAATTAATCCTGAAGGATTTGCTGGTATGCATAAAACATCTATTCTTACTGATTCTGTTATAGCGTTTAATAAAGATTTAGACAATACTAATGCTGTTAAATATCTTACTAAATGGTGGAAAGAAGGATTTTTAGAAAAGAAAAAACAAGAAAGTATTTTTGGAAAAAAGGCTGACAAAGTTATTGATGGATTTGTACAGCTTACATCTTTAAGGCTACTAGGGTTTAGCTTAAGTGTGGGTGTAGGTAACGTTCTTGCAGGTAAATATCAAGAATTAAGAAAAAGAGGAGGTAAACAATTTGCCACTGGAGAGGTTAGATTTTGGAAAGACTGGTCTAAATCAAGAGAGATTCTAAAAAAACACAGAATAATTGATTATAGTTTTGATGACTTTGTTCATCTTTCAGAAAAGAAAGGTGCGTGGGGTAAGATAGAAAAATGGTCATTTATGTTTATGGATCAATCAGAGCACTACATACAAGGCTCAGCATTTTTAGGCATGCTAACTAAAGAAGAATTTCAGTCAGGTGAGATATCTCAAAAAAGAGTTATGTATATCAATCATAAAATATCAACAATACATGGTGAGGGTTATACTTCTTTTGATGCAAGTATGCTTTCTATGTACTCTTATGGTAGGGCATTACTACAATTTAAAAAGTGGTTTATTACTTTAATGCAAGATAGGTTTTCTGCTGAAGAAATTGATAGATTTGGAAAAGTTAATGTAGGAAGCTATAGGGCTGCTGGTCAATTTGCTAACACAACAATAAGAGACTTCTTTTCAGGTAAGATTTCAATGAAAGAGGTTATTGATATATATAATAAGTCAAGCGCACATAGACAAGAAGAAATTTTAAGTTACTTAAGAGGCGTTGGTATAGGATTATCTCTTATAGCTTTAATAGCAATGATGGAAGACGATGATGAGCAAGACACTAAAGCTTTAAGAACTTTAAAAAAGTTATCTCATGATGTTTTTGTAACTACAGATATAAATAGATTTATAAACTATACAGCTGTTCCAGCATCTACTAGTACACTTAAAAATGCCACAAGAGGCATACAAGAAGCTATAAGAGATGATAGAGTTAAAAGATCAGGGCCTTACGCAGAAGCAGGATCTTCTAAGGCTTTAAAAACGTTTAATATTGAAGTTAGTCCTTATTCTGAATTTAGAAAAGATTATTTAAACTTTGTCTATGAGGGTAAAAAAGAGAAAAAGAAAACAAGTTCTTTAATTAGGTAATAAAATTTGTATATTTGTAAAAAATTAGAATATGAACGTAAACGACTTATTTAAAGCATCTTTTGGCAGTTATGGTTCTGTTTATTTACAAGATGATGGAGCTATATTAGATTTAAATGGATCTACTGCTAATAGATTTATATTAGCAATTACATTTTTGTCAGATACTAAGTTTCAAGCTATACAAACTCTTGACGGGGTTATAGGATCTATTAGTTCAGACGGAACAAATGAAACGCAAATAGATGATGCTTTTGGAGCTACAACGACATGGGCTACAGGAACAGATAATGATGATGCCTTAGCAATAGACAATACTGTAAGATTTCCAAAAGGAGTTACAATATACGGAAAGTGGGATTATATAGAATTACATCAAGGATCATGTTTGTGTTATTTAGCACCAGTGGGATATTAATAAATTAAAATAAAAATAAAATGGCAAACGTAAATGATTTAAAAACAGTACCTGGCTTAGGCGATTTTGGATCTTGTTATATTACAGGAGATGGACAAAAAGTAGATCTTGACGGACTAACAGCAACAGCATATGTTTGTGCTATATATGTAGTGGCTGCTACTAAATTTGAAATATTATCTAACATGAATGGTGATGTTAGAAATATAAGTACTGTTACTGCAGAAAATGTTAGAAGTACTCAGTTTGGAGCTACTTCAGAAAGTACTGATATTGTAGCAGGAGAGTCTGGAACAGAATTTCCAACAGGAACATGGTTGTATGGTAAGTGGGATAATGTAGAATTACACGCAGGAACTTGTATTTGTTATCTAGCTCCTAGAGGATACTAGTGTGGGATTCATACAGAAATTAGCTAAAAGAAAAATTAAAAGCAAGGAAGACATGCCAATGTATATGATAAAAGAAAATACACTATACGCAAAAGTGCTTCCAAAAAAACCAATATTATATTATATTAATCCTAAAAATTGGATTAAATGGGTTTAGGTTTAGGATTAGTAAACTCAAAGTTAGATTATACTGTAGGGTGGGAACCCTCTGATAAAGACGATTTAGTATTGTGGTTAAAAAATGATGTAGATGTATCTAGTGCTTTGTGGAAAAATCAAGCTAATGAAAGCAAAAACTTTATACAAGAACTGTCAGGAAGACAACCTTCTCTTGCTGAAACTGATGCAATAGATAGTCAAGAAATAACAAACGATTTAATTTTTGATGGAGTAGATGATGGTATGCAGATTAATGATAGCGGCTCTATATCAGTTGATGACGCTTTTACATTTGTTATAGTTTTTAAGCCTGATGTTGCTAAAGATGTTGTCTTAACTTCAGGAGCTTCTTTAAGTAGTAGTATATCATTAGGCCCTTTAGGCCTTACTGGAAACCAAACCGTAACGTTTTTAGCTAATAATGTTGCCACTACACTTCAACACACTAAGCCATTTGTACCGTCTAGTAGTAGTATTCCTTTACAGTATTATATTATACAAAGATCAAGTAGTGGTGCTATGACTGGAGAGTCAAGTGTCTGGGGCAATGTTAATAGTATAGTAAATAGTCCTAATACAGAAGTTTTAACTTTAGATAAATTATGTGGCGCACCCAAATATTATGATGGATCAATAAAAGAAATTTTTTTATTTGAAAGTGTTTTTGAAAATAGTACTGATTACAGGCAGATGCATAAGTACTTAGAGCATAAATTTGGAATAGAAGAGTATAGTTCTTAATAGTTTTTACTAATTTTGTAAATATAAAAAATTTAATATTGATTAATGGCAACTGCAGCCCAAGAAATAGCGTTAATGAAGAGAGACATAGAGACTTTAAGCGGAGACGTTAAAGAAATAAACGATAAGCTAGACAGACTTATGGTAAAGCTATTAGACCCAGATGAAGGTTTGGTTGTTAGAGTTAACAAAAATACTAGTAGATTAGACAGAAGAGATGTTGAATTACCTGTATGGTTAGGTAATTTAGAGGAGTTTAAGCAAATGAAAAGGTGGAAATCAAACGTAACTAAAGCTTTGTGGGGCATATACACAGCAATCATAGGTTATATTGTTAAATTAATATTTTGGTAATGAAAGAAATATTAGATCTTATAGAAGGATATGGTTTACCTTTAGTGTTATTGCTTGGAGCATTATATGCATTATATAGATTTTTAGTATTTAGTTTATATGAAGTAAAAAATCAATTTTCTCGTCATCATGAAAAAGCTGCTGATAACATTGAAGAAATGAAAAAGAAAATTGATATAATTTTAGAGTATATAAGAAAAAATTAATATGAAGGATTTTACTATAAATTTAGGTAATATAATTTGGATTATAGGTATAATATTTACTATGGGTATGGCTTATAGCCAGATTGCCCAACTAGGAGAAGATATAATAATATTAGACAGAAGGTTAGAGAAAAAGATTAAAATAATTAGCGAAAACGAAGACCGAATAGTAGAACTTGAAAAAGAAATAGCAAAGCTAGAAGGTTGTAATCATAAATAAAAACTAATAAAATGAAAAAAGCAATTTGTAAACTTATAAAAAAAATAACTTTTAGTAAAGTGTGCCTTGGTTGGTGTGCTTGTAATTTAAAATAAACATACAACATGGCAATACTTACAACAATAGGTGGTATGCCTTTATTTAGCACGCCAACAGAAGCTCTCAACTATGGAAGTGCTCAAGGACTCGTAGGGTATCACACGCATGTTTTTAATGGTGTTACTGGTTATATGGCTGGAGCAACTCACGGACAGGCCTCTGGATCAAGTTCAGGTAGCTCTATGTCAAACAATCAGACAACACAAGGTGGAGGTAGTCAAGGTGGAGGTGGTTACTAATAGATAATAAAATATGAGTATATTAGGAAAAATATTTAGTACTGGCGCTAAAGAATTAGTTGAAGGCGTAGGAGATGTTATAGACAATTTACATACAAGTAAAGAAGAAAAGCTTGCTGCTGAATTAAAAGTAAAAGAACTTTTATCTAACTATGAAATAGAAATGGAGCGTCAAGTAACTGCTAGATGGGAATCGGACATGAAGTCAGACTCTTGGTTAAGCAAGAACGTAAGGCCAATGACGCTTATATTTTTAGTGGTTAGCTCTGTGTTAATGATATTTATTGATTCAGGAACAATTAAATTTGTAGTAGACGATGAATGGAAAAGTTTATTACAATTAGTATTAGTAACAGTAATAGGTGCTTATTTTGGAGGTAGATCTTATGAAAAAATAAAAAGATAAATTAATGACTGATGACTACAATGAAATTGAATTTTATCAAGCCATGCAAAATGCATATATTTTATTAACTAATAAATTAACATTTGATGAAGTTTTTGATCATAATGGCTGTGACCTTCCTTTTGATATATCTAATAAAGTTACTAAAAAAGAAGTTAATGAAGTTATTGATTTTTTCTGCGAACAAGAAGAATATGAAAAATGTAGTGAATTAAAAAAAGCTAAAGAACTAGAGAAATATAATAAAAATTTCATAAATTTGTAAAAAATTAAAAAACTATGCCAAGCAATTATACATTTAACGCAAATATGTCCTGTACGGCATCATCTGCAACAGGATATTCACAAGGAGTAAGCGGTGGGTTTTCTTTAAACCTAACACAAATAAATTCAGTACAGAGCGGAAGGATGGAAATAGGAACATCAAACACAGAAGTATGTGCTGCTCCAGCAGGTACTGGTATTGGTAAAGTTGTCTATATGAGAAATTTAGATGATACAAATTTTCTTGAAGTTCACACAGGAACAGCGGTAGATACTGATGTTGTAGCTATATTAGAACCAGGAGAATGGTTCTTTACAATACTAAGGGATACTTTAGCAGTAGGAGCTTCTGCTGATACAGCAGTAATAGATGTAGAATACTTTGCAGTAGAAATAGACGCTAACGCTTAATTAATAATATAAAAACAAACAACTATGGCAACAATGTCAACAACATTTACGGCTTCAGGATCATTTTCATTAACAGATGAATTTGGTGTAACTGTATTTTCTTATAGCCCATCTTTTACAACTACTCCTAACACTGCTTCATTAGCCCTAACTACAGGAGAGGTTTTAGCAGGAACAACAGCTACTGAAATTGCAATACCACAGCATAATGATGATAGATTATTTTGTTTTGTTAAGAATATAGATACTGATCATGCTGTAGAAGTTATGGCTTCAGAGCAAGAGGGTACTTCTAAAGAATGCGCTGATTTAAAACCAGGTGAATTCTTTTTTGCGCCTATGGAGTTAAATAGTGATGATACGGGAGATAGCATTACAGTAGGAAACGGTACTTCAGCTCAAAAAGTTCAATTCTTACTATGCGATGCAATAGATAACTAGAACAATGAATCTTACAGTTTTAAGATATAGTAGCCAGGAGGATAGTACTTCTGGCTTACTTTTTTTAAAAGAGGATGATAAGTTAAAATTTTTGTGTTATACGTTAGAAGATGAACATAGAGACGTTAAAATTAAAACAGAAACTAGAATTCCTTCAGGATCTTATGAAATTATTTTAAGAAAACATGGTGGCTTTCACGAAAAATATTCTAAAAGATTTAGCGATATTCATAGGGGTATGCTTCACATTATTGATGTACCTGGTTTTGATTATATTTTATTACATTGCGGTAATACTGATGAACACACTGCTGGCTGTTTGTTGGTGGGCGATACCCAAAGTAACAACATTATTAATAAAAATGGCTTTGTTGGTCAATCCTCGCAATGTTACAAAAGAATATATCCGCCTATTGTATCTGCGCTTGAGAAAGGTGATAAAGTTACAATAACATATATAGATTTTGATTAATGTTTAAATGGATAGGTAATAATATATTTAATCTTATTTCTAGATTTAGAGATGATGTCTATTTAGATAGTGTGTCTAGTGGCACAATAGTTAGTGGTGGCAACCTAGGTCTTGATTCTAATAATAAAATAGTTAAAGCAACAGAAGCTACTGGAGATTTAACTTCTATTGTAGCTGGAACAGGGTTAAGTGGTACTAGTTTAACAGGTCCAATACCAACTTTAAATCTTGCGTTAACAGAACTTTCAACTGTAACGCCTACATCAGGTGATTTTTTGGCTACTCTAGATGGTAACACTCCAACACACCAAAATACAACCACAGACAGTTTAGCAACTTTATTTGCTGGGACTGGATTAACAGCTTCTAGTGCTGTAATTAGTGTTGACGCTTCACAAGCACAAATAACTCGTGTTGGAACAATTTCTGCTGGTGAGTGGAGAGCATCAGCCATTAGTACTGCGTATTTAAATGGTCAAAGTGGGACAAATACTGGAGATGAAACTTTAGCAAGTATAAACGCTTTAGATATCACAGAAGTAGGAACTATTAGTTCAGGTGTTTGGCAAGGAACAACTATAAAGACTGCATACATAGGTGATGATCAAATTACTGAAGACAAACTAGCTAATACACTTTTAGCAGAAATAGATGCTAATACAGCCAAAGTTACTAATTCAGACCAAAGTAAAGCAGATATAAATGCATTGGATATTACAGAAGTAGGTACTATTGACAGTGGTGTTTGGCAAGGAACAGCTATAACCCACGCTTATATTGGTAATGATGCTATTGAAGGCGACAACATAGCAGATGATGCTGTTGATTCAGAACATTATACAGATGGCTCTATAGATACAGCTCACATAGCTGATGATCAAGTAACTTTTGCAAAAGCACAAGGTGTTACACCTAACGTTTTTAATAATAAAATAAAATTACTACCTTCAGACTTTGTGGCTAATGATGATGGTAATAATCAAAAATTTGGCATTGGTTATGTTGATGATGCTGGAGCAACTACTTATGGTATGAGAGCCGCGAATAGTTTAACAGAGCTTTATGCTTTTGTTTCTATACCACAGGGTATGTCAGCTACTCATGTTAATATATTTGGTAGATCTAATATAGCTGTTGTAGTTTATGAAGCACAAGTAAACGCAACATCTATGACATCTAAAGGAACAGGTAATTGTAATACAGCAATAGATATGTCAGGCGCGCCTGTTGCCTCAACCGAGCATAACTTTTTAGCAATAAAAATAACTATAGCTACTTTTAGTGGTGGTAGTGCAGATAGAATTTTCGGTGGACATGTAACAATAGCAGCATCATAAAATAAAAAACTATGGCTTTAATAGACGATAAGTACAAAAAATCTAAAACATCTAGACCTAGTTTAGGTGAAATAAAAATAATAAAAAGTCCAGAAGTTGCACAAAAAAGTGCTTATTCTACAAGTAATGAAATTAATTCTTTAAATAATCTACAGACTATTAAATCTGTTGTAGATAGTAATTCAGTAGAATCAGTAACCGTAAAAGGATTTAAAATACCTGCAGACGAATCTGCCCATAGAGCATTTAGTATAGCTGAAAAAGATGGATTAGGTGGATTATTATTTTCTCATTATGATATAAGTACACAAGCTGACGCTACAATATCTATGGCTTGGAGTTATGATGCCTCGTCTTCTCTAAAAATAATAGGGTCGGATGGTATTATTAACACTGAAAATGTTGGAGGAGGAACTATTTATAGGGTTTTAACCACTACAATTCCACACGGCAGTGCTTTTAGTTTACCAGTAGATATTATAAGGAATTTTAAAAACTTATCTAAAAAAATTCATTTTTATGTTTCTTCTAGCATATCTGGTGTAGAAATGACTATATTTAAAACTAATGAGTAAGCCAAGTCATAAATATAATATACCTATTTGGTTGTCTGATTGGACATTTAAAGACGGTAAAGAAAAAACACACCACATATATAATGTAGTAGTAAAAGGGGTAAATGAGGATGATATAATAAATAATTTAGACATTGTTAATAAAGTAGTTAATAAATTAAAAAGAGGTCGTAAAAAAGTAACATTAAAAGCTACTAACTTGGTCCTCAAGAGTCAACACGGGTATGGTATTGACGAAAACTAAAATTTTAAACCATGTTAATTAATGAAAAGATTAAAGAATATCTTTTAAAAAATCCAACAAAATTAAGAAGCGATTATGCTAAAACTGCAGAATTGTTTAACACTAATTATGAGCAGGTTAGAGGAGTAGCTCGTAAGATTAGAAAAACTCTAGGTGATGTAACTAACGATGCAGAAAAAGAATCAATAGATGTTTCTAATAAAAAAGATTCTAAAATTGTTAATATAGAAAAGTCTACAAGAATAAAATCTATAGAAGATTTAATTAAGGCTGCTAATATAGATACAAACTTATGGGAATTAGAAAAATTTGATATAGGTACATATGAAGTAACAGGATTTGACGCTAATAACAATCCCAATACAGTTACTATGTATCGTATGAAAGCTTGGTTTAAACCTATTAAAGCTCATCTCAATTTAGATTTAATATCTAAAGATTTAAAAGAAGATCTAAAAGATTTATCGCCATTAGTACAACGAAAAGAATATCAAAGAGACAAAAAAGATAAATACCTTTTAGAAATATCTGCTTTTGATTTACATTTAGGTAAAATAGGTATTAAGGGGGATGATTATAGTTTAAAAATAGCTTCTAATAGATTAGTGGATGCTGTAGAGCATTTATTATATAGAGCTCAAGGTTACCATGTAGATAAAATTTTATTTATAGTAGGACAGGATTTGTTAAATTCTGATGGTGATTGGCCTATAGTATCTACTACTAGAGGAACTCCACAATATAATACTGATTATGGTATAGATATGTACAGAGCAGCTAGAAAGCTTTTAATTAAATGTATAAACTATCTTTCTGAAATAGCTCCTGTACACGTAATGGTTGTTCCTGGTAATCACGACAGAGAATCTGTAATGCACTTAGGTGATATGTTAGAATTATATTACGATAAAAATGAAAATATAAAAGTAGATAATTCAGATTGCCAAATGAAAATGTTAGTGTATGGAAAAAATATGATTATATCAGATCATGGAGATGGTCCAAAAGCAACAAATCTCCCTGGCATAATATCCCAAAGATACAAAAACGCATGGTCGGATGTTGATTTTGTTGAGGTGCATAGAGGTCATTACCATACCAATAAGTCTGTTAAATTACAAGCTATTGAAGAGTTAAACGGTATTACTGTTAGAAATTTATCTTCTATGTCTGCAACAGATTTTTGGCATGACTCTAAAGGTTTTATAGGTAACATTAAAAAAGCCCAAGCATTCCTTTATCATAGGACAAATGGATTGCAAGGGATTTTAAATTATAATGTTTCTTTAAGAAAATAGTTTAATTAATTATTTTCTTCTAGTATAACAATTAATTCTTCTTTATTTAGAAGTTTTCTAGGACGTTTTCCTTTTATATAATCTTCAGGATCATAAACTTGTTTCACCTCTTTAATTTTTCCTTGAGGTGTAGTTTTAACAATCCATCTAATATCTTTATTAAAGGATCCTTTTTTTAAATGTGATAAGAACGAAAAATCATTTTTCATGTTTAAAATTTATTAAATTTATCTTTTACTATTTTATCTATAGTGTTCCAAGAAACATTAGTTAAATGTTGTATGTCCTTTAAGGTATAGCCTTTTGTAACATATTTCCAAATTCTTAATTTTTGTTGGACAGTTAGTTTTTTATAAGGAATTTTTTTATAATATTCAGCCCTTCTTCTTATATCTTTTAATGTTTCCATTATTCATTAATTTCGTTTAATACGCATTCAGTTGTCAATATCATTCCAGCAACAGAAGCTGCATTTTCTAAAGAAACTCTTACTACTTTAGCAGGATCAATAACTCCTGTTTTAATAAGATCTTCATATTTTTCAGTTTTAACATTAAAACCTTCGCTGTTTTTCATATTCTCAAGAGTACTAACAATAACTTCAGCATTCAGTCCAGCATTAAGTAAGATAGTTTTTAGAGGAATTTTAACTGCATTAAGAACAATATTTTTACCTAATATATATTCTTTTGCATACTTTCTGTCATTAATAATTTCAGAAGCTCTTAGCAATGCAACACCGCCTCCAGGAACAATACCTTCTTCCATGGCAGCTCTAGTTGCAGCAAGAGCATCGTCAACTCTGTCTTTCTTTTCTCTCATTTCAACTTCTGTTGGTGCGCCTACATAAAGTACGGCAACGCCTCCTGTTAGTTTGGCAATACGAGATTGAAGCTTTTCTGCACTATAATCATTAGTAGCATCTATTTGTTTGTTTAATTGAGATACTCTTTGGTCAATATCTTTTTTATCTCCATGTCCTGATAATATAACAGTACCGTCTTTATCTGTTATTGCTTTATCACAGCTACCTAGCATATCTAAAGTAATACTTTCTAAAGATAGTCCTTTAGTTTCTGAAATTACAGTACCGCCTGTTCTTATAGCTAAGTCTTCTAATATTTCATTTCTTTCATCACCAAATCCTGGAGCTTTAATAGCGCAAGCTTTAACTACTCCGCTTATATTATTCATAACCAAAGATGACAATGCTTCGCCTTCTACATCTTCAGCTATAATAAGAATTGATCTTTTATTTCCTATAACTTGTTCTAGTATAGGTAAAAACTCTTCCATTATAGATACTTTACCATCATATAGCAGTATATAGGGATTAGAAAGCTCTACAGACATCTTAGCTTTGTTATTTATAAAATGAGGAGATAAGTATCCTTTATCTAACTGCATGCCTTCTGTGAGCTCTACACTCGTCTCCATACCTTTAGCTTCTTCTACAGTAATAACTCCTTCTGATTTAACTTTTTCCATAGCTACAGAAATTAGGCTACCTATTTCATCGTCATTATTAGCAGAGATAGTTGCTATTTGTTTTATTAGATTATAGTCTTTATTTACTTTAACAGAAGATTTTTTAACTTCCTCTACTAAGTCTGATACAGTAACATCAATACCCTTTTTTAATTCTAAGGGACTTGTTCCTGCCGCTACATTCTTTAATCCTTCTGCTAATATAGCCTGTGCTAATACTGTAGCAGTTGTTGTTCCATCACCAGCTAAGTCGTTAGTATTAGTCGCAACTTCTTTAACCATTTGCGCTCCCATGTTTTCAATAGGATTTTTTAATGTAATTTCTTTAGCCACACTCACACCGTCTTTAGTTATGTATGGGTTACCATGTGTTCTCTGTATAACTACATTTCTGCCTTTTGGACCTAGTGTAACTTTTACAGCGTCTGCTAATTGATCTACTCCTTTTTTTAATGCATTTCTTGCATCAATGTTAAATGTTATTTCTTTTGCCATGTTGTTTTATTTAATAATTGCTAATATATCATGCTCTTTAAGCATAAGTAACTCTTTGCCTCCATACTGCATTGTAGTTCCTCCAAACTGAGAGAACAATACAGTATCGTTTTTCTTAATTTTAGTTATCTCATCTCCAACTGCAATAACTTTGCCTTCGTTTGGCTTTTGATTATTAGCAGTGATGATACCCGATGCAGTTTTCTTTTGAGCATCTTTTTGCTCAATAATAATGTTTTTACCTAGTGGAATTATTTTCATTTTATGTTTTATTTTTTTGTTTAAATACTTTTCTAATTATTTCTATTGGTGCAACAAAATAAATATCTTCTTTTACTTTTAAATCTATATGAGAGTAACTATCATGTTGATTTGGATTAAAATCTCTTACTGGATAATTTTTTCTTGTACAACCCGTTATATTATAACTAAGAGGTATTTGAGCGTAAACCGTAACTCCTTTTGTAGAAAGCCATTCTGCTTCTCTAACTAATAATCTATCTTCTAATGTCATTAATATATTTTTTATTTAAACCATACAGCATACACCTTAGTACCGTTAGAGGTGGTACATGCGTGTACCCTTTTCTTTTCCTCTTGTTTTTTTAACTTGTTTTTGTCCCAGTATTTTGGATTCTTGCTGTTCAGCTTCCTTTTTTTTGTCATAAAGCTCCATGTTTTTAATTAATTTTTGATTCTGTTTTTTCATATTAAAATATATATCTTATTGTGTTCCAGTTTATAATACTGTCGTGTAAATCTACAAATTGTTTTATATAATTACGTTTTAATTTGTGATTATATCTAACGTTTTTTCCACCATACTGTGATGTTTTAGACTCTTGTATGTCTGGTACCCATAAATCTTTTTCTGTCAAGGGATTAGCCTCTAGATTTTCCATGTGTTTTTTAAAGTTATGTGTTAAGAATATGCATTCTGATAAAACTATATTTTTATTTATAACATGGTTATTAACTAAATTAAATAACTCAGTATAATCTTCTAGCCATCCTTCATAAACTATAATAGGAGAAAAATTAATATGTACATCATAACCAGCATCTATAAATTTATCAATAGCTTTTATTCTATCTATAATTTTAGAGGTAAAAGGCTCGTGTATATTTGATTTGACTTGTGGCATTAAACTGAATCTAATTCGTATTTTACCATTAGGATCAAAATCTAATAAGTTTTTATTTACATATTTAGTAGCAAAACTGCCCATTATATCTGGGTGCTCTTTAAAGAAAGTAAATATTTTTTCCCACTCATGGTGCTTAGCATGTAATGCAAAATCTTCATTACAGCTTATATCATAAGTCGTATATTTTTTATGTGTTTGGTTAGGCTTGTCAACTACTGCAAATGCAGCATGACTATTTATTTCTGTTAGTATATCTTCTGTGTTTGTAGCTACAGAAAGCCCCTTAGCCTTGTGTCGTTTCATATAACAATAAGAACAATTATATAAACAACCATATCCAAAGCTAGGGGTTATAAAATCAGTAGACCTTCCAGAAGGCCTTATTTTAAATGTTTTTCTATTTACTTTTTTGATCATCTATTTTTTCTAATTCAAATTCTAAGTGAGCTATTGCTTTTTTTAAACAGTCTACAGGAGTATCATGTTTATGGTATGCACGTAAAATATAAGTAGTAGCGGTTGCAAGGTGGTAGGATAAATTAAAATTATCACATACCTTTCTTGCCTCATAACCATTTCTACCTCTATAATAATTTGGAACTCTAGTGTCTTTTAATCCCAATTCTTCTTTAGACATTTTCATTTTAGGATTTATATTTGTAGTAGAGTCCATATTTCTGTCAAATTCATAGTAATATTTATTGTGCTTTGTCATTAGTCTAGTTTTGTTTTAAAGTGATCTATTATTTTATTCATCTGTCTTTTGTAGAATAAATCAAAATCTACATATTCCATTTGCCCTGACTCTCCATTTAATTGCTTTGGCTGTGTTTTTTCCCATAACCTAAATAAGACCGCTCTCATTCTTTGTGATGGTGTTTTTTCTTTAAATTCCGCGTTTACAGTTGCTCCTTCTACTGCATCTATTTGTTCTTGAGATATTTTCTTTGTAGAAACCAGGATATAACCTGGCTTCTTTCTTAATCTCATAATAGCTGCTTCTGTATCGTTTGTAAGTTCTGGTGTTCCTAAGATAACTCTTAAAGAATTATCTGCCATAGTGGATACTTTATCTATCCCTCCTTCAAATACTACTGAATGTTTCATATTATATATCGTTTGTCATTATGTGAATATTTCTTTCTGAGTTTTTATTAAGATAATCATAACCTTGTCCAGGCCAATAATCATTTTTTGTGCAATAATTATATATCTCTAGCTCTTGGTTATACATATACCTTCCATCGTCTAACATGTCGTCACCTATTTGAAATACATTCATATTAAATGGAGGTGATTTTTCTATAGCTACTATATAAAACTCATCTGCTCCTACAGCGTCCATATAGAATGCTGCCTGCTTATGATACTTATATTTTAATATAGACCTTCTAAAGCCACTATACGAAGCGTCTTGCGTTGTTTTAAGATCTATAATAATATTAGGCTTTGGCTTATAGCAATCTAACATACCCTTACACTCTACATCATGAGTTTCGTTATGCCATGTTATTATTTTTTCTTTCTCTCCTCCTGAGAGTAATTGTTTAATAGTAGAATCTTTCATTAACTTCATAGTCATCTGTTCAATTAATTCAAATTCAGATTCTGTTATAACGGTTTTAAAGAAATTCTTTTTTTCAAATTCTGCATAGTCTGCCTTTCCTACTTTAGTTCTTTTATCAAACTTAGGCGCTACTGCGTAATTTTTATTAAATTCAGATGGTTGCAATACATTAACATGAAACGCTGATCCAAATTTCATTGCTGCTGTTGGTAGCTGTGGATTATCCAATCTAAATCTAAAATATTCAGGAGAGTTTCCTGATAAGTTATTCAACATACTGTTAGATACATATTCTGTATTCTGGTAGTAGTCGTTGTGCGATAATTTGTCTTTTAATATTTTCATTTGTTTTACATAAAGGCAATAAAGCCCCTCCGAAGAAGGGCTCTAATGCAAACAAAACAAAGGTTAAAGAGAAAGTTCTACAAACGTAGTTACTACTCTTTTGCTCCCTTTTCCTCCTCTTGACCTTCGTTATCTTTATCAGACGCATGCTGATCGTCTAACTCTTTCATTCTTACCAATATATTTGCTGCTTCTGGAATATTCATACAATAAGAAAATAAGCTTCTTCTAAATTCTTTAATTTCTGACGGTGAGTCAGTACCATTGTAATCTTTATGCAGCCATGTAAGTAACGCTACCTCATGAGCATGTAATGCTTCAGATAACGCTTTTAAAGTATCACTAACAGGTTTTTCAACCTTATACTTTTCTCCCATAATGTTAATCTTTTCTTTTGGTTCTTTTTTCTTTGTTGCCATATTTAATTTTAATTTGTTACTTTTATTTCTACTCCTGGATTTTCTTTATCATAAACATAATCTTCAAATGAAGGTTTTATAAATTCACAATTATCATCTTCTATCCATTCGTATTTAACCATTAGATCTTGTACTGTTTGAGCTGGATTTATATAATCAAATTTTCTTCTACTTTTTCTAAAGAATTTAAAGCTCACTTCATACGGTGGTTTTTTTTCTTTTATTAATTCTAAGAATTTTTCTTTATTCTCAACCCACTCTTGTTTTGAGTCTTTTATGTAATTCATCGTTGTTTTAGAGTGGATTAAATACTTTCCTGTCCATCGTTTTCCGTTCTTACTAGATGGGACATTTCCTGCTATAAATATCTCTGCCATATTGCAAAGATAACAATAAATTTGAGAGTTTCACCTTTAGAGTTGTGGCGCACTTAAATCTTAAAAGCTTAACCTGTCTAGCAGGACACTTACCTGACGCTAGGGGATCTGTTATCTCTCTCATTTATATTTATTTAGAAGGGCATATCTTCATCGTTATTGTCTTCGCTTAAAGATGTTATTGTGCTTTCATTAACACTATTGTTTGTGTCAGCCCATTCTTTGTGTTTCTTGGCAAATTCAATTCTTGCAGGTGTGTCTAAAACTTGATTCATGTCTGCATTGTAAGTACATTTTCCTCCTTCTTTAGAACTCCATCTATACCCTACAGAAGTTCTAATAACAGGCTCTCCTGTTCCTTTTACTATTGTAGTATATTCTTGAGACGTAAGACATATCATTAATGTTTTGTCTACAGCTTCATTCATAGCTTTGCTGTCGTCTGAAAAATCTTGTACACCACAATTTATTAAGAAATCTCTTAATTGTTTTATTTTCCAATCTTTAGATGTTTGCCTGTCTGTTTCTTTAACTGCCCAAAACCTACATTTACCTACTTCTCCAGATGCAGCTGTTACTAAAAAGTCTATAAACGGACTTCCAGTATAGCTATCTAATTGATCAGAAGTCTTAATACCCGTAACTGTACACAGATGTGCTCCTGGGTTAAGGTATTCAAATCTTTGCCCTTTAGCAGATCCTGTTGTTGTGACATTTAAGTCAAATGGTAATACTTTCATTATTTATTGTTTTTAATTTTCCAGTTAATATAATTTGTTAGCGTTACACCATCAAACACTAATTTGTTCTTTTCGGGAATATATGGATACTCTTTCCCGTTAGTATGTTTTTGTGTTTTAAGCGTTTGTATTGGCAGTCTATATAAGAATCTACCTATACCCCAAGATACACATGCACGTTTAAAAGCATCTGATACATGACCTTTATCTTTTTCTACATTAGACTCTGAACCTGTGTCTGATTTCCATACCCACTGATTATATGCAACTTCAGATTCATTGTCTTTTGAATCACAACAAATACCTATTTTACAAAATAGTAATCCATTTTCTTCATAGAATATACTTTGCCAGTTTTCAGGACCTACTACTTCATCTAGTAAGTCTTGACAATCTCTTGCATCTATATAGGCAACGCAATTTGCTTTACCATATTTTGATGACTGTACCCTCCATTTAAAAGGAAGTTCTTTTTTTAAATCTTCTAATTTCATTTTTCTTTTTCTTTCTTTTGATTTTTCTTAATCTTTTTTATTGCCGACAACGCAATAACGAATTTTACAAAGCGCCTTATCATAATAGGCCTACCTCTTAGTATAAGAGTAACTGCTATTTCTTTAAAAGTTAATAGTAATACTTCTTTTACAAGTGCTTTGTTAATACCTAAATCATAAGCAATCTCTGCCGCTATGTCTCTTACTCTTGATTTTTCTCTGTTTTTTTGTTCCATTTAGGAGCAAATATACATATTTAATTTTTATCTCCAAACAATTGAACAGCTAAATAAATAGGGACAACGATTAATGTACTCAAAATTAATGAGAACATAAGAGGTGTCGCTATAAATATAAATCCTGTTATTGTTGCAATAGATAATATAGGATATTTTGAAAATATCTTAAATTTATTCATAATCTTCAAATTTAGTTAATTCACTTATAAATTTTAAAGTCACTTCACCGACTCCAATATTTCTGCCTTTCGCAAATATAATACTAGCTATACCTTTTGCGTTATTACCTGCATCGTCATATTCTAATCCATAGTACTCAGGACGATATATAAGCATAACTACATCTGCAGCCTGCTCTATCTCACCTGATTCTCTAAGATCAGAAAGTGTGGGCTTACTGTTGTTTCTCATACCTACACCTCTATTTAACTGACTTAATGCTATTACTGTTATATTAAGCTCTTTAGCAAGATTCTTTAACTTACGCGCAACCTTACTAACTTCTTGCTCTCTTGACAGTCCTTTAGCGCTATATGATACTAATTGTAAATAGTCTACCATAACTAATTTAACGCCTCTATTTTTAACATATTCTTTTATTCTGTATACTAAGTAATTTAGTGATGTGATGTTACACTCATCTACATTTAGCGGAATGTTTTCTAAGACAGTTGTAGCGTCATGTATTCGCTTTAACTCTTCATCATTTAAAGTACCGTTAGATATGTAATTATTTGAAACTCCTGATTCAACAGATGTTAATCTTTTAAGAAGTTGATTACTACTCATTTCGTAAGAAAATATTACTGTAGGAGTATCTCCATATTTAGCTGCATTATAAGCCAAGGCTAAAGCAAAACTTGTTTTACCCATAGAAGACGCACCGCCAACAATAATTAAATCTGTTTCTTGCCAGCCTCCTGTAAACTTATCTATATCTCTAAATCCTGTAGGAGTACCAATTAGGCCTTCTGTATTCATTCTAACTTCTATGTCTCCAAGCATGTTTCTTAATTGCTTTTTTAAATCTGCAAGCTCTTCGCCAGAAGACATATTTATTTTAGAAATGTCTTTTTGTATATTACCAATAATAACTTCTAATTCTTCTCTATCTGTAAGTTGATTATTTACATTACACACTATACCTAGAAGAACTCTTTTCTGAAACTCTTCTTGCAGTATAGCTATACAAGTTTTGGCTTCTGTAAAAGAATAAGCTTCTTCTGTTATTTCTGACAGTTGTAATACAACATTATCTCCTTTTATAAGTTTACCTAAAGTTAATATGTCTACGGTTTCACCTCTATCTTTTTGCTTTAAAAGCGCAAGATAAATAGATTTGTGAAATGGTATATTAAATAAATCTTCATGCAAAAGATTTGCATACTTATCATAAACAGTTTCTTCAATTATAATTTTACCTAAAAGAGTTTGTTCTATTTCAAAATTTGTCATAATGTATTTTTAAGGGAAGGGCGAATATACATATATTATTCATTGTATTTTCTTTTAGCATCAGCTTTATCTTCTAAAGCATTTTCTCTCATTCTATCATTATATTCATCTATAGGTTCTAAATCTATTTCATCTAGCCAATCATTACAATCTAGACATTCGTAACCCTCTGAGTCTGTATGCTCTTTACATTCATAGCATATTCCTGAGTCTGATATTTGAGCGGAGCAGCACCAACTTACAGTGCTCTCCTCATATTCTGACCCACAACATTTACTTACTAACATATTATTCGTATTTAAAGTTAACTATCTCTTGTTTGTATTCTTCAGCACGATTGTGTCTTTCGTACCATTTTTTTCCTCTAAGAGTTTTATCAACTTCTTGAAGTTTTCTTCTAGCTCTTGTTATAGAGTCAGCGCTAGACAGTATTTTATTACTTAAGTATAAATCAAAGAAGTCTTCTAAATTTTTATCTTTAGGCATTTGCCAGCTCCACACTAAAATACATAGTGATCTATCACTATCTTTAGCAGTTCTAGATATATTTAGTATTTGTCTAACTAATTTATGCAGCTTATTCATATTACTGGTATTGTTCCTAATTTTTCAAATGTAGTAGATATAGCTCCGCCATCATTACCTTCATCGTCCATCATTGGCACTAACCAATATTTATTATCTAATTGAATAGCTATTGGTCTCTTATACCATCCAGAGTCTTCCATTTCTACTCTAGTCATATACTCTACTTTTGTTATTTTCTTGCCAACTAAATGTTTAGCAATTTTTTCTGTCCAGTATTGCTCTACTGGTTTTCCTTCAATTTTGTATTCCATAATTCATTTGTTTTATTAAATTCTTTTATTAAGATATTTTCTTCATTATCTGATAATAATAAAGATCCTTGCATGTATAAATTATGTAATTCAAAAATACTAGGACTATAACCAAATTTTTCTTTATAATTTTTTATTATTGTTTCCATAATTTATTTTATATTACCCAACATCCAGTGTCGGTTTCTGTTAAAATATAGTAGTCATCTTCTTCAAAATCTTCTTTATCTAAAAATTGGATTCCATTTACTACTAAATCATCAATGTTTAATATATTCAAATCAACATCTATTTCTATTAGATAATCAAATAGCTCTTCATAGTATTCGTCATCTATGTCTACACAGCAAGACATCATTAGTCTGTTTAAATTAAATTCTTTCATAATTTATTTATTTTTATAGTGCTGCCCATCCAATAAAGTAAAAAGCTTTGATACCTTTCTTGCCTTTATAGCCTCTATTTTCTTTCATTCTTTTTAATACTGCTCCTGTTATTTCTATACATACACAGTCTTCCCATTTTTGTGCAACATTAAGCATTTTATGTTCCCATTTTTCAAATGCTTTAGTTCCATATCGTGGATTATCATCACGCATTATAAAGCCCGATGTTGTTGATATTGTA
>Ga0209337_1000156_pt1 | contig 54673 bp, 49 predicted proteins | sample LinPmetageLP53_FD_184044 | JGI IMG/M metagenome (GOLD analysis project Ga0209337, IMG submission 184044) | Marine viral communities from the Pacific Ocean - LP-53 (SPAdes) (version 2) | ecosystem: Environmental > Aquatic > Marine > Oceanic | place: Pacific Ocean | collected 2010-02-08
GTCCTGTACCACCAGTCAGATATATAGTAGCAATAGAACCCAGGGAGTATCCTAGACCGTTAGCTGCTTTATCTCCCCAGAAGTTTGCATACCCGAGTGCATTAAGACCTTGTGCATTTTGCTCTGCTTGTGTGTAGTAGTTAGGCATAACCTCTTGCATGTAGTTATTGACTTTGTCAATTTGTCTACCTACAGAGTTATCAAAGAATTTACTACCATCCCAATTAACAGCAGCTTCTCCTATACCCACTACCATGCCGAGTGTGTTTTCTGCAACTGCACCCGCAGTGGTTACAAGAGCTTTTGTAAGACCTCTACCCCACTTCTCTCCTGTGCTTTGTCTTTTAGCTCTCTCTTCTTCTAGATCTAAAAAAGGAGATAGGGTAACTCCATATCTACCGTAAGCTTCTAACGGGTCTCTAAGGTTTACATTTTTCTGTAAACCTATATCTACACCTAAACTAGAGGCGGACCTATTATTCATAAGTCTTCCTGTTACAGGATTACGCAAAGCGTTTCCCGCACCGTCTTGGGTTATAGCTCTGCCTGTTACTGGGTTAGTTGGCAAGGTACCTTCCTCAGGCTGTGGAGTCTGAGTTTCTTGTGTTGTAGTTTCTTCAGCCATTAGTTTGCTACTATTCTATCTCCAGATTTTCCTAGATCGGCAATAAAGCCGTCAGTGGCCATTGCTGTTTCTAAACTCATTGGAATATTTTCTTTGGGCCCTTGCAAAGGTATAACAATAGGATTAGACAAATTAGAATAATCTATTCTATAGTTCTCTCTTACTCCTTCTTCGGTAAGGACAGTTACTATTGGACTTTCTATACCGTGGTTTCTCTGCATAGAGGCTTGTCTTAGGAACTGATAAGAAGTGCCAGACGCATACTCCTGTACAGCTGGAATCTTTACGTGACTAAAAGGTATCTGCGCTTCTACTGTTTTCTTCTCCTCTCCTGTTCCAATCGTGTAGCTTATAGCTAATGTACCCCCACCATTACCAACATTAGCAGGATTGTACATTACATTTCCTGTTTGTGTAGCACCTTGCATTAACGCTGTAGCCTCTTCTGTAGGCTTGCCGTCTTTGCCTATATAGTCACCTCCCAAAGAGTGTGCTAGCCATTGGTCAAATGCTACCATTTCTCCTGTAGTTGGGGAAACAAATGCATCTCCTCTAGCAGCAGGATTTACACCTTTGTATATTCTGTCAACTTCTGCTCTGCCCTGCTTAGTCATACCTGGAACGTTTGTGTATACAGTAGGAGTAAATGTTCTGGTACTATTCTCTTGCAAATAAGTATTTATCTGTTCGTCAGATTCTATTAATACATCATTTACTCCATTGATTAAGGTTTTTACAGGCACATTTCCAACACTTCCGTAACCTGCTCTTATTTCTCTAAACCTACCTCCTATACCATCCCCTTCATCTTTAAGTCCAAACAATGATCCAATTTGTTCCATTACGTCTGTGTCTAAAGACGCTAGCATATCTTTTTGCTCATTGGTAAGAAGATTTGCAGTTATTCCACCATAAGAGTGATTACCCTGTGGATCTTTTGATCTAGCATATTCTCCGTATAACCTCAATAGATCAAATGAGTCTTGCTCAGTTCCTCCAAAATTTTGTTGAATTACATTAAGTGCTTCTTTAACTCCTTCAACAGCTAATGAATTTTGCATTCTTATAGCTTCAGTTTGTCCTGTAAACTCTCCTGCCTCTTTTAAAAGATTATCCATAGCAGCTACCTCACCCATTACTTCTAGTTGGTGATTTTTTTGCTGTTTAAATATAGCAAGTTCTGCCTGTGTAGCTCCGCCCCTCATCGCACTAAACTGCGCTTCAGTCATCTCGCTGAGCTGATCAAACGTTATCCCAGGTAGGGACTTTTCGTAGTAATCAGGCTCTTGCATTTTATTTAATATACTTTTTTGGGTGCTTCTATATTGAGTTTTACTTTGCAAACTATCTCCTGATATCGCAGCATTTGATTGCAACGCTCCTGTTACACCGGCACCAAGAGGCAATACACCATTGTCTCTGTTTAGTGCTAACCATGCATCATCGTAATCAAGTAGTCTACTACCACCTGTCTGCTCAACACCTGGGATTGACATAGCTGTTTGCAACATTGGAGTTTGATTACTGTAGTATGTAGCTTCTTGAGCCATACCTCTAATAGCTTCTATATCAACCCCTTCAGGGTTGTTTAGCTCTGCTTCCATCTTAGCAGCTTTTTCATTAAGATCTCTCTTCCTAGTCTCATCCTCAGCTGCCTCAGCGTCTTGTCTGAACTGCGCAGCAAAGGTAGTAGCTACTTTTGTTGCTGTCTCGTCATCCATTCTATTGACACTGTACCTAGCGTCTTGTAGCATGAACTCTCTTACGTCAGGCTCGTTCATGATAGAGTTAAATGCTGCTTGTATATCTTCGGGCGGCACATACTTAGTAATGCCTTCTTTGGTCTTGTATGTGTACGTAGCTTCTGGATCATATCCTACACCAAGCTGTCCTGCACCACCTCTTGCTGCTATCTCTTGGGGAGACAGGTTAAGGTAGTTTACTTCAAACCCACCAACAGCATCTTTGTCAAGCTTCTTGATACGCTCAAAGATTCTCTCGTTTACGTTAACAAACTTAGATACCTGTCTTTCATTGTATGAGCCTTGATTTGCTACACCACCAGTAGCTGCATATTCAGCATCCATCTCTCTCATTGCATCATCGTACATACCTGCAGTAAGATCCCCTTTATCTCTACGAGCTTTAAGATTTTTTGCTATATCAGCCCTTGCTGCAGCTTGCTGTTTAATAGGGTCGTACTCAGTTTTAAACTTACGTGCGTCTCTAACTATCTGCATGCCCATGTTCTCATAGTCACCCTTGTCAGCACGTTCGCCTAGTATAGCTCTATACTTGTCTTCTAGTAAAGCCTTGGCTCCTTCGTCAGGGGTCAATGCTATCATGCTAGATATTGATTCAGAGAACTCATCGTCAGCACTGAAGTTGTCTGCGAATCTATTTCTCAACGTCTCAGATATCTTTACAGATCCTGGATCGACGTACGTGCTTTGGTATGGATTGAAATTTAACGGCATTATCTTTTTATTCTTCTGATTCCACCTCTTCTACGAGTGTAGCCTCCGTGTCTTGATTTTCTTGCATCTTTCAATGCTTGCTTAGCTGATGCTTTAGATGCTGCAGCTTCTGCCTGAGCGGCTTCAAATTCTTCTACAGTATCATAACCAGCTTTATTTGCCTTGTCTAGGGCTTTTTTATTTTTTCTAGCTGCTTTGTCTGACGCTTTTTGATCGTCCTTAGCCTGTCGTGATTTAGCGTTAGCATCGCTTAGCTCTTCCTGCATCTCTCTACGCTTTTCTATAGCTGCGATGTCTGCACGTTCAAGAGCTGTTCTACCTTCTTTGTCTAGGGTATCAGCTACATTTGTTTTGGCAACTCTTTGATCAGACTTGTACTTCATTACATCTCCGAGTGAGCCTGCTACACCTTGTCCCATAGCTTGTAGTGCACCAAACTTATTTGCAAACTCTTCTTGGTTTTGCATCATAGCAAGGTTTCTCATGTATTCCTGTGCTCGTTGGTTCTGTGCTATGTTGAACTGTGATGCCTGAGTCTGCATTTGTGCTTCTCTTGCTCCTAGCTGCATGTTAGCTTGCCTAGTCCTTTGATCGATTTGGCCTTTCTGTTGTTGAGACTGACTCAAAAGATTGGCATAGTTTGCTGCTGCAGCAGGTCCCATTGCCTGTCCTTCCATACTAGCCAAGAGTGCAGACATATTTTGATCGACTCTGTCTTTATCTGCTTCACCACTTACTCTTCCAAGCTTAGGTGCTTGATAAGATTGTGGTGCATATCCACCAACTCTAGGTGGCTTATTGGTAAGAGCATAGATAGGAGCTACTGCTTGTGCTGCCATAGCAGCTAGTGCTTCAGGCGGTACAGCTCTGTTAGCTTTCTTAAGGTCTCTTAGGCTTTGCTTTAGTGCAGTAGTTTCCTCAACAGTTGATTCACTATCACCAGGTGTGGTAGCTTTTGCTGCTGCTTCAATTGCATCCTTCTCAGATTGTACTTCCGCTTCGGTTTCTTTATCCTGTGTAGCTCCCTCAGGTATATCACCTGCTGCGATTGCATCTATTGCAGACTGTCCTGCAGTTGACTGTTCTTCATCATACGCTTGGTCAGCTTTATCCACTTCAAACTCATCCCCAAACTCACCCCATGCTCTTCTAATATATGCATTGTTATGTGAGCCCTCTGCGTCAAGATCAAGTCTCTGTGCATCCTCTGGCATATTGGTGTTCAGCCACTGTCTAAATGCATTGCCCTCATCTGCATTAGCAAAAACATCAAACTTAGGCTTAGTTGAACTTGCAGTTGTAGGAGGTGTAGTATTAGCCTCTGCAGCTGCGTTAGTTTCAGATACTGGTTGTTCTTCTGGTGCCGGTGCTGCTTTGGTACTAAGTCCACCCCCTATATTAGGAGAGCCTACAGTTAAACCACTAGTAGATAAACCGGTAATAGGATTATTAAATGTTAATGCATTAGTCTCAGTAGACTGTGCTTTCATCTTAGCACCACCATATCTAGACTTGGTTACTGAATCAGCAGCAAGTTTAGCGGCTTTTACCTTTGTTGCTAACTCTGCCCCCTGATGGGCCCTGTGAACAACTTTAGCACCTTTTGTTCCTGCAGCTGTAGCTTTGGAAAGCAGAGCTCCTATTTTACTAGCCCCTGCTACATTACCTGCTCCTGGAGCCATAGCTGCAATATCCATAGCTGCAAGTCCACCATACAAAGCTGCATTAGTTTTATCTCCTTTGAGACCATAGTATAAAGATCTACCCCCACTAACACCTGCGTTAAGTAAATCTGCTCCTGCACTAACTGCAGTGCCTATTCCAGGAATAGCATCTGCACCCATTGCTACACCTCCCAATGCTACTTGAGCAGCATCTAATGGGTTATTTGCAACATATTTTGCAGATTTCACAGCCTTAGCCTTAGCCTTCGCTATGTTCTCATCTGTCTCTCTTTTCTTCGCTACAGCCTCGTTCTTTTTCATCTCTGCATCAGACATGTTAGTCAGCCTGTCATTGTTCTTAGGCATTGCAGAGGTATCTATGTTAGGTCCTATACCTTGAGCTTGTAGCTGTGCTTGCATAGCTCTCATAGCTGCCATAGGATCTGCAACTGCCTCTGGACTTTTACCGTCCTGTGCCTTTAACTTTGCAATGCTTCCCTTGAGTCCACCACGTCTTTTGATGTACTTAGAGCCCCTAGGACCGTATTGGTTTTTACCTTTTTTCTTCATATCGTCTTCTTGGTCTTTGGCTAGTTCTTGATAGTCTGGAACAATACCCCCCTCTTCCATCTTTCTATGTATATCCGCGTATGATGTATTAGCCCCTACACCATACTTAGCCTGCATCTTCTTGTTAACCTTGTGGTGTTCACTGAAAATGTAGTCAATAGTCTTGCCGTCTCTAGCAACAATTGGTCGCTCTGTCTCACCACCTTCTACCTCTATGTTGTCTCTCTTGAGATCGATGCCTCCTGACTCATGCTTCTTACCAATGTAATGTTTGCCTCCGTCAGGAAGTGATACTACTTGACCACCAGGTAGCTTCATACCACCTGCTCTAGCAGTAAAAGCTGCATTGGCTTTTAGTATGTCCCCATACTGTCCAGCTTGTTGCTCTCTCAGGTTAGCTACAGATGCTAGTCTATCTTTTTCTGCTCTCTTTTTACCTCCAAAAGCACCTCCTATTGCACCAACAGCACCGCCTATAACACCACCAAGTCCTGGAATAATTTTGTTACCTAGATCAAAGCCTTTACCTGCGCCCTTAATAGCTCCGCCTACAGCGGCTCCTGTACGTTCTGTTTTATCGTTTCTAAGAGCATCATCAGCTGTACCAGACTTTTTATTTATAAGTGCCGTAGCACCTTTAGCTAAAAGATCTGTAGCTCCAGATACACCTATCTGGCCACTTTTTAGACCTTTAAGTAAGTCTTGTCCTTTACCTGCAAGCGTCATACCCGCATCTTGGAACATACCCCCCACATTCAATCCCCCTCCTGTAACTGCGTCTGCTACACTAGCCCCTGGCACTTGTAGTTGAGGCACCTGTAGATTTTGCTCAATAGCAGCTGGTTGTATACCTGGTACCTGAAGTACCCCGTCTTGAGCTTTCTTTTTGCTCCCAAGACCTCTCACATTCTCAGCAAATACAGCTTGCCTAACTAGCTTAGGATCTTCACTGGCTTTAGCTTTATCAATACAGCGTTGAGTTACTCTACCTCCACAGTATTCTGTAAAAGCACCAACAGTTCCTTTCTTTTTCATTTGCTTGTTAGCTTTTTGTATCCACTTTTTATTTGCCATTATCGTAATGATTGTCGGAACTTGGTACCCGCAGCATACAAATATAACAAATTTGTGCTAGAGTTGTCGTTACTAAGTCTTACACCTAAGTAGTGATCAACAAAACGTCGTCTTTCGTGCCATAGTTTTTCAGTGTCTACGTACGCACTATTCACTACTCCTTCAGATGTAAACATAGGCTCAGTCTCAGAAGTAGTTATTATTTCTTGAGTTATCTGGCCAACTACGTTGGGAGTCCCTGTGTTTATGTAGCTGTTCGTAACAGCTGCTGTTCTAGAGAAATCTCTGAATGAGTTAATATACCAAAATTTATCTACAAGTCTGGCATTACTCAAATAATTAATATTTGTTTTAGTACTTGATATTTGAGTACTGTTGTACGTATAAAAAGATGTGAAACCAGGTATAGTCCTTGTTTCATATTCTGTTACATACGTACCATCTTTCTTTACTACATCTGCCCAGTATGCAATACTGCTAAACACTTTGGAGTTAGCTGCGGCAGAGTTGTCTATAAATTCAAACTCGAATGGGTATGTTGTTCCGTAGAAACTACCAGGAGCTGCATTGTTGCTATGCTCCCACATTGTTGTATCATTAAAGCTGTAGAAGTTTTCTGGAGTACTTGCATACATCTTAGGCAAGTAACTGTGTCTACTGCCCCAAGTTTCTAGTTCAGGGTAATAAGACAGTGTCCATCCCCCAGGAACAAAGTAATCTGAGTTATTAAAAGCTGCAATGTCAACAGGATCACCAGCAGAGTCGTATATTACAAATACTAGAACTCCTTCGTAAATACTATCTTCAGATGAAAAGTTGTCCTGCAAAAACTCTTTATCTGGTCTAACGGTTTGTACAAGACCATCACTGACATAGGACAAGAATAAATCTGTAGGCAGCATCTCTTTCTTAGTCACAAGGATTCGTTTGTACTTAGGGTCATAACCTGAAGTAAACCCAAACGGAGTATCAGAGGTTGGTGCATCTAGCTGTATGTTAGTGTCCTCTAGATTAATTCCATACTGCTCTACTTGGTAAGGCATGTTTTCCCTAAACCAAGACTCCATACCCGCAGATATCTCCTTAACTGCTCCTTGGAACATGTAGCATTTAAAGTCTCTTTGAGAGACCCAGAACCTACCAAATGGAGTGCTAATACCAGACAAGATAGATTTAGTTCCACCGTGTCCAAGAGCTGTTTCTAAGGCTTCTCCTGGATCTTGAGTAAAGATATTACCGCTACCCACAAACGCTGTAGCAGCATTAATCTGCAACTCTTCCTTACCCCTTGTCATAAACAGAGATCGTTCTGTGTGAAGGATCAACTGACCATTCTGCGTGTATATATCCCAGATATCTCCTCTGTTCTTAGGTATATCTCTGAAGTCATTTGCCAAGAACTCTCTATACTTATCTCCAATGAACAGCCCAGTAGGCTTAGATCTTATTACTCTTGTAGCAAACTCGTATATGTTTTCATCTCCAGGCTTTCTCTTAGGGTAAGCCCTAGCTACTTTCTTTTCATTTAGGAGAGAGTAATCATCGTTGTACAACAGATTGTCTTGCTCTGTATGATCATTAGTAGGTGGGTCAAAAAGAACTTCACTTGCTGTATCCCTGTCAAAGTATTTAACATCCACACCTTTCTCCTTGTCTTCCCCGTGTCTAAATCCAATGTTTATATCAGACTCACAAAGGAATGAAAAGACTGTAGTTATTGGATCTACTGTTCCCTGTACAAAGTTATCGCTGTTGCCCAGCAAAGACTGAGTAGCTGTAGATCTTTCACCTGCCCCATCTACTACATTCAAATCAGCATTCGATCCTCCTCCAAACCACACGTTCATGTTGTTGGTTTTACCCCACTTTGTAACTCCTTTTGAAGCATTCCTTTCATTAGGAATATCTCCCTGGAATCTTCTTCTAGTTCCTTCTGCTAGATGGAAAGCATTCTTATTTTTAATACCACCACTTCCACTAGTTGTAAGATCACCAAAGTCACCACTATGAGTTGAACCTGGGTCTCCTAGACCTGTAGATCCCCTAAAGAAGGTATGACCATAGCCTTGAGAAGTAGTTCTAAATCCATACCTAGTTATAAATGTATCACCCCCAAAGACAAATCCACTAGTGGCTGAACCATCATAGTAGTTATTAGTGTCTGGATCTGACATATCATTAGAATCCAAATCAGTTACTATACCAGTATCTAGATCTACACTTTCTATTTCTTTGTAGTATCCTGTCCACACCAACTCTTGCCTATCTAGTGGGTTAAATACATCTGTTTTTATTGCATTGATGTTAACCATCCAAGACATAGGCAAGCCTGCAAATTCGCTGTTAGGCTCTAGTCCATACCTAAGTCCTCTAAACTCTGCAGCTGTAGCTACATTAAGATTATTTGGGAAGTTATCTGCTTGCCCTGCCTGTGCAAATATGTGAGCAGGTATTGATGTTGTCGGTATTTTAGGTGCATCTGGAAATAGATATTGATTATCATCACTCCATCTTACTATGTCTGGTGAAAGACTTGACCATTGGGTTTCGTCTAGTCCTTGAATTGAACCATAATCACCAGCTGAACCAGATATAGCCCCACGTGTACCTTTAAGATGAGGCAACCCGCTAATCAACCCAATAGCTAATGAGGATTCTCCTCCTCTGTTATAAAGGATAGAAGCACCTTGGAAAGAAGAGGAGTCTGGAACTGAGTTGTTCACTTTACCCTGTACGTATTTTTTACTGCCTGGATCAATTGCATACATCCAGAAGTTTTCACGTTTGGCATCACCACTCCATCTCCAATCTCCTCTCATTGAAGTAGAAGAAAAAGACGAGGCACCATCCCCAAACTGCGAACCTTTAGTTTGACCTCCTTTTACAACAGAAGCAGAGGCCATTGCATTTCCAGGAGATAGGTAACCAGAAGCTACATTGACTTGGCCCTTAAAAGCTCTAACCATAAATTCACTAGCCCTTATATCTTCTGCATTGTCCGCTATTGGTCGTTGCATTCCTCTTCTTCTCTGGTTATCTGTGTCTGCTGTACTACTTGCAAATCCATAAGGATTTGTTACGTCCTGGGTTTTATCTATAACTACATCTGTAATATCATAGATTTCTCCATCCTTATTAAAATTAGTAGTATTACCAAGATCTGGATGTATCCAACCTAGTGACGGGAAAACTGTAACCCTAGCAGCAGTTCCAAACTGGCTTCCTGCATCATACAGATTGTCAGAAGAACTTAGGCCAGCAAACAAACCATTTGATCCATCTAAGTCTGCAGTCTTAGCATAAACGCCTGGGCCTCCTTGAAATGCTCTATAGAAAGTAGCATACTGACACGTTATGTGTGTAGCTGCTGTAAGATCTGGCTTGTCTCTTAGTAGTTGGAAATCGTGAAATGTAAACACGGGGTCTCCAACATATACACCTTTCCTAGGATGGTCGACGTCCAAACCATTCTGTACGTCTCTATACCCTTTTGCAGAACTAAGCACGTTCATATGATTGTCATCTGTATGAGTCAACCCCCCATACAGGTAAAACCCATTCTTATAAGGGCCTTGCTTAGCTATCAACCTACTTTGTACATCTACAGATGCATACCTAGGTTGAGCAGGAATAGCCATACTTTGTCCGAGTATAGTCTTATCCTCTTGTTTTCTCTTAGCATAATACACCTTATATCCCCTAACTTGAGATAGTATGGTTTTTGGTATACGGATATTATCTAGCCTTATACCGAGTATTTTAACCTTATCCCTATTGACTACATCTTCAGTTTTATAGGGTTGTATAACAGGGGCTTTGCAATTTAGATTACCAGGGGTTTCACATGGATCTCCAGATGATCCTCCATCTACCAGTGGATTATCAATTAAGTCTTGATTACTTTTAAAGCCGTTGTAGCCCGATCCGTCATTTATTTGGTCGGATCTTTCTACAAAACTAAACTCACCTAGATTAGATGGCATTTTATGGTGCCTAACATTTAGACCTCTAAGATCATTTTCTGAAGTTGTTTCATTTCCACTGGTAGAAACTCCTTCTGAATAAAAAACAGATTTATTTTTAAAGTCAAGATTAAACGGGTACTTTTCATTTTCGTTTTCCCAATACCCCATCTTAGTTCCTGCCAATGTTTGTACCTGTTCCGACAAAGATGTGTCTGCAAATTGATACACTTTAACTCCGGGTCCGTATATACCTTGGATCTCAGAAGGATAAGCTCCCTCAAAAGCTCCCTCTATTCGTTGCCACTGCGCAGCATTGTTATTTATTGTAGCATTTTCGCATATCTCAGTATCAAGATCACGCTTTCCAGAAACTCTAGCACCATAGTCTGGACACACTGGAGCCCTACCAGGTATGTGGTAAGCAAATGTTTCAGACCCATCTTTGAGTATAAACGAGATGTAAAAGGCATAGACTTCTCCTCTCCTATAAGACTTGTGTTTCCAGTTTAGCCTATAGTTTTTATGCCCCCTAGAAACTTTACCCCCAAGGTTGTAGGCATCTTGAAAAGAGCCTGAATCTCCTATAAAATCAGCTGAGATTCCTAAGAGGGTATTACTACTTTGGTGAACAAGATACTTTCTTAGTTGCTCAAAGAACGTTTGTCGTATAACTCCTGCAGTTACACTAGCATCTTGTCTTGCTCCGTCGCTGTGTGTGTCTATAGTGAAAGATTGCTTATTTGCATAAGTCTGACCAATCGTAGTACCAAATGCTTGAAGCATGGCTGCATATCCCTGGTTTAGAGAGTCTATGTTTAAAACTCTATTGTCAAACTTAAGTACAGCTTTTTGTATAGCTTCAACCTTAATTTCATTGGCAAACCTTTGGTATCCTATATCCTTACGACTGCGTAGATTAGCTAGGTATAGTCTATTGTCTAGCTGCGATAATGATTTAGCAGTATCATACTTTACCTTGTCTATTAAGATGTCCTCTACTGCTGCAGGGGTTGCATCTTCTAGTCCTGTATAGCTTACCTGTATTAAACCACCATTTGCAGTAAGTTTCTTAGTCCTTTCTAACTTTACGGCAGTAGTAGATCCTCCAACAGTCTTTATGATTGCAGGTTGTAGAAATGTATAGTTGTTATTTGTAAAACACTGTACATCGAATACAATAGATTTATTGGTAGGTGTACCAGCAGGTGCTCCTGTAACGGAGTCTACAGGTAACGCTTCTTCAAACTGGGGGATTATATATACTGCATTAGATACTACAAAGTAGTCAGTCTCTAGGAAGTTTTCATCTGAGTAAGCCAGTGCTAGTTGATATGCCCCTGTGGGCAACGCACCACCTGCTTTTATATTTACCTGACTTATAATAGAATGTCTCCCAACCTCAGGAAATACATTCAACTTGTTTACATCAAAAGTAAAATCTGCATCGTACAGAATCTCACTATTGCCTTGAGCCTCTATGTGATCTACTTGTCTACTAACATTAAATGCTCTAGGAGGATTAAACGTAGGACCAGCTGCAATACTTTGAGCAGCAGTGGGTTCTGGTTGTATATGGTAGTTGTCTGTGAAGTATACTATAGTATCGTTTTTAGCATCTACACGAAACTCTCCCGTTATAGGGTATTCTTTTTGGAAGTTCATTGCAGCGTTCTTGTATAGAACCTGCATAACATTACGTTTTGTAAATACCAAAATAATAGTAGACACATTAGCTACTAGAGCAAAGAGGAGTACTTGATTATTCAACAGGGTGATAGAACCAATTACGTCCATACCCACTCCCCCAATTACACTGTTGCCCTCTTCATTGGTAACAGCTCCCTTAGTATAGTACAGGTTTGCATTCAATGCATCCCTGTAAGTATTGGGTGGCTGATCGACTCTACCAGAGTCCTTATGCATTCCTTTTACAAACTTTTTCATAGGATGTCAGTCTTTGTATTCATAGTAGCAAAGTTTGGAGCTCTGTCAAGACTTTCTCTTTGTGCAAGATTCTCAAACCCATTTGCGTATCTATTGATATTGGGTACAAGCCTAACCCATTGATTCATCCAGTTCTCCATTCTTTCAATGTCTGGGTACACAGCTGCATTACGTGCTTGTGTGCAGTAATACTTCCACTTGTTGTCAGCAAAATCATATGCAATACCATTAGTAGTCTGCATACCTCCAAGCAACATCTTCTTGTATATGTACCAGAACATAGCTTCTTTGTAGCTGATGTCATCTGGTACTAGGGGGAAGCAATCTGCGTCTGTAGGCATAGCCTTGTAAGACAGACATACTTTACCCTCTGCAAATGAAGTCTTGATTCTATCTGCTTCTACCAAGTAGCACTCTGATGAGGCATGGTAATTCTGTGTACAGTCTTCACAGTGTATTGCCTCTGGGAAAGTACCTGTGCAATATCTAAGCGGCTGCAAGCTACCTGTGCTGGGAGACATGTATTGATTGTACAACACGTATGAGTTTGCCAACAACTTGTTAAGCGTTTGGTCTCCGGTCTTATTCAATGTATTGATATCACTCAAAGTCGACTTAGCCAAGGTGCTACTTATAGTACCATCTGCAAGCTTATTAAGTGTAGCAGAGATAAAATCCTTACTAAACTTGTACGTGCTGGAGAGATCTTGAATATCTTTATTGACTTGATTTATCTGACTAGACACACTAACAGCATCTTGTGACTCATTTATAGACACCTGATTAATGTAGTATAGATCTGCAGGCAAAGGCCCTTTATGGTCCTTAATGTCAACTATACACGTTCTAGACTCTAGCTGCGCACTAGCCCCTATATGTTCAAGAGCTTCCCCGATCCACTCTATTCCGTCATCAAGCCAGTCGGCGCCCTCAGGATTGAGGTCACGCATAACCTTTCTTAGTATTACTTGTGCGGATGTTGTTTTATATATTGCCATGCTTCTTGAATCTTAGGTATGCTAGCTCATCTTCTTTGAGCAGCTTGGTTAGCTTCTCCTTGTTCCCCTTTATACCTCTGGTGGGGGTAAACCTATAGGCAGTCTTATTAGGTATTTTACATTTAGACTTCTGCCAGTAGTACTTACAGTACCAAGGATCTGTGTAGTAAATAAACCACTTAGATCCTTTTCCAGTCTCAACGTCATATAAGTCCTCACCTTGAGCTATAAGCTCTTGTTTGTACTTATTACTTTCCCACCAATCGATAGTGGGCTTTGTAGGATTTCTTTCTATTCTGTGTATAGATACAGACGAAAGATTGTTTCCCATCTTAAACTCCTTGCCTTCTAACATTTCTTCAACTACTAACATGTTGAATTCCTCACAGAGCTGTTTGAATAAACTAGACTCTATGGGGTCTTCAACATGTTCTTTGTAGTCTTTATAAATGTTCTTAAGTGTATGCATTAACAGCCGTACTTACATTTTTTTGTTCCTCCCATACGCCTCTTCCTGTGGTCGTACCCTTTCTTCTTAAGACTTAGGTGCTTTTCATAAGTATTTGCTTTTACACCTTTTCCTGTCTTAGGGTCATACATCATATGAGGTTCAAAGTCTTTCATACCCCCAGCCTTTTTCTTGGACTTGCCATAGTTAGAGGCACCAACTTTACGACACTTTACAAGTCTGCCAGAAGCGTAGGCTGAGGGCCATACTGTGGCAGACGCTTTTACTTTATGATAGCAAGCATCTTTTTTAGCACCTCCAGATTTATAGTCAAGTTTGGGATACTTCATGATTACCTCTTTTTACGACCAGCTGCTCTCATTGTCTTCTTACCTCCATACATTTTCTTCTTTGCTTTCTTCTTAGGAGAGAAGCCGTATCTAGCTGCTACACTTGTATCTGGTTGAGCTTGCTCTTGTCCTCCTGCCATAGGGTTAGAATTACCAAATGCTCCGCCCTTAAAGCCTTGCATAGCACCTTGGATACCACCGCCTCCCATAGCACCTTTAACAGCTCCAACTGCTCTACCAAGCATTCCACCACCAAGTGCTCCTTTAGCAGCACCCATTAGCTTCTTACCAAATCCTCCTTCAGCTCCTTTAGCTCCACCAATAGCTCCTGCTATCTTTCCAAGTCCAAACTGAGCTTTCTTTTTACCTCCAGCTCTTTTGTAGCCCATCTTGTTACGTACAGATGTAGGCAACTTCTGTAAACCTTTCTGATCAGCTGAAGGTGTTTTCATTCCTCCTGCTGTCATTTTACGAGCAGCTTTAAGCTTACTTTTAGCGGCTTTAATTGTTTCTCTTTTTGTTTGACGATCAGCTTTACGATCATCTTTACGACCTTTTCTTTTAGCCCTTCTATCTGGAGTGGCTGATGGTGCAGGAGTAGATTTTAAATTAGCAATCCTATCTTTCTCTTTTTGTACTCCTCCCATTCCTGATCCTGCTCCTGTATTAGCTCTAGGTGTAGATTTAGGTTTTGGAGCTGGTGCCGGCTTCTTAGTTTGAAGTCCAGGTCTTTTTACTCCTGAATCAATTGGTCCTGCTTTTTTTGCTTCAACCTTTTTGACAGGACCAACTTTACGTTGAGACCCCCTACCATATGCCTTATTAATTTTGTTTTGAGCCGAAATATATTCTGGAGATCCTTTCTCACTATTATTTCTAATTCTAATATAAGAATCTAGTTTAGAATCTTTTTTCTTAGCATCTGCATAAGTACTCTTCTTTGCAGGTCCGGGCATATTACTAAGCTCATCAAGCTTTTGATTTACTCTTTTAGAGCCAGTATTACTTCCGCTTTTCCCAGTCCTATTTGCTCCAGTGCCTTGAGGTGTGTTTTGCTTTTTCTCACGCGCACCTTTTCCTACATTGCTAGCAGCTGCATCGTCTTTAGGAATGCCAGGGTTAGTTACAATTTTAACATCTGGCTTAGCTTTCTTTTGATCTGCTTTAAACTTAGCTCGCTTATCAGCTTGCTTTGTATATGTACTATCTGCAGACATATATGCTGCAGATCCCTGCATTACAATTTTACCACTAGGAAGCCTATATGCAGGTACACCACCTTTACGGGTTTTAGCAACTAGGCCTGCTTCTTGACCTGGAGTTTTCTTCCCAGCGTCTTGCATCTTTTTAGAAGGACCGCCAAATTTGACTTCCTTAGACGGTTCCATGTAACCGCTTTTCATTTTCTTTTTCATGATTTTTTATTTTTCCAAGATACCCGTTTAGTTGATTGTTTTTTACGCATGCCTGATCTGGTGCATGCGCTGAGTGTTGGACGACAAGCCGGGTATCCCGTCTTCCTTTTCTCGGATGTAGATTTTCTACCACAGGGCACAAACTTGCCAGCGGCTTTGGATGCTTTACAATCCACCCAGCCCCTCCCAGAGTTTTGTTTAAACCAACTGCGTAGGTTAGACATTATCCTTTTGCCCAGTATCCATACTCTATGATACAAGAAGCTGTATCAGCTCTTGCTTCTACACCTGCACCATCGTTTACAGGGAAAAAGCAGAATTCTCCTGGACCAATTCTAGCGTATTGTACACTAGCAGTGGTTTGAAGAATGATAAAGTTAGTAGCATCTAGATTTTTTGCGTAGAAATAAAATACTCCGCTAACTGCCTCATCCAAAATTTCTTGGTTGTCAGAGGTTGTTATTGTTTCTCTTGAGAGTCCCTTTGAGGGTCCTGCTGCCGCAGTTGTAAGTATATCTGTAACAGATATATTAAGTCTGTTTGACGAGATGTCGGTTGATGACAGTGTCAAAGTTGCATTTAAAGTTGCCATTTTCGGTCTTTTTAATTAATGTTATTATTGTGATGCAAAGGTAGTAATTAAAATGAACTCATTATAATTTCATCTACTACTTCTTGAACGTCTTTTTTAGTTGCTTCAAGCTGCATCATAATATTAGCTTGAAAACGTTCTACTTCTTCTCCTTCATTAAATACAATAATAGTTGGAACTACAACTATCTTGTGTTCTATCTGCATGCTAGGGTCAGAAGCTATATCAATCCTACGAGCACTGCAATCACTTATCTTATCGATCCATGCGACGCCGTTAACAGCATTAAAGCTGGCATTGAATTCTACAACGCAGATTCCTGAATTATCAATTTCAGGGTCTTCTACCGGTACGGACATATATACTGCTGTAGACAGCAGGACCGTAGATAATATTGCTAGTGTTATTTTCATTATTTCAATTTATCGATCTTTTCTTCTATGCGGTCAAGATCTTCTTTTAGTTCTTTAACATCTTCTTGCGTAGTCATGATTGTTTGACGGACTAGCTGATCCTTCATGTCAAACTCCATACGAGTAATCTCTGGTAGAGGAGGTTCAGGTAGTTCTTTAGCTAAAGCTATATCAGCTTGTAGCGTAAAGTACATACCAATTAAAGCAGCCAACCCTGCTCCCGCGATTCCTATCGTTTTAAGATCTAATGTTACTTTAGTATCTTCTCCTATTTGCTTTGCCATCTTACAGTAGTATATAATTTATCCCCACAGAGAAGTCGTGCCACTCTCTATTCCAATATCTGTTATATTTTCCCTCTAGGAACACGCCGAGGTTTTTTGTAATCTTGGTACCAAATACCAATCCTGCTCCAAAGTCAACCCATTGATCGGTGTTGACAAAGTTGTGGTATGAGTATTCCCCATCTGTATTTAGATGGTAAGGCATCATGTTGCCCCAACTATGTACCCAAAAGTCTTTGCTGTAGTGGTAGTAGTCAAAGCCTATAACAACTGAGTGTACCCATTGATCTTGAAGCTCTGATCTCTTAGACGCTACGTAATCATCTAGAACTTGAGGTATTATTACCTGTTCCCAAATTACGGCATCGTTAGCTACAAGTTCGCCCTGAGGGTTAAAGAACTCTTCTGTATTTACATCAATGCTGTATCCTTCTTGCAAAGCAAGTGAGGTGTAGTGTATTTGATTATTGTCAAGTACCCACTCCTGCAATGGATCATAGCCATACGGCTCAGAGATCCGCTGCATGATTCCTGCATTGACTGAGAACTTCTTACCAATCTTAGCTCGTAGTCTTTGTGATCCTTCAAAGTAACTAATATCAGCGAAACCGTCTGCAAGATACTCAGCCTTTACAACCCACCAATCATCTATGTATCGTATGAAGTAATCTTGATCTAGGAAGTTACGTCCTTGCTGTCTTCTCCAATCTGCTTCTGCGAGGAACTCAAGTCCGTTGAATTTTCCAACGGTTGCTGCGTCCCCGTACGTTTTCTCAGTGCCATCATAGAATACATTAGCTCTGTTTTCATAGCCAAAACGCGCAATCTTGCGGACCCCAAGCGTAAGAGAGTAGTCAAAGGGTGTTTCAATAACCCCGGTTGTAAGTGCTCCGGTAGTGACAGAATATACGTCATCATCAGATACCGAGTTGCCGCCATTAGCCGCTGCATAGAACGTTGCTCTTCTAAGCACTTTCTTGTAGAAGTCTCCTTGGGCATAGCTTGTAAGTGGGAGTAAAGCCAGTAGTATGATTAGTAGATACCTCATTGCTTTACGATTGTTTGTTTAAATACTCTGTTCTTGTAATTGATTACTACAGTGTAAACACCTGCAGCTGGTAGCTCTATTTGGGTATCAGCAGTCATCAGTACTTTCTGTCCCGTAGAACTGTACACTGTAGTAAGTGTACCTTCTGGGGCTTGTACATTAATATAGTCTCTAGTAGGATTAGGATATACTCTTACCTGATCTATATGTGTAGGTACATTTGTTATTCCGTCGCCGCAGTACCCGTACATCTCCACACACACATCATCCCAGCCTACTTCACAGCAGTAAGGATCTACAGAGATTACCCATGCATAGCACTGGTCGTTCAACCAATATGGTTCTCCTGGTCCTGTAATGCATCCTGCATTATAAAGACACTCAGTAGATGTATTGGCTTCTTCGTTGTAGTTGTATGCGTCTAGGTCCATACATCCTTCTACTATAGCCACACAGCTGTTGTTATCTACGTTAGCTTCAGGCTCGTAGTTCAATGCATCTTGATCAGTACAACCAAAGAGTGCAAGTGTCTGACAGCTCCCGTCATCGTAGTCAGCATCAAAGCCCTGCGTGTAGTATTCTAGATAGCCTGCTTGCCCACACCCAGGATTGTAGTAGCATGTACTATCCTCACTATTAACGTTAGGGTTAAAGTTAAATGCTAGGCTATCTGTACATCCATAGGAGAATGGTATACAGCTGTTACCGCAGTATGGAGTTACTGAGTAGGTGTTGGGGAATGGGATGATGCCCCACTGAGGTACATTAATCAATGTGTCCCCTGTTGGCCCTTCGAGCATAAACCCACATTGTGCTATTTGATTCTGTGACTGTGGTGTTGTAAAGAAGAATATCTCAATATCCTGCTGGGCGGACAGAACTATATCGAAAACTTCTTCGTTCCCGTCGTTAGGCCCCATCTGATATTGTGGAGATAGTTCACCGTCCTGGTATACACCCAACCAGCTACCAAACCATCCATCCCCTACTCCATCTGTAATGGTTAGAGTGTAGAAGCAGGAGTCTATAGTGTTCTCTGTGTTGGCCAGAGAGTCGTAGTTGAAGTAAGAGTCATCAGTACACCCGTAAACCTTAAGTGTCTCACACAGCAGGTCTACAGCTACAGTTGCGTCTGGGTTGTACTCTAGGTAATCTGGGTCACCACATCCTACTACGTCTTCTATACTCAAGCAAAAAGGAGTCTCGAACTGAGACGATACGCTGTATCCAAAGTCAGCTGCAGGTAGAGACCAGAGTGTATCCCCACACGCAGCAACTGATGCTGTCCCATCTTGACCGCCCCATTGTGATGCCCCAAGTCCATCCCCGTAGCTATCGTTAAGTACAATCTCTAGTTCATCTCCTGTTGTAGCACAGGTAGAGAACAGAAGTGGGACACCTACGATGTCATCAGATAGTTGACCTATAGATACGTCTATGATCTCCTCGTCTGAGGTAAGGTTGTGTATGCTAAAGCTTGTTTCTCCTGGGTAGTTGTCTAGAACTAGGGTAGTAACTATCTCTGTTTCCCACGGCTCACATTCTATAGTAAGCCCTGTACATGATCCGTTGTTGAAGTTTGCCCAAGGGTTCCAGTTAGATGCCTCAGGGTTTGTACATCCTGGTATTGCTCCACAGGGTAAGCAGCTCTCCCAACAGAACGGGGGCAGAGTCATAGGACCTTCTACATTAATAGTTCTATTTACATATCCAAACTCATCGAACAAAAAACAAGGGGAATTAGAAACACCTACTGGTTGTTCTTGAACTTCAAATTCATCTGCAGAGAACTTCCATAGGTGTTGCCCTTCTGGCATGGGGACTGTTATCTCCCATACCCCGTTGCCGTCATCATCACTCATTGCCCAGCAGCTGCCACACCATCCGTTTACTGATGAGTTAACCTCTGGGATATCTATCTCTGGTGGGTGTGGTCCATTCAAATCTAGCTGAAAGGTTACGTCATAGACACAGTCATCGCTTTCGAAGAATGCACCGGGATTGTAGTTGTTGGCTTGTGGATCTCCACATCCATATGATGGTGGGGGGCATGGTAGTAGGTCAAAGAATACTACTAGCTGACTAGTGTTAAAGTCGTAGTAGTAATCATTGAGTCCGCATGCATTGCTTATCCCAATCCATCCTTCCCCAAAGTCACAGCAGATGCCATCTCCGAAAGCATCATTAACTACGAAGTTGTATTCACCGGGTGGTAGTTCTACGAGTTGTTGCACATATTGAAAGGGCTCTGTATAAGGACCCCCTGATGCAAACGTGCTATCTCCTTGTACAATAGACCAACTCGTTTCTCCCGAGTATTGATCTGCTTGTAACTCTACGTTAACCCAGCTTTGACCTAACAACAAGTTAGACAATCCTATAAATAGTATAGTAAGTAAGTTTTTCATTTGCATCTGCATCTCCACTTTCTAAGTGCTTTATTAATACGTGAGTTGGGATCTCTTTTTCCTTTAGATCCTGTTCGTCTTTTTTTCATGCCGCACATACGGGCACAGAATGATTTACGTCTAGACTTCTTCTTGCCTTTAGGGTTCTTCTCAGTAACCGCCATAGATAACTTACTGCCTGGATTGGCTTTACGGTAAGAAGCAATGCCTTTGCGGTTTAGTCCGCCAGACTTGCTCTTACCCTCTTTCCGTGTCCATGCTGCGCTTGCCATCTTTATTCTGGTATTTCCTGTTCCTCATACCACCCTTCGCTTTCATCAGCGACAATATCTCTCATTTGGGCGTGAGTGTATGCAGTGTATGAGTCAAACACACTGGGTGTAGACCCTTCATCCCAAGACATGATGACTCTGTCGTCACCAGAGACAGACCTCCTTAGGGAGTCTTTGACTTTGATGGACGATGCAGCCACCATATCGTCGGTGACGTCTGCGTAGTTGACGATGCAATAAGTTCTGTTCGGATTCATTATGTTGGTACGCTTGTGGAGAATGTAGCTCCAGTAACTGCAAAGTCGTTGCTGTTGGAGCTAGAGTCAGTTCCGTTGTCTTCAAGTCTCCAGTATCCAACGAGTCCAGTGCGACCTGACTCGTCCTTGGGGACTCCGCTATTGTATATATCTGCGATATCGCTGGCGGATTTAGCAGCTGTGTAAAAGCTAATCTCATCTAATGAAACTTCCGAGAAGGCTGAGAGTGCAGCATTAAAGAAAGTTGCAGGAATACCAAGTGCTGGAAGAGAGGCACTTGAAAAATCTCCACCAGATATACTGTTAGCATCTGCGTTGTTTGTCAAAACAGATCCATTGATATACACCTTTCCATCTCTAGAAGACCCATTGATTAAGCTGGTATATGCTATGTGAATCCATGTATCGTCAGACAATGTGGCGCTCGAATGATCAGCTTGGGTTGAAAAGTAAGTTCCGCCTGGTACTTGAAACTTAAAGTCTATTACGTTGCGAAAGGAAGCAGTGCTATGACCAGGATCATAAATGGTGCCAATACTCAAAAGAGTGACGCCACCGCTTGTACCAACGCCATTGGCGAAGGTAACCGTGTTATTATTACCTCCTTTTAAAATGTCTGGTGCTTTAACCCAGTACGAAATAGTAAACGAACCAGCACCCAAGAGAGACTGGAATGTAGTTGTTGGATCGGAGCTAAACGACATAGAGTCGTTGACCCCGTCAAAAGACAGGGACTTGGTATTGGCAAAGAAGTCTATAATCGGAGACGTTGCTGTATTTAAGCCTAGCCCTAACATGTTATGATGCTACTGTAACTGTTACACCTGCTGCTGCGTATCCTATCATCTTACCACTATCAAGTTCCACAACTGCAAAGTTGCCATAGATAGTCATACCCTTAGGTATAGTAAGAGTCCCAGACAAGTCTTGTATGGATCCAGAATCATCACTTTCTGTAATGTTGGTATCACCTTCACTTGCATCAATCACTGAATCCTCCAATGCACTGAGTGCATAGAAAGGTCCTGTAAAAGCTTTAGTACCAGTTAGCATAACTGTAGAGGAAGGAGCCGCAACTCGGTCTAGTCTTTCATCAATTGTATCTAGCACCGCATTGTCTGTAGCAGACAAGGTTGCTGTTACAGCTCCTGATACAATATCTACCTGCATCTCACTGCCTGAAATAGCATTATCCAGAAGCTCTACGGCTGTCTTAATGGATGTCAGCAGAGTATTTGCTGCATCTTGAGATGATTTAGTTTCTTCTGCAGCTTTTTGTGTTGCTACAACAGCTTTAGCTTGTTTGTCGAGAAGTCTTTCTCTTGTTGTATTAAGTCCCATAATTAGTTTTGTTGTCTATCGTTAGAAGTATCATTTTGTCCAGTGGACATCAAGGTTAGTTCTCCTGTAGCTATACCGTTAGTGATAACACTAACCATATCCATAGGAAGCGGGTAAGGGGACTGGTCATCATAACATTGTCCCTCTTCACATGTAGCAAACTCTGCTACTGTTTCAGGGTCTTCAAATACCCCTCTTACATTTACCGCCTCAAGTCCTTTAGGGTTGTAGATGTATATGTATTCATCTATAACGTAGAACTTGGTTTGGCCCGCTGTGTATTTATCATAGGGTATGTATTCAACCTCAAAAGGTTCAACTCGTGGGATTGTGCCTGTACCATTAGGCTTACCTATGAATGTAAAGGCGTCTCTAAAGTTAAATCTAACTGTTCGAGGCAACCTTTCTGACGTCCTATACACAGGACAGTCTTGTGGTAAGTTACAACATTTAGATGCATCTACCTTGATAATATCAAGACATCCTAAATCTTGTTCAAGCGAATTAGAGACATAGCCATTTCTAGCATAGTCTCTACGTATAAACATAGCACGGTAGTGCTGTATGTTGAACTTGATCTGGTCTAGCGATATGATTTCATCATTACTAGATCTACCAGCCCTAACAAGGTTTAGGATATTGTATGCGATCTCATCTAAAGTCATCTAACTTGTCTTTAGCACTGATTAGCTCAGCACATTTTTCGTATTCTTCACTTTCTTCAAAGTACTTAATCATATCTTCTACAACAAGTTTAAACGTAGACGGATCACTCGGGTCAAAGGGCAAGAATATCATATCAGGACTTCTATCAAGAAGCTCTGATACTGACATCTTACCAGTTGCCACGGCAAAAGCATTTCTGTATGCTTCATCCAAGATCTCCAACTCCTCTTCAACTGAAGAAGAGAAATCGTAATCATCGTCTATGTCGTCAAATTCTAACATTTGTTTGTAGATAACCTTCAAGTCCTCTTTGCTTATTCCATATATATGCCTGCCCTGTTCGTTTAGCTTCGTACCCCATCTGCTTGTGCCATTCATCGTTAGGACAAATAGATGGTAGAAACCTAACTTTGATACCTCTGTACTCATTGACCATTTCTTTGTGGAGGTGCCCACAATGAACTTCACGGTGTTTTGTTCTTGCAAACATCTCCGGGTTTTCAGTAGCCATTATTAGTGGCATATCAGCCGGTTTCTCTTTATCTCCGTGTGTAAACAATAACATGTTCTCTCCGTACTCATAGTACTTACGAGAGCTGTAGTTGTTGTCTACATTCACGTTGGCATCGTTTCTGAACCATCCTGCGAGTACATCTCCTGCATAGAACATGCGCTCGTAATCGTGGTTACCAGATATCACTAGTACATCAACAGGAGCGATAGTAGTTAGATAGCTTATAGTTCTTACCATCAACTGGCAGTATCCTCTAAACGTATCTTTCCATCCACCGTTGTCTTGCTGTGGTGTTCCTTTGGTAGTTGACATACGAAGTCCTTCGGAGTTCATACCATCATTACCTATTGGTAGTAGAATCTTTTCTATTTGTAGTCCTCTTGCTTTATGTATAAGGTCTCCTACAACGGCTAGATATTCTTCTTCTACCTCACGTAGTGATAGATTGTGGAGTTTTCCGTAGTGTATATCTGGTAGTGATACCTCATATACTACGGGGTCAGAGTACTTTTCATACTTGACCTTTGCAGTTTCTGGGCTGTATTCCGCTGCAAACTCTTCAATCTCCTGTTTGATTGCATCCATGCTCATCGATTCCCCCTTTGTTACTACGGAGAATCGTTGGTGTCCTGATACCGTTTGCCAGAACTTTACGCTAGATACATCACCAGGTGCGATGCCATTCTTGTCAAGGAACGTTTGGAACTCACTGATAACACTTTCATTACTGTTGGCGTTATCATCAGGCTGTTCCTTAGCCTTTTTTCTTGATTCGTAGAGCGCTGTCTCACAAAGTTCAACATCACACTCTAGTCTTCCTGAGAGTACTTCCGCACTCTTTTTCAAATACCCAGGCTTCCCCGTTAGGAAGTCTTTGATTTCATTTATAGTCATGTGTTTGGTTTATTATGACCCACAATTTTCACACTCCTCGGGATTTTCTATGTTACACGTTATCTCACCAGATTTAATTTTATCTTCTTGCCTCTTCAGCTTTTCCTGATCTAAAAAGCTGATGTCATCAAATTCATCTTCCATTACTTCTTTGCCTTCTTTTCAATTGTTCTACCAGCAAAGTATGCACCGAATGCTGTAAGCATTAGCAGCTCGAGCAGAGATACGTAAGAGTCTTTTACGTTGAATGCTACATTGTCCATGCTGTCTATAAACATGGTAGCCATAAACATCCCCATAAGGCATATAAGAGTGACAGGACGTATCAGCTTTGCCAGCTTAACATCACTGCCCATATCGGCTTTCCAACGTTCTGTGACGTTCTCCTGGAATCTAACTTCAGCATCAATTACACGCTGAGCTTCTGCAGGATCTACATCAGGCTCGTTGTCCAAAAGGTTTTTAACCACACCTAGTGCACCACTGTCTGGTAGAAGGTCTCCTACTACACCTAGTACTTTCGGTGCTTTGCTTGCTAGCCAAGCTCCCAGTTTTGTATCTTTTATCTTACCCTTACTCATATCAACTAGTCATTTTTGCTGCGAAGTACTCTGCCTTCACACCATTAGTTGAATCGTTAGAATAGATCTTAACATCATTACTTCCGCTCATTACATGCCAAGGAAGCAAGATGTACTCGTTGGGCTTAAGACGAGCTATGATTTGTGATCCTATTAGGATAAACAAATTCTTATTAGCTGTACTTGTAGCATTCTTTACAAACACAAACAAAGTTATGTCTGTATCTGTATAGTAATCAGATGCATCTACCAGGACAGCTGGTGCCCCTGATGCTTCTTTAATAGTTTTGATGCGTCTGTCCGCATCGCTGCTAACGGCAAAAGACTTATCGTGTCTTGCACCAATAGCATTGCTGAAAAGGTTTCTAGATCTTACACTTAGTCTTGTCGTAATACTTGCCATTTATTGGATTATTGTAAGGAGCCTCTCTATATGCTCACCGGTAATTTCTTCGGGGAGTTGAGACTCTTTAATCATATGCAGGTAAGCCTCTGTAGGCTCATCCAACATATCTTCTACAGCTTGTAGCTGTGCTTTCCTTTCGTCAATCAAGGTTTCATTATCCTTCTCGAGCTTCTCCATTGCGTCTGCGTCTTGCGCTTCTACAAGTGATTGCATCTTTACGGACACCTCTTGAAATTCAAAAGTAGGCTCAGCTGCTTTCTCAAGCGGCTCTAGCTTATGTCTCAACTCTTTCAAGTTCTTACCAACGAGAACACTAAAACGTGCTCCTTTGATTTGTTTAACTGACTCAAGACCTCTAAAGACCTCAAGCAACTCTCTGTTTGTAGCTTCTATTTTAGTAGTTGCCATTTTAATTGTGTTTTATGGTTTACAATACAAATATATGAAATTATGCTATTCTATATACACTAACTGCAGCAGAACCTGTACGTCTAATTCTAAATCGTCCAACTCCTGAAGTAAATGCATCTTCTGCTAGGTCTTGTGCTGATATAACTGCAGCACCTACTAGTGTTACGCCAGTACCTGCAGTCAAGGTTACAAAAGATGTACCATTTGTTGCTAAGTTTATTACGCTAAAGTCAAAAGCGTCGTCATCTGCTGTCAGCCCAAGAGTGCTAATATAGTTGGCTGCAGTGTCTGTAGCCTTACTTCTATCAGCTGTTGCGGTACATGTTACAATACCAGTTAGTACGTTGGCTGCAGATACTACTGCAGTACCGTCATCTGTTGTAGCAGGAGTATTCTGATGCAACACAACGCCTGCATCACCTCTTTGGATAACACCAGCAGCAAATGTCACGTTCTGTGAGTTGTCTACAGTTACAGCAGTTGTAGCTGTGCCTGAAGATCCTGTCTTAATTAAGACTGAACCGTCTGTACCAGACCCCGCTTTAAGACCACCATGTATTTCTGTATTACCTCCGTTGCCGTTACCATCACCTCCACCAGCTTGTACAACTACTTTACCTCCTGCATTTCCAGTGCTTGATGCACTAGAACCTGATATAGTCAATGCGGGGCTTGATCCTGATGTACATGCATTCATGGCTATTGCCTGAGCTGCACTTCCATTAGAAGGTCCCAGAGATATGCCAGAGTTAATGTTCAGGTCACTTGTAAAGTAGGGTGTAGGTGTAGAACTGCCTATAAAGACTTTTCCAGCACTGTCTAGTCTGATACCTTCTGCACTACCATCACCTGACAGGAATCCTGTACCAAGGTCAATAGTGTTGTTATCCATATCCAGTGCACTTGCTATAGTACCTATTGCAGATGCAATACTAATACCTCCATCAGAGTTGGTAATAGTAATGTTCGTACCTGCGGTTAGTGTACCTACTGCAGGACCGCTGCTTCCCCCAATAAGAACTTGTCCGTTTGTAGACATTGCTACAGCAGCAAGTGTATCAGTCCCTGAGTCTTGTGTTATGATCACAGACTTGTCTGCAAATGCAGTAGCCCCAGTACCTCCATTTGCTACTTTCAATGTCCCAGTTACGTGTGCCGAATTGCTGAGTGTAGCTTGTGAAAGGAATGCTGAGCTGGTATTGTTACATGCACTTAGATCAAGTTGTGCTTGATTGATGTCCAATACCAAGTTTGTCTTTGTCAGGTCTGAGCTTAGGGTCTCATTCTTAATTTCAAGCACGGTATCATTAGATCTGATTCCTTTGAAAATAAGAGTGTTCTTTTCATTACCTGTTATAGTATTACCAAAACCTCCTCCTACAAATAGGGGTGTTAGGGCGGATGTGCCCAAGGCACTGCCTAGACTCTTACTACCTGAAGTAGTACTACCATCTTGCAGTACAGGAAACACATCTTCGAGCTTATAAGCAGACGATTCTGCTGTTTTGCTGTTTTGTATAACTAGCCTCTCATTTGATACAGAGGCACTTTTGGATTTCAATCCAAGATCTACGATTCTTTTTGCCATTTTAGAATATTATTTCGTTGTCATCAGATCCAATAATGCCTGTATTAGATTGAATAGGTTTAGTATTGTTTCGGTCTGGTAAACTCGGACCAGGGTCATTAACTATAGTACAGTTTTGACAGAACTTTATCATAAACTCATACAAAGTTCTCAGATAAGTCTGACCAGACTCATTATTTAGTTTTTGTCCCCTTATGGTCTTACATCTAACCCAGAACTCATTGCTCGTGGTTTTAGTTGTAGGACTTATTTGTTGTGCTGGTACATCTTTCTTGGCGATGTGATAAGATGCTTTAGTAACACCTCTTACATTTCTTACTACCCTCACTGTTTCTCCTGCACTGTATGTGCTCTTTGGTGTCCATCTCTTAGATCCTCCTCTTGCCCAGTCGTCTCTACAATTTCTTTCTTGATACTTATTTCTAAGAGTCTTAGTATCATAAGCGTCACAGCTGAACAAGCAAGACAAATCTAGTCCCTGATTGAAGAGGTAGTTTATTAGAGTAAGTTTAATTAGATCTTGTTCGCTAGCATTCTTTACTCCAGATCTTAGCTTAAACAACATCTTACTTCCTTCTGTTGCAGAGCAAGTCATAGCCTCAGTTCTCCATGTGTCAAAAGATTGACCGTTGAACATAGGATCACAAGATATCTCTTCGACAATTACATCGTCTATAATAACATCTGGGTCTTCTGTAGGATCATCATCTCCACAAGTTCCTAATTGTATACAATCTGGAACTGGGGGTGGGGGACAATCTGCATCAGTAGGACAAGGATTTATAACAACTGTATCACAGTCAGGGTTGGTAGGATCTGGACACTCTGGGGTATCGCAATCTGGATCTACATTACCCAACTCGTCTTCACACTCATCATTATCCTCGTTATCTACACAAAGTTCTGAATCAGGAGCACAGCTGCAATACTCACACAGCCCAGGTACAAATACTTGAGCATCTGCATTATAATTGCATGCTTCTGGATCTCCGCACCCTTCTTCATTACCAAAGGTCTCATCACATATCTTAAGTCCCCCAGTCTCCTCATCCTCGCACTCTTGGCATTCTGGGAGTTCTGGGTTTGTTATACATGTTTCAGTACCACTGTACTCGCAACTTCCGTCATCGTAGTTTGCTGAAGCATTGTAGTTAGTAGCTGACTCATCTGTACATCCAGGTAAAAAGTCATCACAATCCTCAGGGTTTAACACTTCATTGCACGGCTCATTACAACTTCCATTAGGGATGTTGGTTGTATTAAGATTTATAGTGAACGTTTGAAGTTGGTCCAAGAATTCAACTAGCTGGTCCAAACACTCAACTAGAGTTAAATCTACAAGAGTTGCTACTGAATGAGGTATACAAACTACAAGGTAGTTACCTGCATACATTCCGTTAGGAGAAAACATCCCTTGGGGAACTGTTGTAACATTTGTAGCTAGGAACCCTCCTATTACAACACCGTCTTGTGTGGCGGGAACAGGTGGGTCAGTAGCTTCACTAGAAAGAATAGTAGCAGATTGTTGTTGGTAAAGAGTAAGCAGTGTTTCAGTACCAACACTCTGATTTCCACTTATCATAGAAACAATGCCTATGTTAAAATCAGGTGATATCCCATTACCGTCAGGGTCAGCATCAACTGTAAAGCTAGCTCCCCCTACTGCAGTATCCTGCAAGAAATTTTCTGCAACAAGAGTACCTGTCCCATCATCAACTAATTCTTCTGCACACTCTGCTTCACTATTTGTTATTGATATGGCGGTTACAACTGTTGCCTCAAATACGTTAGTACAGTCTTCATATATACAGGTGTCATTGTACAAATCAAAGGGTGTACCGTCATTGTACTCAGTGGTAGCATTTGGATTGTAGTTAGTTGCTTCTTCGTCATTACATCCTGCAATAAACTCTGGGCACTCTTCTCCTATACCAACACTTACCAAGCCGCCATCTGATCCATCTGGAGTAATATTATTACATACAGGTAAAGTAGGATCTTGTGAAGGGAATGGACTTCCTAATTGATTTAGATAAATGTAGTATTGACCTTGAGGTATATTGTCAAATAGAATATTTACTGCATTCAGGTTTTGAGGTTCTACACCCCCACTCAAGTTCATGTAATCCTCTACGGTAGTTACTTGTATAGAAGCTATTGCCGATCCTCCCGTTGCAGGGAATATCTCAATCTCAAATTGGAACAGCTGTCCGTCTGTTACAAGTGCGTACTCTTGACCAAGTATGTCTGATCCTGTGTACACCCCGAATACATTTACAGCAATTTGTCCTGAACCTATGTTTGTAAATCCATCTGTAACATTTCCTATAAGGTCACAGTCAAAGGAAGTACTCGTTATACAGAAGTCTATAAAGTTAGTACAGTCTACAAAATCCGGAGGGAAAACACATAGTCCATCTTGGTCATTGGTCCCTTTAGACTTTTTCCATGTTCTGCTGCTAAGTATATTAGACTGACAGAAAGCATAAGGATCTTGTGAATATCCTGCAGGGAAGGCATTACTGCCACTCCAAGGGTAACTGAAATCATCTCCCGCCCAGTTGTCTGCACTAAATACATCACAGTCACAGTACAGCACCCAGAAGTTGTAAGGCAAGTAATAAGTGATATTACATTGCTTTGGGTTTATAGCCAATACAGCCAGGTATTGTTTACCTGCTTGAAGTCCAAGTGTTGTATTTCCTAGATCGCCTGGGAAGTTTGTACCGAAAGATAAATTCTGCGCTGTCCCATTATTTAAAAGTACATTGACTGTGCTGTAGCCCTCATTGATGGGAAGTGTTGTGTAAACATTACCTCCTGCTCCCTGATTACCCCACGCATATTGATCGTAGTCAAAAGCATCTATATCATAAATTAGCAGAGTATAAGCATCGTCAGCAACGTTATCGTTCCAATAGTTCAACCATTCACCATTATCAATTGAAGTTCCCCCATTATTAGCTGCTGATACAATAGCATTAGTATTTACCAATGCTTGAAATTGGAATGAGGTGAACTGTGCAGTACCTCCTGGATTATCCCCTGCTATGCCTTCGTTAGGGGGTGAGTAGTTTACTGCATTTCCTATGTTACCTACAACCCACTCTTCATTGGATGTATTTAATCCCCCATAAGCAGAACCATTTCCCACAGGTGGTGCATCTATAACAGATGGAGTTATCCCGTAAGGTAGGAACTGGTGTGGATCTACAGCCGTAGAAGGTAGAGTGTCTGCGCAATATATACATCCTCCATCATCTACGGTAGCCTCAGGGTTGTAGTTATTTGCTTTAGGATCTGTGCACCCGGCTATCTCTTCAACAACTATTGGATTTTCGTACTCGGTTTGGCCGAATACTACAAACTCATACTCTCTGCTCCAATCTCCAATGCCTGCAGCTCCTGATAGTACACCCCCAATATGATCGACTGTTTTAGAAATCTTAATAGAGCTAACTGCATTAAATACTACACCATTGTCGTTCTGTAGATTAAATTGCTCTACTGCTATATCTTCTACATCAAGATCTATGAAAGGTCTATCAGTGGTAGTATCATTAATTTCTCCCAGCAATCTAAATTCTGTCTCCTGTACGGTAGTTTGGTTAAACAGTATTGTAGGAACGTTAAAATCCGCAAGACCTAGTACTTCATTGTCTGTAGTATTATCTGTATTTATAGGATAGAGAGATCCGTCCAGCAAGTGCCTGCCTGGGGTGTATTTCCAATCATATATGTTATACGCATTAGCGTCTACGGGTAAAGAACCGCCTGTAACTACACCTGCAGCACTGAGATTGGTTTGGAATTGAATAGTTCCTCCGTTAAAACCTGTAGAAGTATCAACTCCGTCTATACTTATTGATGGTAGAGTTGCACTTGAGTTATATATATTGGTTTGCAAAAATGTCAACTCTGGATTAGCTGCCTCTACTCCTGCAGGATTTGTCAAAGTACTCTTTGGGTACAGAGTAATGAATGTTCTCATCTTTGACAGATCAGTCCTTCCTGCTGCATAGCTTGTATCGGACACATTGTATACAGAGTTTACTCTTCCCCAAGGCTGCCTAGTATCTCTATCATATCCTATAGTATGGGCGTTTATAGAAGCGTTATATCCTATTGAATGTTTGTTATCTAATGTTAATGTAGTATTTGGATCTAGATTAACGTGAGAAGGGCTGTACCCAAAAGGAACTTCGTCAAATTGAGCTACATTGAGAAGGGTAGGAATAGAGTTTACTACTACGTTGTTGCCATTCTTATATTGCTTAGTAGTTACATAATCGCTTACTCCTTGTGCTGAATCAAACTCTGTTAAAACGTCTGATTGATAAAGTGTCCCAGTATCATCACCATTAACTCCTGGATATGATGACTTGTTTAGTACAGGGAAATCTATGTGAGAATAGAAGGGTACAAATGTAACAGCTACATTTGTTACAAAGTACGCTTCTATGTTAGTAGGTTGAAGATTTGATTCAACCCCAAAAGCATGTCCAACTTCTGCAAGACCCTCCTGTTTGCTGTACGGCAGTATAAGTCCAAACTGATCAAAAGTTCCATTACCTTCTACATTAAGTATTTGATCGCTGTATACTTGTTTGTTTCCTTCAGAAACATTGCCTGCGTACTTCTTACCCATACAAGCTGCAAATGCTTGATTTTGTATCGGACTTACTCCAGCAGCTGCGGTATTTCCACTCTTAAAGAATTTGTCTCTCTTGCCTATTAGTAGGTTTACAAAGACATCTCTTGATCCCCCTGCGTGTCCTTCATTACCTCCTCCCGATCCTGTATGTGATATATTGATGCCCTGAGCGCCGTTATTAAACAAAGCACTATTTATACCGACAGAATCAGATGCAGGTATTATTCCTCCATTATAGGGTTCTAGATTAGTCTCTTCTGGCTGCAGGTACTGACCTTTATACAAAGATCTTAAGGCAAGTGTAATTTGTTTTACATCTTTTTCACCTGAGGGGTTTCCTCCAAGAGACTGGTAAAGATTTTGTCCATTAAGGCTCAGAACCCTTATGCACATTCCATCATGCATTATAGTAGTTCCTATTCCTGCACCGTACTGGGAGTTTATAGGACTAAATCTATTAGAAGGATATTGGGAGAAACTACTAAAAGTTTCAGCACTGTTAAATTTTCCTTGGTCATTGACTTTACACCAATTTATACTTCCACTATTAAGATTACCTTCAGTAAATACTCCTTGGTTATTGTACTTTACTCCACTAACTGTGTCATATAAAGCAGAACCTACTGCTACATTAGCTGCTGAGTAAGTAAAGCCATCTGCTCCTGTTTTTGCTGCAAAACTATTTGGGTGTGTAGGGTTGTTTCTTCTATCCCAATCCCACATAAATTTACTAGACTCATCTACTCCTTCCGCTATGTCCCCGCACTGGCTTGGGTATGTATCGTATGCTTGTTGATGAAATACAGCAGACAACTTCCCCCAGGTTAAGGGTTTATCATCTATTCTCCAGAACTCATGTTTTAGCCCTTGTGCAGGAATTCCTCCTTTAGAGTTACTTCTTATCCAAGCCCCCGCAGATATAAAAATATGCCTATCTCTAGCGTTTATTGGACCTTTTACATCCCATGTTAGTCCATGCGCTCCATAATTTGAATCTTTTTCTAAAGGCTTAAATACAGAATCGCTGTCTTGCGTCCTTAGTGGTATCTTCTCCGCTACGCTATTGTGTACTATGTATTGGCAAATCTCCTTGTGAGACCCGTCTGAAAATAGCACATTGAATCTTATGCTGTGTAGATCTTCTCTCCAGGTACCGCTCGATCCAGTCTCATATTGTATACTAATAATTTTATGCCCTCCGGGTCTGTAGTCGTAGGTTACACTACGGATCTTGTTTAACAGAGCATCTCCTGTTAGTATTTGATCTGAGCCGGCTTTAAGTATACCTGTAGGTAGTATTCCTACTACCTCTGCAAATCCCTGTGTTTTTAAAAACAGGCCATCATTAACATCATTAGATACACTCCCATCAGGACTAGCTGCTGGACCTATAGATCCCAAATAGGTTCTATATGGAGCTATGATAGCAGTATCTGCATGATACTGATTAGACCTGGAAGACATTGGGGTGACGTAGAAATGTTTGGCCGGCTTGTAATTAACATTAATAGAGTCGTCTTTAATCGAATTTTGGTTGCCAGAGCCTGCCGGCACGTCTTTTGTTACAGACACAGACCCTCCACCAGTTCCACCACCACCTGTACCAGATGTGGTTTTAACTGTGGTAGTCGTAGTTGTTGTACTACTTTTAGTAGTCTTTGACGATTTTGAGTATTTAGACATCTATATTCGTATTAACATCCGCAGGCGCAGACTTCCGTACAAAGTTCTTTAGCTTTTAATACTTTGGCATTTGCCAGGTCACCTGCACCCAATACCTGTGCTTCATGTTTTGCAGACTGTAACAATAGATGTATAGTCTGTGCTCTTTTTAAATCTTCAACACACTTGTTGCATTTACACGTACAGTTTATAGCGTCGTGTACGAGCTTAGCTATGCAACAGTCTATTTCTGCAGTAGAGACTGAATAGCTTTCCTTAACTATTCCTCCTTTGCTATCTCGAATCACAGTACGAACAACACCAGCTGTCTTTAGTTGTACAGTCTTAGTGAAAGTTCCTTTACGTGAGTTTTCAGAAAAACTAGTAGAGGTACCTGTAGAGAGGTCTGTTACCTCAATAGTGTACCTAGTTCTTGGTTTAAGCTTAGAAGCTTTAACTCTTATTTTGGTGTCGTTATATACTGCTCGTGATGCCATGATTTAAAAGTATTAAAGGGGGTGCCCAATTGCACCCCCATTAATTTATAGATTATTAATTACCAGATGTACTCAACTGCACCTGCTGGTGCATCAATGAGTCCCCAAGTAGCTTCAATAGCCAACCCTTCACTTTGATCAGAGTGATCTCCGTTTGCTGGGAAGTATACTGTAGCTGTAGACATATTGCCTTGACCGTTAAATCCAGGCATGTTGCTGTTCGCATTGTAGTACTCAATGATAAGTCTGTCATAGTTAGCAGTCTGAGTGCTACTTACACCACCAGGAGTTTGAGATGCACTAGTCACCCCACCTGTTGGGAGATACATTCTGTTGAAGTGTCCCTGTGAGTACTGTGCCTTCTTCTCAGCAGAAATAACTTCTGCAAAAGATCCAACACCCAACTCTGGAGCAGTAGTCTCAGCACAAGTGTGACTCTTATTGCCATTAACAACAACAAATGCATCAATGATCTGTCCTTGGAACTTAGCTTCAAGTACCAAATCATTAGTGCTCAAAGTAGTATCAATGAAGTCACTAAATGAGTTCTTACCACTAGCGTTATCAGCAATTACCTTATCAGCAAAAGCATTGTGCTCATCATTGATAGTAGTAGAAGCACACACGTACTCAGCAGATCTGTAGATACGCTTAGGGTTGTCAAATGCAGTAGACAATGCTGGTGTTACGTTAGTTACAGCACCACCTGGGTTAATCTGTGCTTCGTAACGAGCAACATCTCCAGGAAATCTTGTTACCAAAATCAACTGTATAGTATCACCAACAGCAGGAGTAGCCAACCCAGAAGCTGCCGCAGTAATCTTATGCAATACTGGTGCATTGTTAGGGTCCCAACGAAGTCTCTTAACTTGGTTAGTGTGAATGATTGGTGAAGCAACTGGGTTACCACTAGGCATAGCTTGAACAAGCTGGAAAGCTTGATTCAACCAGTTAGGGCTAGAAGGAAGAACGTTTACAACTTCCTGACCATCAGCAGTAGCAGTACCATCTGCAATAATTGTACCTTGTTGAGCTGTAGCCCATGTACCACCTGCAGCAGTAGTAGCTGCAAGATTTTGAGCAGATATAAGTCCCAATGCGGCAGTAGTACCGTCAAGAAACACCTGTGCATATGGATCCCATACACCGAACATTGCCGTAGCGGAACCATCATCAGCACCACCTGCAAGGTGTACCATGTCGGTCCAAGCTTTAGCGCTCAGCATCTGGCCGGCTCTATTATTCGAAATAAAAACTTGATTCATGATTATTTATTTTTTCATGATTAAACAAAATTATTCACTTTCTAGGACCTCCCCAGATTGTGATTGATATCTAGGAGATTCAATAGCCTCCAAGATGCTTTTAATTGCCATCTCAACTACCTCGTCATGGGTATGTTCGGGCAACTCGGAACCGGAACCTGTTGCTCTTCGCATAAGGGCTGGTCTCCGTAAATATTTTATTACTGTTGTAGTTGGCAAGAACATTATGTTCGAATACAAATCTACGAAATTTTCCTGCATTGTATACAAAGGAGATGAACCTTTTGTCGTTGAAAATGGATCATCTAACACTTTATATATATCATCTTGCTGAACATACTTACAAAGTGTGCGTTTAGTCAAGAACCTAGTGTCGTTTGCAGAGTGCGTTCTTGTTTGATTAACTAGGCTAATGGGAGGCTGCATTACATTTATCTTTTCTTCATTGCCCCCTCTATCTTTAAATATCAAGATAGCATAAGCCCCTGCATGTGTTGTATCTTTACCATCTGCAGTTATTGCAAAGAATCCTCCACCTTCTGAATCTTCAGCTTCATTTCTTTTTAGGAATATCTCATTGGCATCTGCAGGAGGAGAATCTGAAGATCTTCTATTGCTAGTTAGATCACTGAATGTATCGTTAGGAGAAAGACTAGGCTCTATACCAAATGGGTACGAGTCTTCTCTGAGATCATCTATGGTCAATCCATTTTGATTGCTCCTAATTGTATCGGCTCCTCCTTCTTCATTTGCTATCTGTATTTCTACTAGATAGTACCCCTGTAGGTTTAGTGTCGTAGGTATTCTTAGGTAATGGTCTGTACTGTTGGTTACTTGGATCTGTATTGGCCTATTGCATCCATCCTTTACCTCACTACGCACACTGAGTAGATGCATGTAATCTAGCGGCAGCTTGTACCTATCTACGAAGATGTCTCCTCTAGAACTCGATGTGTACACCGGTCCCATATAAAAACTTTCGTAAGCAGTAAAGTCCTCCACTAAGTTCCTAAGATCGTCAAGTCTTTTTTGAGACTGTTCAAATCCTTGTTGCTTAGCATTGGACGTGCTAGAATATCTCTGCTTGATGAAACGACGCTGAGCTAAATTAAGCTCGTGGTCTATCTCTTCAGGCAAGAGATTGTCAACCTGGAAAGACCCAATTTTTTGGACTCCCAGGTTGACTGCTATATGCATCTCTTCTATTGTCACTTGACTTCTTTGAGTTTTGCCCTCAGTGTATTTATTGCTCCTGAGTTCTTTTTATTCTTAAAGTATACGATAGTATCAGTTAAATCTTCTCCTATTGTCTCATCACCGTGGATATGCTGGTTGCCTATTTTACGGATAATGCTCTCTTGTATCATTTCAGCAATTTCATCTTTAAGATCAAGATCTTTATCTATGGCTGCTTTATGAAACTTAGCAGGTGATTTAGTTTTCAAATCGTACAAACTGTTCTCAACTTCCAAATCTGTAAGCTTGTCAGGGTTTGTATCTGTCAACACCCTCAACAATCTCTTCATTCTTGAAACATCTGAAGAAGCTTTAATAAACTCCTTATCTGCTTCTTTTGCAATTTTAACTTTTGCGTTCTTTTTGATCAAATCCTTTTGAGGATCGTATATGTAGAATCTGGCACCTGCAGTACTAGCCATTAGCTCTTTACTATCAACTACTTGTCTGTGTTTCATACACCACTTATAAGTAACGTAGTCTTCAACATTTATAGCGCTACCGTCTTCGTGTGTACTAATGTCAAGTTCTTTTCCCTCAAACGGGACCTTGACTCTTAGACTTGCCCAGTAGTCTTTTTCCCGTGAAGGAAAATCTGGGTGATCATACGGTAGACCTATAAGACCTGGTAGGTACTTTTTAGCCTCTTCTCCTTCCACTCCTCTGAGTGGTTGTCGTCCTACAAATATAGAACCAATTGTGACGCGAGCTCCTACTCGGACCTCTTTTGGAAGGTAACTTGTCGTTTCCTTACGTCGGATATAAATTTTTCTCATGTTCTTTTAAAGTTTAGAAAGAATAACTAAGTTGTTCTTTAGTCAAAGAATAACTCAATTGTTTGGTTTACAAATTTGGCTGCAATCAGGGGGACCGCCGTTGCAGTCCCCCCTATGCAAACCAAACACAAATTACGATGCAGTGCACTGTAGATCAAGCGAAGTATCGAATCTGCGAAGCAGGATACCAGCTGTTTTCAACATATGCACAGAAGCACCGTCTATATCACTAGCGCGAGTGTCAGATCCTGTGAAGCCCTTAGGCACAACAGAACCAGCAACAGCCCAACGCAGCATTTCACGACCCTTCTTGTTAATCATCTGGAGGTTGTTCTCTCCATCATAAGTAGACTGATCGACGAATGTCATTCTGTACGACTCAATTGGCAATCCGCTTTCTGGATGCTTACGAGAAGCCTGAGCAACAGGACCGTGGTCAAACAATGGAACTTTAACTACGTTCACTGTATGCCCATCAATGTGGTCATAAGAGTTAAAGTAACCAGTAACACCAAGGCTACGTCCGCTTCCTGTGATAAACTTAGACTCTGAAGTCTGCAAGTATCCTCTAGTTGCCCCAGGGGATGATGCACTACCTGAGCTAGAACCGTAGTAGTTACGCAAAGCCTTATCAAACTCACGTGCTCCACCGATACCTGTGAACAATGTCACTTGCTTATCAGTAGCGTCAGTCATTCCGTAGAACAAGTCACCAATGACGTCCTCAATCTTCTGCTGTGTAAGCGTAGAGTAAGTGTCCTTGTTGATGATCTGCTCGAACAAACCAGGACCAGAAACAACTGGTTGGCCATTCTCGTCCACCATGTTAGTTCTACCGGTAGCGTCATGAGTCTTCTGGCCATACCAGTAGTACATCTCACACTCTTCCTTGAACTTCAACATATGACGATACTCTTCATAGTCCATCCACAACTTAGTTGTAGAGCCCTCCTTCAATGGAAGTTCGAACTCAGCAACGTAGTCTTTTGCATTACCAGAGAACTGGTAAGACTTACGGATAGTACCAATCTTAGATCTCACCAAGCCGGGTGCACTCCAGTTAGAAGCGTTTCCACGAGAGAAGTCAATTCCGACGTTAGCATATAGCTGACCCCACATTGCGCCTTCTTCTACATCGCCTGCTCCTTCAGTCAGTGCTGCAGCATCTGGAGATACAAACTTCATTGTATACTGAAATCCATCAGCTACTTGACGAGGCTCTTCCATAATACGTGCAAGAACACCACTTTCAGAAACGAGTGTGTATGGGAATACAAACCAGCGATCTGGGAAAGTAATTGTAAAAGTAGATCCACCAGCTCCTGTTCCCTTGTTAGTTACAACAGGACGAACATTCACTTCGTGTGTTTTAACACGATACTCGTATTCGAAACGATCGATAGATTTAGTGTTACCTACTCCCTCTGTCATGAAAGACAATGGGAATTTCTTTTCTTCACGACCTGCGAGGTGCGTGATAATTGGAGATAGCTCTTCTGGCTTCTCCATCAACGCATTGACCAACGAATTGGTGTCAGTCATCTGCGAATCATTGTAGTACGTTTTCAGTACGTTAGTCAATGCCATGATTATTTATTTAAATAGATTAATTGCTTGTTTTAAAAAAGCGCGTTTATGTCCAGCTGATCTGGATCAAATGATTTAGGTTGGGTACGTTGAGCTCGTTTAGAATTTTTAACTTGCCCCTCGTTCCTAACAATTCGGTCTCTAAGTCCCTGAACACTCTTTGTTCTGGCCTTAGTGTCAATTATTTCGTCTAGCTTAAAACCACCATACATTAGGTAGTCTATTGCTAGTTTTACATTCATATCTGCCTCAGAGTAATCGATATCTCTCTGAGTTCTGCCTGACTCATCTGCCGGAGCAGAGATGTAGTCAAAGAAATCGGACTTGTCTGCGTCTGGGATTCGTATCCCCGCAAACTCGTTACCGCTTTCAATAGTATCAGCAACTCCTTCCCAGAATTCTTCTTGCTGGGCCTCTAGTTCCTGATACTCTTGTTGTTGTTGTTCCAACATAGACGATCTTTGTGTTTCTTGAGCCTGGCCAAGAGCTTGTCTAGCTGCCTCTGCTTTAGAGTATAGCTTTCCGCTGTCTTGGTAGTCTTCAAGAAGTTCTTGAATGAACTCTGGTTCGTGTCCTTTAGCTTGGAAGTACTGTGAAAGTACTGCTGCTTGGACTCCAGTATCACTCTCGTTTATCTGGAAACTACTGTAATCCAAATTAGGATTATATGCTTCAAAGAACTTTTCTGAATCACCTCCTGCAAGGACGTAATCCAAATGTTGCTGTACTAGAGGGAACTGCTGAAACAGATCTTCAATCTGATCTTCTGCTACAGTCTGAGATGCGTCTCTGACAAACTCTGTCAAGCCTTCTACGGTGTCAGCGTAGTTGCTATCTATTTCAACTCCAAGGGTGTCAGCAATTTCTGCTGCTACCGAAGAGTCTAGATCACTGTCAGAGTCTTCAACTGTAAGGTCTTCGTCGTCGTCGTTGTATTCTTCGTCGACTCCGTCTTCACGGTCTTCATCTCCATAGTCTTCTTGTACGTCCTCAACATCTTGGTCAAGTTCATTACTAGAAGGTTCCTCTGTCGGATTCTCAACTTCTTGAGTCTCCTCTGCTAGGTCTAAACCTTGTGCTCCATCACCTACGACACTGTCGAAAGAGATAGCGCTAAAGTCTAATTTTTTTTCATCACTCATTGCAAAAATATTTGTTTGGTTTTAAACTTTTGGTATAAAATTATTTTTTATACTCACTATTACTATATATCACTTAGGAATCCACCAAGCCTTGCATAACGTGCTGGGGTTTCTAATACTGTAGTTGCTCTAGGTCCCATTGGTAGGGATTTAACACCAGGCGGGACAGACTCGTATGACTTCACTAAATGACCTCGGTCATCATAGCCTTTCACGTCCAGGTTTGCTTTCAAACCTTTATTCGCAGTTGTCATTGTCGCGTTAGGACCGATCTTTGGGAAAACCATACTTTGGTCTGTCCTACCTGCCTGGTGAGCGGGGCCAAGTCCTGCTTGCTGCTGCGACGGGGTGACAGCAATATTCCCCTGCTTTTGTGCTTCAAACTCGCCTATTACGTCCCTACCCTTACGATGTCCTTCATAAACATCTATAATAGAACCTGAGTATCCCGAAGCCCTCGCTCTATCTAAGAGCTCCCGTCTTTCTTTATTATTGAGCGTCATTCTTTCTATCTAGTTCTTTCTCCTTTAGAGAGAGTTCACGCTGCTTTACTTCATGCTGCTTCAACATCTTCTCGAGGTCTAGGTTTAGTTTACCTGTAGTATCCTGTGCCTCTGCTTGGATGAGAGCTGTTTCGATCTGTACCTGCCTGTCTTTGTCTTTCTCCAACTGATCTTGTTGCAGTGCCTGTTGCTTGAGTTGCAACTCTTGCTGCTGCTGTTGCTGCTGAGCTTGTTGTTGCTGTTGCTCCAGTTGTTCTCTAGCTTTTTCAGCGGCTTTGATCTTAGCTTTGATTCCTGTGAAGTTTTCAGTGTCAAACAAGTTGAGTACATCTGATGTCTTCATACCGTTCTGAATCATTGCCTGTGACAACTGCTTAGCTTGGTCTAGTTTCTCAAGGTCTCTGCCTGCATCAGATACAAAGATACCATACTCGCTTTCCATGTGATCTTCTGCCTCAAGGTCGAACATATCGATCTGGTTGTCTGGCATCACATACATAGCTTTCTTTCCGCTTACCCAAGCTTCTTTAGAGTAGTCAAGTAGACCTTGCATTTCACGTTGCTCAAATCTATTGAACTTACGGAACAAGTCTTCTGTAATGTGTGACGACTGCATGATGGCCTGTTGTGAAGATGCTTTGCCTTCATAGGGGCCCACCATACCCTGTCTTTGTCTGTTTACACCAGATATCCTCTCCCACTCCGAGAAGATTGATTCTAGGAGCTGTATATACTGTCCTACGGTCTTAATAGACATGTCCAGTACTGACTGATGTTGTGGTGAGAGTTGTATACCTTCTTTGTTGTAGTCAACCCAAGCTATACCTGTGCCCTCTACGTAGTACATAAACTTGTCCAGGTCCCACTTCTTGGGGATCATGTTGATGTCAAACTGTGCTATGATGTCCTTACTACGTGCAAGTGCAAGCTCCATACGGTACTTGAAAATGTTGTAGTTGAGTTGGAATGGGATACCTAGAGATACTAGGGATATGTTTTCTGAGTTTATGTCAGAGTATCTTCTACCGTTGATAGGCAGCTTACACAGTGAGGGGTTGTCCAGTGATGTACGCTGGTTTGGGATAGGGTTAATGTTCACGTAGAATCTTCCATCGATACGTGTACCTTCCCATACTTCGTTCACCCACTCGTATCTAACTTTTGCCCCAGCTGCTTTGAGCTCAGCAGGCATACGGAAACCGTCTACAACCTCCATCTCTTCTTGCATACCGGTTGTTGGGTCGGTGTATGTCAAGAATCCTATACGCTTTCTACTCTTCCAGTATACAGTTATAACCTCTATTGTTCTGTTACGTGATACGTTTGCGTCGCCCCCAGATGCTTCTGATCTGTAAAGCAGGTATGTATCTACTGAGGAATGCCTTGGGTTCTCTAGCTCAAGTATCTGTTCGTCTGTAAGGTACTCTCCGTAATGATCTATAATAGTAGAAGCGTGAGCAAATCTTCTGACCATGGCCCAATCTCCGTCTTCTACAAACTCTAGGTCTGGGTCTTTATCATAATCTACATCTAGTGGATTAATGACATCATAGAAAGGTTCGTTTCTACGGACTCCCTTGTGTGAGTATGTCTCACCTGCAACGAGGTAGTGAAAGAATGCTTTCTGGAATTTATCTGTTAGCTCCTCACTTTGAACAATATAGTTCAAAGCGTTCTGTCCCTGTATTGCGCGTCTGTCTACATAAGACATCTCAAATTGCTCAGCTACTTTTTCAGGTAGCCCTGTGTCTGTCTTGTCTGATCCCTCCAACTCTTCTGCAAAAATCTTGACCATGGCGCCCATGATCTTTTTCTTCTTCTCTTCTTCTTTCTTACTTATAGCATCTCCATTCTTTACTGTTACTGTAAAGTTAAGTGGGCGCTTAGATTTCTCCCCGGCAAGCAGATCAATGATAGGCTTGATGATAGGGTAGTTCTTTAGTTTAGAAGGGAAGTTCTCTCTCCTTTTGCCGTACGGTTTAAGTACGTGCTTATAGTCTGTCTCATCTATTACCCCGTTGTAGTAGTCATACAAGGACTTGAGAAAACTTTTTCTTTCAGATAGCCCAAATCTTGAGATACCTATAAACGATTCTACACACTGCTCTCTCCACTTTTTACTTTTTCTAGACAGCGGCAGTCTTTGCTGAGGGATATTTTGAGATCCATACATTGTTACAAAATTAGTTATAATTGCGTTCGAACCAATCGTCCTGTGATCTGTCAGATAAAATTTCTACCACCTCTCTATTATATAACTCTCGCGTATGGTACATGCCTACCATAAACGCCATAACTCGGTCAAAGTTGCCTTTGTGATTGAACTTCATTAGTTCTTGTAAAAGCGCTGGGTCGTAGATTTTATGCAGGTTTAGAGTAGTATTCCCATCTTCGTCTGTGTGTCTTGGTGTCACTAGCCAGTCTCTGATGTACAACTCTCCTTGTCTTTTACGTTGTTCGGTCATATGCATACCGTACTGACGTCTCACATTTCTGGATCGTAGTTCTCTTTTATCCAGCATTTCAAACTCTTCTTGTAGCTTATGTAGCTTGCGATATCTCTTTGCGTAAGCAATAAGCTCGCCACGGTCGTTCTCGAATCCGATCTTTGCGTTGTAGTATTCTGCCAACATAAATAGATTCCGGTTGTATTCATCCTGTGTTTTAGGGCGTCCAACATAGCTTGCTACAATTAAATCATCCGGCTTGGATAGGTTATTAGGTCTTTTAATTACGTATGCTGCACCAAGTGATTCATTGGTTGTTGAGCTTGATTGTGCATACGGGTCGTGGCACACAATATACAAATTATGTGGTACTTCTTGTTGCTCAGTTAAAAATGGTGATTGATATATAACTACAGAGCCTTCTGTCTTGTCTCCCTTTCTATGCGGGAACTTGTATACAGGGTTGCAGGTATCACTAGGTCTAAATGAAGACTTACCATTTTTATCATAGTACATTATACCTGCGGTTCCTTCAACCTCAAGTCCGTGAGCCTTAATCTTGTTATACTGCTCTTTAAGAGAAGTAACATCAAATAGATTTGCCGTGACCTGGAGCGTCGCCTCCTGCGGTGTGAACGGGTGCTCCGCCGTGTACTGGTCGAGGGCTTTAGGATCATTTGCCCCCTTCTTTTTCTCCCTTTGTGTTTCCTCATGAGCCCTTGCTTCTTCTTTGAGTGAGTTCCCGTCTTCATCTATAAATCCGTCTAAGTTTTGTTGTATAGGCACAAAGTACCCGCATGTAGTTCCCATAGCTCCTGCATCCCAGTCATTGTCAAAGGCCATGCAGTCATAGGAGTCGGGGTGATAGAATAGTTCTTCCATTCCATCAAACCCACTACCTTCCTCACCACCCGTACCAAATGCAATCATAGTACCAAGTGTCTTGGAACCTTGACGCATAGTAGGCATGGCTACCTCCCAGGCTTTGAGTAGTCCCCCGAATGAACCTGCCTCCTCAAAGAATATCAGGTCACCCGCTTTACCACGAACCTTGTCTGGGTTGTCTTTTAGAGATACCCCAATGATTTGGGATTTCATCCCGAGTTCTACATCTGCTCCGTTAACATTCTTTTTGTACCCTGATTGTTTGTGCATCTCACGGTCACGTAGTCTTGGTTGTGTCCAGGCCGTATTGTCATCGATGAAGGATAGAAAGTCCCATGCTTTGGAGAGTAGGCCGTCCCCGATGAGGTATTCTTTCTGTGAGGCGAATACGTAGTTCTTAGAGTTACGCATTAGGAAGTAGTTACGTGCTAGCATAGCACCAGCCTTATAGGAGAAGCCTTTACGTCTAGCCTTAAGTACGACTAAATGTTTGTTTGTTTTTCGGGCGGTATCTACGGCAGTGAAGTACTCGTGGTCTCCGTCGTAGAATGCAGGAAATGTTCGTTCTCTTCTTGCGATCTTGGTACCATCTGCTAGGTAATCGTCTACTACTCTGTCTATTGGGCAGTAGTTAAGATAAAAGTAGTGATATCCTGTTAACCCCTCGTATCCTTCTGTGCATCTTTTCTTCTCTCCATCCCAGTGATCATAATATTCTCTTGTCCCAGGTATGGCATCTGTGTAAAATCCATACTCAAGGTAGTGGCCGGCTGCAGGGGAGTACCTGATACTGTTCTTAAACATTACTGTGAGTACTTATTGGTAACAACCCCACCACGGTTAGGATTATCTTTCTGCTCATGCTTTTGTACAATAGCCTCAAGCTCATCAAGTCCATTTACTACTTTACCCATGTTGGCTAGATTCCCTATGAGGTCCTTAGCGTGATAGATCGGTTTCCCGTTGTCATCCAGTACGTTAAGGTTTATCGTAGCAAAGTATCTCTCTAGTTTGGTTATTGAGTTACGTGCAGATTTAAGAAGTTTTATGGCTGATGTTTCTGAGAGTTCCTTATACTTGTTCACTCCTCCCATTACTTTAGGGGTGAACTTAACCTTCAGATCTTGACTAATCTTAGCCATTCTGTCTTCTTCTTCATACACAGCGTAGGGGGAACGGTGGTCCGTATAGAAGTATATGGCACCCAGTTCGCCGGATTTCAGACCCTTAAATTCATTAATGGTCAATGCGTAGGCGCTTGGGACAACTACATTGTTACTTACTGTTATCAGATCCCTCATTGTGTTTCTGTAGATACTTAAGTCTTCCTGGGTTTACATGGAACTTACCTAAAAAGGGTAGCCGTACAGCTTCAAACGCACCCGCTTTAATCACCTGTGAGGTGTACTTAAATTGGTGCATGACTGCTTCTTCTACTCTTGTTAGTGGTAAGTCATGCCTTGTTGCCAGTTTTTGTATTATCGGTTTGTGCACTTTGTCTTTGCTTTTTAGCAGCTCCTCTGCCTACTTTAACTTTCTTACCATCTTTGCCTATCAAGACTTGTGGCCACTTCTTTTTGGGACAATTGGATGTAGCCCACTTTGCTTTGTGTTCTACAAGGCATCCACATTCTCCACATCTCATGGCTTCTTTCCTGAGGTGTTCACATTCATCACAGGTCTTTAGCCTGTAGTTATACTGTTTCTCTGATACATGTGGTGCTCCTGCCTTTGCGTATTCTGCTACATCTTTAGCAAAATTCTTTAGCATCTGGCCCATCGACGGTAGTTTCTTCTGTTCGCTCATCGTATATAGTTATTACTAAGAACTTTCCCACGCTACTTTGCATTATACTTATATAGTAAGGATCAAAGTAGTAACGGGTTTGTACTATTTCATCTAGTGATCTCAATTGTTACTTTGTTACTAGGCACTAGTATTTGTGCCAGTTTATATCCAGCTTTTCCTTTTACTATTGCTCCCTTGTCCTTAAGTCTCTTTACGTAATTGTTTAGAGTATTTGGATCAAGTATCCCAATTTCATTAGCCACTATCTTCTTAGACTCCGCAGAACAAAATCCATGTTCCGCATTGTCTACAAATTTAGAAAGCACAAGGAGTTCTTTGTCCGTAAGCTCTAGTATTCCATTAAAGACTTGTAGGAACCTAAAGGTGCTGTCAGCTTTTATCTTTATAGTTCTACTCATTATTGAAAATAATTTTAGCCCTACCGTTCTCTAACTGGATGGTAGAGTTCTTTGATTGTCTGTTGAACTCTTCTACGAGGGGCTCCAAGTTTTGCCTTGTACACACAAAAGAGAGGAATACTTCCAGTTCCTTAGTGGCCTGGAGTACCCTCTCTTGTTGTTTCCCTGCTATCGCAGTAGAGTCTCGGAGTTTATCAAACTCCTTAAGTGGTATGGTTACCGTACCGGTCATCCTTGATCAGGAATTACTCCACAGATTGAGAATTCATTTACCATGATGCATTCTATAGCATCAATAGTAACAATGAGTCCTTCGGTATTGGGATGTACCATAACGGTATCGTCCTCTTTGACCATGATACATTCTGGTCCGGCAGCAAGTACCTTAAGAATGTTTGACTGCAGGGACTTCTTTTGGGAGTCCGGTAGAATAATGCCTGCGTCTGTTTGGTCCTTTGATACCAGAGGTAGAACAATCCAATCGCGGGTTGGGATGAAGTTTAGATTTGCCATAATGTTTGGTTTATGACAAATATATAAAACTTTACCTTATATACCCAAATAAGTTACATAATATCTGCAAACTTTTCTGATACTGTAAAACTAGGGCATGCCTTTGAACTGAATTCGTTGTGGCCGTGGATGGTGATGTTCTTATCCTGCACGATACGCAAAGCGAATATGATCTCTCTCATAGACTTCTCCTGTTCTGGAGTCATCGTATCCTTAGGTGTTTTACCATCTGCTTCCACTCCACCCACATAACAGATCCCAATAGAATCTTTGTTGTGGCCTCTAACATGAGCTCCTTGCCTGTCAATAGAACGCCCGATTTCTAGATCACCATTCAACCGTATTAGGTAATGGTATCCGATATCTGACCATCCTCTACCTTGTGGCTTAGGGTCTGTATGCCATTTACGAATAGTTTCTACATCAAAGTCCTGGCCCTCACGGGTAGCAGAACAATGGATTACAATTTTATTAATATCTCTCATAACTATATAATTTTCCCCCTTGGGTTTTGTGTCTAACGCTGGATTTCCACTCGCCGTGTCTAGCCTGTGTGGGGGCATTTCTATCAGCCTATAGCCTAGGTCCCACCCGAGTTTTATACCAACGCACTTTTTGAAACTACCGGGGACGACGTTCACTGACTATGTTGACAGCTAATAGAACCCGATGTCTAGGCCCCTTTTTGGTTACCGAGGGCCGGTCACAGAAGTGGTTTCGTTGCAAATATAGTCAAACTCTTTTTATCTACCTTGCCCTCGATACTTCTTTTTGTAGTTTTTGGATGTTTTACTTGTCGAGTGTCTAGTCTTTGCATGCACTCCAGGACGAGATACGTTGTTTTTAACGTACAAGTTGTTGTTGGTTTTGTTTGCCATGTTGCAAATTTACAACATCTTCTTTATATTTACCCTATGGCTCGTGACTACAAAAAAGAATATCTACGTTTCCAGAAAGACAAATCTGGGTATAGAGCTGCTCTTAATAAGAAGAACAGGGAGAATGGTACCTACGGAAATGGGGATGGGAAAGATGTAAGTCATCAACCAGACGGGAGTACGAAGAGTGAATCTGAAAGTACAAACAGAGGTCGTAACGAAAAGAGCCGTAAGAAGGGTAGTAAAAGAAGATTATTTGGATTATGGGACAGAAGAAAGAAAAGTTGAGGGATACAAATAAGTGGCAATCTAGAGTTCAAAGCGATGCTCCTGAGCTATTCAAGGTTATGAGCAGGGTTAGATACCTGAATCAAACTATGGACATCCATATAGACTTACCAGATCACCACTGGACTAAACTTCCTCGCTAGTAGCGGGGATTTTTTTTGAGAAAAATTTTTTGAAAATTGGGTAGTTTGTGAGAGTGTTACCCAACTCAATCCAAGACCCCACCTACAATGCGTGATTAGGGGGTCCCCCCCTATGTCTACAACTAAACACCCAGAACTAATGGAACCTATGACAGCCCAGATGCCTGACACCACCTTGTGGTTCATCTGCATCATCGCCTTCGTGTGCATGGCACACTTCATCTACACTGCTACTATGAGCGAAGAAGCACAGAGCACACGTGCTCTTAAAAAGCTGCGACGAGACATCAATCGAAGACGTAGCTTCCAAGACAAGTACTTGGATAAGCTGGACTCAGAGATATGAGAGCCGTGCCCTAACGGGCACTCTCTCACTATCACACTCAATCAATAACCCTTTCCTTAATGCGTGTGTAGGCTAACCTCTCCTGCACACAACTACGTTATGCGTACATTTCTCGCGGTGCTCAAAGAGCGCCATCCCAATGCTGTCTCTGCACAGCCTGTCGTCGGACCTAATGGTGCCTTCGTATCCGTCACACTTGCTGACGGCAATAAGCTAACCTTCCCTATCGGGAAGAAAAGCTACACGCTTGGTGAGCCCATCGACCTGAAGAGCCTCAACGCTCTGATTGCAGAAGATGGTCAGCTCATCGCTACAGCCAACGTCTACTCTGATGCTGGTGTAGCTGTTAGCCTGTAAGTCATAGGGGAGCTCCGGCTCCCCTTTCTTACACCTCTCGGGCCGCTCCCTAATCAAGTAAGAAGCTTAATGCTTCTGCTTGAAGAGGTAACACACTCAATCAACAACAATAACATTCACTATCACCGGTTCAGGTATTTGTTATTGTCTACTACTCTTTACACTCAATCAATGACCCTTCCTTTGGGTAGTGTAGTAGTCCCAAGGTGATAGCTGTGGACTCATTATACAGACAAGTGTGTGTGTATGGCGACCAGGCCGTACGCACCACTTTTTCCCACTATTTACCACGTAGTAGTATTACCTATATCTAATACTATTACACAAACCTCATTTTAAAACCCAAAACAATGTCATTTAATCTAACAAAGTCTGCAGAGACTAAAAACACAATTAAGACACCTCTTGACCTCAAAATGGATGAGTTCGATAAGATGATGTCTAAGATGAAACAAGAGAACATCGACCGTATTTCAGCCATCAAAAAGAAGATGGTGGAATTGTCTTTGGAACAAGACAGATGTGAAGATGCCCTTGAAAAGTTAAACCAAATCCACTAAAACCATGAAAGATACTATTATCCGCTACTTGATTGTAGCAGCTATGGGAGCATTCTTGTTCTCATTAGCATCCTGTACAACAGGACACGGAGTCTACTCATCTCATAACGAAGGAAGATGCGCAGCTTATCAATAATCCTCCTAATGCTTGTGTCGACCACCATATCGGCACAGGCTTACAACTGCCGTATGTTTGGTATGTTGGAAGACGTAGATGGTGATCTATATGTAGCACGATTTGACGAAAGTCTTGAATCTATCATGCTTGAGTCAGCTCTCACCTGTAACGTTATTCACACTGGTGTAAAAGTATTTGACGTTAAAGTCAAGCGTAAGAATACTATTATATGGTTAATGATTGAGCACGAGTTGTTCAATGATGTACCATACAGAATCAAATACCCAACAGGTAGTTGGGGTATAATTAATCAAACCAAGTAAACTGGTTACAAACGTAGCCTGGTGGCTAATACTCGAGTTAAGTGAGGTTCGATTCCTCACTGCGTTTCCAAACATCCTTTGGGCCTTAGGCTATACAGAGGTGGGGTTGCATGTCCTCCATACATGCGGGAGTAACCATCCCTTTAGTACTGAGTGGTACAATGGTTAGGGGAGTATGTTCGAGTTCCTAGGTTTCACTCGGTGCTCCCCGCTTCACATTACACGTAATTCACGGTGGTTCGTGAATGGATTGTTATTCTTTACGCATAGAGAAGAGCAATGGGGTTCGACTCCCCTGCGTGTAACCATAGTGTTGGGTAAATTGAGGTAAAGGGTTGGAGCATTATTGTTTCAACCCTTTGTACCCATCTCTAGGAACTACAACCCCAAAACCAACACTCAATCCACGACCCTTTCTCAGGGCGGTCTACGTGGCAGGACCTATGTTGCCACATATTTCTTTACTTTATTTATTTATTTTAATCATGAGTAATTCTTATGAAAATGCCTTGGCTACGGGCAAAACAGTAGTACGCAGATGGTGGGCGAACACACGCTCTACCAAGAACCAAGTTTCTGTTCAATTCCAACAGGAGATTACAGGTCCAGTGACCTCTTCTTCTATGGATAGTGTAATGATTGCACTAGAGCAGGGTACTGAATCTCTTGGTGGGACACAACGCCCTACTGCAATTCGTTCGTTGTCTGCAGAGCAGGCTATCAAACTCTTGGGAGCCATGGAAGGCTCTTGTAATCAAGAGGGTGATGCTGTCATCTTTGCTGACGACTTGTATGGTTTCCCAACTGGGATCGAGGTCAAAGAAGACTTCGAGAAGAACCCTTATTCTGCTTCACAGCAGCCTAAGAGTAACCCTAGTACTGGTGAAATTGTTACAGCGAAAAACCCAGCTAATGGTGCACTGATGCCAGTGTACCGTCACACTAAATTGACTGCTGCTGAGCAATGCTCTCACAGCTTCGTCGATACAAGTGCTGCTGAAGTTGTTGTTGCTCAACCCTCATTCGTAGCAGCAGGTGCTGCAGTGGGACTGGGCAGTTGATTTTAGGGGGGATGCCATTATGGTGTCCCCCTTTTTTACTAACCACCTAAACCTATAATTATGGGAAAGATGAAACAGATTGCAGCATTGATACGTGACAACAACGTAGATTTACTACGCAGATTAATTAGTCACAGTCAAAATGCTAAGAGAAGGGACGTATCCTTTCTTGGAAAGATGTATTCTATTGAAGATGCACAACAAATATTATTATACATGTATGATGAAAAATCAAAGCAAGATAAGATTCGTAGGGAACAATTCTCTACTGAACCTACAGACGATACAACAAGCCACGATTGAAGAGTGTGTGTCATATTGTAAAAGCAAAACCGTACTTGGGGTAGACACCGAGACGGAGGGCTTTGACTTTACCTCCAAGAAGATGATTATGCTTCAGATTGGGGATAAGGACAGACAGTATGTTATTGACACCAGGATTGTGGATGTTACACCTCTAAAAGAAATACTAGAAGATGCATCTATTACAAAGATTTTCCACAATGCTAAGTTCGATTATAAGTTTATCAAGAAGTGGGGCAACGCCAGCGTACAGGGTATATACGATACGTATCTTGTCGAGAGAGTTCTGCATTGTGGTAAACAAGACTACGGTTATTCACTCGCACGGTGTTGTGAAAGATATCTCGAGGTTGTTCTGGACAAGACGGTCAGGAGCAAGTTCATCGGTCTCAAAGGTCAACCGTATACGATCGACCAGATTACGTATGGGGCGAACGATGTGGTTTATCTGTGTGACATACGGAATAAGCAGATACCGCTACTACATACGTATTCACTCGAACAGACTGCCCGTCTTGAGAACGAAGTAGTCAGAGTATTCGCAGAGATAGAGTACGAAGGACTAGCTATTGATAAGGATAGGTGGACAGCTATGGCAGAAGAGAATGTCAAGCTGGCATACAAGAAAGCCTTACACTTAGATAATATGGTATTGGAACATGATTTGCTACAGCATTATCGTATCCCAATCCAAGCAGATATGTTTGCTCCTATTGAGGAGGTACGACACACTGCTGTCAATTGGGGCTCCCCTATGCAGACCCTTAAGCTTTTTCAAAACCTAGTACCTAGTCTTGAAGATGTAAACGGGAAGAACCTAAACAAACACAGGTACAAGCACAAACTGATACATGAATATATACGCTATAAAGAAAGGACCAAGTTGGCAAACGCCTACGGTACTAAGTTCTTCAATTACGTTAATGGAGACGGAAAGGTGCACACAAACTTCTCGCAAATCTTGGATACTGGACGAGTTTCGTCCTCTAAACCAAACATGCAGCAGATTCCAAGCGATAATACCTTTAGAAACTGTTTCATTGCTCCAGAAGGGTGGGTCTTTGTGTCATCCGATTACTCTTCACAGGAACTAAACGTCATTGCTTATGGATCACAAGACCCTGTTTGGCTGGAAGCCTTGGAGAAAGGACTGGATCTTCATGGAGTATGCGCCGACCTTGTCTTCGAGGATAAGTGGAGAGACGCTGACCCTGCTGAGAAAAAGAGCTTACGAACGCAAATTAAAGCGATTAATTTCGGATTGGCCTACGGAATGGGACCCTTTAAGTTGGCCGATACGCTACAAATATCTAAAGGAGCAGCGGAGGCACTCATAGAGAAATACTTTACAGAGTTCCCTAACATCCGTGACTTTCTAACGAAGCTTGGTACATACGGTACCAGAAACGGTTATATACAAACCTTTGCTCCCTTCTACAGGAGGCGTTGGTTCGATAGCTGGTACCCTAAAATGTGGAACGACAGATCAAAGATGATGGAGCTTGGTAGTATTGAACGTGCTAGTAAGAACACACCTATTCAAGGTAGTTCTGCAGACATGACCAAGCTAGCTCTGATCTATGTATACAGAGAACTACAGGCTTCTTGGTCTGACTCTGTAAAGATTGTAATGACAGTACACGATCAGATTGATTGTGTATGTAGAGAAGATGTAGCCGAGGCATGGGCAGTCAAGATGACTGAGCTCATGGAGAAGGCTGCCAAAGTAATTATACCGAACGGTTTGCTTAAGGCAGACACAAACATATCAAAAACATGGGAGAAGTAAGTGACTGTTGTGGGGCATCGTGCTTCATGACTGAATACGGCATATGTCCAGATTGCCTAGAACATTGTGAATTTATAACTGAAGAATAACATGCCCGACATACAAATTAATGATAAGAAAATTAACCAGCTAGAGGTTAAGCTATTTGTTACCTCTATGCTACTACAAGAACTATTAGACGAAACAGATGGAAATACTAGATTTAAACATAAGCTTAAGTTTCATATACGTGGTATGCAGTGTGAGCTTGATAAAGTTCTATCTGTCATTCTTAATGACAATGAGCTTAGCTTATTTATCACTAATGCTATTTCAGCATTGGAGGAATCGATAGATGATAACCTAGAGTAATTAATAGCTCCTGTAGCACAACTGGATAGTGCAACATCCTTCTAAGATGTAGGTTGTGGGTTCGAATCCCGCCAGGAGTACATTAGCGCCCGTAGCTCAGTGGTTAGAGCAGTTGACTCATAATCAATTGGCCGTAGGTTCAAGTCCTACCGGGCGCACCTCAATATTAAACACTATAAGATGAAATCAACGATGAGCCCCTACATATATCCTGGGCTTCAATCAAACACCAGGATGTGGTTAAAGAACCGTACCTGTTTTATGACAGGGGAACTAGCTATTATAGCTGGTTCAGTCTGCGAAGTGTGTAACGTATCAATGGATGAACTAAAGAGCAAAAATAGATCTGCTCCAATAACAGAAGCCAGAAAGATATACGCACATCTTGCTAGACGATTGTACATGTTTACTTACAGAAGACTCGGTGAGTATATCAATAGAGATCACTCTACAATGGTAATTGCAGTTAGAACATGCGAAAACTTTATAGAGATAGATCCTAATTTTAAAGAGCTGTATCATCTATGCTTGCTTAAGGCAAAGCTTAGTCTTGATCAAAATGGCCATAGTAACTACAGAAACACACACAAAACAGTGGTTACTATAGCTGAAGTTTATGAACTAAATAAAATACAAAATGGATTCAAATACCAAAGACTTCTTACTTGATGAAGTGACTCGTCTTCGCAGAAGCCAAGAAATCTTGGCCAGTGAGTTGGTGAGTCTAAGAAGACAAGTAGTACAGAACATTGTTAAATTAAATAATATCAAATATGAGCACGAAGTACATGGAGATAGACTCGGACATAGGGCCGATACAACTGAAGCTTAAGTACGAGATAGACTATGGAGAGCGTGGTGATTACCATCAACCTCCTGTACATCCCAGTGTAACCATATTCGAAGTAAAACTAGATGGAGAGATTACAATACATCCCTCAGTCAAGGAAGACATAGAGTATGAGTTACTACAAGAGTTAGGAGACTATGACCAAGACTAATAAGGTCAAGGGTAAAGAACAAAGTAATGCACTCAACGCATGGCACAAAGCCCAATATAAAGGTAGCATTATTGCTGGTACTGGTTTTGGGAAAAGCAGGTGCGGTGTGTTGGCTGTCGCTCACACTATTAAGGATAGCGGCAGAGCTCTTGTTCTTGTACCTACTACGCAACTACAGGATCAATTTGCAGAAGAGTTTAAGAAATGGGGACACGAAAGTCTCTTAGATAGGGTAGAAATACTATGCTATCAGTCGGCTCACAAACTGCAGGATGAAACGTACGACATAGTTATATGCGACGAGATACACTTGGGGCTGTCCCCTGTATATCGTCAGTTCTTCTACAACAATCACTATCACAGGTTGTTGGCTATGACTGCTACTCTACCTGAGGACGATGAGTATCGTGACCTACTCAGCAGAATGGCACCTACTGTGTACCACATATCTCTTGACGAGTGTGTGGCCAAAGGTTTGGTTGCCCCCTATGATGTCTACTGCATCCCTGTCGAGCTGACAGGAGATGAGCGGACAGCATACAAGCGAGCAAATCAATCATTTGTACACAACAAGT